>Ga0163162_10006797_pt1 | contig 11094 bp, 11 predicted proteins | sample S55metaG_FD_115310 | JGI IMG/M metagenome (GOLD analysis project Ga0163162, IMG submission 115310) | Switchgrass rhizosphere microbial communities from Kellogg Biological Station, Michigan, USA - S5-5 metaG | ecosystem: Host-associated > Plants > Roots > Rhizosphere > Soil | place: USA...
GGCGGCACAGCAGCATTACGACGTGTTCGCCTACGCCGACACCGACAGCTTGCACCTCCTGTTAACAGATGACCCCGCCACGCTGGACGTTGACCCCGACAAGCTGGGCGCGTGGAAGAAAGAATATGCGTTCGAGTCCGCCTTGTTCGTTCGGGCCAAGACGTACACGGAACGGCTCTACTCCCCTCTCAAAAGCGCACGTAACGCGGCGGGCCACAACGCGGAGGAATGCCGGAACGCCAACCACGTCTCCTGCGAACCCGGAGACCACAGCGCAGAGGATTGCGTGAACTGGAATCACGCGGCATGCTTCCACGTCACCCACATTGCAGGCCTGCCCGTAAAAATCGGTGATCAACTGACGTTCGATGACTTCACGGGCGGACGCCGGTTTGCGGGGAAGCTTGTCCCTACCCGTGTTCCGGGCGGCGTGGTTTTGCAGGATGTTGGTTTTACAATGCCTAACCTCATGTGATAAATTCTTTGTACGCGGAAAGACCGCCACAACAAATTGAAAAGGATATCGCCACAATGGCCATCGAAAAGACCTCCTCCCCGAACGCCCCCGTCGCAGAAGTTCCCGCCGACACTGCACCGGCACCCGTCGTTGCCGCACCCGCCGCTGGTGAGCGTAAGGGAAAGCAGCTTTCCGCCACCGTCACGCCGGAATTCTTCGCAGCATTCACCGACCTGAAGTGGGATCTGCGTAAGGATGTTCCGGCGATGCTCCGTGAAGCCGCTGAGGATTACCTCGCCAAGCACAAACACTAAGCCGGGAACCCCGGCGGGGTCTAGGGTTTCTTTCTCTCAGACTTAAACGAATCATTAGTGAATAACGCCCGCTCAACACTTCACAGAATGGCGGAAGCTACCGCCGCCACATAAATAGGAACGTGGCTTACCGGTTGAAAATGTTTTGTCCACCGTGCGATAGCTCCGGCTGAAACCGGCGCACGGTAGGGTGGTGTTAGCACACTACAAACCATTTTCCTGTCAGCCCGAATAGAAACACTCCCCCGTCCCCTGGATGGGGGAGTGTTTCGCCTTAACCACATACTTTAGGAGTACACAACCATGGCACGTATTCATGACCTCCTGGCCTCACTCACGCCGGAACAGACGGCCCTCCTGCCCGAGAATTTCACCACGGATATCGCGGCGGAATATGACAGGGATTTAGACCTGTCCAACGCCGCCGTCGCGGAACGCGAATCACGCATTACCGCCGCGCAGCAGACAATTGCTGAAAGGGAAGCTGAGGCGATCAAACTAAAGGCGGCAAATTGGGATATGCTACAGGCAACACCCGCGCCGAAACCGGCTGGGGAAGATGACGACGTCGATTCCGGCGACATTGAGCCCGACGATGACGACATTTTCGGTAACTAGGTAAAGGAAACAATTTCATAATGGCACTCGACGTAAGGCCCCTCAAGCCAACTGAGAATTGGCAGATGCTCAACTACATTCGAAAGAATGCTTCCCCGGATTATCAGGACCGCATTCCGGCCGCGACAAAGGGCAAGATTCAGGCGACCATCAAGGCCCTGGACACCTACCAGCCCCAGGCAAATGAGTTCCATTCCCTGCTGATCAACAAGGTGGGTCTGCAGATCATCCGCAACACCTCGTGGACCAACCCCATGGCCCCGTTCAAGCGCGGCATGCTCACCCGTGGTGACACCATCGAGGAAATCGCCGTCGGCATCATCAAGGCCACCACGTACGATCCCGACCGGGAAGAGCTCGAAAAGGAACTTTTCGGCACCTCGAAGGTCTATGTTGAGAACAACTTCCACCGCACCAACCGGCGCGACAAGTACAAGATCACCATCAACAACGTCCTGACAGGTCCGGCGTTCGACACCCCGAACGGTTTGCAGTCGCTCATTGCGGCTGAAATGGCCGCACCGGCCACGTCCGACAACCTGGACGAATTCCTACTCATGACCCAGCTTTTCGCTGAGTATGAGGCCAACGGCGGATTCTACAAGGTCCAGATCCCCGACGTGATCGACATGGATTCCGACGGGACGGACGCGCGACGTGCGCTCCGCACCATCCGCGCCGTGACCGAGACGCTGCCGTTCCTGTCCACCAAGTACAACGCGGCGGGCATGATGTCCCACGCGAACCCGGATGACCTGTACCTGTTCCAGTCACCGGAATTCGCAGCCGCCATCGACGTGGAAGCCCTGGCCGGTGCGTTCAACATCGACAAGGCACGGATCAACGAGCGAACCGTCACCATTCCCCAGGAACGATTCGGGATCGACGGGTGCCAGGCCATTCTTACGACGAAGGATTTCTTTGTCGTGGCCGATACGGTGTTCCGCACCGAAACGCTGTGGAACCCGTCAGCGCTCCACACGAACACGTGGCTTCACCACCACGGCCTCATTTCCGCGAGCCGGTTTGTTCCGGCTGTCATGTTCACCAGCCACCGGGGAGACGACCAGCCCGTGATTCAGACCCCCGTCACCTCCGTGACCGCCGTTGCCGTAACCAACCGCGCCGGTGACGCCGTGACCGACGTACAGCGCGGCGAACTCTACTCGCTGTACGCTGAGGCCACCACCACCCCGGCCGGCGGCGATAACAACGCCGTACGCTACACCCTGACCGGCAACACTTCGCAGCGTACGTGGATCAGCATGACGGGTGTTCTGCACGTCGGCGGCGACGAAGGCGCAACGTCGCTCAGCGTGCAGGCTATTGCTACCTGGACTGACCCTAAGGGCTTGCAGAAGGACGGCGTCAAGTCCGCCGTCAAGACGCTCACCGTCTCCGGCGACTCCACCGTATCCTGGCCGATTGCCGGTGACGCGTCGCAGGCGGTCACGGGTATCACGGTTGAGGGCGTCGCGGTCAGCCCGGCGTTCGCACCCGGCACCACCGCCTACACCGTTATTGTTCCGGGTGGCACGACCACCCTGGATGAAATCGTTGTGGCCGGCCCCGACACCGGCGACGTTCTCATTGAGCTCAATGAGGCTGGTGACGTGTTCACCGTCACGGCGAACAGTGCACCCGGCGATCCCGTGTACACTGTCACTGTGAACTAGTTCAATCCCCATGATGGGCTAGTTCCGGGGCTGTGGCGCTCCTGACAAAGAATCCCCTAACACGCTCTTAAACGTGTTAGGGGATTCTTTGTGTAAAGGCTTGCGTCCGTTCACGCATCATGCAATAATAATTACAGAACGCAGGAACGCCACAGCATAAGGGGAACAAAATGTTCATTGTCAAAGAAACCACTACCAACACCAACGCCACATTCGGCTACCCCACGGAAGAAGAGGCGCAGGAACGTTGCGACGGCTTCAACTGGCAAGCCGCTAACGGCACCTGGAACAGCATGAACTATGTTGTAGAAATGGTTACCGACAACGACGCATTCAAGTCGTACCCGTTCTAACCGGAACGCGAAGGCCCTCACCTTATGGTGAGGGCCTTTTCCTTTGTCGAGAGCCCCGACAGTCAGCCGGGAGCCCCGGCGGGCAATTTGAAATACAGGGTAGGCTATGAAAAACCTCCCGCTAAACAGACTGTAAGGTTGGCCCTATGAACGCCATAGAAGAACTACCACAAACACGCACCCACGGCCTCGACTTCAACTACTCTTTGTGGGGTGCCCGCACCCGGATTAGCTTGCACACGGTGCCCTGGAATTCCGACTACCGCGACGTCGTCCGCTTCGACACCCCCGCCGCCCTGGATGACTGGCTGTTGAATGATTCCGGCCCGCAAATAACCATCCAAAACGCCACCTACGCCCGATTCGGGCAACCCATCGCCCTGAATATCCCCTTCAACGTCGCGCAGGAATACAACTACCTCCGCGCATTCAACCCAGCCCAACCCATCGACGGCGACGTTGACCGGGCGTTCTACTACTTCATCGGCGCACCCGAATACGTCAACCCCAACACCACACGGTTCATGGTTCAACTTGACGTGTTCCAAACATTCGGCTACGGCATCAGTTTTGGGAACTGCTATATCGAGCGCGGCCACATCGGCATTGCGAACGAGAACCAGTTCAACGACTTCGGGCGCGAATTCCTGACCATCCCCGAAGGCCTGGACGTCGGCGGCGAATATCAGATCATCGACCAGTGGTCCACGACCCTGGCAACAGCCCGCAACGTCTCAGCAGACACCAACGCCTACAGCATCATGGTGACTTCCACCGTGAAGCTGGATGTTGACCCCGGCACGTTGTCTGATCCGAAACTGAATTCTTCCGACGGTTCATTGTTGGAGAATCTTCCCAACGGTGCTGAAACCTACATTTTCGACACGCTTAACGACTTCCGAGCATTCCTGACCGCGTTCTCCGATAAGCCGTGGATTACTCAGGGGGTGATCCGTATTGCGGCTATCCCGTCCATTGACTTCTACCAAATGAACACCAGCCCCGTAACCATTGCAGGCGTAAACATGCGTTCAGTCAACGCGGGATCATTGTCGAACCGTAAAGTGCAAATGGCAACCAACTGGCGCAACGACGTTGTGCTGGGCCATGAGGGGCGCTACTCCCATTTGAAAAAGTTCCTCACGTACCCGTATTGCGCAATCGAGATGACGGCGTACACGGGCACCCCACTTGTCATCAAACCCGAGTCCTGGAATGACCCGCATGCATCCGTGGTGGAGGTTCCGCACTTCGCGGAACCCGGCCCGCGGCTCCTGTTCTACCCGTACCGGTACAACGCGGCATCACCCGGCGTGGACCCCGTAACGGACGCGTACGGGGTGTTCAATGACGGCGGCGAATTCTACGACTTCGCTACCGGCATTTTCAACTTCCCCACCTTCTCCCTCGTGAACAACGGCTACATGGGCTTCATGGCGTCCAACGCCCACAGCATCCCCTATCAGCACCAGAGCGCGGACTGGTCACAGCAACGCGCCATGCAAGGCAATGAAGTCTCCGCGTCCCAGGCGACGGCAGGAATCGCCACGTCACAGAGCGTGAACCGACAGGGCATCAACGCGGCCAACCAGCAAAACACTGTGGCTAACACAGCACAAAACTCGCATACCGCCATCAACGGACTCACCGGCATTGCCAAGGGTGCTATGGGCGGAGCAGGTAGCGGCATGGGTGGAATGATGGCAGGAATGTCGGCAGGAGCCGTTAGCTCAAGCGCGGATTTCGCCAACGCCAGCATTGACATTGCCGCGCGCAATTCAAGTCTCGGCATTTCAAACTCGCTTTCGGCGGGCACAAACCGCGCACAAAATGACCTGTCCGGCTTCACGCGGGACACCAACAAAACGTATGGGGATTTCGCGGCGCAAGGTGATTATCAGAATGCCATTGCGGGGATCAACGCGAAAGTACAGGACGCACGCCTGATTCAACCGACCACGAGCGGGCAGATGGGCGGGGACGCGTTCAACCTGGCAACGTATAAATGGGGCTATGATCTGAAGCTCAAAATGATTCAGCCGTCCGCTATGGCGGCGAATGGTGAATACTGGTTGCGGTATGGTTATGCTGTAAACAGGTTCGGTAAAATGCCGGACAGCCTGCAAGTAATGGAAAAGTTCACGTACTGGAAAGTACGTGAAACGTACATTACGGCGGCTGAATGCCCCGAAATGTTTAAGCAGGCAATCAGGGGCATTTTTGAAAAGGGTGTGACCGTGTGGGCGAATCCCGCCGATATCGGCACCATTGATATAGGGGACAATGCTCCCTTGGAAGGTGTGATCCTGTAATGGGGCGTACTGATTTGGTTCTCACGAATTTTTATAATCCGCATTTGAACGCGGGGAAACGCCAGCGGAACCCCGTCAGGGATCAGCAGGCGTTTACTGAAATGATGCTTCGCCGTGTCATTTCTGAAATGTGCATGAATCGGTTTGAATGGAAGGGTCTTCCCGATTCCGTGAACCCGCGTTTCCTGGAATTGGAAATCTTTTACCGGGGAATGTGCGTCTACTACCACGACAAACTTACCGGCCAGGATGTTGTGGCGCAGGGCGCGAACGTCGGGTACATGAACGCGTTCGATGAACCAACGTCTTTTACCGTCATTGGCTCAAACCGTCAGCCGCTGGAATTGTCCGTGAAAAAGGCTGTTCCGATTTACGCGAACTATCTCCGCACGCCGGAGACTGATGTGGTGGAAATGTACGCCATGAAGATAGCCAAGTTTGATAGGACCATCGAAATCACCGGCGACAACATGAGACAACCCAAGGTCATTAAAGCCAAAGAAAATCAGCGGCTCACCATGTCGAACCTCAACCGCATGCACGAGGAAGGCCAGGGTGTGATCTTCGCGGCCGACACCCTCAACCTGGACGACATTGAAGTCCTGGACTTGGGCGTACCCTCCGGCTACCTCTCCGACCTCCAAACCGCCCGCACCCGGCTATGGAACGAATGCATGGGCCTGTTGGGGATCAACCACGCGAACCAAGACAAGAAAGAGCGGCTTGTGTCGTCGGAGGTTGGCGCGAATGATGAACAGGTGGACGCCATGAAAAACGTTGCCCTGAATTCCCGACAACGCGCAGCGAAGCAGATTAATGACATGTTCGGTCTAAATATCACGGTGGATTACTTTAAGGAACCGGAACCCGAGCCGGTGCCCGCCACTGATGCAGGAGAGGACGCCGCATAAATGGCAACGTACACCAGTTACCTGAAAGACGTGTTGGAGCTTTACCCGGACATTGGTTTGAATGAATACCCTTTGTTTGATGAAGGCTACCGGCCCGCGCTCAACAGGAAGATCATTGACCATTTTTGGAACCGCGAAATCGGACATGAAACGCATTCGCTGTTTATTCACCAGTTGCGGGTACGCATGAACAACATCATGCCGCTATACAACCAGCATTATGAGGCTTCACGGATTAAGTTTGACCCGCTCAAAACAATTGACATGAAAAACGTTGGCGAGCAGGACTCAACCGCCACGAGCGCGGCGACATCCAAAACCGATTCAGCATCGGGGGCGAAATCGCGTGCCGTCAACTCCGACCACCCCCAGGAACTATTATCCGACACCGGCGACTACGCCACCAGTTCCGGGGATACCATCGGCACGTCAACGGCCACGGGATCAACGGACAACACCGGCACCAACACCCAAACCACCAAGAGTGAGGGCGGCGTCTCAGGCTTCCAAGGCAACGCGGCGGCGGTGATCTTCCAACTCCGCGCCACGTTCGTGAACGTGGATATGATGATCATCAACGAACTGGATGAATTGTTCATGGGCCTTTGGGGCAACGGCGACGATTACACCACTAACAGAAACGGATACGGTTATGACTATTACTCCCCTTGGTTTGCCTAACAGGCTAGACCCCATCTCCAACATCACCGGCTTCACGTACCGGACCGGTAGCACGTATCAGGAAATCCTGATGCGCCTGTCCGAATACATGCAGACCACGTTGCCGGATGAATTCAACGGCGCACTGGGAAAGCTGTTCAACGACGTCAACGACGTAGCCATCAACTGGGAAACCAAGTTTCTCGACTTCATTGCGGGTATTGAGGGTGAGCTACAGGCGCTGAATGATTCCGCCGTTGCCGGACTGGTCAATACCCCGGCGTCGGCTATCCGTGCGGCGCTGGATGCGCTGTACTCCGTGAATGACGCCGCCATTAAGGGACTGATCCTCGACCCTGACAGCGACGTACGGAAGGCCCTGGATGCGCTGTACACCGACGGGCTCGCCGCCAACGACGGCCACCGCTACGGGTGGGTAGCCGGGGTACTCCGCAACGACGGCGCAGGGTCCGGGTACTGGCAACCACTCACCGAATCATCCACCCACCGGCCCGTACACATCGACAGTGTTGTGACCGACTCCGGGAAAATCCGTATCAACTACGGATCACTCGGGGCCAACATGACCGTCTCACTCGTGGCGGTCCCGGATGAAACCCTGGGGCGGGCAGGCTTCACCATGGGAGCATCCGTCACGCCGGCGTACGCGGATATCAAAATGAGCCGGAACATGCCGCCAGTGGCGGACTACGTGTCCTACGACGGCGCAACCTGGGTGTCCGATTCGGGGGAGTTCTCCAACATCTGGTTCAGTGGCGGGAAAATCCACCTCGAACACAAGGCCATCGCGTCCGACATGACGTACGCCGTGTCCATTACCCCGCGTGGCGGGCAGTACCAGTACAGCGTTTCCCCGGACGCATCCCCCACCGGCTCCACGTTCATTGAAATCGGGGTGCGTGACCACACGGGCGCGTACGTCACCACCCCCAACACCAACATGCGTTTCTACCTCACCCACGGCGCAGCAAAGAGCGTAGGCCTCGACCCGACCACCATCAACACCACCACCTACCCGCTCGGCAACATCTGGATTTTCGGCGTCATGGGGTTGTGACCCACAACAGGGGATTTCACGCGTAAGAATCGTAGGCCGCACGTATTGCGTGCGGCCTACGTCGTATGCAATAATAATTACAGAACGCCACAGACTTAGGGGAACAAAATGGTACGCATCATCGAATCGACTGGGAACGCCGTCACCGTCGAATCACACCTCGAAACCATCCAAGCCGCCAACAACCGACTCCGCATGCTGAGAAAGTACAACCCGCAGAATGATTACTGGGTAGCACCCGCCCCCACACCACCTGCCCCGAAGTTCACCGTGGCACCTATCCCCAAGTTTACTGTTACCCGCATACACTGATAGCAATCAAAGGCCCCGCACATTGTGCGGGGCTTTTGCTATGCCCTGATAACGTTGGGCCATGACTTACGACGACACAGCTAAAAAGCTTGCGGTAAAGGTGATTGGGACTGTTGAGTCTGATCTGAATTATGGTGCGATCAATTATAATGATCCGATTACGGTGGGTGTTGCGCAGTGGTTTGGTACCCGCGCCGCCGCCCTGCTCAACAGCATGCGGACGGGGAACCCTGGCGCGTGGTACGGCGTAGCCGAATCACTCAACTCCCAGCTGATCGGCATCGCATCATCTGACGCGTTTTGGAACACGCGCTATCTCACCCGCGCGGAAGGTGATTCCCTGGCCGGTGTCCTGACCCGCAATCAGGCAATTCAGAATGCGACACTGACAACGGACATGGACGCGTACAAGGCTGTTGCTGTGTCGTATGGTTTTGATCCGGACGCGAACACGGCGACCGTGATTTATTTCTTTGCGATGCATCACCAGTCGCCGGCGTCGGCGCTCCGCGTCGTCGGCACCATCTCCACCACGGCAACCCTGGATCAGATCCACGCGGCCACCCTGACAGACTCTGTGTTGGGGCAGTACGGCGCACGGTACCGGACCGTTTATGACCTCGTGTCTGTGTCGGATTTGACCGGCGTTGACCCGGCCCCGGAACCGCCGGCCACGAAACCTAACGGCAACGTGCGGTACATCACACTCGTGGGGGATCAGCTGCACGTCCGCTTCCAAGACAATGAGGTTGTGACATATCTCCCGGACGGGCGCGGGCACTGGATCGGGCGCACACCCGCCACACCGCCCACACCCGTCCAGCCAGCCCCACCAGCGGGCACGGGCGCATGGGTGCACCCGCTCCCCGGTGCCACGCTCACGTCGCCGTACGGGCCGCGCAGCACCCCGGCGGGGACGGCGGATATTAACGGTGGCTTCCATTTCGGCAGTGACCTGGCTAACAGTGGCGCGGCGGGGAACATCCTGGCACCCTGTGATTTGGTGATTACCGTGGCCCGCGCCTACTCCACGTCGAACCCTGATAAGGGGACGGCGGGTAACTATGTGAAGGGCCACACGACGGATGGGAAGTACACGTTCAGTTTCTTCCACATGGCGAACGCACCCGCTGTGACCGTGGGCCAGACTGTGGCGGCGGGGACTGTCCTGGGAGTGGAGGGTGCTACGGGGAATGTGACGGGAAGGCATTTGCACCTCGAATGTTACAATGGTGCGATAAATGATCCGTGGGCACCACCCTACGGAAATCCAATTGACCCGCTCCCCGTGCTACGCGCACACGGCGTCATTATCTAGTTAGGACGCCACACGTCATGGGACTCACTAAGCAAGAGACGCTTGATTATTATGACTATTCAAAAGTCATGTCATTCAATTCTTACTACAATGTAATTATTGGTGCCCGTGGTTTGGGTAAAACATTCGGTGCTAAGAAACTTGTTATCAGCCGTGCTATTAAAAACGGTGAACAGTTTGTTTATTTGCGCCGCTACAAGGATGAATTGAAAGTCTCCAAAGACGCTTTCTTCGCTGACATTTCCGAGGAATTCCCGGAATGGGATTTTAGGATCAACGGTTACGCGGCGGAAATGGCACCCGCCGATTCACGCGACGTGAAAGGCCGTGAATGGCAGGTCATTGGATTCTTTGTTGCCCTCTCCACCGCGCAGTCTCGTAAGGGTGTTTCCTATCATGGCGTAAGGTGGATTCTGTTTGACGAATTCATTATTGAAAAGGGAGCAACGCATTACCTCCCGAAAGAAGATGAAGCGTTTCTGAATTTCTATTCCACCGTTGATCGGTGGAAAGACAAGACGCGGGTATTCTTCCTGGCCAACGCCGTGTCAATGATGAACCCTTACTTTCTGGCCTGGGATATCAAACCGGATCAGGAGGGGGAATTCGTGAAGCGCCGCCGCGTAGTCGTGCGAGGGCAGACGGTCGATTACATTGTCTGCCACTTCGCTAATTCTGCTGAATTCTCAAAAGGCGTGTACAAAACCGCGTTCGGTCAGTTCATCGCTGGCAGTGAGTACGCCGATTACGCCGTGGGCTCTGAATTCGCTGATAACCATGACCACCTGTTGCAACTCAAAACCGCCGCCGCCAAATACGTGTACACCGTGGAAACGAAACACGGCATGTTTAGTGTGTGGCTTGACGGGGTAAACCGTAAGTTCTATATTCAAGGCAGACGGCCGAAACAGGAAATCATCTTCACCATGTTGACTGAGAAAATGGCTGAAGGTAAAACCCTGATACGCTACAATGACAAACTAGTGCAGACCATCCGCACAGCATTCAACAACGGCAACACACTTTTCGACAACGCAAAAACCCGCAACGCATTCGCGGAAATCTTCAAGCGCTAACACAAACTA
>Ga0163162_10006798_pt1 | contig 11094 bp, 7 predicted proteins | sample S55metaG_FD_115310 | JGI IMG/M metagenome (GOLD analysis project Ga0163162, IMG submission 115310) | Switchgrass rhizosphere microbial communities from Kellogg Biological Station, Michigan, USA - S5-5 metaG | ecosystem: Host-associated > Plants > Roots > Rhizosphere > Soil | place: USA: Michigan...
AAGATCGGCGCCTATGCGGGCACCGAGACGATCTTGGTGTCGGCCACGCAGAGCGATGCTGCCGGCAACTCCAGCACTGCGGGCCCGCTGACACTCAACGCGATCGACACGACCGCGCCGAGTACTGCCGCGCTGAGCCTAACGGCATATAACGACAGCGGCAGCAATACGGCCGACCGCATTAGCACAGACAATACGTTCGGCTTGTCGCTGTCGGGAGGCACTGACGCCAATGGGTCTACGGTGTCTTACCAGCGGTCAACGGATGGCGGCCTGAACTGGAGTGGGACAACTGCAAGTCAGAACACCATAGCCGATGGCAGTTATCAATTCAGAGGGATATTCACTGATCCAGCCGGGAACAGCACGACGAGCAACGTCATCAGTGTCTTAGTCGACACCACGGCCCCACTCGCACCGACATCCGCAAATTACACTAGCGGCACGAAAACTTGGAATTGGACCGCAGTGACTGACGCGAGCGGGATTGATCATTATGAGTATCAAGTCGGAACGAATAATCAAGCGAGCCCCGGCTCGACTTGGACAAGTGTAGCCGGGACGTCGGCGACGATCAGTGGAAGTGGCAATCGCAGCTTCTTTGTCCGTGCCGTTGATAATGCAGGAAATCCGGGTTCAGTACTGAGGATCGGCTCATTTGCTGCACCGGGGGGCGTTTCCGGCTCGCCTATTCAGCTTGCGCTGGACCATCCCGCCGGCGCGGGCCTGATAGACGTCATGATCGCGAACCTCCCCGCCGGGTGGGTCATTGATGGCGCTGAGCAGCAGGCGGATGGCACATGGCTGGTGCGCACCACCGATGCGAACAGGCTTACCGTAATGACGACACCCGCATACGCGGGCGCCGAAGTGCTCGAGGTGACGATGAGCTGGACGGATGCCGAGGGTGTCGCGCATAGCATCAGCGTCGCCGACAATGTCGAGGCGTTCGCAATCGGGGCACCCATCTTCGCCTGGAACGGAGACGATAATCTCACTGGCTCGTCGGGAGCGGATACCTTCGTCTTCTCCAACCCTATTGGCTTCGACACGATCTACGGCTTCGATGCTGCCCAGGATCATATCGACCTGATTGGCTACGACGGGTTCACTAGCTTTCAGGACGTCCTGGAGCACCTTACGTCGAACGTGGACGGTGACGCGGTCATCACCCTGGCTGATGGTCAGACGATTACCGTTAGTGGGGTGGCCGGCAGCAGCCTCTCGGCCTCCCGCTTTGTCTTCAACGAGGCGCCGCAAGTCTCCAACAGTGGCTCCATGACCATCGGCAACGGGGCCATGCTCCCACTCAGTGGAGGCCTGACAAATACAGGTACCATCAGCCTGCTTGCGGATGGATCTGAGACGTTGCTGCAGATCATCCAGCACGGGCTCACCCTGACTGGCGGCGGGCACGTGACCCTTTCCGACGATGCAAACAACGTCATCTCAGGTACGTTGTCCTCGGTGACGCTGGTGAACATGGACAACACGATTTCCGGTGCTGGCCAGCTTGGCGCGGGAATGCTGTTGCTCGACAACCGGGGCACTATCAATGCTACGGGGCTCAACGCGCTCACTATCGACACAGGCACCAACGTCATCACTAACAGCGGCACGTTAGGTGCGACGGCCTCAGGCGGATTGCTCGTCAGCAGCGCGCTCGATAACAGTGGTCTGCTGTGGGCCAACGGAGGCAAGCTCACGTTCTCTGCTACCGTATCGGGAGCAGGCGATGCTCGCATCTCCGGCGATGGTGTAGTCGAGTTCCACGCTGGCTCTACCGCCGACGTGATCTTCGACAGCTCCGCCGCTGGCACGCTGACCCTGGATGCGCCGACCTTCTATTCGGGTGTGGTGTCAGGGTTCGATGGCAATGACGTCATTGACTTCGGCAGTATCTCAAGCGTCAGCTCCTTCAGCTACGCCGAGAGCGCAGATCACCTGAGCGGCATCCTGACCATCAACAGCGGGCCTACCTCTGTGCAGCTCCACTTCGCAGGCGATTACGATGCGAGCGACTTCGTGTTCAACGCCGATGAAGATGGCAGCATGTTGCTGAAGGTTCAGCACCACGACGCGCTGATTGGCTCAATGGGCGAGTTGGTCCTCTGATCGGTAGAGGGTGCCGCCCATCGCGGCACCCTCAACAATGCGACCCGGTTGCGCTCCTCGACAGCGACGCGGTGCGCCTCAGTCGCATCGGGTGAGCGACCGAAGCCCAAGTCCTATGCCCAGACGTTATGCTCAGCGTGCTCAAGGTAGCGCGCGAGCACGTTGATGGACTTCCATCCACCCGCCCGCATGATTGCCGCGGTGTCGTGGCCTGCACAGAGCAGATCCTGCGCCGCGCCCACCCGGAGGGAGTGCCCGCTGAACGCCTCGATCTCAGAGGGCTCCGTGCAGGCGACCTGAGCGGTAGTCTTGATCAGCCGCTTGACGGTGGTTGCGCTCAGATCGCGATTGACTGCTTTCCCCTGATAGATGGGGCAGAAGAGATACTCGATGTCCGGGCCGCGCCAGTCGAGCCACTCACCCACCAGCCTGGCCGTCCGGCGCGAGGTGAATGAGATCCGGCCATGGCCAAACGGGTCGGCTTTGCTGCGCCTGATCAACACCTTCAGGGTGCCGTCCGAGCGGGCCTCAACCTCGTCTGTTCTGATGGCGACCAGCTCGGAGCGACGGGTCAGCAGATCATAACCGAGTGAGATCATCGCGCGATTACGCAAGCCCCACGGCGTGTCCGGCTGCGCTGCAAGGAAGGCTTCCATGTAATGTTTTGTCAGTCCTTTGGCTTGCCTCGGCTTGCAGAGCTTGGCGCGCCGGACCCGGCGGAGGGTTATGACAATGTCCTCGTCCCATGTGGGGTCAGGTAGCTTTAGCAGGCGGTGCACCTTGCGGACCGCGTACAGGCGCCGCCATACGGTCGAGGGGGCGAGGGCAGGGGACTGTGCATCCAAAAAAGCGCAAACAGTTCGTGTGGTAGCAGGCAAGGCTTGAACATTACTGGCGGTACACCAATCCACGAAGATTGCCACGTCGGTAACGTAGGACCGAATGGTTGCAGGAGCGTAGGCGCCCTTTAGACGCTCGAATTCTATGCGCCAGTTGTATCGCATCGCGCCGCCTGCACACAAGAATGATCGTCAGAGTACGGAGATTATTCTGGCTTCGTATAAAATATCTAGCCGTACTCGTCTTATCCTGATCTCTTAATCGACGATACCATGCGATATCGCGTAAAGCGAGAGAAGTTATGATTCATGCGGCGGTATCGTAGGCGTTGTGGTGGTAATGCAATGATAAATATTGCAGATGAGCGGCAGTCGAGCTTTTACGCCTCCCTGCCGCTTTTGTCCGTCCCGCTTTGGAGCGGTGGGCCACGGGCTGTGCGTCGTGCGAGTCCAGGGCGGCGCCTCGCAAGCGAAGAATGGCCTGATCGGTCGCTCGACGAGGAGATGCTGCAGGACGAGATCCGCCGAAAACAGAGAGGCCTGCTCGTAGACGCGAGCCGGTAGACGCGGTTCGCCGCAATCCGGAAGCGTCGATCCGCCGGGCTGCCGGGTTGTGGCAATCGACACACCCACCTGCCACTACAACCCTGCGCGCGAGCAGGCCGGCGTCGAAACCTGCATTGCCCCGGGTAGTCCCCGACAAATGGTGCCGGATCAATCAGCGGCTGGTCGGCACCTGGTGTGCCGTAATCCATGGGTTGCCTGAAGGGAAACCTAGCAACTCCGGTGCCCGGTACCGACCGAATCGACCTGACCGGGATTGACGCCATCCCGGCGGCAACCGCAACGCCTGCCCCAGGGGGGGCTCCACCGCCACCGCGCGCGGGCATGTGATATGTCGACGATGCCGCCAGCAACGTCACCCACCTCTATGGCGATGCATATGGGAAAATTCCGGTAGTATCGAATTCCACGTGGACTTCACCGGCAACACTCCTTCACGCAGGCCGATTTTGTTCTTTAAGCGAGGGGGGTGTCAGAGGGCCTTCTCATAAGGGTGCGGTCGCCGCGTGCCCCCCTGATGATCGCTGGGTTTGAGTCTGATCCATTAGACAGACGACAGATGAAGCGACTTGACATCGCGATCGGCGAAATGTCGTGCCATTGCGCGCAGCCGACCACCCGCCGCGGCAGGGCCGTGCTGGGGCGCCCAAAGCGGCTATCGCATCAGCCGCGGCGGCGTGCGCCGAGGGATTGCCGGCGCAGCGCCGCGTGCGCCGGACCGCACAGGGGTCGACGGCGGCGGTTCCGGGGCATCAGTCGGCCGTGGCGGCGGCTCCATCTCCGGCCGCATGGCGAAGCGGTTGCGGATCTCCGCCCGCCGGATCCATTCGGCTTGGTCCGTAACCCCTGGGACAAGCAGGACGGCGGCGGGCTCAGCCGGATCTACGCGGCGAAGCCGCAGCGCCGAAAGCGGTCGAGTGATTGCGGGGGTGATTGCTGCATCGTCCGCTACGCCGGCGATGGCGTGCTGCAAGCGGGTGGCCAATGCGCCAAGTCCCGGTGGTGCATAGTAGCGGCGGTCGCAGCGAATGGCCAATGTGTCGTTACCGACCATGCATGTTTAACGGCAGCACGCAGTTCGCAAAGCCCCGTGGCCCGGTGTCACAAAAGCGGACAAATTTCTGCACTGTGGGACCGCGCTACCGACTGCAGTGTGGGTGGGGATGATCGCTCCGTGTTGGAGGCAATATACCCTGATCGGGGAGCAGGAACTCCCTGATGTGGCTCATTTGTTTCCCTGATATTGTCGACCGCCGTTGTGGCAGATCGCCCGCATGACCGCAGGATAACCGCCGTTGCCAGGAGCGGCGCTGGCCGATGGTGGTGCTCGGAAATGGGATTTCGGCGAATAACAGGGAATTTTTACCGACGCTTGGCGGTGCGGCCAGCCGGGGAAGGGGCGCGAGGTGCCAGGGGTGGGGCTACCCGGGGCGGTGGCAGCGAATGCCCGATAACGTGTCTTCTTGGTAAAACCGAACGTGTCGAGCCGGCCAGCATCGCGTGCTGAACTTCCAACACAATGATCTTTACCGCAGCGCCCATTCCAGGCTGCATTTCCGGTCCGTGGACCGATCCCACCACACGAGGGCGGGGCAGCGGCTTCCCGTGCTACAGCGAGCGGTAACCGGCTGATAGAGCGACCGTATATTCCACTCGACTGTTCGGAGCACCAGAGCGATGGCGGTGCTCGGCTCATGGGTGTGAGCGACTCAGGGGGCGGAAAACCCAGCCGGTACTGATCGGCCGGGCTTCAGGTGGTGGGAGCGATCTGTTCGAGATTGCTCCGCAGTAGGAGACCACCTAATGGCTCGCGAGACTGACACTTCACTCAATTTGCCCGTCGCACCTGCCGACCCGCGGAGTTGCGCATCGGCTGAGCCGACCAAGATCGCCTGCGTCATCACGCACCTCAAGCGCGAAGATGGAGCGACACTGCTCGAATTGGCTGCTGCAACGAAGTGGCAACCGCACACGATCAGAGCCGCGCTCACTGGCCTCAAGCGCAAAGGCCACCTGATCGAGAAAGGTCAGCGGCGTGGAATGACCTGCTATTATCTTCCCCACGCCGGCGCCGGTCGCAGTTCGGTGTGGCGCGACATGGCCCGGACTCCGTTGGATCTTGCGACGGACAGGACTACGCCGGACGCCGATGGGGCGAGTCCCATCGCTTGGCCTCGGATCGCCGAGCTCGGCGCCAGCGAGCATGTTGTCGCGCGCCGTCGCAGGTACATCGGAGGGAGCGATGCCAACACTATCCTGTCCGGTTCAGCTGAACGCATCGAGCGGCTGTGGCGTGAGAAGCGGGGCGACGAACTGCCGGAGGACCTCTCGGGTAAGCTGCCAGTCATGCTCGGCTGCTGGACCGAAGCATTCAACCGCCAGTGGTATGAGCGCTCCACCGGTCAAGAGATCACCAGACTCGGCGAGTGGGTGCGCTGTGGAACGCACGACTGGCGGGCATGCACGCTAGACGGGTTCCTGAGTGAGGCCGGGGCCGTATGGGAGGCCAAGCACACCAGCAGCTTCATGAAGGGCGAGGATCTGCTGGCGCGGTACATGCCCCAGCTGCAACACAACATGGCGGTCACTGGTGCCAGGGCCGCGCTGCTCTCGGTGATTTTCGGAAATGACAAATGGGAGTGCTTTGAAGTCAGCTCCGACTGGCTCTATCAGCAAGATTTGCTCGAAGCCGAGACCCGCTTCTGGAGTTGTGTCGTGTCGGGCGAGCCGCCGATTGCCGCGCCGGTGCCGCCAGCGCCCAAACCGGTCGGGGTGCGCGAGATATGCCTCGACGGTAATAATTTGTGGGCCGCCTCGGCGGCTGACTGGTTGCTGCACGGCGAGGCAGCAAAGAAGCATGCGGCGGCCTGCGTCGCCTTGCGCGAACTCGTTGAGCCAGACGTCGCGCGCGCCTTCGGCCACGGCATCGAGGCCAAGCGCAGCAAGACAGGGGCAATTACCATCCGGGAGCTCAGGTCATGACCATCCCGCGCGTCTACGCCGCGATCAACGGGGTTGCCGCTTGCCTCGCTCAGACGGGGCTGCCCAAGGACCAGTTCAACCTTGCCGATGACTATGCCTATCGGTCGATCGATGAGCTCTATTGCCGACTTGCGCCATTGCTTGCAGAGCACCGCCTGTGTGTGCTGCCGCGCGTCATCGAGCGCACCCAGAGCGAGGTAGCCGGGCTAGATGGGGAGGTGCTGATCCATGTGACGGTACGCAGTGCGTTCGATCTCGTCAGCGCCGAGGATGGCTCGCGGCACACCATTGAGTCCTTTGGCGAGGCATTTGATGCATCGGACAAGGGCACCGCTAAGGCGATGACCTCGGCTTACAAGTACGCGATGATCGAGGCGTTCTGTATACCTGTTGTGAGCGCCGACGACCCCGACCGCATTTCACCGCAGCGGGCTCCTCATGTAGTCGCGCCGGCACAGGGATGGGACCTCTGGTCAGGAGAGCTCACAGAGCGGGTGGGGCGGTGTGACAGTGTTCAGGCCCTTGAGCGGCTGCAGGACCGCCATCGGGCTCGGCTCCACGGGCTGTCGCGCGAGCGACCCGAGCTCTATGCGCAGCTCGGCGTGGCGGTGGCCGCGCGGAGGTCCAGCTTCGCGAATTCAGAAACCGCTGTCAACGAGGTTTCGGTGGTGGCGAAGCGGCGTTCCAGACACTCCCGCAAAGCAGCGCATACAGCGACCACTTTATGGGCCGATGGACATGCCTAGCGTGCGGCTACCCGCCCGGGTGAAACGGCCGCGGCGCGGGCGCGAATGCCGCGAGTGCTCAAGCCATCGCGCCTGGGTGCGGCGCCACCAGTGCTGTGTGCCAAATTGCGACGCGTTCCCGATTGAGTGTGCCCACGTCCGCGCGGGCACCGATGGCGGAGCAGGATTAAAGCCGTCGGACCGCTGGAGCATCAGCCTTTGCCGCGCCCACCACGCTGAGCAGCACGCTATCGGCGAGGCGTCATTTGAGCAGCGGTATGGCATTGATTTGATGGCCTTGGCGCAGGCATTCGCTAGCAGATCACCGCATCGGCGGATGCTCCATTAGGTATGTGAGGACGCTATCTAGCACCCAGCTCCGCGGCAGGTCGAACTGGGACGCCTCGCGCAGACTGCCCACCCTGTCCCGCGCGGCCTCGGCCACGTTCGACAGCAATGAGCTGCGTGCGACCTGCGCGTCGAATATCGGGTCCCGCTGGGCGCTGCCTGGGTGGCTCCGTATGGCCAGCTCGAACTGCGTCACTTCAAGTTTGACGGGTTCAACGAGCAGGGTGCGGGTGCGGTCGGTCTCTCCGTCAAGGAAGCCAGCCACACCATCCTGACCCCGACGCTGGGCGCGAAGGTGGGTAGCACGATGGATACCGGGTTCGGGCGCATTCGTCCCGAGGCCGCCGTCAGCTACACCTTCAACGTCAACGAGGACTCCTTCCGCGACGTCGCCTTCGAGGGGGCGCCGGGCCAGGGCTTCCGACTCCAGGGCGTTGATCCGAAGGGCTTTGCCAAGTTCCAGCTGGGTCTGAATGCCGACATCGGCAGCCACGCCGGAGCCTTCGTCCGCGGCAGCTACGCCACGGGCGGCGGTTACGACAATGCGTCGATCCGCGCCGGCATCGTGATCGGGTTCTAAACAGCCCGGCGGGCTGCACTATCGGGCTCCCGGTCGGACATTGTTCCGGCCGGGATTTCCCGGGGTCTGCTCGAGAACTCCCCCGAAGGTCGCAGAACCTTCTCCTGAACGCTGCCGCTACCCTCATTGCGGCAGTCACCTGAGACCCGGTAAGCGCGCTTGTGGTGAGCGGCCCTTGCCGGGTCTCTTTTGTCATGCAGCTGTTGATGTGCGCATCGTGGCTGGCAATCGCCAGCACAGACAGCATATGTTTCAGTCGTCGCGAGCCACTGATGCGATCTGCTAGCTCTCTGTTACCGGCACTTCGATCCGGAGCGGGACGCCGGTGAGGATAGGCATAGCGTTGATCGGATCCCGGGTCAGAGCTGAATCCGTAAGCAGATTGCTGTTGGTGCCGACCTCGTCGCCATTGTTCTCGCCTGGCAATCCTCCCCACCCGTGAGACAATGAAACAACGCCCTCGCGCAAGCTTGGATCGCCAGCGACACGTACGTTGGCGGATCCATATGGAGAAACCAGGCGGGCACGATCGCCGTCAGCGAGGCCCAATCGCTCCAACTCCGCCGGATTGAGACAGGCAGGATTATACGAGTGGCGCTGCCTGGCGGATGGGTAATGAAGGACCGTATTAAGAACCTCGCGCATTCGCCTGACCGCAAGTCGGTGCGTATAGCCCGCTGGTGTGGCGGGTTCCGGGAGGAACGAGCGAAGCTCAGCCGTAACGTCCTCTGGCGCAAGTTCGAAGCGGGCTTCGGACCGGCTTTCGCCCGGCTCGACATGGAAAGTCTCGTCATCGAAAACATGCCCTGGCGGCCTCGCCATGATCCGGTCCAGGGGGATGCGACTTTCGCGGAAGGTCTGGCGCAGCATGGACAGCTCCGAGGGCCTGTGCGTCATATCCATCGGGCGGCCGGAGAGCTCCAGCTCCACTCCCAACCGTTGAGCCAATTCGAACGCAACTTCCCAGGGCGCCAGCAAGTCGGAATCCGCTGGCTGCTCTATCACCGGGGGTGCGAAACAGGAAATGGGCCAGGGGGTCATGACCTGTTCGAAGCTTGCGTTCCCGACAGCATACCGTTCGAGCAACATCGGCGGAGGAAGGATGAAATGCGAAAGCCTGGCCGTATTCGACATGAACGGATCGATGCTCACCAACAGATCAAGTGAGCGCAGGGCTTCCACTATCCGTCTCTGATCCGGAACAGCATTGGCCGGATTGCCGCTGTCGCAGATCAAGGCTCGCACCTGGTCCCGGCTGGGGATCAGAATCTCGTCCGCCAGCGTGCCGGTCATCTTTTCGCCGAGAAACATTCCGTAGCCGGTTGCTTCGCTGATCCAGCCGCTCTCCCATGGCCGCGATGGCGGAATGACTTGCGCCAGGTATTTTCTGCGGCGGGAGAAGACCCCTGGATTTGCAACGAGGTCGCCCGGCCGGGCAAAGCGTCCGCACAACACGTTGATGCATTCGAGCAAGTGCTCGGCCAGGTTGGAGCCGGGACCCATGCTCGGCCCAGTGCCGGTTAGCGCTGCGCCGCGCTTGCGGCGAGTTGCCCCGTCGCCGTCCAGCGGCCCGGCGAACATGTGGGCCGCATTCCTTATGTCGTCAGGAGAAATGCCGGCACGGTTCGCCACAAGGTCCGGCGTGAAAGGCATTACCGCATCGCGCAACGCGTCCAGCCCCGAGACGTGGCGATCGCAAAACGCGCGGTCGGCCCATCCGTTCTGGAACACCTCCCGAAGAATTCCGGCGTAGACGACGACGTCGAAGCCCGGCAGCGGTTGGATGAACAGGTCAGCCTGGGCCGCGGTTTCGGTTCGGCGGGGATCGATCACGATAAGTTTCATCCCGCGCGCCCGGGCAATGCGGATATGACGCAGCGGGTTTTGTGACGGGAGATTGAATGTGGTGTTCGAGACGAGCGGGTTTGTGCCAGCCAGCAGAATCACATCAGCATCGTGGATCTGATCCTTGCCTGCATCCCACGACCCCATTCTCCCCGCCGTCACGACCTTCGAGGATTGGTCGATAGTCAGCGACGAGAAAAAGCTTTTCGAACCGATCGCCTTGAGCAGGCTCTGGAAGAGCGGATTGTCATAGCCGAAAGTCCCCCGATAGACGCCGATCGAATCGGGGCCGTGGCGCTCGATCAATGCCTGAAGCCGGTGGGCAATCTCGTCGAGCGCTTCGGACGCCGAGACGCGCTCGAATCGTCCGTCACTCATGCGCTTGAGCGGGAATAGTATCCGTTCGGGGCTGTAGTGGGACTCGTGCAGCCGCAACCCCTTCGAACAGGCGTACCCATGGCTGATCGGATGGTTATAGTCACCCCGGGCCTTGACGATCCGGCCGCTTGCATCCTTCGTGAAGCGCATTGTGCACGCCGCCGCGCACAGCTTGCAGGTGCCAGCGACCTCGCGGGTCTGATTCTGATTTTGTTCGGTCAGCGGCAATGCCAGGCTCCTGCACCGACCCGTGATTCCGGGTATTTATTCTGCGTGAAGCGGACGTCTCTCCAGCTATAGCTTCGAAGGCTAAGACCGGTGCGTCAAGACGCAAGTTCCGATGTGATGCCGCAGGCTTGATGAATTGAAACTATGTTTGTCAGTTGATTGTGTCAGACGCCATCGTGCACTCGGACAATCAGGCTTCGTCAGGATCGGCCTGCGAGCAGTTGGCGCGTGGCCAATGCGGCTGCCGATGCGCGGTTTTCGACCCCGAGCTTTATGAAAACCTGCTCGAGATGCTTGTTCACAGTCCGCGCACTGATGTTCAGGATTTCGCTGATGTCCTTGTTGGACTTGCCGCGTGAAATCCACAGCAGCACGTCGGATTCGCGGGCGGTCAGGCGAAATGCCTGCTGCAGGAGCACTGTTTCCTGCCCGACGATCGACCGCTCGAGCCTGAACAGGATCTCATTGGTGCCGTGGGGCTCCAGAATGG
>Ga0163162_10006800_pt1 | contig 11093 bp, 6 predicted proteins | sample S55metaG_FD_115310 | JGI IMG/M metagenome (GOLD analysis project Ga0163162, IMG submission 115310) | Switchgrass rhizosphere microbial communities from Kellogg Biological Station, Michigan, USA - S5-5 metaG | ecosystem: Host-associated > Plants > Roots > Rhizosphere > Soil | place: USA: Michigan...
ATGCCGGCTACGGATACTGCGACAATAGCTCCCGGAAGCTGCGATAAAAAGAACTCTTTCCAGGTAGTGCTTGTCAAATAGATACTAAGCTGGGCCATGAGAATGTAGATCACCGACATCGCGACGACAACTCCGACCGCCACTCCCGTGATGCCCCAATGACTGCCAATGTAGGAACCAACTAAGACGCAAAGCGCATAAACAAAGTGACACCAGAATTTCCAGTAAACCGCACCCTTGGCACGTGAAAGGGAGTCTCCAAGGTTGTACATACATTGGAAAACGCCGCCGATACATAAAATTTGTAACGGTAAAATGGCTCCGGTCCACTGCGCTCCAAAACAGCCGGCGATCAAATCGGGGGCGGTGATCGCCAGACCAGTAAGTGCGGGTAAGATCACAAGGAACGAAAGCGCGACCGAACCAAGGTAGGCTCGTTTTAGTCGACTGGTATCGTTCTGGATTTGCGCGTAAGCGGGGAAAAGCACGTAGCCAATCACAGAGGAAAACTGGTACATCGGCAAAGACATCAATTGGAACGCCCGCGAGTAAAGACCAAGAGCTACTGTTCCAAGCCACCTACCCACGACAAAATAATCTGCATTGGCTGCCGCAAAATTGGCTAGACGCGAAAGGGTCATTCCGGTACTGAAGTTTAGTAGCGCTGCCGACTCCGACGCGCTAAAACTCGGCCGCATCGTATGCGGCGACGTCCAGAAGAGCAGAATGGTCCTTAAGGCGGAATAAACCAGGGTGGCCCATGCCAACGACCAGACTCCATAATTGAATAGCGCAAGCGTAATTCCAACCGCGCAATACCCAATTCCATAAGCACATAACTCCACCCTCATCAACCGGCGGTAATCAAGTTTGCGTTCGAGAAGTGCTTCAGCAATCGCACCGCAACTTGTGAACAAGAATGAGAATGAAATCAGCCTTAGAACGTGAGTGATGTCGGCGCGAAATATCGTCGACGCCAGTGGAGCGCCCGTCCAGATTAAGAAGGTTAAGACAATCCCACTCAAGGCAGACAACGAGAATGCGACTCGGATGTGAAGCGCGGTAACCTTTTCGCGCTGTACGAGGGCTGAAGAAACTGCAAGTTGAGCCCTGGAAGCAAAGTTAATGACGATTAAGCACAGCGTCAGCAAACCGAATGATTCAACCGGAAGAAGCCTTGCCAGCACGATCATCACAGCGACCTGCAATGCAAACTTCGATGATTCAGACGTAAATCGCCAGGCAAAGGCATCAACTGTGCGCTCGAAGAGCGGTGCGCTCGCTTTTACCTCTGGCGGTCGCAACGATAATTCTTCGGCTACGATTGTTCGGCTGTTCATGTGGCTGCTATATCTCGCCGCGTACGAGACAACTCAATGCAAACTGCTAAGATGCTCAAAGATTCTGTTGCTGGAGAATTAAACCTGTTAGACGGTCAAGCTTTCGTACTCGGAGGTATGCGGAGCAGGAAGCTGCAGATTACGACTCACTCGACGTCCATTCTCGGACCAAAAACCGCTGCACGGGAAAATGCTGTACACCGCATGCAGGCCATGTTGCTCGAGGTCGATCTGGGATATGTATTCCCTCTTCTCCAGATCGTAACAGGCGACGCGGGTCGGCAAGATCTTCTTAAAACCCTGGACCACCCACTTAACATTTTCACGGAATTTAGTTGAACGTAACCGTGAGAACCCGATCCATGTTTTTCCCTTATCCATTAACAAACCGCGACACCAGCCGAGTTGAACATCTGGTCCATGTATTGAATTCAGGTCGATGATCTCTTCGATTTTCATGGTCCGGGGATTGGCTCTAACCACATTGCCATTCACCGTCGTGAAGTAGATCAGGTCCTGATGGACCACCCCGTCATGTGGCAAGCCCACATCAATGGCGAGCCGTTGGCCAGGCCGCGTTACACATACTGCGTCCTTAAGATGAAATCGAGTTGCCCAGATATCGTGACCTACACAAAAAACGTAGTTTGGGTGTGCGGCGTGTGGTTTTGTGTCTACCTTTCGATAGTCTATGTCCTTCGAAAATCTGGCCCATGGATCCCCACCCACAACACTCCACTCCTCCAATACCTTGCCCGCCGGTGTCATCAGCAAAATCATGTCGAGGCCTGTATTAGCGACTAAAAGATTGCCGTCAGGCATCGGGGTTACGTGATGTACATCGTTAAAGCAGGGCAACGAGATGTAGCTCAACAGTTTGAACTCGGGAAGCGAATAGACCATTACTTCGGTTTGTGTGCACAGGTAGAGACGATCGTCCTGGAGAGTGCCACTTTTAAAAATCACTTCCGGGCGTACCTCGGAGACTGCTTCGGCGGGAGACAGATATTGAAACGCCTGGCGACACTCTTGAGTCTCAGTCTCAATACTCAGAATCAGTCCCTTGTGATACTCACACCAGTCTTCGGCTCCAGTGAGTTGAGATCGGATGGCCTTCTGTTGGCCACCTGTAATGAACAGATTTTTCATGGGGTCTCTCGATAGGGTGATGGGATAGCAGGTAACTACTAAAGTTTGGTTTGTATTGAGTGGGCAGCAACCCTCTCGACTCCACGCATAATTGGCATCTGGCAGTTTAAATTGACTTCAACGGTTTCAGCCTCGGCTCCATTTGTCTGCTCTTCAACAGGCATGACAAATCCCCGGGCGACGAGGTAGGCCAGAATCCGTTCAGCATTTTCTTCCGGCGTTTGGTTTACAGCGTCGATTACGATCTCAGGGCTAAGCGGTGGCTCGTACGGATCGTTGACTCCGGTAAAGTTTTTGATGAGACCTTCGCGCGCCTGCCGGTACATCCCTTTCACGTCCCGCTGTTCACAGATTTCCAATGGCGTATTGACGAAGATTTCGATGAACTGATCATTACCGATCATTGAACGGCATTCATTTCGTGTCGCAGCATATGGGCTCACGGCCGCACAGATTACGCCACCGCCGTGACGCACAATTTCGGACGCAACAAAACCGATCCGCCGGATGTTGCGGTCTCGGTCTTCTTTGGTAAAACCCAGACCATGGGAAAGGTTCGTTCTCACGACGTCACCATCCAGTGCAGTCACTTGCCGACCGTGTTCCAGAAGCTTCACGATCAGCACTTCTGAGGTAGTCGATTTGCCCGCTCCACTTAGGCCAGTAAACCAGAGACAGAATCCTTGTCGGTGACGTGGAGGGTGCGATTGGGCCAAAATCTCAGCCACCTCCGGTCGACTAAACCAGTTTGGCAATGGTCGACCGCGTCGCAGGTAATCGTCTCGTACCTGAGTGCCGGAAATTGAAGCTGTACGCTTACCTGATGGAATTCGAGTAGCTTCTTCGTAACGATCCTCTTCAGGCATATAGACGAGTTCTGAGAATGGTACGGGGCGAACACCAAGTTCCGAACTGTGGCTGGCGACGAGTTCCTGGGCATCGTAAGGTCCATAAAAGGGAACGTCGTTCGAATCATTACCAGGACTCGCATGGTCGCGACCCACTATCAGATGGTTAGCACCAAAGTTACGACGGATTAAAGCATGCCAAAGAGCTTCACGTGGTCCCGCCATCCTCATCGCCAGAGGAAGCAACGCGAGAAGCATCCGGCGCGGATCGCAATATCGCTGGGCCAGGACTTTGTAAGATCGAACGCGCGTAAAGTGATCGATATCACCCACCTTCGTCATTCCGACTACCGGGTGCAGCAACAAACCACCATCAACGAAAATCGCAGCGCGTGCCATCATCTCTTCATGCGCTCGGTGTAATGGGTTGCGGGTTTGAAAAGCTACGACATTGCGATGTCCGAGACTGTTAAGCCGCTCGCGAACTGCGGCAGGTGACAGCCGGAGACTGCAAAAATCGTAGTAACGCGGCAGCTGAAACACCCGCAGAGTTCCCGAGATGAATAGTCCGCCCCAGGAGTTCATCTCCGAAACCATAGGGTGCCGAACGTCGGTGGTACCATAGGCCATGCGCGCTTCGGTCTTTGGGTCCCCTTCGTAAATTTCATCAACTTGTAGTATTGCCAGCAGGTTGTTTTGCTGATCGACTAGAGCAATCTCCGTGTCGAGCTTTATCCCTGCACTCCGGCTAACCGCCAGAGTAATCGGAATGGGAAAAAGTGGTCCGCTTTCCAGCCGCATCTCTCCCAACACACGTTGGTAATCGCCTTTACCCATAAATGACTTGAGGGGCGAAAAGCCGCCGGTCGCCAGCAGCTCAAGATCGCAGATATTTCTTGGAGTGAGCTGGAGACGTGGCAAAGATCTTGCCCGAGTGCTCAACTCGTTCTGCTCCTCTTCAGGAACTAATAAGTTGACTAGCTTTCCGCCGTAAGGCGTAATCAAAAGTTCTTCACCATTGGTGTTCATCGGGTCCTTCATCTCCCACAAAGAAAATTCAGTTCAAGCGTTGCTGACCGCTGGTGGAAAAACTGGAATCCAGCTAAGACAGGACCGGATGGTCAATTCAAAGGTGCTGCCTCGCCCACAGCTGTCGTCCGCGATAAAACATCAGGTGGCATGATTAGCTCAGGGTTGCTTCTTACAGCGAGGCTAAACTCGCGGATTGCGTCAGAACGACGTCCGAGCTTCACAAAGAGTTCACCGAGCTGCCAATGGGGTTCTGCGTAGTAAGGCGCTTGAAGGACTGCCTCACTTAAGGATTCGAATGCGAGATTGTAGTTTCCCTCGCGTTCCCGTACTTGTCCGAGCTCCATCCATAACCTGTAATCCCGAGGTCGTAGCACAATCGCCTGCTCATATTGCTGCGATGCTTCTGAGAGCTGACCGCCACGTACTAATGCTCTCGCGTAACAATGATGTGCGATTGGATCGTCAGGTGTCAGACGTATGGCTTGAAGATTCCAATTTAGATTGTCAGCTCCCGAAACGGAACGAGACAGTCCCGCTCTAAATGCCATCCAGGCTCCGCTCAGGAAAAGCACCAGGCAAGTCACGGCCATCACATAAGTGAAAGCGGATTGAGATCGAGAATTATTCTCGAGAGACTTGGATCTCGAGAGTGATGGCGACTCCCCGTCACTTCCGATACGCGTTGAGATAAGAGCCACTAGCGCTGTACAAATGATTGCATTGACAAAGATGTGCAGCCCAAAGTCGACAAGACTGTGGATGACAACTCCTATTAGTCCAGTTAGTGCACCGATAAATACTACTCGACGAACAGGCGCCTCAATTCTAAAGAACTCTATCCGGGCTCGATTAATTAGTGTGATTACAAACCATATTCCCATCGCCAGCGAGAGAAGACCGCCCGCTGCAATCAACTCCAGGTAATCGTTGTGCGCCTGCTTTAGGTCGAATTCGCCAGTCGCATCATGATAAGTCGGAATTGCTGTTTCGTACGCTCCAAACCCGACTCCGATTATTGCGTTCGCCGTGATCAGCTTCAGTGTCGAACGCCATATTTCAAGTCGACGCGTATAGTTGCGATGGGCCACATCCTGCGAGCGCAATTCTTCAGGAACTGACGACAAGCGCTTCGCCGCGCCACCGATCAATACTGTTCCTATTGCCAACGCGATAACCAAACAGATCGCAAGACGCCGGCTGAACGAGTTAGTCAGAAACCGTGGTAAACGCAAAAAGTGATTGCTATCTGAGACGGATGGCGTACGTAGCGAGATAAAGAAAACCCAGAGCAGAAACCCAAGCGTTTGTGCGCCCATACTTAGCGCGCCGCCACGGGAATTGGTAAGTACTAGTGCCACGGCGAGGATGCCTGCCGCTAAAATTCCGATCAGAAACATTCCTCTGCGCCGGGCGATCAATATCCATCCCAGCACAAAACCAAAAGTCAGCTCCATCAAGAATGCAAAATGATTACGGTTGGGGAATTGTCCGAAGTCCGCTTGAGCAAGATGATCTGACGACAAAAGACCGTGCTGACTGATGTGATGACCAAGACCCACGAGGGCACTAACCAAACCAACGCCGACAATAGTACTGACGAGCACCAGCAGGCGGCCCTGATTCGAGACATAACGACTCAGTAATTGATAGAAAAGAACTAGAGCGAGCAAGTTCAGAATGAAAAGCTTTGTTTCAAATGGATCCGCACTAATTGAGAACTGTGGTCCTATCTCTATTCCCGCCACTTCCCTTGCCGGACCAAACCAGGACACTGTCTGAATTGAGGCTATGATGACGATTCCTATAATTGGCAAAACTAACCGTGATCCAATTAGGTGCCAGTCTCGGCTAATAACTGCTTCAATTATCCAGAGGGCCCCAAGAATGAAGATGACACTGACGAAGATGTTTTCAGTGCCTGGCGCAGACTCTCCACCGGCGACTGCTGAAACGGGCAGCAGCGCAATCACCGTCCAAAATATTGCCTTATTCAGTAGGCGAGCGATCCTCGCCAGGCGAAAGTTGTCTGAGCTCAAATCAATAACGGCCCTTGTAGCGCTGAAAGTAGAAATAGTCATTCGGTGCAGGAGTAACATTGTTGAGAATGACACCAAAAATGTTTGCTCCCACTCTGCTCAAGATTTCTGTTGAGCAGCGAACGATCTCGCGCGGGATCTTGCTGCCGCGAACGACCAGCAATACTCCATCCACCAAAGAGGAAATCACGACACTGTCGGTAAAGCTCATGATTGGTGGTGAATCAATAATGATGTAATTGAAGTGTGGTTTGAGAACCTCGAGAAGTTGGCGCATCTGATCTCGGCAAAGCAGTTCTGTCGGATTTTTTGGAGTGGGGCCGGCAGTAAGCACGCTGACGCCGTCATCTTCGGTTCGTTCGATCAGGTTAAGGATTTCGCCTTCATCAAGATTGCCTTGGAGGATGGTGCTCAAACCGTGGTTATTCTCGAGGTAGAAGATTGAATCTAAAGAGGGCCGGTGCATATCGGCATCTATAAGCAGCACGCTCGCCCCGGTTTGTCCCAGGCTGATCGCAGTATTGACCGTTGTGGTTGTCTTGCCCTCATTCGCCTGGCTCGACGTCACCAGAAGAGTTTTAGGTGGCGATTCAGTGACCGACAGTAGCATCGAGGCACGCAGATGACGGTAAGCCTCGGCCAACAGATCCTGATTGTTGTGGACCGCTCGTGATTGGTTATTGCCACTTGAAAGCAGTTTGGTCTCACTCGCTATTAGCAAATGTGATCTTGACGAACCTTTAACAGTAGGCACGAGAGAAAGCGTTGTTAGGCCCAGCGTTTTTTCCACGTCGGCTGGAGTACGAATTGTGTCGTCCAGAAATTCCAGCAGTAGGGCCAGACCTGACGCAAAGACGAGAGATAGAATGAGTGCTAACGAAGTATTTAAGAGACGTCTGGGGCCAAAGGGTTTAGTAGGAGTCACAGCATAATTGGTCACGTGTATATTGTTTTGAAGACCCGCTGCTGAAATGTCGGTTTGCTTTGACCGCTGCAGCAATGAATCCAGCAGAGACTTATTGGTTTCAATCTCCTGTTGAATGATGCGGTAATTAATGGCCGCTTCATTTTGGGCCACAGTTTCGGTTCGCTGTTGTGCGAGTGCGGTTGATAAAGCCTGTTCACGGCTCAGTGCTTGCCGATAACGGGTTTCAAGATTGGTTGTGACGATCGCTGCGGCTCGCGAACGTGATTCTTTAACCTGGTTTTCGAGTACCGTTATCTGCTCGTCTATCTGTTTTACTTCCGGCCACTGCTCTGTGTTCTCCACCAACAATTCGGCGCGCTTCTGTCTTAGCTCGGCGAGTCTGCTTTCTGCTTTTCCAATCAGTCCAGAGGCTGTCGTTTCAACGCCCGGGATTTGCGAATAGTTGCTCTCGGCCAACGCTGCTGCGGCGCCTGGTGCTACGCTCGCTCGATAAGCTGACTCGGCCGTCTTCCTTTCATTTTCGGCCTGGAGCAATTGTTGATTTAGACCAATCAGTCGTTCAACTGTAGTGTTCTGACTTGGATCAAGAGAAAGTATCTGACGGCTCTTGGAATACTCGATCAAACGCTCTTCGCCACCGCGAATCTTCGTTTGCAGATCGGAAATTTGCTTTTGAAGAAATTCACTCGTGGTCTGGTTTGCGACGCTGATCACTTCGAGATTTGAAAGTACGTAAGTGTCGGCCAACGTATTAACAACTTTCGCTGAGATCAAAGGATTAGTATTTTGGAAGCTAATATTGATTAGGCGAGTGGTTTTGTTCGGTAGCCGAGCTTCCTTAACGGGTTCTGTGGTGAGATTTTCTTGGAGAGCGGTCACAATTGGAGCAAGCCTGGCTGCCTCGGTCATCTCTTCGGGTGAGATCGTCGTGGGAAGATTCGCGGTAATCGGCAACTCGTTTGGAATGTTTTGGTCAGACTCGTACGCTCGATTACCATCCAGATTCAGGAAGTGTTTGAATTCAGCCCATGTGTTGTGTTTTTTATCCGCAACGACAATTGCAGGGTTGTGCTCCAGGTCTAGCGTTTTAATAACCCGCTGTAAGAGTCTTGGTCCACCCAAAATCTGTAGCTGCGTCCCCAAATAGGCAGGATCGTTCATCGGATTGTTGACTATAACTGACGCGGTCTTTGCAGAGCCTACCGCATTGCTGGTATTTTCCAGGTCAACTTGAACTTCAGCTTCCGCCTCAAAGAGATCTGGCCTTGAGATCATGTAAACGCCGGTTATGAGTGTCACCAGGGTGACAATACCTGCTATGAGCCAAAACCGATTTCGCAAGGCTCGCAAATAATCCCGAAGACGCCAGGCTGTATCTCCAGCCCGTTCGTCGTTGAAGGCCCAACCCTCTGAATTTGACATCCATTCTTCTGCTATTCTCCTCTGAAGTCCGGTGCTTTGTAATTCGCTATTTTTTTGCATGGGCGAAAAGAAAAATCGGCAATGTCCGCCTGTGGCGAACGGTCTTGAACGCGTTACTTAGGGGAATTCCAGTGAAGTTCTTACCGAATGACTCGGACAGGTGCGTTTGCGGCTGCAGGCGCAACGGCACTTAGCAACGTTCTAAAAAAGCGCTTACTGCTTGAAGTCGGAACATCGACGATGTCTCCGGGAAGAAGTTGTGTATCTTCTGCTTGTTGCTTCTCGATTGCTTTTAGGTTCACCGCGATCTCTATCTTGGTGTGAGTTTGAGCTGATTGTCTGACGATGCGGACCTTATCTAATTTGGTATCAGGCATTACGCCGCCGGCCATCGCTATCGCACCCGATACGGTAACGACATCTTTGAGAGGAATCGAAGTTGGTCTCAAAACATTGCCAACAACAAACGCTTGCTCTGCTTCAGGAATGCTGACAATGTCGCCTGGCTGTACGTAGGGGCTTGCGTTCTCACCACCTCGCAAAGTGTCGTTCAAGTCTAATGAGATCAGATCCCCCTCCAGTGATTGGTCGCTTGGCGATGATGCTGACTCGGCGCTACATCCCTTGGGACCACTGCGCCGAATAATGTTGATTCGTCCACCTGCGCGTTCGTTTGGACCGCCGGCAAAGGCCACCAGCTCCAATAGACGTACTCGTCGCTGCAGTTGAAAACGACCCGGTTGGTTCACGGCGCCAATAACCGCTACCGGTTGCGAATTGAATTCTTTAACAAAAACACTTACTTGCGGCTTTCGCTGATACTTTAGATATCGCGTAGCAATATCTTGAGCTAGTTCAGTCTCCGTGCGGCATGACGCAGGAATGCTCTCTTCGATTAAAGGCATCTCTATCATGCCACTCTCTTCCACGCGTACAGCATCTCGCGATAGTTGCGGTCGATTAAAAACTCGAATTTCGATGATGTCCCCAGCTCCAATTCGATACTGATCTTCGGATCGGATTGAGTGCGAGCCTGGTCCAGCTGCGACATTCAGCTCCGGCTTTCTTTGCTGTCCGCTAACAATGAGTCCTGCCGAGATAATCGGAACTACTAAACTAAAAGTAGAAAAGATAATCGCAAATAGGCCACCGACAGAATTTAGACTCAATTTGTCGTTCATGCTTTTTTCAGCCTTCTTAACCTTCGCGATGCCAGTGCCTCGCCTAGATGATTTGGATTTGCGAGGTTGAGTACGGTATTGCTCAGTACGATAAAGAGCTCTTCATCCTCGCGAACAAAGATCCCGGTGAGTGGGTGGTCCTTAGTCTTGACGATGATTCTCTCTCTTGACCATTGCCAAAACTGAGCTTGGGTTGTCCAAAACTGTTTCGAATCACGACAAAGTATGAGTGCGGTATGTTTCCGCTGCTTTCTTTTGACCTTCTTTTCGCTCAATGTGCTCACCTCCCTCTTAATAATTTGGTGTTGCCCTCTCATAGTTATGACCCGTCCATGCGGCACTCTTCTCCGCCGGCGGCTTTCACCGCTTGGATCTCCGTCTGCGTTTAGAAGACTTGGGCGCTGTTTCTTTGGATTGCGACTGAGACGAACTATCCGGACTTGCGCTGGGAACGTTATCTGAAGCTTGTTGATTTTGTAGCCACCGAATTTCAGAAATGGTAATCAACGTACAGAGCAAAATCACAATGCCGGCTGCCGCAATCGAAATATGCGCCAGCCGTGGTCTTGGCATCGCCAATGCCAACTTTTGTGTTCTGGCTTTAAGCGATCCCAGACTACTTTGAAGCCGTTGTTCACTTTTGAGCTTTAGCCCTTGGAGTCTCAATTGATGATTCCGAAACGCGATACTCCCTTGATTAACCGCTGCCAGAAGCATGGGCTGAAGCTTTGTGGTGACCGTTAGTCGCAAGAATTCATTTTGTGTGTTGAAGGTTTGAACAGACTGGCGCCAAATCGCTCGTAACCTTTTCTCTAAGCTTCGATAAGTTAGGGAGGCGTAAACGAAAAGTTGGCCCAGCTGGATTGAAACCGATTGACGAGCAGATTTCACAGCACCTTGGGATTTGTGAAATCTTGAAGAATCTAACCTCCAGACCAGTCCCGCGTACTCAGCCTGTGAAAGTGCGTTGAATTCAAAAGGGGCGTCATTCAACTCCGAAGCGAACTTGAGAGCTTCGGCCCCTCTCATTTTTCCGATTACGGCATCACGCAACTCTCCATCCTTGATATAGAAGTAACCAGGGCCGATTGGGGATGAGATCTCGAGCAAACCGGTCTCCTTTCTGTGAACAAACATGTCAAGCAGAAGAAAGAGTG
>Ga0163162_10006801_pt1 | contig 11092 bp, 10 predicted proteins | sample S55metaG_FD_115310 | JGI IMG/M metagenome (GOLD analysis project Ga0163162, IMG submission 115310) | Switchgrass rhizosphere microbial communities from Kellogg Biological Station, Michigan, USA - S5-5 metaG | ecosystem: Host-associated > Plants > Roots > Rhizosphere > Soil | place: USA...
AACGGCGAATACCAGCTTGGCCGCTCAGCGGAGAAGTAACCCGTGCGCCTCCTCGTGATCGAGGACGATCCAGATCTCAATCGTCAACTTGCCACCGCGCTGACCGACGCGGGGTACGTCGTCGATCGCGCTTTCGATGGCGAGGAAGGCCACTATCTGGGCGAATCGGAACCCTACGATGCGGTCATTCTGGACATCGGTCTGCCGAAGATGGACGGCATTTCCGTCCTTGAGGCGTGGCGTCGCACCGGCCGCGCGATGCCTGTGCTCATGCTGACTGCGCGCGACCGCTGGAGCGACAAGGTTCAGGGTTTCGATGCAGGCGCCGACGACTACGTGGCCAAACCCTTTCATCTCGAGGAAGTGCTTGCGCGTGTTCGCGCGCTACTGCGTCGCTCCGCCGGACATGCAAAAAGCGAATTCAACTGCGGTCCTGTCCGGCTCGACACCCGCACCGGCCGTGTTTCAGTCAATGGGAATCCAGTCAAGCTCACAAGCCACGAATACAGGTTGCTTGCGTATTTGATGCATCATACCGGTCGCGTTGTGTCGCGCACGGAACTGGTCGAACATCTCTACGACCAGGATTTTGATCGCGACTCAAATACCATTGAAGTGTTTGTCGGCCGCATTCGCAAGAAACTCGGCGTGGAGATCATCCAGACGGTACGGGGCCTGGGATATTTGCTCACGCCGCCAGACGCGCGTTGACATGCGCGCCAATTCGCTCGCGCTTCGCCTTTTCCTGTCAGCCACCGCCTGGACGGTGATCATTTTGCTCGTTACGGGCGTCGTCCTGTCGTCGCTTTACAGGCAGGCGGTCGAGCGTGCATTCGACCGTCGGCTCGGCGTCTATCTCCGCACGCTGGTCGCCGACATCGCATCACCAGAAGAGGCCGGTGAAAAATTTCCGCAATCTTTGGGTGAACCGCTGTTCGAGTTGCCGCTATCAGGCTGGTACTGGCAGGTGACGCGCGTTGATCCGGGCAAGACCGAAGTTCGATCGTCGCGTTCGTTGTGGGACGGCGGCTTGCCGCACTTGCGGGACCAGGGCATTCCCGGCAGTGCGGACGGCTCGCGCGCCGGCTATGTAGGCGGACCGGAAGATCAGCGCCTACGCCTTGTCGAGCGTAATGTCGATCTGGGCGACGAGGGGCACTACCTTGTCGCCATAGCGGGCGATGCTGCTGAAATTTCGGACGAAACGCGATCATTCGACCGGGCGTTGGTCATCACATTTTCCATTCTTGCGGCAGTTCTGCTTCTCACGACGACATTCCAAGTCCGTTTCGGTCTTGCGCCGCTCAAGCGCATCACCGACGGGCTCGCCGCCATTCGATCTGGCAGTGCCGAGCGTCTGACCGGAAAATTCCCCGAAGAGATCGCTCCGCTCGCCCGCGAGACGAACGCGCTGATCGAGACCAACAGGGAGATTGTCGAGCGAGCCCGGACGCACGTTGGAAATCTGGCGCACGCGCTGAAGACCCCTCTCTCGGTGATGGTGAACGAGGCCACGGCGCACGGCACTGAGCCGTTTGGCCAGAAGATTCTCGAGCAAGCCGACATCATGCGTGATCAGGTAGCGCGGCATCTCGAGCGGGCACGCCTGGCTGCAGGATTGACGGTCGTCGGATCGGTCACGCAGGCTGCACCCGTCGTGACGGCGCTTGCGCGCACCATGGAAAAGATTCACCGCGACAAGAATCTGACAATTGATATCCATGCCGACGAAACTGCACGATTTCACGGCGAGCGGCCCGATCTGGAAGAGATGGTTGGAAATCTTGTCGACAACGCCTGCAAATGGGCGTCATCGCGTGTTGCGATTGAGGTCGTGCGGGAACGCCCTGATGCGGCGAGCGAACGCCAGGTTGTGCGGGTCATTGTTGACGACGATGGGCGCGGACTCTCGCCGTCCGAGCGCGAACAAGTGGCCAAGCGCGGGCGTAGGCTCGACGAGACGAAGCCGGGATCCGGCCTGGGTCTTTCGATCGTGCTTGAGCTCGCCGGGCTTTATGGTGGCGGACTGACGCTTGGGACGGCACCGCTCGGCGGGCTGCGCGCCGAGTTGGTGTTGCCGGCCGCATGACCGGCTGCAGATGCTTTTTTACTGCCCGCCGGAGTTTTGCCCCAATCCTAGCCTCCCGATAGCGTGATCTTGTAGATGGCGGGTTTAGGAGTCCTTGGGGGGTCAAAATGTCGGCATTAAAAATTGCTGCCGTGGCCGTTGCGGGTGCCATTCTCACGGGATGTGCCGGCAGCCCGGACGGGGTGGGTCCCGGTCCCAAGGAAAACACAGGGACTTTGCTTGGCGCATTGGGAGGCGCGGCCATTGGCTCTCAATTCGGCGGGGGTACCGGCGGGCATATCGCCGGAGCTCTTATTGGCGCCGGTGTTGGCGGCCTTATCGGCAATCGGATCGGCGCTGCCCTTGATGATGAGGACAAGCAGCGCGCCTACGACGCGCAGATGGACGCACTCGAGCGTGGTCAGCCTGGCGCGCCGGTGTCCTGGCGCAATCCGGACTCCGGCCGTTACGGCACGATCGTTCCCGGGCCTCAATATCAGCAGGCTGGCCGTAACTGCCGGTCCTATACCCACACGATTTATATCGACGGGCAGCCGCAAACCGCCCGCGGGACGGCCTGCCGCAATCCGGACGGCACATGGACGGCCGTCGGGTAGCGTTCAAAATTACACTTAATAACTTCTTAACGTCCGCCGCCGTATCAAGCCCGGAGGCTTGAATTCGGATCGACCGAGGATGGCGGGCGCCGAGACGACCGTCGAACGGCTGCGGCATTTTCTGCGCGAGCTCTCGCCAGGGGCGCGTTCGCTGCTGATCGGCGAACTCGAGCGCAGCGTGTTGCGCGGCGAAGACGTCGTTGGCGCGGACCTCGTTCTCCAGGAACTCCGCCGCATTGTTCGCGAGCAGCGTGATGTAGCTCCCCGCGTAGAAGATTCCGCGCGGTTGCTGTTCAAGCCGCTTGAGCCTTTTATTGTCGACGATCGCGGCGACCATAAGCACCCGGGCCGTATTGCACGGTCGTCGATGGATGCCTTGTGGAATTGGATCAGGCGGGATCTCTTGCCTCATGACGCCGATGCCTTAGCCGGCGAGGTGAGTGAGGCAATGGTCGCCGGCGATCAGGCAAAGACCGAGCGGCTGGCGCGCATGTTTCAGGACAGGGTCGCCGCGGCGATCGATTCCAACATCAATGCCGACGATCAGGATGGAAAGATCCGGCGCCGGATACTGCAACAGATCGGCACGCCTCGCGCGGGTGATGAGCTTGCCGCACTCAAGGCCGCGCTCAAAGGGCGTGACGTATTGGCATCGCTGTCTGCGAAACTGCCTCTCCAGATCGGGAACCTCGCCAACACCCAGCTCGACGAATGCAAGTCTCTCATCGAAGGCGCAGCCGCGCGTGACGGCGAGCTGTTCCTTTATGCCTTGCTCACAGTCATGAACCGAATGTCTGCACCGTGGCAGCTGATCCGGCTTGGAGTGAAAGCGGCTGGAAGCGATACGGCAGCGCGTGTTGCTGACACCCACTATGGCGTTGCGGTCAATATCGTGATGGCCGAGCTTGAACGCATGGTCGCGGAATTGCGCGAAGATCTTCGAAGCGGGCAGGGTGTCGCGGTGGGTGCGCTTCTCAAGACCATTCACGATTCGGCGCGCGGCTTGCGCACCGAGCTTTCGCTTCCGGTCGATAGCACGTGGGGACGCGCGTTGGCGGCACAACGCACACATATTTCCGATATCCTGCGCGTCGAAATTGAATCGATGCCGGGCCGCGTCCGGCATTTGTTGCGACCACGCCAGGCAAAAGAAATTCGCCCAAATTCCGTGCTTGACCCTAACGAAGTCGCCGAGGTCGAGGCACTGGTCGAATTTGTCGGCATCTGCCGCTACTTTGCCGGCGAGCTCGCGATCAATGAGATGACACAACGTGCCTTGAGCGAGCTGCGACACTACCTGGACAATGGCACCCGGGCATTGCTCGAAGGATTGCGCCATGCCAGCGATGCCGATCGCAGTTTCCGGCAATCTCAAGTCGATGCAGCCGTGCGGTTCTGCGCCAAGGTTTTCGGGCGGGAATATGCGGCGCTGCTGGGCGAGGCCGCGGAAGTTGCGATCACAGGTGAGAGCAAGGCAGCCCGCGCGTAAAGCCCGTTTTTGCTGCAGTGCGCCTGTGCGATAAAGCACATTGCTGTCACGATCACACGTAATGTATTCCCTGCGGCGCGGCCCTCCGGTGGAGGCCCGACGCGGAATTAAGGCCCCATGACCCTTTGGTTCGTTTTTGCGCTGATGACAGCTGCGGCGATTTTCGCCGTCCTATGGCCGCTTGGTCAGGCGGCGAATGCGCAGGCCGGCAGCGATCTTGAGGTCTATCGTGACCAGCTCGATGAAATCGAGCGCGACCGCGCCGCGGGGCTGATCGGAGCGGCCGAAGCGGATGCGGCACGGATAGAGGTTTCCCGCCGTCTCATTGCGGCAGCCGATGCCGCGGAGTTCACCCACGCCTTGCCAATCGGATCGCCGCTCTGGCGTCGCCGTGCGCTGACGGTTGGCGCGGTGGTTTTGTTGCCGAGCATGGCCGCCGCTTTTTATCTTGCACTTGGATCCCCGCAGTTGCCGGGTCAACCGCTGGCCGAGCGAGTCCGTGAAGCACACCAAGGGCGTTCAATTGCAAGCCTTGTCTCAGAGGCGGAAGCGCATCTTGAACGCAACCCCAACGACATCCGCGGTTACGAAGTATTGGCTCCCGTCTACCTGCGTATGGGCCGCTTCGCCGACGCAGTGAGCGCGCGACGTAAGCTGCTGACGCTCGGAGGCGAGAACGCCGGACGGCAGTCGGATCTTGGTGAGGCGCTCGTTGCGGCGGCGAATGGCGTCGTTACTGCCGAGGCCAAATTCGCCTTCGAACGAGCGATGGTGCTCGATCCGGAAGAGCTCAAAGCCAGATTTTACATCGGTCTCGCGGCTGAGCAGGACGGCGACCGGCGAAAAGCAGCCGAGATATGGAGTGCAATGACGAAGAATGCGCCGGCCGATGCGCCATGGATTCCGATGGTACGGGAGGCGCTGGCGCGCGTGGGCGCACCGCCTCCAGGCAGTGCCGCGCCAGGTCCGACCGCCGACGATATTGCCGCCGCCGGCGCCATGAGCGAGAAAGACCGTGGCGAAATGATCCGCAATATGGTTGCTCGCCTTGCCGACCGGCTAAAAGAAAATGGAAGTGACGTCGAAGGATGGCAACGCCTCTTGCGTGCCTATTTGGTTCTCGGCGAAAGGGAGAAGGCGATGTCCGCTGCCGATGCCGCAAAACGGGCACTTGCCAACGATGCCGACAAGCTTCGTCGCATCGAGGATACGATCAAGAGCCTTGGACTCGAAGGCTAAGACGGAATGACACGCAAGCAACGACGTCTGGCTCTGATTGGCACAAGCCTGGCCGTATTGGCGGTTGCCGCAGCGCTCGTGCTGAGCGCCTTGCGGGATTCGATCGTTTTTTTCAATTCACCGACTGATGTCGCCGAAAAACACCCCGTGCCGGGTACCCGGATGCGCATTGGCGGCCTCGTTAAACCCGGCAGTATAGAGCGTGGCGACAACTTGCTCGTGCGTTTCGCAGTGACGGATGGAAAGACCGACATCGCGGTGCGGTATCAAGGCATTGTCCCCGACCTATTTCGAGAAGGGCAGGGGGTCGTTGCCGAAGGCAAGCTCGACACAGGCGGCGTGTTCGCAGCCGATACTGTCCTTGCCAAACATGATGAGCGCTATATGCCGCGCGAGGTTGTTGATGCGCTGAAAAAATCCGGCCGCTGGCAGGAAGGCGAGCAAAAAGGTTCGGGGAGCTCTGCAAAATGACTCCGGAGCTCGGTCACTTTGCATTGGTATTGGCGCTGGGCCTTGCCCTGATCCAATCGATCGTTCCTGTCATCGGCGTCCACAGGCGTGACGGCTCACTCATGCGCCTCGCCAGTTCAACTGCGCTCGCGCAATTTGTTTTTGTTGCTTTATCGTTCCTCGCACTCACAGCCTGCTACGTCACATCTGATTTTTCCGTCGCGACGATCTACGAGAACTCACATTCAATGATGCCGCTGGTGTACAAATTCACCAGCGTCTGGGGAAACCACGAGGGCTCCATGCTCTTGTGGGTCCTAATCCTCTCCCTGTTCGGCGCCCTGGTCGCGCTATTTGGGAACAACCTTCCGGCAGCCCTCAAAGCGCATGTGCTTGCGGTGCAATCGTGGATTGCCTGCGCGTTCTATCTCTTCATTCTGCTGACCTCGAATCCGTTCCTGCGGCTGGCGCCTGCGCCATTCGAGGGGCGCGATCTCAATCCGATTCTGCAGGACATCGGTCTAGCCATCCACCCGCCGCTTCTTTACTTGGGCTACGTCGGATTTTCGATCGCATTCTCCTTTGCGGTCGCCGCCCTACTTGAAGGACGCATCGATGCCGCATGGGCCCGTTGGGTGCGGCCGTGGACGCTCGCGGCCTGGATGTGCCTCACTGTCGGCATCGCGATGGGCTCCTATTGGGCCTACTACGAACTGGGCTGGGGCGGCTTTTGGTTCTGGGACCCCGTAGAGAATGCTTCGCTGATGCCGTGGCTGGCGGGCACGGCTTTGTTGCACTCGGCCGTGGTGATGGAAAAGCGTAATGCCCTGAAAATCTGGACGATCCTGCTCGCAATTCTGGCTTTTTCACTTTCCCTGGTCGGCACGTTTCTCGTGCGTTCGGGCGTTCTCACCTCGGTGCACACATTCGCCAATGATCCTGCACGCGGCGTCTTTATTCTTGCGATTCTGGTCGTTTTCATCGGTGGGGGGTTGGCGCTTTTCGCTTGGCGCGCGCCACTGCTGAAACAAGGCGGATTGTTCGCTCCGATCTCGCGCGAAGGTGCGTTGATCTTGAACAATCTGTTCCTCACGACAGCGTGCCTGACGGTCTTTGTCGGCACGCTCTATCCGCTGGCACTCGAGGCGATAACGGGCGCGAAAATTTCCGTTGGTCCGCCGTTCTTCAACCTTACGTTCGGACCGCTTTTTGTCCCGCTGCTATTTGCCATGCCATTTGGACCGCTCCTGGCGTGGAAGCGCGGTGATATCCTCGGGGTCGCGCAGCGGTTGATGGGCGCCTTCGCTGTTGGTCTGGTGACAATCGCGGTCGTTGCTGCGGCCGAGAGCGAGGTGTCTGTCCTGGCGCCGTTCGGAATCGGGCTGGCGCTCTTTGTCATGACCGGGGCGGTGACCGACATCGTCGAGCGCATCGGACTGTTTCGCGTTCCGCTCTCCGTCGTACGTCAGCGGGCCGCAGGTCTTCCTCGTTCGGTCTGGGGCACTGCTTTCGCGCATTTCGGAATAGCGGTGACATTATTGGGCGTCGTCAGCGTCGGCACCTGGGCAAACGAGCGCATTGTCGGGCTCAAGCCCTCGCAAACTGTTTCGCTGTCAGGCTTCGATCTGTCCTTCGACGGGCTCGTTCAGCGCTCGGGCCCGAATTACCGCGAGCTGGTCGGCAAGTTCACGGTGCGCCGGGGTGGCGTGCCGATCGCGACAATGGAGCCGGCAAAACGCAGCTTTGAGTCGCGCGCGACCACCACAACCGAGGCGGCATTATTGACCCGCGGCTTCAGTCAGCTCTACCTGTCGTTGGGGGACGTCAATGACGACGGCTCGGTTGCCGTCAGGCTCTATTATAAGCCGATGGTTCTCCTCATCTGGATCGGCGCGGTTGTGATGATGTTCGGCGGCGCGCTTTCATTGTCCGATCGACGATTGCGGATCGGAGCTCCCAGACCGGCGGCAAAACCGGCCGTGCAAGCGGCGGAGTAGAGCATGCGCCGGCTTGCAGCGATTGCTCTTGTGCTTGCCGCCATCGCGTCAAGCAGTTCGTTGGCCGTCCAGCCCGAAGAAATGCTGAGGGATCCGAAGCTGGAGGCGAGAGCTCGCGAACTGTCGCGCGAGTTACGCTGCATGGTTTGCCAAAATCAATCAATCGACGAGTCCGAAGCGCCGCTTGCGCGCGATCTGCGGCTGCTGGTCCGCGAACGGATCACCAAAGGTGACACCGATCAGCAAGTCCTGGATTTCCTGGTAGTCCGCTACGGCGAGTTTGTCCTGCTCAAGCCGCCACTCGAAAGCAGAACGATCATTCTGTGGGCGCTGCCGCCGGTGGCGTTGCTTGCCGGTGCAGTTGGCTTGTTTTTCGCCGTGCGCCGGCGCCGGACAGTTCAACTGGAGCCTGCGACACTTAGTAACGAAGAGCAGCGCAAGCTTTCGACTTTGGTCGATGAACACCGGGCTGAGCGTTGATTATCCGCATGAAATTCGAACATCCCGATAATCCCCACCTTACCAAAGTTTAATCCTACCGACAGGACGCTGTAAGGGTCGTCTCTCCATCTTCAGGTTCGAAACAGCGCAACACGCGCCACACGAATCCCGATGGAGATTCCCAGATGAACCCGAGCGTTAACCCCGCTCCAGAAAACCGAAAGACGTCGCGCGCGCTTTCCGTTCGCCGTGCGGTGCTGCTGGCGACGACGATCGCCGGCATCGGCATTGGAGCCTTCGTCGCCGGCCCGGGCTTCGATATTCGTGCCGGCTATCCGACGGCGCTTGCCCAGAACCTCTCCGAGCAGGCCCACAAGCTTCAGGCGCCGGTCGGATTTGCCGACATCGTGGAGAAGGTGAAACCGGCGGTTTTCTCGGTGCGCGTTAAGGTCGATGGCGGTTCGCAGACCAATGGTCTCGGAAGCAATGATGTGCCTCCCGGACTGCGCGAGTTTTTCCGCCGCTTTGGGATGCCGGATGCCCCCGAGGGCATGCCGCGCGGCCGCCACAACACGATTACCGGCCAGGGCTCGGGATTTTTCATCTCAGCTGACGGCTATGCGGTGACCAACAATCACGTGGTTGAAAAGGCGGAGAGCGTTCAGATCACGACCGACGACGGCAAGACTCATAAGGCTAAAGTTATCGGCACCGATCCGCGCACTGACCTCGCACTGATCAAAGTGGAGGACGGACCGTTCCCTTACGTGAAACTGTCGGAGAAAGCGCCGCGCATCGGTGATTGGGTTCTTGCCGTCGGCAACCCCTTCGGTCTCGGCGGCACGGTTACGGCCGGCATTGTCTCGGCGCGTGGACGCGATATTGGAGCGAGCGCCTACGACGACTTCATTCAGATCGATGCGCCTGTGAACAAAGGCAACTCAGGTGGTCCGACGTTCGACACCGAAGGCAATGTCATCGGTGTGAATACGGCGATCTTTTCACCGTCGGGCGGCTCGGTTGGTATTGCCTTCGCGATTCCCTCCGACACTGTAACTAGCGTAGTCGCCCAGCTGAAGGACCACGGCTCGGTCACGCGTGGCTGGATCGGAGTTCAGATTCAGCCGGTCACGCAGGAGATCGCCGACAGCCTCGGGCTGAAGAACGCCGAGGGCGCGCTCGTCGCGGAGCCGCAACCCGACAGTCCCGCGGCCAAGTCTGGAATTGCCGCAGGAGACGTCATTACCGCCGTCGACGGCAAGCCGGTCAAGGACGCACGCGATCTCGCCAAGAAAATCGGAGCACTGGCGCCCAAGGCGTCGGTAAAGCTCACGGTCTTCCACAGCGGATCTGAAAAGGTTCTGACACTGACGCTCGGCGAAATGCCGAACCCTAAAGAAGCGCGGGCGTCGGCGGACGAAGGAGACAGTGGCGCCGATCTTGGCAAGCTCGGTCTCAGTCTTGCACCGGCCGCCCGGGTCGCGGGCGCGGGCGCCGAGGGTGTGGTTGTCACCGGGGTCGAATCGAGTGGCGTCGCGGCAGATCACGGCTTCTCGACTGGCGACGTCATTCTCGAGGTTGCCGGCAAATCAGTTTCAACGCCGACGGACGTGCGCGAGGTCATCACGACCGCGCGGACGCAAGGCAAACGGACAGTCCTGGTCCGCGTGAAGAAGGGTGACAACACGCGCTTCGTCGCGCTGCCGCTGGGCCGCGGCTGAGACACGAGATTGGGGACGTCCCGCCGGCATCCGTCGCCCCCGCCGGTGGTCCGACCTCAACGGGGCGGGCATTGCGCCCGTCCCGGCAAAATTCCGGGAGTGGTTCTTGCTTGGGCCACTTTCGAACGGAGCTCCAACCCTGGCATCCGTCGCCCCCGCTGGGGTGGAGTCGTTGAGGGGGTGGCGGTCTCCGCCACCCCCTCGCGTACGAATGAGGGCTTATGGCTGGAGGTGTTGACCCCGCCACCGAAATGACTGGAATTGGTGTGACCGATATGCCCACCTTTGCGGATATTGACGGGCAGCGCCCTTTCAGCCGGGCGGCTGAAGCGCAACCGGACCGGGTCACCATGCGCCTACTGGTCATTGAGGACGATCGCGACGCCGCGGACTACTTGGTCAAAGCGTTCCGCGAGGTCGGCCATGTCGCTGATTCGGCTACGGATGGCGACGACGGCCTCACTATGGCGGCTGACGGTCAATACGACGTCCTGATCGTGGACCGAATGCTCCCGAAACGAGACGGCCTTTCACTGATTGGTGCGCTGCGGGGAAAGGGAATTGGGACTCCCGCCCTGATTCTGTCGGCGCTCGGCCAGGTCGACGATCGGGTTAAGGGTTTGCGGGCCGGTGGTGATGACTACCTGTCCAAGCCTTACTCATTTTCGGAGTTGCTCGCGCGTGTAGAAGTGCTCGCGCGTCGCCGCGTCGGCCGCACCGAGGAAACTGTGCTTCGGGTCGGCGATCTCGAACTCGACCGCCTGTCCCACCAGGTGCGTCGTGGAGACGAGGAAATCTCACTGCAGCCACGCGAATTTCGGCTGCTGGAATACCTGATGCAGCATGCCGGACAGGTGGTTACCCGCACAATGCTGCTGGAAAACGTGTGGGACTACCATTTCGACCCCCAAACCAACGTCATTGACGTGCACATCTCGCGCTTGCGCTCGAAAATAGATAAAGGTTTCTCCCAGCCGCTTTTGCACACAATCCGCGGCGCGGGATACATGATACGTGACGGCGCTCGGTAAGTTATTTCGCACCACCACGTTCAAGCTCACGCTGGTCTA
>Ga0163162_10006802_pt1 | contig 11092 bp, 9 predicted proteins | sample S55metaG_FD_115310 | JGI IMG/M metagenome (GOLD analysis project Ga0163162, IMG submission 115310) | Switchgrass rhizosphere microbial communities from Kellogg Biological Station, Michigan, USA - S5-5 metaG | ecosystem: Host-associated > Plants > Roots > Rhizosphere > Soil | place: USA: Michigan...
GATCAGCTTTTTCTGCGCTACGCTTAAACTCGATGGCTTCATATCAACCTCTTCCGAATCAAGGGCCAGGATGTTTACCACGTTTACATCAAAGATATTAGCTATCTGCTCAAGGCGCGATAAGTTAATATCAGTTACGCCTGTTTCAATTTTTGAAAATGCAGGAATAGAGATGCCCAAACGGTTTGCCACATCTTCCTGGCTCCATCCATGCTGGTGGCGTAACGTCCGGATGTTTTTACCAACGGATTTGTTTGTTTTCTTTTTTACAGTATCGCTCATATCAATTAAATATTAATTAAGGAAAGGGGATACTTATACAATCCAAATGGTATGCCATCATTAAATTACCTTTAAATTAGTGTTATAAAGGCCATTTAATGATGGACTGTGGTGAGGGCTGGGGAATCAATTCCTCAAAGTAGGGATTTTTAACTCTCAGTTTATGTTTACTGAACTATGTAAAGCTTTGCAAATTTTAACAATAACTGCTTTTGTCCTATCTCTTTAAAGAAGATCGTAGCCTTAATATCAGGCTTGTTACCCTCAAGAGACAGTACTTTACCGAAGCCAAAACGTTCATGCTCAACCTGCATACCAACCTGCAGATTGGAGGTATCTGATGGCTTGAAATCGGCCGAAGGTACGTGGGCTTTGGCCAGTATAGATGTGGTTTTTACAGGTGCAGCAGCTGCCGGTTTGGGCTTTGAAAATGTATCAGGCTGTTTGTCCCTGCTCCATGCTTTGCGCTCATCGTCAAAAAATGGGTTACTGCCCGACGCTGGTTTAGCAGTATAGTCCAGCTCAAGGTATTTGGCATCAATTTCATCCAAAAAGCGGCTTGGCTCGCAATTGATCAATGTTCCAAACTTAAAACGCGAGGTAGCATAACTGATATGCAGCTTGCTTTCGGCGCGGGTAACGGCTACGTAAAACAGGCGGCGCTCTTCTTCCAGGTCGCTGCGTGAGTTAAGCGACATCTGTGAAGGGAAAAGATTTTCTTCCAGCCCAACAACATATACCTGCGGAAATTCGAGGCCTTTTGATGAGTGGATGGTCATGAGCGATACCGTTTCGGCATCTTTGTTTTTATCTTTGTCATCATTGGTAAGCAGGGCCACATCCTGCATGAAAATATCAAGGCCTTTTTCTTCAATATCCTCGCGCTCCGAAAACTCCTTGATACCGTTTAAAAGCTCCTGGATATTTTCGTAACGGTTAAGTCCTTCTACCGATTTATCTTCATACAGATCCTTCAATAAGCCCGAGTGCTGCGCAATATATAAAGCCGATTCATACGCCGATTTGGTTTTGGTAAGCACCTGGAAACTTTGAATCATAACAGCAAAATTGGAAACCGCACCAGATATTTTTCCTTCCAGGTATTTGCCCGGCTCAACAATCACTTCCCAGGGTGTTATGCCGTGCTGGTCGGCAGCTACAATGATCTTATCAACCGAGGTATCACCAATGCCGCGTTTAGGGTAGTTAATAACACGTTTTAAGGCTTCCTCATCATTAGGGTTAAAGGTGAGCCTGAAATATGATATCAGGTCCTTAATTTCCTTACGCTGGTAAAATGAAAGCCCTCCATAAATTTTATACGGAACACCCAGCTTACGCAAAGCTTCCTCCATAGATCGAGATTGCGCATTGGTACGGTAAAGTATAGCAAAGGCCGACCATTTAAGCCCGTTTGAGCTGCGGTCCTGCATAATGGCTTCGGCTACTATTTTACCTTCCTCATTATCGCTGAAGGCGCGCATCACCTTGATCTTTTCGCCCGATTCTTTTTCGGAGAATACGTTCTTTTTAAGCTGATCTTTATTATTGCGGATGATGCTGTTGGCCACATTCACAATGTTTTGGGTTGAGCGATAGTTTTGCTCCAGCTTAAATACCTTCAGATCAGGGTAATCCTTTTCAAAATTGAGGATGTTTTGAATATTGGCGCCACGGAAAGCATAGATACTTTGGGCATCATCACCTACAACACACAGGTTTTCGTTAACGGCAGCAAGCTTTTTAACAATCAGGTACTGCGAAAAGTTAGTATCTTGATACTCATCAACCATGAGGTATTTAAACTTGTGCTGGTACTTATTGAGCACATCGGGGTGCAGTTTCAGCAGTTCGTTGGTTTTGTACAGCAAATCGTCAAAATCCATAGCGCCTGCACGATAGCAGCGGGTGGCGTACATCTCGTAGATCTTGCCCATTTGCCCGCGTCCGCTCGAAAAATCGTCGGCCTGGATCTGCTCGTTCTTGTTATATTCCTGCCAGGAGATCAGGTTGTTTTTTGATGCCGAGATGCGGTTAAGTACAAAATTTACACTGTACAGCTTATCATCAAGGTTCATTTCTTTTAAAATGGCCCTTAAAACGCTCTTGCTATCGTCGGTATCGTAGATGGTGAAATTGCTGGGATAACCAATTTTTTCGGCTTCCACGCGTAATATTTTGGCAAACACCGAGTGAAAGGTGCCCATCCATATATTTTTGGCTTCGTTGCCGACAACGTGGGTGATACGCTCACGCATTTCACGCGCAGCCTTGTTGGTAAAGGTTAGCACCAGTATGTTAAATGAATCAACACCTTTGCGTATCAAATGTGCCACGCGATAGGTAATAACACGTGTTTTGCCCGATCCGGCACCGGCAATGATCATCACCGGCCCCTCAGTTTGTTCAACCGCTGCCCTTTGTTCGGGATTTAAACCCTGTAAGTAATCCAAAATCTTTTCCTCTTTCTATGAGGCAGCGAAATTAAGGTTTTGGGGCGAAAGGGGAAAGCGGTTTTGTGGATTTAAGGTTGGTGATTTTGGTTTTTTATTTATCCCAATTAATAAATCCTAAGCGATTTATGTTGCCATAATCATTTAATTGGTTTTTATAGATTGTAAACCAATAGACGGTTATGATTTTGAAATAATTAAGATTTTATTTTACAACTAATGAGAATAAGTATTATATTTAATGTAATTATTTCTGAGCTGGAAATTACCTAAATCGCATATCATGTCTATTTTTAATTTAAAAGAAGACAACCTTCCCCTGGTTTTTGCATTAATGCTTGGGTTTATCATTTGGGGGCTTGAGCATATTGTAGAAGAGTCATTAAAAACGCCGGTTATAGAGTATTCTGTATCGAAAAAAATTAAAAAAGATACCGTACAACTGATCTATGAATTTTCTAATCTGTCGAGAGATAAAAAATATAATAATCTTAAAATACTATACCTACTGGATCGGGATCAACGAATTTATACAGGCAGCTATGTTCCGGATAAATTGGCTATGGAGGATCAGAATGATGTCCCTTTTTATATAGATACTACTCAAAATGAAGGTGTTTTTAATATCAGCACTATTCAACCGCTTGCATCATTTAAAATTATTCTGAATATCCGTAATGATGTACTCCCTGAAATCAGATACAGTACGGGAGAGACTATTATTTTAAAGGAATATTCATTTGATGTTTTTCTGGTTAAAAATGAGTTTACGGTTATAATTATCCTTATAGCAATTTTTATTGTTTCTTTAATTTTTTACGCAATTAAATTTAAACCCAATGAAACACGTTAAATTACTTTTTTTGTTACTGTTTGCAGGGTATACTGCATTAGGTCAAAGCGCAAAAAGGATATTGATTGTAGATAATGTTTTACTGAAACCGATACGTTGCAAATTAGTAATCAGGAAAAATAATAAGGAAACGGAACTGGGGCAAAATGATGTAAATGGGTACATCACTATTCCTTGTGGAAATGCGGATTCAATAAAAGCGATCCCTAACGACATAATACGCTTTTATAATAGCCGGTATTATATCTGCGGCAATCTATCAGATAAAATTATGATATCAAATAAGTATCAGTATGCGGTTTTAAATAAAAAGACAGATTCAGTTATATTAAAAAAGGATTATTTAAGCGCTGCACTGTATTATAATGTTTTATATACCAGTTACAACTCGATTGATTCTGGCGCAACTGCCAATATCTATCAACGTCTATCTTATCAGGCGCTGGCGCAGCATTTTAAGATTGATCAGTCGATACAGTATGAAAATAATTCACCGCAATTTAAAATGTCCGATAAGTTGAAGGTTGCTTTAATAAATATTCAACAGCAAAACGGTTCTGTTGCAAAAGTTGATGATAAGGGCAACCTTATTTTAGACAATAAAACCTTGCAGACTTTAGTTGGTAAGTCAAAATTTGAATCAACATTAAACGGGGTTGCTGCTTTTACTCAATAATAATTTTTTTCTTAAATATTACGGTTCAATTCAAAAACCTGTTAATTGTTTTCACCAGCTTATTTACATCAAAAGGCTTGGGAACAAACGCGTCATAACCAAAATTAACCAGGGCAATGGCCTGTTCATGGTAGGCCGAGATAAGGATCACGGGGATATGCCGGGTAGCTTCGTTGCCTTTAATAAGCTGGCAAATGCGACCGCCGTTGAGGCCGGGCAGCATATAGTCGGTTAATACGAGGTCGGGGTTGTAATTTTTTACAGCTGCAATAATATCATCTGTACGGTCAAGTCCTGTAACCTCAAAATCATGAAAGGTAAGCACAGTTTCAAGCACCCGTAAAATCTCGGCATCATCTTCAATTATGAGTATATTTTTTGCCATAAATAAAATGCTAATTTTCGTATAGTTAGTTATTAGCTTTAATATCACAAATAAACAAAATGTTTTATAATTAAAATATTCCCTGGTATTTAATTGAAGTGAATATAGAAGGGTATTAACCAATATCTATCTTATTAACAGTTAGATATGGCCTTATTTTAACGGTATTTTAACCTTTTATAAAGGTACATAATTCTATAACAGATTACAATAAGAACAACCCATAGTTAAATAAACAAAAAACGCCACAAAAAAAGGCGATGAGCCCAAACACTCATCGCCTTTTAAGATTTACTCTAATCTCTAATCTCTAATCTCTAATCCCCGATAAATCCGAAATCAAAACTACTCTCCCCTGTAAACGTTGTTTTTCAGGTCAACGTCGGGTAGTTGATGGTCAGGGTCAATCTCCATACTTTTAATGGCCGATGTTGAAGGATATTTAAACTTCCAAACACCATCACGCTGCCAGATATTTACCGGCAAGTGAAGAATTTCTGTTTTGCCATTAGCCTGAACAATTTTAAGATCAACAGGCATAGCCATTTTTTCGTTGTTGGTTAGGGTGATCATTGCACCTTCGGCAGGGTTGCCTTTAATATAGCTTACCGAAGTAATAGCCTGGTCAAGTTTCCAGGTAGTAAAGAACCATGATTTCCAGAACCAGTTCAGATCTTCACCTGTAGCGTCATTCATAGCCCTGAAAAGATCGTAAGGCAAAGGGTGCTTAAATGCCCAGTTTTTTACATACTCACGGAAAGCATAGTCAAAACGTTCGGGGCCAATTACTACGTTTCTTAAAATATCCAAACCTAAAGCGGTTTTGGTATAATATTGACCGTAATCTCTAAGTCCGATAGCCTCAGGAGGTGTCATGAGTGGATCTTTGCTGTTGCGGTAACCAGCCAACACATTTTGTGCCGAACCGCTTTTTTCAGCATACTCGCCTTTATTAAATTCCTTGGTAGCATATTCGTTAATGAAAGTATTGAAACCCTCATCCTGCCACATGTACTTACGCTCATTTGAGCCCACGATCATCGGGAACCAGTTATGACCTATTTCATGAGTAACATCGCCCCAAAGGTCGCCCTTTTTAAGGTTGCTCAAACAGAAAATAGCGCCTGGGTACTCCATACCCAAAGCTACGCCCGATACATTTACAGCCGAGTTCCATGGATATTCAAAGTATAGGTTTGAATAAATTTCCATGCTGTTTTTCAGGTATTCGGTTGAGCGGCCCCAGCCATCGTTACCCGAGCTTTCAAGCGGGTAAGCCGACTGCGCAATGCCTTTGCGGCCCGATGGGAAGTTAACCCTTGCAGCATCCCAAATGAAAGCGTCTGAAGCGCCCCAGGCAATATCGCGGCTATTCTGCATTTTAAAATGCCAGGTAAGCGTACCCTTAAACGGACGGGTTGAGCCTTTGCCAACTTCACCTGCACTGATTATGGTTACTGTTTTATCGCTGTTGCGGGCTTCCTCCAGTCTTTTCAATTGGGTTGGCGTAAGTACTTCTTCAGGGTTTTGCAAATCGCCCGAGCCAACTACTATTTTATTGGCCGGAGCGGTAATGTAGTAATCAAAATCGCCGTATTCGCAATAAAACTCGCCCAAGCCCATGTAAGGTAAGGTGTTCCAGCCTTCTACATCATCATACACGCACATACGCGGGTACCACTGTGCAATTTCATATACATAACCTTGTTTGAATTTTTTGCGGCCCATACGGTCGGCACCGTAAAATGGAATGGCGAAATCATAATTAACCTTAACCTCTATTTTTTCGCCTTTGCCATCCATTGGGGTATTGAGGCGCAGCTGCATGCGGGCATCGGTAATGATCGGGTCAACTTTATAAGTTTCGCCTTTGTAAGTAATATCAACAGAAGCAATATGGTAACCTCCGCGACTAAAACCGCGAACATCAAACCTGTCGCCGGTATAAGGAGTTACAGCCGCTCCGCGCGAATCCGGTTTGAAAAGGTTTTGATCCAATTGCAGCCACAGGTAATCCAGCTTATCCGGACTGTTGTTGGTATAGGTAATGGTAACCTCGCCGGTTATGGTTGTATCCTTACCTTCATTAAGGGCAGCTTTGATCTGATAATCAGAACGGTTTTGCCAGTATGCGGGAGATGGTTTGCCTGCGGCCGAACGTGTGCCGCCGCTGGTGACAGGCCAGGTAATAGGGCTAAAAAGGTCCTGGTGATTGTATTTTGTGGTATCGGTACTTTGAGCAGATGCCGTTCGCGTTAACGGCATCAGCGCTACAGCGCATAATAAATAATTCAGTTTTAAACAGTTCATCTTAAATTTTTGGTAACAAGGGGGCAAATAAAGGGAAATAATTTGTGAGTTTGATAATTTTAGATATCGAAAGGGTTGGATATAAGTGATTTTGGCTTATTTGGTTAGCGTTGTAATGGGGATGTTACTTTTCGTCGCACCGTTAAACGCCGACGGATATTTTATCAGAATAAATGTACATTTGTATAAACACGATATAACATGGAAACTAATCATTCCCTTTTAAACAAGGGTATTAGTAAAAATGATAGCAACTCAAATGCTAAACCCAGTAAGAAAACTGAATCGCAATTAGTAAAAGTTACTAAAGAGGTGATCGATTTGGCACGCCCTTCTGTGTATAAGTATTTGCTGCCATAAGTGTTTGATTCTTATTACAAGTTCACGCAGGTTGGGGTTGAGAAGGCTTACAACAAAAAATATCTAAGGGAGGTTATTATTTATAGCTTTCGGTCGCGGCATAACTACTATTTGGTTGAAGTGGAGGTTTATAATTTAGATGTTTATATCGTCAAGTTTTATTTGAAGAAGAATAAACGGAACCCTCTTAAGTACCATATGTTAACTAATGAAAACAGAGGGTCAAAAGTTATTTCAACCTGTATCCGCATTATGTTACAACTTTACGCTAAAAATCCGATGGCAAGCTTTGGATTTATCGGTGCTAACACTGTTGATCCTGAAAAATCTTATACTGAATCAAAGCAACTCACAAAACGCTTTAGAGTTTACCGTTTAGCAATGTACGCCCTATTTGGTACAAAAACTTTTACTCATTATGCAGACACCGGTCATAGTGCCTATTTAATGGTGAATAATAATGTCAAATCTGTAGACGGAGTAAAAGATGCTGCCAAACTTATGTTTGAAGACATGTTTCCCGATCTGGCGCAATAATTATGTTTTGAACTCTATCCTCCCCGGTAAAACTTTTCTAAATAATTACCATTTAACTTACAGGTGCAATTATATCTGCATTTTTGCAGCAAATACATAGCTATATGAATCGTTTGGCCAACTCTACATCGCCATATTTATTACAACATGCCAATAATCCGGTTAACTGGTACCCCTGGGGCAAGGAAGCCCTTGATAAAGCCAGGGCCGAAAATAAGCTCATCCTGGTTAGTATTGGTTATTCAGCCTGCCACTGGTGCCATGTAATGGAACACGAAAGCTTTGAGGATGAAGCCGTGGCTGCTGTAATGAATGAATATTTTGTTTGTATTAAGGTGGATAGGGAAGAGCGCCCGGATGTCGACCAGATTTATATGAGCGCTGTGCAACTCATGAGCGGCAGGGGGGGCTGGCCGCTTAACTGTATCTGCCTGCCCGATCAACGGCCTATTTACGGCGGTACTTACTTTCGTAAAAACGACTGGACATCATTACTCTTTAACCTCGCCGATTTCTACAAACAAAAGCCCGAAGAAGCCGAAGACTATGCGGTACGGCTTACCGAAGGGATCCAAAAATACGAATCGATAGAATTTGTGGAGGCGCATGCTCAATATAGTAAAACTGATCTGCAAGCTATCGTCAATAACTGGAAGCGGTATTTTGATAAGCAGGAGGGAGGCACCGGTAATGCTCCCAAATTCCCTATGCCTAATAACTGGCTGGCTTTAATGCGTTATGCTCATTTAATGAAGGACGAAGAGATTGCCCAACAGGTAAAACTCTCCCTGCATAAAATGGCATTCGGCGGCATTTATGACCATGTTGGCGGTGGTTTTGCCCGTTATTCAGTTGATGGGCGCTGGCATGTACCCCATTTTGAAAAAATGCTGTATGATAATGCCCAGCTTATCAGTCTGTATGCCGAGGCCTACACCTGGCAGCCCGATGAATTGTACAGGCAGGTAGTAGACGAGATCATCACTTTCAGTACCCGCGAGCTGATGTCGCCTGAGTATGGGTTTTATTCGGCGCTTGACGCTGATAGCGAAGGGAAGGAAGGCAAGTTTTATATTTTTACCAAAGATGAGATTGAAGAGATCCTGGGCGATGAAGCCGGACTGTTCAGCATCTACTACAATATTACGGAGGATGGCAACTGGGAAGAGGAGGAATCGAACGTATTGTTCCGTAAGGATAGTGACGAAGAACTGGCCCAAAAGTTAGGCTTGCCGGTTGATGAATTACTTGCCCAAATAAACGCTTCAAAACAAAAAGTATTTGAAGCACGCAGCGTACGTGTACGACCCGGATTGGATAATAAGATCCTTGCCTCGTGGAACGGGTTGATGCTTAAAGGACTTGCAGATGCTTACCGTACTTTCAATAAACCGGCCTATCTTGAACTTGCGCTGAATAACGCCGGGTTTATTTTAAATAACCTGCTTGGTCAAAATGGCAGGCTATCACGGGTTTATAGTGCCACATCGTCGCAGGATAAATCTGTAGCATTTTTGGATGATTATGCCAATATCATCGATGGGCTTATCGCCTTATATGAAGTTACCTTTAATGAGCACTGGCTGCAGCAGGCCAAAAGCCTTGCTAATACAGCCATAGCCCGTTATTATGACGAAACAAAAGGTATTTTCTTTTTCACGGCCGATGATGATGAGCAACTGATTGCCCGTAAATCTGAAATTATGGATGGGGTGATCCCGGCCTCCAATTCGGTTATGGCAAGGGTGCTTAAAAAGTTAGGCTTGCTTTTTGATAACGAAAGCTACGTTGAGGTTTCGGCTCAATTGTTACGCAATGTAATGCCACAGCTGGCAAAGTATGGTTCGGCCTATTCAAACTGGGTGATGCTTTTGCTTGATGAAGTATTTGGTATAAACGAAATTGCGATAACAGGTACCGAAGCCGAAGCTTTCAGAAAGGAAATGGAAAATAATTACATCCCCAATAAAATTATGTTGGGCGGTAATACAGGAAGTTTACCTTTGCTGCAGGATAAGTTTGGTGCATCAACACAAATTTTTATTTGTAAAGATAAAACCTGCGGATTACCTGCTCATAACCCGGCCGACGCCCTTAATGAAGTTGAAGCCAGATTTTAAAATTAAAAACAATTTACAATGAAGATTGCACCTCAGCACGTAGTATCATTAACCTACGACTTGTACGTAGACCGCGAAAACACCGGTACCGAAACTTTGGTAGAAAGTACCTCCCAGGAACAGCCGCTAACCTTTTTATTTGGTGCAGGCCAGATGTTGCCTAAATTTGAAGAAAACCTGAGTACACTTGGAACAGGTGATAGCTACGAGTTTCGCTTATCTGCGGAAGATGCCTATGGCGTATATGATGAAGAAGCAGTAGCCAACTTACCAAAAGAAATGTTTGATGGTACTGAGTTACCTGAAATTGGCAGCATTTTGCCTTTGCAGGATAACCAAGGCCACCGTTTTCAGGCTATGGTAGTTTCAATTGCCGAAGATGCCGTTATTGTTGACCTTAACCACCCAATGGCTGGCCAGGAACTGCACTTTAAAGGTAATATCCTTAATGTACGCCCTGCAACCGAAGAAGAGTTATCACACGGCCACGCACATGGCCCGGATGGTCACCACGCTCACTAATTTAATTATTGATCAGGATATCAAAACAAAAAACCCGTTATGAAAATAGCGGGTTTTTTGTTTTTGAACGGGCACATATTTGAGTCTTAAATAATGAGTTAATTGCGGCAGGCATAGGGTACGGCTATTTGGTGTTTGGCGGGAGTGAACTTGAACTGGCAATAGAAAATACTTGTTGCCTATTGGTGCTGTTAAGCGGCCTAAAACCGATATAATATTCATTTCTGCTTTCATCACGTAAAACCTGTAATGAATAAACTGTAGTTGAGCCAAAACCTACACTGCTGATAACGAAATTAGTGCCAGGCGCACCGGGAACTTGCGGCCCTTTAGTAAATACCCACTTGCTTAATTGCTCGTTTTGCGGAGTAGCATCGGCAAAATAAAGTCCGATCAGCCCGACAGACAGGTATTTGTCGGCAACTTTCAAAAAATAAAATGGCTTCCCTGATGATGGCAGGGTACCGCCTTTTACAAAGTTAATGCTAAGGTTGGATTGTGCCTGTTGTGGATTTATGATAACCCTTGATGCAACATCGGGATGAAGAACTTCGCGGGCTGCCGGTTTTAAATTATACAAACCAGTACCGTCAA
>Ga0163162_10006803_pt1 | contig 11091 bp, 5 predicted proteins | sample S55metaG_FD_115310 | JGI IMG/M metagenome (GOLD analysis project Ga0163162, IMG submission 115310) | Switchgrass rhizosphere microbial communities from Kellogg Biological Station, Michigan, USA - S5-5 metaG | ecosystem: Host-associated > Plants > Roots > Rhizosphere > Soil | place: USA: Michigan...
CCCATGCGCCTTTTTCACGGCACCGACAACGCTCGCATTCACCGCCCCACGGTGCTGACACTTGGGGTGTTTGACGGTTTGCACCTTGGTCATCAGTTGATCATGCGGACCGTTGTAGAACGTGCGCGAGCAGTGAACGCAATTCCAACTGTTATTACTTTCGATCCTCATCCACGCGCGGTTTTACATCCCGAGTCTGCCCCACCTTTGCTTCAAACTTTCGATCAAAAAATCGAAGCGTTTGGCGTGCTCGGAATTGAACAGACAATCGTTGTCCGCTTCACAGAACAGTTCGCATCCATTCGAGCGAACGACTTTCTACGCGAAGTCGTGAAGGAACGTTTGCAGGCCCGCGAAGTTTATCTCGGTAAAGGCTTCGCCTTCGGTCACAACCGCGAAGGGAACATTGAACTTCTGAAACGCATGGGCAGCGAACTCGGTTTTGTTGCTGGAGAGGTTCCGGAAGTCAGTCTTCACGGCAGACGAGTCAGTTCGAGCAAGATTCGTGAGTTGCTGGCTTGTGGTCAGGTCAATCTCGCACGGCGCATGTTGGGGCGTCCATATGGTGTGGAAGGGCGCGTCGAACGTGGCGCAGAACGCGGGCACCAGTTAGGTTTCCCGACGGCCAACCTGCACCCTCAGAATCGCGTCATACCGAGGAACGGGGTTTACGTTACTGGCACTCTAATCGAGGATCAGTGGCGTCGAAGCGTGACAAATGTTGGGCTGCGTCCCACGTTTGGCGACGCTATGGAACCTTCAGTCGAGACCTACGTAATGAACTGGGACGGGGATCTGTATGGCGACGTGATCCGCGTCCGTTTTTTGTATCGGTTGCGTGATGAGCGCAAATTTGGATCAATAGTTGAATTGAAAACGCAGATTGAGCGGGATGCCGCAAGAGCCAACAGTTATTTTGAACGAGCTGGAACGAAGCACATGTTGGCGATAATTTGAGAAGTTAAAGAGAGCGAATGATCACCGGGCCAAGGCACGGTGTGATGAGAAAAACGCAAAAACAAAGATGTCGATTAATCAAGCACTTGTAAGGCGGGAACCGGCAGCGGCCGCAGATTTGGTCGCGACTCAATCCGTCCACAAACCAGCAGCGCCTGTTCCCGAGTTGACTGAAGATCTCGTCAACCAGCTTCTGGCAGGTCGCGGTCTACGTGGCTGGTTGCGCGCTGCAAAAGTTGCCAGCGTTCTGGGATTGCTATCTCTCTATCTCTTTCTCGATACCTACGACATACGCGCTGACTTCAATCGCCGTACGATCGATCGACTGCGTCAGAAGGCACGTGAGAGTGGTCGCCAGGAACGCCTTAGACTCTGGACACGAAGTTCTCTTTACGAAGTTCTCGATCGCTTTATTAGAGTTTTGCGCTACGTCGTCTTTCGAGGTCCCGAGGGTTCGGCGAAAAAAGATTCCCGATTGACAAAACAAGCGGTTTGGTTACGCGAGAGTCTTATCAGTTTGGGACCAACCTTTATCAAGATCGGTCAAGCTCTGGGTACTCGCGCTGATCTGTTGCCACTTCCTTACGTAAAGGAACTTGCGGTTCTTCAGGATCAGGTACCCGCTTTTCCAACCGCTGATGCTTTCGCGCGTATCGAATCTGAACTCGGCCGACCAGTACATGATTGCTATGCGGAAATCGATAGCGAACCGATCGCTTCCGCATCCCTGGGCCAGGTTTACAGAGCTCGACTTTCGACAGGTGAAGAAGTTGCAGTCAAAGTTCAGCGCCCCGATCTTGCCCAAACGATTAGCATCGATGTGGCAATTCTCTATCGGCTCGTTAAGTTGACCAACCGTTTCTTTCCAAAGGCGAACGAGAACGCCGACTGGGAAGGAATGCTGCACGAGTTTCATCACACCATCTTTGAAGAGTTGGACTACGTTAAAGAGGGAAGAAACGCAGACAGGTTTCGTTACAACTTCCGAACCTGGCGAGCCGTTCGTGTCCCGAAAATCTTTTGGACACACACGAGCACACGCGTGCTAACGCTTGAGTTTATTCGCGGAACAAAGGTTGATGACCTTGAAGGCATTCGTGCGCGGCGGATCTCGGCGGTCAAAGTTAATCGCCTCTTAGTTCGGACTTATCTGAAGCAATTGCTTGAAGACGGTTTCTTTCACGCCGATCCTCATCCAGGAAATCTTCTGGTGATGGACAGTGGTCACCTGGCGTTCTTCGACTTCGGAATGGTGGGGAGAATCTCGACGAAGTTGCAGTCACAAATGATTGATGCGTTTTTCCACGTGGTCAGTCGGGATGTGCAGGGACTTGGTCAGGACATCATCAACCTGGATTTCCTTAAGCCAGGAGTCGATCCCGAAACAGTGCGGCCAGTCGTTGAGCGGCTCTTCCAGAGTTATCTCAATTTGAAACTTGGCGATGTTAACTTCAAGGAGCTGACGTACGATCTCGCCGAAGTGATTTACGAGTATCCGTTCCGCCTGCCGGCAAATTTCACTTACGTGATGCGCGCATTGATGACGCTTGAAGGAATAGCGATTCTGACGGACCCGGGCTTCAGCTTCTTCGAAACAGCTAAGCCCTTCGCGAAAGAATTCATGTTACGGCGTGAAGGGCGCATCTTTGGCAAGCTTGTTCTGGATAAGATAACTGGGCGCGAGAATGGCGACAGTAAGATTGCGTGGTCGCGAGTTTGGAAGCTCACGAAGATGGCCGCGCAGCTGTACCTGGAACGATCTCAGACTTAAGATCTCAGATCTCAGATTTTTTTAGATCTGAGACCTGAGATGTCCAATGTCCGATATGCTTTAGCTTGTCGGTTTCCTTCCTGATTTTGAGATCTGCGATTTGAGATCTGAGATCACTTAGTGCTGACCTTGTCGCCGTTGGGTCCGGGCAGATTCAGTTTCTCCCGAAACAAATTCAACAGCAACAACGTCCCAATCCCGCCACTACCTTCGCCGCCGCCTGAAGCCATAACGTCAGGAGTAATTCGAACGCCCTTCTCACCGATGACTTTCAAAGTCTCGACAAGCGCGACGCCCTGGGCACCAAGTGCATTTACCTGTTCGTGATAAGCAACACCCTGCGCCTCACCCATCAAGCGAACCTTCTCGGCTTCAGCTCGACCAGTCTGCAGAATGTAGTGGGCCTCGCCTTCACCTTCGGCTTTGCGTTGCTCAGCGCGTTTGCCGGCAATCTCGACACCCACTGTTGCCGCCATCAAGTCTTTCTGATTGTCTGCTTGAGATTTGGTCTTCTCCAGTTGAATGCGTTTCTCTTCCGCCTCGCGCTGTGCGTTGTACATGTTCTGGCGCTGCTCGGCGAGAATCTTTTCAGTCTGCGTCTTCATCAACTCTTCCGGCAGATGGATGTGGCAGATTAGGACGTTCACTACGTCCACGTGATACTTCAGCAGGTGTGCCCGCACGCGGGCCTCGGCGCGTTCCTGCTCTTCGTGACGGTTCTGCAAGTAGGCCATTGCAGACGACTCCGAAGCCTGGTTACGGAAAATTGAGTCAATGAGCGGATGCATCACGTTCTGGATCAAACGTTCAATGCCACCGATCTTAGCGACCATGAACGGCGCATCTTCCGGTTTCACTCGGAACACCACACGCACTTCCAGTTGCATTGTGAAGCCGTCTTTTGAGATGACTTCAAATGGATTGAAGGTGTTAGTCACCTCGCCCGCAGTCCATTCAACCGTTTGGTTCGTTGTCGGAATGATGATCGGCGATACGGCCAGTGTGTTTACATAATAGCGTCCAGGACCAACTACGCTTTCCTGGATACCACGAAACCCTTCAGGCACGACATAAGCTTCGTGGGCGCCTTCATCGAGACGACGATCGGCAGGATCGCCGCTCATCAGTTCGGCCTTAATTTCATCGACGGTCCGGTCGTCTATCTTGTCGAGGCGAGCAGCAGATTGTTCCGCCTGTTCCCTTTCCTCTCGTTCCATTCTTTGACGAACCTTGGCTGCCATTTCGCGCCGAACTTCGTCAGATGGATCTTTACCAACGTTTGATACCACAACTGCAACTTCACCTGGCTTAACTTCCTTCGCGCTTTCCGGAATTACTTTGAACAGCAACGGATTGATGTAGTAAGTGCCAGGCAGAAGGATGTCTTTCTGTGGTCCACGTTGGCCACCCTTGCCGATGAACTCGTGTCCGTCCTGAAAATTGTCGTGACCCGCGAACGATTCCGCCACGTAATCACGCGGATTCAAAGGTGCACCGTCTAGTGCTTCAACGAGGCCAATTCCGTTTTCATTGATCACCGTAGCGTCGAAAAGTCTGACAGTGAACAAACCTGGTTTAGCGTCGGTATTGCCTTCCATTGCGCCTGACTGAGTTAGGATGCGGTAAACCCCTGGCGTCAGAATGTCGACTTGTGGACCCTTCTGTCCACCCGAGGCGATGAATTGTTCTGCGTCCTGGTAGTTGCGATGATCTGTGATCGCTTTACCAAGAAGTCGACCTGGATCGAGTGGACCGCCATCAGCTGCAGTGACAACACCGACCTTGCCCTGCGGCACCATGGTGGCTTTAGCAACTGAAACACGAAACAAGTATGGATGGATTGGCCACAAGCCAGGAGGCAACGTACGAAGCTGAATGCCTTTGACGCCACCCTGTTTAATAAACGCTATTGGGTCCTGAAAATTGTTGTGGGCGTTTTGGGCGCGATCGGGAGCGAAGATGCGTCCGGGAGGATTCGGTTCGCCATCAACCGCTTCAATGATTCCCATCTCATCCGCACCAATTTCGATCAGGGGCACTTTGCGCACGACTTTTTCAAATGGCCATTTGATCAGATGAAGCCCTGGCTTTAGCACGTCTGCCTGAATGCCTACTTCACCTTCTGTCGCGACGACGCGTCCCGGAGGCATCTTTGCTCCCAGGTATCGTCGCTCTTTGATGGCGATTTCGCGTGCACCGACGTTTACAAAAATGCGTCGCACGACGATCAGAAAGAAGATGAGTAAAACAAGTGCACCAAACAAGATTGGCAACACGGTAGTGATGTCTAGGGTTTGCATGGTATGTCTCTTTCAGTAGTTCAACTGGGGAAGTTGATTGTTATTCAATTGGTGGTGGTACCTTCAAGTTCGCGCCTAGCGGATGAGAGGGTACGTTTCAAAACGAAACCGGTGCCTGAACTGCGAACTGGCGACGAGAGTAACCAGAATTCGCCGTTAAATAAAGCCAAAAGCTCTGTGGCGGTAATGTCATTGAGTTTACCTTCTCGCTGGAATCCTAAACATAATTCGATAGCCTTCCCGTAGAGCTCAGCGTCATCTGCCAAGGCAGTAAAGTGGAGCATCTTTGCGGCCGTATTCCGATTGGGAGAGTTCCCAAATGCGCGCATCATTGCCTCAGCGAGGGCGCGGTTGACAGGAAGGTCATTTCTCGAAACGTGCGACGCAAGCGCGAGCAGTTTTGCGTCAGGCCAGGCATGCAGGACAGCTTCATTCAAAACGTCTGAATAAATGCCGAGTCCTTTAGCTTCGATAAGTGCGTCGAGATCGCCGTCGGCTGCGCGACTGATCAACACCTGTTCGTCGTGGTGGTTGTTTTCAGGTTGTGCTAACGCAGGAATCGGTTGAACGTCTGAAAACAACGCACGAGGTGGAGCAGGCTGTTGGAGCTCGAGTGTCTCTGAATTGTTTACTGGCTTTTGCCAAAGGTAAATGGCAATGGCAACCAGGCCGACGATAAGAACAGAAGTAATGAAAAGGATGACCATTTCGGTCCGGCGTACGGGGTTGAAGCGATTATGAATCCGTCGCCGCGTATTTGTTTATACGAGGAGGACGAGAAAAGGTTTCTCGTCGTGCTGGGACCGCAGTGCTGGGACCGCAGGCGTCCCCGCCTGCTAACTAGCCTACACGCACGCTCGTGGTTTCAGGAAGGGCAACAAGCAGGCGAGGACGCCTGCGCTCCCGGCACCGAGGTCAGCTATCTCGCGGTTAGCGAATTAAAGAACAGCGGATACGTTGCCAGCGACTGTCCGCGATACTGTGGGCGAAATCCGAAGAGAATGATTCGACCTTTGCCCATGGTGACTTCGACCAGCGCGGCTTTCCCTTTTATGCGTTCACCGCCGAGCAGCCAACCCGATAGCAGCGGATCTTTGTCACGAGGATACCAACCGATAATGTGAACATTTGCCGGGGGCACAGAGCTATTGGAATCGTGAACCACTTCGAAGACAGGTGAATCTTCCGCCCAGGCAATTGATTCCTTTGGCATCCCTCGAGCGATTGGATTTGTGGTGTCGAGTTCGAGGCGGAGGATTGATCCTGGAACGTAGAACTGTGTTTTGGGAAGACCAGCTACGTCGTTGCGAAGTGGAAGTTTGAACTGTTCGATTGCAAAGTCGGACGCGCGATTGAGAAAAACCAGACTGCCACCTGATTCAACAAAACGACGCAACGACACAACACCGTCATGACCCAGCCCGCCCGTTAGTTCCGGCGGCATTGCTCCTGATCGATAGCCATTCAACAGAGTTCGCGAAGGTTGATCTGGAATCACAATCGTCTCAAAAGCGTTATTCAGGTTTCCTTGCCTGATCAGCTGATCGCTTGCTGACTGGTAGCCAATACATCTCGACTGGAACTCAAGAACCCATCGGGTCCAACCTTCATCCAGAGTTGGCACCGACGATCGATAAAGAGCTCTCGGCGGAGTAGCGGCATCTCCGCACCCTCCGTTCATTCCAGTTCCCGGTAACACCGCGTCGACGATAGAAAGTGGTCCGAATACTTGATTAACGCGAACGTCCATCAGAAGTGGCAGAGCGTGAGCGGTGACATCATAAGGAGCAATGGGATGCCCGCTGTTGTCGCGCAAATCTGGATAAATCTGAGGTTTCAATATCGCTGCAGCGAAAGAAGCATAGGGTTGCGTCATAGTTACCACAGCAGTTCCAATTGAATACTTCTTGCCGTTAACCGCGAAAGGTCTTGGGTACCTAACTTCAACACCGGCCCGCTCTAAAATTTCGATAAGTCGTTCGCTATTCGGATAGGGTAGAACTCCTATAAGTCGTGCGCTATTCCCAGAGGGTGGTATTACGAAGGCTTGCAGTTCGCCGCTTTTACGAGGACGCACTGCCTCCTTCCCAATTGTATAAAACCTCTTCAGCCACGCTTCACGGTTTTCCGCCGCATGATTCAATAAAAAGAACGCACACGTCGTCATAGTGTTTGTGATGTCGCGCAGACGCCATTCGCCGCCGTGCCACAACGGTCCAAAGTTCGCTGACTCTTTTTTCGGATCGTAGCCCTCATTAGAGCTTAGATCTTCAAACTTAACTTTGATCGGCGAGGCGATATGGGCAGATGCCGTTTCCGAAAGAATGCGAACGCCACCGTGATAGTGAGAATAAGCACGTGACGGTGACCAGGCGTCATAGGTCGAATCAGTTGTGACCCCCTGGAAACCTTTCGCTCTCATTTGGCGCGCCAGGTAATTACCAAGCTCCGTGTAACCTTCAACAATCTGCCTGGGAACGTTTGGCTCAACAGGTTTCATGTAAGGTGGCAGAAACAATCGCGAACCGAAAGCGCCTTGCTGGTGTATGTCGTGAACGAGCTGCGGATGCCAAACGTTGTGAATCTTGTCTACGACGATCTGCGTCTCGACTTGAGTGAAGGCATACCAGTCGCGATTGTCATCGTGGCCCGTGTACTTGTGATAGAGCTCAGGTGGGTCTGTTCCTTCGTAAGGTGTGCCCAGGGTTTTGTCGTACCAGTTCTTGACGATATCGACGCCGTCCGGATTTAAAGAGGGAACTAACAGAATGATCGTGTTGTCGAGGATATCCTGGATCTCTGCCTCGTTCGATGAGGCGAGCCGATGAGCGATCAACATGCTCGAAAGGTATGAGCCGACTTCGGTGGAGTGTATGCCACAAGTAATCAGAACGATTGTCTTCCCACGCGAGATCAGTTCTGCTGCTTTTCGATCGCGAACTTCAGGTGAGCCGAGTTTTCTTGGATCAGCAAGTTGTTCCTGAATTTTTTTGAACTCCTCGAGTCGCTTGAGGTTCGCTGGTGAACTGATGGTGGCCATGACGAATGGCTTTCCCATCGTCGACTTGCCTAACTCCTCAAACACCACACGATCGCTGGCTTGATCGAGTCGTTTGAAGTATTCGACAACCTGATCCCACGAAGCGAGTTTTCGATCATCGCCCGGCGTGAAGCCAAGGACGTCTGCGGGCGCTGGGATGTTTGATTGATTCGCCTCTAAGTGAATTGACGAGAAGTGAATAAACGCGGCGAGTAGTACGGTGAGAAGGCAAGCAGTTGCTTTGATACGCATCGGGAACGATCTGGTGAACAGTTTTCGTGTAGCGCGAAGGAGTTTAATCTAAGTCTGTGACACTGGGTACCCCTTGGTAGCTGAGCGGTTCAAAAGATGAACGCAAATGCTGGGAGCGCAGGCGTCCTCGCCTGCTGGTTGCCCTTCTTCGAAACCTCGAGCGTCAGTGAAAGGTAACCAGCAGGCGGGGACGCCTGCGCTCCCAGCAGCGAGTTACATTTGAACTCGAGCGCCAACTATCCAAGTCAACTGTTTTATACGATCCATGCTCCCGGCTTACCGCCATGCTTTCGAAACCACGCACTACTAAAGGGCCAGTCACGTGGATGTCTGCAGAGTCGTGCTTTGACTGGATTGTTCTCGATGTAGCGCAACGCATTAAAGAAATGCTCCTCATTTCGAATCATCCGATCGTGAGACTCTGGCATCCAAAACAGGTGGCAAAACCGCACGGTGTGGCCTAAAACCTATTCGGTAACCTGCTTGCCGAAGTAGTAGTGCCCGTGTAAAGTAACCAGCGATTTCAATCCCTGTTCTCCCTTTAACAAATACCGTTGGAGGTCATCTGGATGTCCAGTGAAAGCATCCCTGCGAACGAGTACCCAGACCGCGTAGGTTTTGAACCCGACAACCCATATTTGGCTAACTTTAAGCCTTATATTCCCGCAGGCATCCGACTTCGCGAACTGACTCCCATTCCTGTTGTCATGGGCACGCTCCTCGGAATGGTCTTCGGCGCATCGTCTCTCTATCTCGTTTTGAAAGTGGGATTGACTGTTAGTGCATCCATTCCTGTCGCGGTGATTTCCATCACCTTGTTCAGGATGTTTTCCAAACTTGGGTTACGCGACGCCACAATCCTGGAAAACAATATCGTCCAGACTGCGGGCTCAGCTGGCGAATCGATCGCTTTCGGTGTTGGTGTAACTATGCCGGCGATCATGATCCTTGGATTTGATCTCGAGATTACTCGCGTCATGCTGGTGGCAATCCTGGGTGGATTGCTCGGCATTCTGATGATGATTCCGCTGCGAAGAGCCTTGATTGTCGCTCAACACGGCTATCTCAAATATCCGGAGGGTACGGCATGCGCTGAAGTGTTGAAGGCAGGAGCCTCTGACGAATCGCGCGCTGCCGCTGCAAAGGGCGGCGCCGTTGAAGAGGTCGAAGGATCACAAATGGGTGCGAAGACGATCTTCGCCGGTTTGGGAGTCGGCTTCCTGTACCAGGTTTTGATGGGCGCTTTCAAAGGTTGGAAAGACACTCCGGAAAAAGTGTTTGGCGCTCCCTTCAAAGCGGCATCGATATCAGCTGAAATCTCTCCGGCGCTACTGGGTGTGGGTTACATAATCGGACCTCGCATAGCATCGATCATGTGCGCAGGCGGCGTGCTTGCTTATCTAGTTTTGATTCCGATGATCAAATTCTTCGGCGACGCGATGCCCAGTGCTGTAGCTCCAGGAAAAGTGCCAATCGGCGAAATGGGTCCTGCTGACATTCGTGGTGCCTACGTCTTGTACATCGGAGCGGGTGCGGTTGCTGCTGGTGGCATCATCAGTTTGTGCCGATCCCTGCCGACGATCTGGCATGGTTTAAAAGGCGGGCTGGCTGATCTAAGGGGCGGACAAAGTGCGATGGCAAATTCGCCACGCACTGATCGTGATCTCTCGATGAAGTTTGTACTCGGCGGCATTTTCGCGCTGCTTGCTTTGATCATGATCTTTCCGCAGCTGAATCTCCGTTGGAACATTCTTGGCGCGATTCTCATAGTTGCGTTTGGCTTCCTCTTCGTAACGGTTTCATCTCGACTAACTGGTGAGATCGGATCGTCGTCGAATCCGATCTCAGGAATGACTGTCGCAACTCTGTTGTTGACATGTCTGATTTTCCTGCTCGTCGGTTGGGTTGGATCAACCTTCTACGTCACAGCGCTGTCGATTGGTGGAATTGTTTGTATCGCTTCGTCGAATGGCGGAACGACGTCGCAGGATCTGAAGACCGGCTTTCTGGTTGGGGCCACGCCATCGTCTCAGCAAATCGCGATTCTGATTGGCGCGTTTGCTTCAGCGTTGATTCTGGGTCCAATCCTGCTTGTGCTGAACGATGCTGGAACGATCTACATGCCGCGCCTTACTTTCGATGAAACAAAGACGGCAGTGACTGTTCCCAACGCTGCGTCCTTACCGGCGTTTGCTGATCCGATTAAGCCGCCACAAGCTGGTAACTATCGTGTCTACAAGAACGAGGTAGGGGCGACTGCGTTGGCTGGCCTGGATCCCGGTCAATACCTCGTCGATGAATCCGGAAAAGTTAAGTATCGAGTATCCGAGAACTTTCCTGCGGGGCTTAAGGTAGATTTGGCCCAGACTGGTGCTCCTGAAAAACTGAAAGGACCCCAGGCGAATCAAGACTCAGCACTCTATCGAAGCTGGCATAAAACTTCTGAGGGCGAATCGGCGATTCGTTATCTCGTAAACGATCGCGGTGAAGCCGTTTATCTCGCTGATCCTGGTATCAATGGAGTTCACAAGACTCGCCCGGACGGTCAGTCTGTAACAAAGTACGACGCGCCCAAAGCGACGCTGATGTCGTACATCATCAAAGGCATTCTCAACCGACAGCTTCCGTGGGGTCTTGTCCTTCTCGGAGTCATGATCTCCATCGTGTTAGAGATGAGTGGCATTCCGTCTCTCGCTTTTGCAGTTGGCGTTTACTTACCACTTTCTTCCTCAAGTCCGATTTTCCTTGGTGGGCTCATTCGCTGGCTTGTC
>Ga0163162_10006804_pt1 | contig 11090 bp, 7 predicted proteins | sample S55metaG_FD_115310 | JGI IMG/M metagenome (GOLD analysis project Ga0163162, IMG submission 115310) | Switchgrass rhizosphere microbial communities from Kellogg Biological Station, Michigan, USA - S5-5 metaG | ecosystem: Host-associated > Plants > Roots > Rhizosphere > Soil | place: USA: Michigan...
GAGGAAAGCCTGGCGTTGGCAGAAAACAGACCGCGAGAATCAAATCCTGGATCGATCCTCTCTAGTTTTCTCAAACCATTTGCAAGCGTCAATGACACGACACTCGCTGCGCAAGCGAGTCCAACTTGTGCCGCGAGCAGGAGCACCAACGTCGCCGGGGTTCGAGCAACGTTGCGACGCATCCCGCTCATTCTGATGGATGCCCCAAATACTCCTGCCTGAAGGAGCGTCATGAACTCACAACCCGCGAGAAGAAACACTAAGATTGGTGCCGAAATGCCAATAACTCCGAGAGCGACGATTGGCCGGTAGTCAGATGGAGGCACGACAACCGTTCCAACCCAGATCATCAACGCCCCGCCGGCGAGCGCGCCCCCACCAACCGTCATCGTGGTTTCTGCTAGGCATTGACCGAAGACCTGGACCCTGTTTGCCCCTAGCGCGACACGTACTCGGAACTCTGAGAGTCGCCGCATAATCCACGTGCACAGCAGGCTCGCGACACCCACCACCGCCGAAAAGGCGGCGGTAAAAAGCACGGCAGCCATAACAACGGACAGTCGTGGCGAATCGAGGGCCCGCTGATAGCTCAATGACCGAAGGAAGACTCTGGCGAAGCGCCGTTCGCGATTCTCGTTAAGCAGTCCCTCAACGGCCCGACCGTCGCTGGCAGAATGGAGCCGGAGTATCGTCTCTCCAGTTAGGCTTTGAGAATTCGTTGGCCACCACAACGCAACATTGTCTGGCAATAACTTGCTGCTTGGGTATATACCTACGACGGTTAGGATCCCGCCGGTGGGGCCAATCAGGCGCTCCCCAAGGGCATCTGCTCGACCGCCGAAGCGCGATTGCCAGTAGATGTCGCTAATCGCAATCTCTCCTGTTCCACCAGCCAACGGCTTAGGTGGACGGCCGATTGACGGCGAAACGCCGAGAGTCGAAAAGAAATCTGGCGAAACAGATGCCCCGCGAATCTCAAACCGTTCCTCCCCAATGCGAATGAACCACAATGCCGGTGAATAGCTTGCGATCGAAACCAGGCCGGGTATGGACTGCCGCCATTCACCAAGCTGCTTCGCCGAGAACACTCGACTCTCGCGGCCAGTTCCTGATTCGATCGCTGTCGCCTGGAAGAGCGAGGGCATCGCTGCAAACGGTTCACTTCGGCTGGCAAGCCCGTACAGGACCATCGCGAACGATCCGACGGCCGCCAGAGCTGTGCCGATGATAACCATTGGGAGCAACGTTAAGAAACTAGCTCGCAAAAGAGGTCGAAAGAACTGTTCGACATTGGCCAAGGGAAAAGCCATTTCGTTACCTTAATACGGTTCGTTGCTGCGGGGAGTTTGCCCATCGCTGCGAATCGATGCCGCTATGGGGCATCCGACTGCTTTGCGGAGGTGATACAAGGATCGCGATTCCAGTGAACCTCCTTTTGGCTTCTGAAGTCCGGACCAGGCGTCTACCGACCAGTGGGTCCACGAGGTGAACGTGCCCTCTGCAAGTTGCTTCCAGGATCACATAATGATTAGGCCTCCAGTGGAGAATGGCTGGCGGAGCAATGGCCCCAGAGGCGACAGACGATAGCCGAACGCCGATAGCGCCGCAGTTCAGGGCGCGGGCAGCCTGAATCAGCCGCAAGGCGCTAATTCCGCGCATCGACGTCTGACACAGCACATTCAGAGTCGATCTGCTCACTCTAAGGCCGTGGTATCGAAGAATCATCGCGAGGACAAGAGGGCCGCATTCGCCCCTTCGGCGCTGCTTGAGCCACTTTATCCGTCTGCCTTCTTGAGGGATCGTAAGACGAGAACAGCCAGTGGAGTCACGATTGCTCAAGATAAGTTTCGCCTCGCGCCTTCTCATGGTTCAGCCTTAAGCGCAAGCCGGGACCGATAGTCTCTGAGCAAGAGGTCATAGAGCAACATCTCGTTCCCGGTCTGAGCTCTCCAGAGCACGCGATTGACGTGCAAGTGAAGAATCGAGGTGACAAACAGTCGCCACCCGGGCTGAGCCGGCGTCAAATGAAGGCCTTCAAGAATCCCAACTAATTCGCGGGAGCGCTCAATCCAAGCCTCCGTGACTTGACCGGAGTCTAACGCGAGATAGTGCCTAACCGTGGGACGGTACTCGCGCATTTTTGCGGCGATTAGACTGTGGTCGGCCTTGGTCGGAGCAAACGTTGTGCGAAGTTGCTTGAGCACGCCTTCTAGTAGATCTACACGCTCGTCAAGGTCTAGCCCGAAGTCGCCAAGTAGACGATCAATCCCCTGCAGCGCAATCGCCCAACGTGGGATATCAGCACCTGCTCGTTCCACTCGAATCAACTTTATTACCGCAAAGCTATCTACCGCGAATATCGCCTCGGCCGATAGGAGCGAATCAGGGCCGCCATACCGAGCGACCTCACGATCATAGGTGTCGTATTGGATTCGCGACACGCCCAGTTCATGTCGTCGGAGAGCCAACTCGATGGCCTCGGGAGCCTGCTTCCATAACCGCTTGGCGTCACCGAACAGGCGCAACCGAAGATGATGCCCATCTTCGGTGTAGCGAAGAAAGTGCCAGTGCACAACTGTGCCACGCCGCTTCAAGGCTGCTAACGTCGGAGCCAAGGCGAGCAAGACGTCATCCGCTCCTCCCTCAGCAACAAACAGTTTCGTGTATAGACACTCTGAACCGGGCTTCAACTGGCCTCGGATACGTGCAACTCCGAGCGCCGGTTGCGGCTCCTCAACGCCCTTGGCCCTGTGATGGTTCAGGAACGGAACCACAAGTTCATGGGCAAATCGACCAGATGGCCCGGTTACGCAAAGCTGACCTTCGTCCGTCAGCAGCTCTGAAACCGTGGCACGGCTCCGCTTCCTAATGTGCCTGGCGAAGGATTTCACAGATAGGACGTTGTCGAGATCAAAAGGCAGTTTCTTGTCACCGTCGACCAAAGCAACATAACGCGGAACGCGCTCCTCGTCGCGCCATCTCGAAACGACGTCATACGTCTCGACAGCGCCGTTCACACGAAAAGTCTTGAGTCGCTGATCATCTAGATTCCAAGTCGCAGGCAGAAGAATCGACCGACCGTTAACTATTCTAGGAAGCCATTGGAACTCCGAGAAGACCGGATGAATCCATGTGGGGCTCCAGTGCATATCCTGCCGTCTGAGGTTTGACAAGAACTGATAAATCGGAAGTTGTCTAGCGCCATCGTAGGAATGAGCGGTGTCGTTGCACGGCACTACCTCTTTTTGAAGTCGGTCTGAAAGCAATATCACTCGGTCATCTCGCACGGCCACGCGCAAGTCACTCAAAGCCAATTGGCTGTCCTGCGGTGCACCGGAGCGACCCAGGACAGGGATCTCATAGCGCCGGAGAGCAGGCCGCCATAAAACGTTTGCGATAGGGTACTCCCCGACCGGCCAGTGAACGACTTCTGCGAACACAGTATCGGGCCTGAGCCCCTCTTCGTGTTGGATGAGTGAATTCAGTTCTTTCTGAAGATCGGGATGAGTGCGGCAGAAACGCGCGATGAGGGAAATGGCATCGCCAACATTCTCAAGGAGCACTCGAAAGTCGCCCCTATTCACTGCGTCCTCGGAGTCAGCGATGAGTGAGCAGAGAACGGCGATGCACGATGGTAGTGGTCCAGCCGCGTCTTCGTCGCCCTCCGATATCAGAGTGTCTGGAACGCGAATCTCCCGGTCACCGGCTCGAATGCCGTCAACGATTGCTCGAAATAACAGCCTTTCCGTCCGACCCCAATCTGGCGCTCGAGGGAGCTTTTGAGGGGCTATCTTTAGGCCAACAAAGAGCTCCTCTGGTACTCGGCCAAAAGGCAAGGCGAAGGGCATGCCGCGTCTCTGATCAAGGACGTCCAGAAGGCCTACGGTTCGGTCCTCATACCGTTGAATAAAGTCCTTCTTAAAATTCTCCCAGGGCCCTGTAACTCGGCGGCGTAGAACCATCGCTGCACGCAATGCCTTCTCAACCTCCTTGAGGACTTCTCTTCCCAGAGTCAGTTCCCCACCACATTTAGAGAGGTGCGCCTGCCAGACATCTCCTCCAGCCAACGACGGGTAGGAGTCCATCGGCAGAATGGACCTGGCCCTTTCATAGGTGTCGGGCGACACTCCCAGCGGCTCACGGGAGATGGCGTCGGCTTGTTCAATCGCGCTGCTCAATAGGGCATGTGCACTTGGGCTGACCGCTTCGAGCTCACCGAGCAGGGTCCTTTCGGGATCGCTTACGGTCAGTGGCGGCTCGATAGATGTCACCAGAACGTCACTGTCTACAAGTGAAGCCACATAGTCCGTGACTTCCTCGTGAGCTGAATTGTCAGAGCCCGTCAGAAGCTTAACCAACGACGGCAGAGTCGTTCGCCCGCTTGCTCCCCGAATCGCCATCTCAAGCGCTTCGTCTAGAGCGCACTCGGTAGCGTCATATGTTCGCTCGTTGACGTTCCCACCACCGCTGGATCGGGCGATTAGGGCCACGTGCGAATTCATGGCATTCATCGTCGAATTACAGCTGTACATGATCCGCAGACGGGCTTCTGGATCTGAGTTGACCGCGTCGCAAAGTCGCATCAAAAACCGACTATCAAGAACTAGCTGCCGCTTCATGGCGTCGACTGGTCCCAAACGCAACGTCGTCGCTCGACCGGTGGTAGTACCAACGCTGACGCCTGCCATTAGCCCGGTTGGTGTCGACCGCCCTGTCAGCCGTGACCAATAGGCGACCAAAGCAGACTCAATGCGATTGCCCTTCTTGTCATCCGGGTTTTCGAACCACCGAGAAAGGCTCGTCACGAGGCTTCGAGACGCCAGGTACAGCGCCTCGGTGACGGTCGAATCGAGTTCAACTTTCAGTCGTCTGCGCAGCTCGCCCATGTCTTTGAGGACAGCCGCAGACATATCGGCGCAGCCTTCCCGGCGAAGTCGAGAAACCTCGAGACCGCTTCCCCAACGAAACCAGACCTCCTGTGCTATTACTGGCGTCCGGATAACAAAAAAACTAGCGGGGACTACTCTAGCCATGCACCACCCAGCGTAACCTGACGGCCAAGCTACCGCTCAAAGCGTCCTGCCCCTGAATTCAGCCTTTTCCCATACCCGGAATTCCGCCGACGATGGAGGATAACCGATCAAAAGGCGGTCCCAATTCGGAAGTACGGTTGAGCAACCTGCAAGAAGACTCAAGCCTATGCCGGCAGCCCCCATGAGAAACCCCGCGACCGACTTGGGTTCAGCTAGCCGCTCGAGGACAACAAAGCCGCCGACTCCTTGGTTGCGCTGCGCCAGCGCGAGGACGTTCTCGTACCAAGCTATCGCCGAGGACTTGAAAGTCGAAATCCCCGTCAACTGGTAGAGTCGATTCAGCAGATGCGCACGCCCAGCATGGCCGTGACAGAGAATTGGATTGGAGCGGCCAAACCATTCGAGGTCGTTGCGCTGACGCCCGGCTTCGCTTAGTGCTACTCGCAGCCCGAACTCATACAGGTCACGACGGCGTAACCTCACGGCGACAAACACGAGGGCTGCTGCAATACCCAGATCTCCGTTACACCATCCCGATTGCTCTTGGTCATCGGCATGACCCATCACGAATGGAAAAGCGGCATGACGCTTCTCCCGAGCAGAAAGCATTAGTTGATTGGCACCTAATGACATGACCTCCCGCAAGCGAGCAGTACCTGCGATCGGCCACGCGCTCATGAGCGCAAGGAGCACTCCAGCAGTTCCATGAGCAACGCCCGGCTTGTAGACGCCTGCCGCTCTTAGAAAAGTTGCAAGCTCGTGCTCTCCGTGGGAATCGGCATCATCAGCAATTAAAGCTGCGGCTTTCGGCGGCACTGGCCAAGCCAAGCCATGTTCGCGGGGTCTGGCGAGCCTTAGTAGGCCTTGAACGGCCGATCGCAACAGCCGGCGCGGATTGCGACCACGACGCTCAAGAGCGTAGATACAAAGACCACCGACTCCAAACATTAACTCCGCGGAATCAGCAGTACGAACCCAACGATCGAGCACCTGATCAGCCTGAAGGAAGGCGTTCGCCTCTGATCGAGTCCGTCTCATGCCAGACCAAAGAAACGGTCGAGCGTGTTCGTGACACCACAGGACTCCGCTAAAGCCGTGGAATAGGTCCGGCCCCATCGTAACAGCGCCAAGGCCTGCTAAGGCATTGCTGAGACGTCGTCTGGCAACCGCAGTTGCTCTAGGAGCTCTTTGGGTCCTGGCGAGATAACAAAAGAACAATCCAATCCCCGCATCGCCATAGGCAAGCGAGTGAGGAAAGAGTTCTTCGTGCCTAATCCTAGGAGCGCTGGGCGTCTCTAGGCTAGCAGCGATTCTTGAAATCGACCGCTTTGCCTCACGTGCGAGAGCACCGTGAAGGATCGGTCGCCAAGCTTGGCTCCGGGCGGCGACGTACGCCTGTCGACGGCCCACGGTCCCGGAGGCTCGCTGCGCTACTTCTCTTCTTCTATTTCTATTTGCAGCCGGCGCCGGCCGTGTTCATGTCATGGCAGCAGGTGCAGCGGTTCTTGCACTGCGTGGAGTTTTCGACAAGCGTGTTATCGGTATCGCATCCGACACAGCAGGCCCCGGTACAACCGAACTCCGTGCCTCCGCCCATCACTGCAGCCAACTCTTCGACGCCGAGACGCTGAATCGTTTCCTTACGGAGCTTGAACTGAGGAATCGATCGCCGTTTCTTCATTGGAAGGCCTCCGGTCGCACACGCTATCAGGTTGCAGTATACTGCGTCAAGACAATTGCGTCGTTTTGGCCGGCCTGTCAGAGATCCTCTCGGACCAGAGAAGTGAGTGTCGTTGCGCGCCTTACCGCCTTGCTGGATACGCTCATGCCGTCCCAGGTCGGCGCCACTCCGGCCAGAATACTGCCTGCGATCTCGAATGCCGTACGTACGGGCCGACTGCCGTGGGGACAGATCAGCGATTTTCTCGACGGCCTGGACGAGAGAGCCATCGCGATGCACGGCGCACCTTTCCACATACTGGCACCTCCAAATCGCGCCCAAGTCTTAGGGGTCCTAGCCGAGAGGCCTCCGCTAATCTACTGGTCACTGCGGACCCTAGCGATAGATGTCACTTACTCCGACACAATAGTCGGCAAGGGGCTGGGGTTTGCAGGCCCTCCCCAGCCGCATGGCTATCCCAACCATTGGCAGAAGCATGAAAGCTCAAGAAAACCCTGACGTCATCATCATCGGCGCTGGGGCCGGAGGGCTTGCTGCGGCGTGGCGCTTGGGTTCAATCGGTCTCCGCGTAGCTGTACTGGAAGCGGGCCAGTACTTCCGACCGTTACGCGATTACCCCCATCGAGAGAACGATGAACGAGGGCTCACTTACAACGCCAGCGTTGACGCTCGCGGCGTACGTCGGCAAACGTTTGGCAAGCGACAGACGATTCCGCAGGAGCTGGCTGCCTACCGGTCGAGAAGCGCTGGCGATGCCGAGCCCTCCGACGGTCCCAGACGCTACTGGGGATATTCACACGTCCGCGGCGTTGGTGGCTCGACCCTGCACTTTCAGGGAGAGGCTCACCGCTATCACCCAGACGAACTGACGCTGCAATCCAAGTTTGGTTATGGCTGCGATTGGCCAATTTCGTACAAGGAACTTGTCCACTACTACGCTATCGCTGAAAAGATTATCGGAATCTCTGCACCTCTTCATTCCTTTCGCCCAAGGGAGGGCGCGCCTGATTTCGAGCCTCACAGGCTGTCGTACGGCAGCCAGCTCTTGGTGCCAGCCTTCAAGAAGGTCGGCCTTGATCTACTGCCCAACCCCGTAGCTGTCTTGAAGTCGAAGCGTGGGTCGCGGGCTGCATGCAACTACTGCTCGTGCTGCACAGCTGGTTGCCCGACCGGAGCGAAGGGTAGCGCTGACGTGACTTTTTGGCCGGCAGCTAGGGCGACCGGCAATGTTACCCTTCGAACGCGTGCAACAGTTTTCGGAATACAAACCGACGTGTCCGGCCATATCAGTCATGTCCTGTTCCGGAACCGCAGCGGTGGCGCTGACCGGCTCGCTTGCAGGATCCTAGTAATGGCGGCTGGAGCTATTGAGACACCGCGCCTGTTGCTCACGTCGACTAGCCGACTCTTTCCGAGCGGACTGGGAAACGGAGACGGCCAAGTCGGCAAACATCTCACAGAGACGCTTTACTGGTTCTCCGCTGGGTTCCATCCAGAGCAAATACACTCCTACCGCGGTCTCCCAAGAGACGGCTGCGCTTGGAACCGAGCCGTCCACGGGGCCAATGAAGGTTGTTTGGGAGGATTCACCGTCTCAACAAACCACGGCATTCCGCCATTCATGTCTCCCACCAGCTATGCCGCCTTATTCTCCGGCTTTGGCCAACCCTTTCAAGATCAAGTTGCTCGTCATTTCGGCAGAGGAATCGCCCTAAGCGCGACCGGCCAATGGCTTCCAAGCGACAGTACTTTTGTGGATCTAGATCCGACAGTGCATGACGAGAATGGCCTTGCAGTAGCCCGAATAACCTCCGCACTCGGCCACAACGAGGTTGCGCTATTAAAACAGATGGCCGCCTGCGTCCGTTCTGTTCTAGTAGAGGCCGGCATCACTGAACTAGCCTTCGAACAGTCAGCCCTTGATTGCTTCGCCGCGTCCCATGTCTTGGGTACTTGCCGAATGGGGACGGACTCTCACACCTCGGTCGCCGACAAGGATTCCTTCAGCCACGAAGTGCCGAATCTGGCTTTCGCTGACGGCTCGCTAATTCCATCGACCGGTTCAGGCGATTCACCATTCCTAACTATCACCGCGATGTCGATAAGGACCGCTGACAGAATTGCTTCTCGGCTGGACGAGGGCAAGTTTTGACAATGCGCATGTTCTGCGGCCAGAGATTGTCACAGCGACCATGCCGCGTGATGACATGTTGTCGCTCTGGGTTCGACGGCACGGCGCTGTCTGAAGCGCTGGGCCCACTGCGGGTTGCAGTATGAATTGGACCGTCCCTTACGTAACGTCGCGATCAGTAGCGTTCCAGATCATACCGTCAGGAAAGCTGGTCGGTACAAGCTCCCTGTCACAGCCGCCTCAGCACATCGACATTGATGTGCTACCGGTCCTACTGTCGTTTGCCAGCCCTCGTACCTCGCACGACGTTCTTGCGGCCGTTAGAGTCGACTGGGAAATCGAAACCGATGAGTTCGAGGCTATGGTCGATCAACTCCTGGCGCTCGGATTCCTAGTCGCGTCAGGCGCTGCGTCTGGCGCGGCTGCTCCCGATGCATCCTTGGCGGTCGGTGGTTTTGCCTCAGTTTTGGCACATCACCAGATGCTTTACGACCATTTGAGGGTCCTAAGCTACAAGGCGGCTATTTCACGGCACGCGAACGGCAAGACAGTCGTGGAGGTCGGCTGTGGCACTGGTGTTCTATCGCTATTTGCGGCCCGGTATGGCGCCCAGCATGTCACGGCCATCGAGGAATCAGCAATAGCAGGTATTGCCCGAGAGATGTTTCGCGCCAATGGCTGTGCGGACCGAATTGATTTGCGCCTTGGTCACAGCCGAGACATCAAACTTGACGCCCCAGCAGATCTAATTATCCACGAAATCATAGGAACCGATCCCTTCGCGGAGAATGTACTTCCGATCATTGCCGACGCCCGCGAGCGGTTCATGAAGAAGGGCGGCAGACTACTTCCTCATCGATTGGAAGTGTTTTGTCTTGGATTCGAAGTTGAAGATCGACCCTTTCGCGATCGAGCGCGCCATCTAGCAGAAATAAGAGAATTCTCTGGTCTTTACGGTCTTGATTTTTCGCCGTTCGCTCGCGCAATCGGTGCCCTACCAAATAATTCGTTTCGTCGTCCTTGGGATCTCGGAGATGCCGCAAGCTTTCGTCCAAGGATTCTTACAGATGAATGCCGGCTCGTCGATATCGACCTCTACCGGGATTTTGTAGACGTACCATCGCGAATCAAGAATGTGGAGATGACAATTTCCAAGGCCGGCGTGTTGGGTGGTGTCCTCTTGTGTTTTCGCGCTCACCTGGACGACGAGAGTCACATTACGAATTCCCCCTATGTCCCGCTGACAAGTTGGGGAAGGGATGCGCGCCCGTTGTCGAGACTCGTGCCGGTCGCGGAAGGCGAGAGGATCGGCCTATCTGTATCGCTGAGGACGGTCCTGGGAATTCAGCGGATTGAGATCGGACTGCAAGAATGAGAGGACGCCGAAGACAGCCCTTGAGCGGCTCGGCTTCCGCGGAAGGCTTCTTCGAAGACCTGTCGCCGTGCCCGCCCGCGACGGGGTTTGTCGGTTGAGAAGTCGGTGGTCTCACCCAACCAACACATCAGGGAATAAAGGCGAGAGTTGGTTGGTTAGGAGAAATCCGCTCTCATCGGCGAAATGGCCAGCCGCGAGAGACGCCCAACCCATCTCGCGTATCGCGTACCCGAGTTCCAGAAGAACGTTAGGATTTGGGCGGGACGTTTTGAGTCCTGCGGTGTGATTAATGTAACGTCAGCGACAAAGATGTCCGAGCGAGTAATCTTCGTAAGGATCGTGTCCGATATCGCGGGACTTCCGGGAACGCCCGCTGTATCGCGGTCGAGTAGCGGCTCCAGGGCCAAGGTCTCATCGGCTCGTGGCTCCGGTCGCATACGACCGCCAGATCGCGTCAGGCCCCCATCGAGCGAAACGCCTTCGCACCTTCCTCGTAGTCGCGGCCCAGTGTTCGGACGATTTCAGACGATTCTGTTTCGGATGGCAAGGCCGCGATGTCTCGAGGCAGGGCTAACGCCACAGGCAGCCTGTGGAGCACATGGTCGGACCACTTCGTGTCAACAGGAATCGACCTGAGGCGGGAGTCTCGCTTTTCGAGGAATCCGTTTGGAACCGCCGCGACGATTCGTTGATGTTTTGCCAAATCAAGAGTCGATGTGCCATTCGTTCATTGGTCATAGCCACGTCCTCACTCGGATCATAACTGCGCTTGATCCGATGCGATGGAAATCTTCCGAAAGGTAGATACGCTGCCCGATTGCCCCGCGGCGCTTGGCGCAGTGCTGTCTGGATCCTCTACCAGTCCTTCCA
>Ga0163162_10006805_pt1 | contig 11089 bp, 8 predicted proteins | sample S55metaG_FD_115310 | JGI IMG/M metagenome (GOLD analysis project Ga0163162, IMG submission 115310) | Switchgrass rhizosphere microbial communities from Kellogg Biological Station, Michigan, USA - S5-5 metaG | ecosystem: Host-associated > Plants > Roots > Rhizosphere > Soil | place: USA: Michigan...
CAATTTTGCTTCAAAAAAAGATATTACCAAAGAGGATAAATCGGTGGTATCTGGAAAAACCATCGAAACCATGGAGAAATCCAGCGACAAGGTATGGAAGGAAGGCCACGAGCAGACCCTGGACCCGGAGAAATCGCTTAAAAAAAAAGTAGCGGAACCAGCTGAAGATACTAACGAAACAAATAGCATTGATATTGCCGCTTTGCTAAAAAGCGCACCAAAATCCAGGATCCCTACCGGCATTAAGCCTATGCTGGCAACTCTCGTTGACGAGCCCTTCGACGATGATGACTGGGTATATGAAGTGAAATGGGACGGCTACCGCGCATTAGGATTTATTAATAAAGGCGAGGTAGAACTGTTTTCGCGCAACAACAAAACCTTTAATGATAAATTTTATCCGATATATAACATCCTGAAAAAATGGAAGATCGATGCGGTTGTAGATGGTGAAATATTGGTTTTAAACGACAAAGGTGTTTCCAATTTCGGCAGTTTGCAGAACTGGAGGAGCGAGGCCGATGGCGAGTTGGTTTACTACGTGTTCGACTTGTTGTGGTACGAAGGTAAAAATCTGATGGAATTGCCTTTAACAAACCGGCAGGCAATTTTAAAAGAGGTGTTGCCGGCCGATGATGACCGCATTCGCGTAAGCAAGGTATTCAATGCAAGCGGAACAGAATTCTTCAAAGCCGCCGAACGAATGGGCCTGGAAGGTATTATTGCCAAAAAAGGAAGCAGCACCTACATACCCGATATACGATCGAAAGAATGGCTGAAAATTAAAGTCCATAAACGGCAGGAGGTTATTATTGCAGGATACACTAAAAACGAAGATACTTCTAAACAATTCAGCTCGCTGTTATTAGGCGTATATGAAAATGACGTGCTGCAGTATGTCGGCAAAGTTGGTACCGGTTTTTCGGACAAGGTACAAAAGGAAATGATGGCACAGTTTAAACCATTAATCACAGACGAAAGCCCTTTTACAACCGTTCCCGATGTAAACAAACCCTCCCGCTTCAGGCCGAACCCGCCGCGGGCGAAGGCCACCTGGCTTAAGCCGGAACTGGTTTGCGAGGTAGCATTCAGCGAGGTAACGAGTGATGGCGTATTCAGGCACCCTTCCTTTCAGGGCATGCGGATAGATAAAAAAGCTAAAGAGGTTATGAGAGAGACAGCAATCCACACCGGCGAGGCCGTAGAAGCTGCGGACGAACCACAGGAAGATACTCATGCAAAGGCCATCAGGCCGCCTAAATCCAAAGAAAGAAAAACGCTGCTTAACCCAACGGACGAAACGCAGGTACGCAAAGTTTGCGGCCACGATCTGAAATTTACCAACCTGAGCAAAATATACTGGCCGGAAGACAAGGTAACTAAGAGGGATATGTTTAATTACTACTACCAGGTTGCAGAATATATTTTGCCATATTTAAAGGACCGGCCCGTGTCGCTCAACCGTTTCCCCGGAGGCATACACGGGCCAAGTTTTTATCAAAAAGATGTTAAGGACAAAGCGCCGGATTGGGCAAAAACATTTCCTTACACCACCAGCGATGGTGAGCACAAAGAATACCTGGTTGGGGAGGATGAGGCGAGCTTATTGTGGATGGCCTCGTTAGGCTGCATTGAAATGAACCCCTGGTTCAGCCGCATTCAATCGCCCGACAACCCCGATTATTGCGTAATTGACCTTGACCCCGATAAAAATACTTTCGACCAGGTGATAGCTGCAGCGCTGGAAGTTAAAAAGGTATTGGATGCAATTGATGTACCGTCGTTCTGCAAAACTTCCGGATCCACCGGTATGCATATCTATATCCCGTTAGGTGCAAAGTACAGTTACGACCAATCGCAAATGTTCGCAAGAATTATTGTGAACATTGTGCATTCGCAGATACCGGATTATACCAGTCTTGAAAGAATGGTTGCCGCAAGGCATGGGAAAATGTATCTCGATTTCTTACAAAATCGTCCGGGAGCAACAATCGCCGGCCCATATTCATTAAGGCCCAAAGTGGGCGCCACAGTTTCAATGCCGCTGCACTGGGATGAAGTAAAACCAGGGCTTACCATGAATGATTTTACAATCTTCAACTCAATCGACCGGCTTAAAAGCGGTGGCGATCTCTTTAAAGGCGTATTGGGTAAAGGTATCGATCTTGTGGCAACGATAAAGAAAACACAAAGTATCTTTAATGCCTGAATAGCAGAGGTGTTTCTACCACTAAACAGCTAGCTGGGTGTGTGGCAGCATCGTCCATAAAAAAAGCGCCTGTTATGAACGTGGCGCTTTACCTATAATCAGGGCTTAATCAATTCAGCGAGTATTTCTTTTCCCTCATCACACTTTCGATAAGGGTGTACAGTTCCTTTTTTACAGTTCTGTATTCTTTGGTAATATCGGCCATTAAATACTCCAACTGCACCTGGTTTGCGGTTAGATTTTCTATCTTTTCGGGGATAATGTCTTCGGCCATTAATTCTACCTGCTTAAGCTGTTTGGTGAGCAGGCTGTCGGCCCGGCTTTTGTCTTTTTCCAGTTTTAGCAGGTTATTGCCCGCCAGTTTAAGTTTTTCAAAATGGGTTTTATCGCTAAGCCGGATAAAGTACTCATCTATTAAACGATGCAGAAAAGCGGCCTCGATATTGAAAAATTCAAGATCAGATACCCAGCGGAGGGCGATAACGTAATATTGCAGCGAGCGGGCTGACATGGCGGTTGCGGTTCCCATAGTGATTATTGTTTATGGGATAAAATTCACCACTTCTGCAGGAATGCACCATGATGCTTATCACAATAAAAAGTGACAAAAATCACAAACGCTAACGGGACTTGATTGGCGGATATAACCTCCTTTTACCGGCAAACATTTTGGAGTAAAACCAGCGCTTAGCCAGCTCGGCGGCTATAATATAAAACGCTACTATTGCCAGCATCCAGCCATAAAATACAATTGGCAATTGTATGAATCCCAGCCATACCGCGAATGGCGTTAGGGGCAGTGCGAGTACAAAGAGCAAAATGAAAATGGTGGCTATAGCTAAATACTTGCCCGGCAGGCTTTTGAAGAACGGCAACCGGGTGCGCACTACCAACACAATCAATGTAGCCGAGATAACCGATTCAACAAACCACCCGGTTTGAAAGGTTTTTTCGTTGGCGTGGAAAATATAAATCAATGTGCCGAAAGTAAGGTAGTCGAATACCGAGCTTAACAGGCCGAAAGTGATCATAAACCGCCTGATGAATTTCAAATCCCATTTTTGAGGCGATTGAATATTCACCTGGTCTACCCGGTCTGTAGCTATAGCCATTTCCGGGAAATCCGTCAAAAGGTTAGTGAGCAATATCTGCTTGGGCAACAAGGGTAAAAAAGGTAGGAAAAGGGAAGCCCCAGCCATGCTGAACATATTGCCAAAATTGGCGCTTGTTGCCATAAAGATATATTTCATGGTGTTAGTGAAGGTTTTTCGGCCTTCAATAATCCCATTTATTAATACATCCAGGTTGCGGCTTAATAACACGATATCGGCCGCCTCCTTCGCCACATCAACCGCAGTATTTACCGATATGCCTACATCGGCCATGTGCAGCGCGGGCGCATCGTTAATGCCATCGCCCATAAAGCCAACCACATTTCCGGCTTTCTTCAGGATGGAAATGATACGTTCTTTTTGATTGGGCTCCACTTCTGCAAAAATGTGGGTTAATGGCGCCTGGTGGATGAGGGCGGCATTGGTCATCTTTAATAAATCGGCTCCTGTAAGTATTTTAGGGTCTTTAAAGCCAACTTGTAAAGCCATGCTTCGCGCCACCAGGGCATTGTCGCCAGTAATTATTTTAAGGCTTACGCCAAGACTGTTTAAGTTTTCAATGGTTTTTAATACATCAGCTTTGGGCGGGTCAAATAAGGTAATAAATCCTAAAAAAATCATTTCCTTTTCATCGTCCTTTGTGAAATTAGCAGCCGTGGCAGATGGCTTGAAGGCAAGGCCAAGCGTACGGAAGCCGGCATCACTAAACCGCTGGTATTTTTTAAGGATTTCGGCTTTGCAATCTTCAATAGGAAGCTGCTTCCCTTTCGCATCTTCGGCAAAGGTACATATCGACAAAACTGCATTCAGCGCCCCTTTGGTTATTGCTATATTTTGTATTTTATCTTTTACCTGTACGGTTAATCGTTTCCTGATAAAATCATAAGGGATTTCTTTTTGCAGGGTAAAATCAGTTGAAGGCCCTTTATAATTTGAACATATGGCTTCATCAATCGGGTTTTGGAATCCCTGCTGCGTGGAGGCGTTGAGCCAGGCGTATTGTAATACTTTATCGCTGTGATTGCCATCGATATCCAACGCGTCTTTCACGTTTACCTTACCCTCGGTAATGGTACCGGTTTTATCAGAGCAAAGGATATTCATGCTGCCGAAGTTTTCGATAGAGGAAAGGCGTTTAACAATCACCTGCATTTTGGCCATGCGCCTGGCGCCGGTTGAAAGGTTGACGCTGATGATCGCCGGCAATAGCTGCGGCGTAAGCCCCACTGCTAAAGCAAGAGAAAACAAAAAGGAATCTAAAGGCGGTTTATGCAGGTAGACGTTAATGCCAAAGATGATAAACACCAGTATCAGGGTTATCTCCATCAGCATATAACCGAACTTGCGTATGCCTTTTTCAAAATCCGTTTCGGGTGCCCTTAACTGTAGCGACGATGATATTTTGCCAAACTCGGTGTCTTTGCCGGTTTGTATTACCAGCGCCGTCGCCTTGCCGCTGATGACATGCGACCCCATGAACAACGCGTTTTTCCTTTTTGCCAACGGCGTATCGGCGGGTAAAATGCCCGGGCTTTTTTCAACAGGATAGGTTTCCCCGGTAAAAGCGGCTTCATCAATAAACAGTTCCTGTGAATCGAGTATCAGGCTGTCGCCGGGAATAATATCACCGGCCGACAAGTAGACGATATCTCCCGGCACGACCGACTCTACCGGTAATTCCTTGTTTACGGCGTTTCTTAAAACAGTACAACGCAATTGCACCATTTTAAGCAGTTCTTTTACCGCGTTAGCCGCACCTTTTTCCTGCCAGAAACCAAGCAGGCTGCTTATGAGCACAATGGTTAGGATGATGAGGGTGTCCGCCACGTCGCCCAGTCCGGCCGATAATAAAGCTGCTATAATAAGAAGCAAGGTTACCGGGCTTTTAAACTGCGACAGAAATAAAATAAACGCTGAAGCATTTGAATTTGCTTTTACGGTGTTCGGGCCATATTGCTTTAATCGTGCGGATGCTTCCTTGTCATTAAGTCCGCTTATGCTGCAGGATAGCTCCTTTAACGCATCATCATTACTTAAATGCCAAAAGCTTTTAAACGAATCGGCTTTGTTTTCCAATGGTTAGGGGTTTAGCTATTAGTATGGAAAGATAAGTAAAGGGACCGTGATATGCAAAGGTAGGGAAGGGGCAATATAATAGCCCACCAGCTCCTTGAAATGAAAACGATGATTCACCAATACCAGCAAGTCGTTATGCATACCGTTTATAAGCACATCAACAGCTTTTGCCAGATCTTTTTCGCGGATGTTATTAAACAAGAGCCGGTCGTAATTTATATTGGGACAAATTTCCTCGCTGAATACGCTTACCGCATAGGCTTCAGCCATATCGGGCAACCCGTTAGCAGAAATATGGGCTATTGCAACCGGGGCGTGCCATGATTTTGCAAATTCGGCTACATAGCGCACCACCTGCAAACGGCAATAGCGCTAATCAGCGATATATACCATGCGCTCCACATCTTTTATTTTCCAATCGGCAGGAACCAGCAGCAAAGGACACAGCACTTTATTAAGCACCGTTTGAACATTGATATGATGAGGCGTCGCCACTTTATCAGATTCATGCGGCATTCCTTTAACAATCATCCAGATTTGATTTGCATTGATAAAAGCTGCCAGGCCAGCTTCATCCATATCCGAAATATCAAACTCATTAATTTTTAAAGGCTGGTTTGCGGTGGTTTCATTCAGCAATGTCAGATGCTCCAGCAACCCCAAATTTTCATTTTTGTCGGTTTCAATTTTTTTGATATCCCCGGCGAATACCATTTCCTGATTTTTGCTGATGTTAACAAAGTTGTTGGCCAGAATAATGTCAGCAGAAGCCTTTTGGGCTATTGCCAATGCAAACTCAGCAGCGTGCTTTGCTTCAGTTAAATTGTCGTTTATGATCAACAGGGTGTTCATGGTTTGGGGTAACAACAATGATTTATCATCGTAAAGATTGTGAAAACTTCACCCTTAAAATATGACGGTTGTCACCAAATAAATTGTTTGTTGTCAATTACTTAGCTAAAAAATAGTATCGTTGATTTTTATAATTGTGTTTATAAAATATACATCTTATTATAATACTCGTCTGCTAGCCTGCCTGAATCAAAATAGGGAACTATGTCGCTTGCCGACCGTTTTAATAGTTGCAGCCATTGCGCCTGGTTATGGTAATACATATCAGTACACTTTTCTTTTAAACCATAAAAACGGCAAGCATCATAAGGTGAATTATCACACTTGCTGCATAAAGAGAGAGTATAACGCGTATGCCTGCTCCGCCCATGCCGGCTATAACGTTGGCGAAAAACATCGTCAGCGTAACGCAAAGAACATATAGAGGTGCGTTGAAATAAAACATTAATATAGCTGGTATAGGCAAGAAAAATACTCCCTGAAAGGTCATCGACAGGTAATACCAAAAGGTTTTATTCTTCGCCTGGCTATCTTCAAAAGCTATCCATTTATTATAAATATTCATTTTTTGTTTTAGGTTGGCGTGGGTTGCCTCCCAGTTAGCCGAATTAGTTATTGTAGTTTCCATATTGCTTTTTTTTAAGCAAAAATGGCGTCAAGCAGTTAGGTTTGGCATGATAATGCACCGCGAAAAGTGTGATTATCGTCATTTTAACCGTCAACCGATATGGCCAGGGGTTAAAGAAAATTCTTGTTAATGGTGCTTTTGGTAATTTTATTTAGTCAAGCCAATAAAAAGTATTTAGCCAGGAAAACTGATTTATGATACGAGCCCGTTTTTAACAGCAAATTTAATTAAGGTAGCCGTGTTGTTATTCCCGGTCTTCTCCATCAAGCTTTGGCGGTGGCCCTCAATTGTTCGCCTGCTCGAAAATAATTTGGAAGCTATTTCATTATTTGTAAAGCCTTCGGCAATAAGTTTCAGCACCTCTATCTCACGGTCTGAAAGTTCGTTGTTTAATTTGGGGGGAGTCGGCGTATCAATGATCTGCGCACAACGGTTAAGGAGTTTTAAGCTTATCTCCGGGCATATGTAAGTTCCGCCATCGGCTACGTGGCGTATTGCCAGCAGCATTTCTTTTTTGTTTGCATTTTTTAAGAGATATCCGCGTGCACCGGCGTTTATCGTTTCAAATACATACTGTACGTGGTCGAGCATAGAGAGAACAAGCACCGGGTATTTTTTTTTTAAAGCCTTTATCATGGCCATACCGTCTAATCCGGGCATATTCATGTCGGTAAGGATCAGGTCAGGCTCCGGTCCGCTTTCCAAATAATCCAGTACATCCTGGCCATTGGCTGCTTCAAAAATAACCTGCATATCCGGTTCCTGGTCCAATATAAAACGCAGGCCATCACGAACAATATGATGATCTTCAACCAAAAGTATTTTTATCAATGTGCAAAAAGGTAAATATTAGTGAACGTCCTGTAGTACAATTGGTTTGGGTAATCTGGATACAAATGTGCAGTTTTATTTGGTTTTGCCACCTATATTAGTTGTAATTTGCTGGTAACTCATAAATAAACCGAAATAGCTGATAGCTGAGCTTTTTTTCAACGCATGAGATAGTGAATAACGAAAAGAACAATGTCTGACAAAATTAAAGCACATACTTTTTTAAAGTTAAGGCGCGAAGCCGAAAGGTTCCTGGCAACAAACGCAGAAGACAGTGCGGGAGCAGCAAATTCGCGACAGGAAATAGAAACATTATTGCATGAAATACAAGTTCAGCAAATAGAGCTTGAAATGCAAAATGACGAGTTACGGCTTGCAAATAACGAACTGGAGCTTCAGCGGTCCAAATTCGCCGGCCTGTTCGACCTGGCGCCTGTGGGTTATTTTATTTTAGATGCGTTTGGTGTTATTAAAGAAGTAAATAATACAGGTTCCCAAATGCTTCAACTTCCGATAAATAAAATTACAGGAAAAAAATTCGAGATTTTTTTGGCGCGGGGAGAACTGGAATTGTTCACCAATTTCCTGGAAGCCATTCAAGTTGATGAGATAAGGGACAGCAGCCCGTTAACCATGATCCGGCGGGGCCAAAAGTTTTACGCACAGGTAGCGGGCATCGTCCCCCCGGAGAATAGTCCCGAAAATATCCGGTGCTACATAGCGGTAATTGATATTACCGACCGGAAGAAAGCCGAACTGGAGCATGAAAAACAGATACTTGCCGCCACCATTCATACCCAGGAGAACGAAAGAAAGCGCATAAGCGAGGCTTTGCACGATAGCGTCGGTCAGTTATTATACGGTATTAAGCTAAAACTGGATCAGCAAAGTGTTTCGGCAGAGTTGGTTAAGGATCTGCATAAACTCCTTGACCAGGCCATAGCGGAAACGCGCAATATTTCATTTGAATTGGCGCCATCCATTTTAAAGGATTTTGGACTGCCTGTTACTGTAGACGAAATGGCAAAACGGCTTTGCACCAGGTACCTCTCTATACAGGTTGATATCAGTTTGAGGAAGCGCCTCGAGTTGAACACTGAAATTACCATTTTCCGGGTGATACAGGAATTAGTTAACAATAGTATTAAGCACGCCGAAGCAACCAAAATAGTTATCACTGTACGAAAAGAGAACGCTATAGTTATTGAGGTTAGCGACAACGGATTAGGCTTTGATCCCAAAAGCCGTAAGGCGTCTGCCGGCTCGGGCCTGTCGGCAATAAGGAACCGGATTAGTTTATATGGCGGCGAAATGTATATCGACTCTGCACCCGGCCGGGGGCACTGCACAATCGTTACTTTAACCGAAACGGAAAAAACGGATTAATGGTAATTGTTAAATGCAGGTACAGGCACGTTGTTTTCCTCAAAGTCACTTTTTCTGCCAAGCACTTTAAAATTTTCAACAATAATTTCGGTGATGTACTTTTTGTGCCCTTCCTTGTCCTCAATTGAACGTGTTTTTAATTTCCCTTCCACGTAAATCAATTTTCCCTTTGAGAGTAGTTTAGCCGCGATATCGGCAAGAGCGCGCCACATAATAATATTGTGCCATTCGGTTTGCTCAATCCGCTTGCCGTCCTTATTGATAACCTCGGTAGTGGCCAAAGGAAAGCTAACGACAGATACACCGTCGGCCAGGTATCTTAGTTCGGGGCTTTTGCCCAAATGGCCTACTAAAATAACTTTGTTAATTCCTGACATAGCTAAGAGTTAAAAACGGTTAGAAAAAAATACTTAATTTTTTAATACACATAGTGTTATGCTATACCGCCATATGTAAACAATCGTTTATACTTGTTATCAGTTGATTCATATCAAATGGTTTGGTTATAAAAACATCGCAGCCGTAATTTCCAAGTGATTCCAGCACACGGGGATATGCAGACATCAGCACCACTGGCAGATGCGCGGTTTTTGGGTTAGTTTTTACCTGGTGGCATAGTTCGCCGCCGTTAATGCCCTGTAGTATATAGTCGGTTATTATCAGGTCGGGCTTAACCTCTTCTATCGCCTTTAAGATGTCGCTTGTTCCTTTAATTCCATTTACGTTAAAATCCGAATAGCGCAACATTTCCTCCAGTAATAGTAAAGTTTCCTCGTCGTCGTCAATAACCAAAATATTCTTCCCCATATCAAATTACCTTAATTGTAATTTTATCAATAGTTAAACATGGTGTCTGTTTAACCCAAAAATGCAAGGAGAAGCAGACATCGCGTCAAATCAAAACGATAAAGCGTAAGAGTTAACTCAAATTTAGAAAGTAAATAAGGCATTTTTAATGTGGAAAATACCTGATCTTAGTGTGGAAAGTACCCAATATCTACCGATAATTAATTAGCTATTAATTAAATTTCGATTTGGTTTAGCTTATGCTGAGCACTATATGTCTGGGTTAATATGACCGTTTTGAGCGTTGCGCTATTTTTTTAATATTCAATTTTAAAACGCTTTACGCGTATGGGGTATTTGTTTGTTGATTGAATTGTCGATTTTAGGGCAGCGTAGCATCGCAACTCAAACCAGCATCAAACTATGCGTTCAATATGATTGCTGCGATGAAAATAGGGCGTAATCTGTTTCCTTGCGCTTATCATGGCTTCACAACAATCTTTCCGACGGTTCTTCCGGATTCGATACTGGCATGCGCTTTCCTTATGTCTTCCAGCGCAAAAACTTCGGATACGTGCGACTCAATTTGCCCATTGTACAGCAGTTTTGCCAGTTGCTGCATATCCTTACCGCTTGATTTTACCATGGTCCTGAATATTTTAACATTCTTTTCGCCGCCTTTTTCCTTGAGGTCATCATCTACCCCGGATGCTATGCTGATAATGGTGCCGCCCTGTTTAACTACGGATATCGACCTTTCAGCAATTTCGCGACTAAGCGGGTTAATTACTAAATCGATGTCGTCAGCCTCATCCTCAAATTGAACGGCCTGGTAGTCGATATGCTCATCGGCGCCGAGGCTTAAAACAAAGCGTTTATTTGTGGCAGAGGAGGTTGCTATTACATATGCGCCCAGATATTTGGCTATCTGTACCGCATAATGGCCAACGCCGCCCGAGCCGGCGTGAATGAGCACTCTTTGTCCTTTAGCGAGCTTGTAGTACTCCGTTAGGTTCTGCCAGGCTGTAAGGGCAGCAAGACAGGCCGCCGCTGCTGAGTCGTGACTTGTATTAACAGGCTTTAAAGCAAGGTGCGCGGCCGGTGCGGCAACAAACTCAGCGTAAGCCTTGCCGTGGCCGGGGAAATTAACCATCCCGAATACCTCGTCGCCCTTTTTAAATTGTGATGATTTACTTTCTGTAACCACCC
>Ga0163162_10006807_pt1 | contig 11088 bp, 7 predicted proteins | sample S55metaG_FD_115310 | JGI IMG/M metagenome (GOLD analysis project Ga0163162, IMG submission 115310) | Switchgrass rhizosphere microbial communities from Kellogg Biological Station, Michigan, USA - S5-5 metaG | ecosystem: Host-associated > Plants > Roots > Rhizosphere > Soil | place: USA: Michigan...
GGCGAGACCTACTATTCGACAGGTTCGAAACGGATTGCCGGAGAAGAATCAAGAAAAGTTCTCATCGCATTTGATCTCCGCACGCTCAAGCCAGCGTGGAAATATCCGCAGGTCGGATCTGCGCATTCGTCGGGGGGAACGATGACTACCGCTGGCGCACTGGTTTTTTTCGGCGATGACGCAGAATCTTTCGAAGCCGTGGACGCACTCACCGGCAAACCACTGTGGCATTTCAATACCGGACAGACTTTCAGTGCTTCACCCATGAGTTATGCGATAGAGGGCAAACAATATGTCGCAATCGCTGCGGGAGACAGCATTTTCAGTTTTGCACTGCCCTAAGCAAGTAGCTACCACTTCAGACATCGATGGATAGGAGGCTTATGAAACCAACTTTTTTCACTCGTCGAAATGTGATGAGCAGTGTCGCTAGCGTCTTCTCAGTCGTTGGGGTGACCAGCCTTTTTGCGCAAAAAGCGTTTGCGAAGAAGAACGAGCCCGTCCAGAAGCTGAACCGCGATGGTAAGCCAGCGGATGGAACGCAGATGATCACGCCCCTTATCATTCACAACGGCCTGATCTACATTGCCGGACAAGGCGCGAATTCCAACGGTCCTGTTAGCAAGGACGACATCGACAGTCACACGACCAAAGTGATGGAGAACGTAAAGGGACTCGTTGAGGTAGGAGGCGGCAGCATGGATAGCGTTCTGCAATTGACCGTCTTCCTGGCTGACCTTGCGCACTATGATGCCATGAACAAGATTTTCAAAACCTATTTTCCACACGGCGGGCCAGCACGCACTACAGTCGCTGTTGCAGGGTTGCCCGGCAAATCCATGATCGAAATCAACTGCATTGCCGCGGTAACGCGTAAATAGGCGCGAAGGAGTCGATGATGCGGTTGAACATCAATTGGAATCGACGCGGTTTTCTTGCCAGCCTGGGGGCAGCGTTCGGAGCTCTTCTCACACCACAAAAGGGCTTTTCCTCGGCGGACAAGGTCGAGGTTCGCGGGTTTGGTGCTTCGGGCAATCCATACGAAGAACTTGGCGTCACTACGGTTATCAATTGTCAAGGCACCATGACAATGCTGGGCGGATCAGTACTTCGCCCTGAGCTCGAAACCGTGATGGCTCAGGCTGGGAAGCATTTTGTTCGTATTGTTGAACTCGAAGTTGCTGCCGGTAAACGAATCGCGAAGATGCTGAAGCTGCCAGCGGGGCACACGGCTCTTGTCACGTCAGGTGCCGCAGCCGCTATGCAATCCGGCTTGGCTGGCATCTTGACGGGGTCGAATGAGCAGTTCATCAAGCAATTGCCCGACCTCACCGGGATGAAGTCTGAAGTCATCATTCAGAAATCGCACCGTAATCCGTTCGACCATCAATTGCGAACCACGGGCGTGAAGCTTATTGAAATTGAGACACGAGACGATCTCCGCAAAGCCGTCACCGACAAGACTGCGATGATGCACTTTACAAACTTCGCGAATGCCGCTGGCCAGATCAAGGTCGACGAGTTTGCCAAGCTTGCCAAAGAGTACAAAGTTGCCTGCATGAATGATGCCGCGGCAGACACGCCGCCAGTGTCGCACTTGTGGGACTACGTAAATATGGGCTATGACCTCGTGACTTTTAGCGGCGGTAAGGCGATTCGCGGGCCTCAGTGCGCGGGATTACTCATCGGACGCGAGGAACTAGTAGCGAACGCTTTACTCAACAACAGCCCCCACGAAGACACGCTTGGACGGAGTCAGAAAGTCGGCAAGGAAGAAATAATCGGCATGGTGAAGGCGCTCGAACTTTATCTGAATCAAGACCACGATGCCCTTTGGAAGGATTGGCAAAGTCAGCTCGAATACATCTCCGGAAAAATCACAGGAGTACCTGGAGTAAGCACTACCTTCTTTGTCCCGGACATCGCCAACCACGTACCGCATATGGAAATCACTTGGGATCCGCTCAAAATTGCGCTCATCCCGCAGCAGGTATCGCGGCTCCTGCGAGAGTCGAGGCCATCAATTGTGATGGCTGCTGGAGACGAACGACCCAATCTTTCCATGTGCTCGTTCATGTTGCAGCCAGGCGAACACAAAATCGTAGCGGACAAGCTCGTAACGATTTTCCGCGAGCACGGCAAATCGAGCTGATCAAGAGTTACGCATCAACTGTCGACGCTTGGCCCATGATTCCGTCTGGAATTTGTTCTTGCCAAACAACCGGTCGGCAACAGACACGCTTTTCAGGGCCCCAAATACTATCAACACGAAGCTAGAGCCAGTCGATTCGGCATTGAGGTTCCCAACTCACTTAATAAATGGCGGAAGCGTGTGCGAGTCGAACGCACCGGCGACATCGGAGATGCCGCCCGCCGGTTTTGAAGACCGGGACCGTCACCAGACGACAAACGCTTCCACAAAGATTAAATATCACGATATCTAATCCGACACAGATTTCCACAGCATACTATCCTCGAGTTGTGGAAGGAGCGCATCTGTTCAAGACAAGTCGCTTTGATGCAGGCATTGGCGTCACACATTAGACACAACAGCAGATTCAAGCAGGACGTACGCCTCGGACTGATTCCCGTCCCCATCCTCCCCGCGAAATCTCAATGGGAATTCCTCAGTTGCGATTACTCAAAGTACAATGTCGGAGTTATGCCCGCACTCGGCCGTCGCCTCGCCTTCACCCAATTGGACGTCTTCACTTCCCAACCGCTTTCTGGAAATGCCCTTGCCGTTGTCCACGATGCCACCGGGCTGACCACGGAAGAAATGCAATCGTTGGCCCGGGAAACAAACCTTTCGGAGACGACGTTCGTGTTTCCGCGCGACGCTGCAACGGAGCGCGAACATGGCAAACGAGTTCGAATCTTCACGGTACAGGAAGAACTGCCGTTCGCCGGGCATCCCACTCTGGGTACCGCATTCTTTCTGCGGGGGACGTCGCAGAGTTCCGAAATCGTGCTGGATCTTAACGTCGGTAGAGTACCCGTACGATTTACAGAGCAACCGAGCCAACCTGCATTCGCCGAAATGACCCAGGCCGAGCCGAAATTCGGCTCGACTCATGACCGGGAAACCGTAGTACGTGCAGCCGGGCTGAAAGACGGCGATATTGATCCCTCTTTGCCGATACAAACCGTTTCAACTGGGTTGCCGTTCATCGTAGTCCCGCTACGTGGCTTGTCGATCATTCGGCATTTGCATCTCGATGGCAAGGGCGCCGCGGAATATCTTTCGCAAGCCGATGGCAAATTCTTCTATTTCGTTACGCGAGAGACTGTCGACCAGGCGGCCCGTCTGCACGCACGAATGATTTTTTACAGCGGCGAAGACCCGGCCACGGGATCTGCGGCTGGATGCGCCTCTGCATGGATGGCGGCGCACGGGGTCGCACAACCGGGCGAACAGGTACTCATTGAGCAGGGAATCGAGATGAAGCGTCCGAGCCGAATTTTCGTCCGCGCCGACAGGAAAGAAAATCGAGTTTTTAACGTCCGTGTCGGCGGCAACGCCGTGGAAGTAATGCGTGGAGAGTTCGTACTCTGAAATTTTCGTTCCCCACTTGTCGTTCGTTAGGGTTGTCCCCTGTAGATCACGTTATTGAAAAAATTGCAATCTGCACTTCCGTGCCATTAGCATCGGCGCCACTTTACCTGCGTCGATTTTCCTCGTAGGATTTCGGTCGCTCTGAATTCTTCCGAACGATAAACCTCAACGATGTTTTGATAGCAAGCTATGTCAGAGCTTGACCGTGCGTGTGGCGACCCATGAAACCGAAGCGAACCATTCTCTGCGTCGACGACAACGAACAATCCCTTTCCATCCGAAAAGTCCTTCTCGAAACTCGCGGCTACCGCGTGGTCACCTGCACAACCGGAGAAGAAGCGATCGAACGGTTTCGGAAAGGCGGAATCGACCTGGTACTCAGTGATTTGGTGATGCCGGGTGTTGACGGCTCCAAAGTGGTTGCTGAAGTCAAAGCCATGTCACCGGAAACGCCGGCGATTCTTCTTTCAGGCAAAGTCCGGATCTACGACCGCGACACACATGCAGACGTCTTTCTTCCAAAGGGCATGTACGCGCCCGCCGAGCTCCTGGAACGCATTCGACTCCTGCTCATCCGTAAGCGCGGACCAAAGCGCTCTCAGCCAGGCAATCTGCGTCCGCCAACCCAGTCGAGCGCTGCCTAGTCGCGCGTCGGATGGCCCATTGCCTGTGGTATCGTTTCATCTGAATGGCGGCATTTATTGAAGCGGTTGATCTGAAGAAAACGTATCGCGTTGGAAAGATCGATGTTCCGGCGTTGCGCGGAGTATCGTTCACTGTTCGCCGCGGCGAATTTGTGAGTATTGTTGGCCCGTCGGGAAGCGGTAAGTCTACGCTCTTCTATCTGTTGGGAGGCCTGACCCGGGCCGACGAAGGGCGAGTTGAGATTGATGGATCCGATTTTTCCCGCCTTTCCGATGCAGATCGCACCAGCATGCGGAAGAGGAAAATTGGCTTCGTTTTTCAGAAATTCAATCTTCTTCCAACCCTGAGCGCTCAGTCGAATATCGATATCGCGCAGGATATTGCGGGTAACAAGCAGCGCGACAGCACCTACTTGAACCGCATCGCAGGTCTGCTGGGACTCACGCAGCGGTTGTCTCATCGTCCTTCTGAACTCTCGGGCGGAGAACAGCAGCGCGTCGCTCTGGCGCGGGCACTGATCAACAAACCGGCCATCGTGCTGGCCGACGAGCCAACCGGTAATTTGGATTCCAAGAATTCCGATATCGTGTTGAACATGCTGCGTCAGTCCAATAAGGAATTGGGCCAGACCGTCATGATGATCACGCACAACCCGGAGGCCGCCAGTTTCGGCGACCGCATCATCCACATGCGCGATGGCCAGATCGTCGCGCCGGAACTCGATCCCCAGTGGACCGTTCATGAGCCTGTGAAATCGTGATTTGTCACTTGGGAAATTTATTGTGCGATCCATCGTGTATCGATCCATTCACGCGAAACCAAAATGAGCAGCGCTGAGGATCTCCGCAAACCAATTCTCCCCGGCAAAGGCGCCTCCGATTACGAGCGCTACCTTCGCAGCGATGAACTCCTTTCCCTGCAGAAGAATGCCGATGAACTTCTGCACAAGGATGAAATGACCTTTCAGGTCGTTCATCAAAGCTCAGAGCTTTTGCTGAAGGGGGCGGCTTTTGAGTTGGATCGCGCGTTGGCCGCGATTCAGGCGAGCGACTTTGCCAATGCGGCGCGGTTGATCCGGCGAGCAAATCAGATGCTGGACTACCCGGTTTCCATGCTTCACGTGCTCGAGACCATCACCCCCTACGACTACCACTTGATTCGCGCGGGCCTCGGACATGGGAGCGGCCTCGATTCTCCCGGTTTTCTTGCAATGCTTCACGTCGGCCCTCGCCTCGGGCAAGCGTTCTACGAGCAAGTGCGCGCTGCAGGCTTGACAATCGACGACATGTACCGGCGACACGAGGAATTTTTTGGACTGCACGACACGGCAGAACGACTTCTGGATTTCGACGAACGCATCCAGCTGTTTCGCTATCATCACCTGAAATTGGCTCAACGGATCATCGGCGGGGGAGTGATCGGCACTATGGGCACACCGGTCGAAGTCCTTCACCAGCGGATGGAACATCTTTTCTACAAAGAGCTCTGGGGCGTTCGCAACCAAATCACCGCGAAGGCCAACGAGACAATGCAGAACCAGACGGGGCGATACTAGTCGCTGCACGCTCCACTCAGTTTTTGAACGTCAACTCGTCACCGGTTCGGAATTTCAGCTGAGATAGCGATGCACCGCGGCCGCTGTTTCCCGGCCTTCGGCAATCGCCCAAACCACAAGAGACTGGCCACGCCGCATGTCTCCGGCGGCGAAGATGCCCGCAACCGATGACATGTGGTTGTGATCAGTAGCGACGTTGCCTCGTATGTCGAGCGCGATTCCGGTGTCCTCGATCATGCCATTACGCACCGGTCCACTAAAGCCCATTGCGATCAAAACAAGATCGGCCGGGATCGTGAAGTCTGTCCCGGGAATGGGTTCGAATTTCGGGGGCGGTCCGACGCGCGTCGCATGGAGATGACTTACATTTCCAACGGAGTCCCCGCTGAACGATGTCGTCGCTACACACCAGACCCGCTTTCCACCTTCTTCGTGCGCCGCCTCGACGCGAAGCTGCATCGGCCATAGCGGCCACGGAGTGTGCGACGATCGCGTTTCGGGCGGCATCGGCATGATTTCGAACTGCTGCACCGAACGGGCTTTCTGCCGATGGCACGTGCCTAGACAATCCGCTCCGGTATCGCCTCCTCCAATGATGACTACGTTCTTACCGGTCGCGATAATTTCTTCGGTCTCCTCCAATTCGTCGCCCAGGCATCGGCCATTCTGCTGCGGTAGAAAATCCATCGCGAAATGAATGCATTGCAGTTCGCGACCGGGAATTTGGATGTCGCGAGGCTGCTCGCTACCTCCAGCAAGGACAACGGCGTCAAACTCCGCGCGTAATTTTGTAAGCGTCACGTCCCGGCCGACGTGCACATTGGGTTCAAACCGGACTCCTTCTTCCAGCATTTGCGTGAGCCGACGATCGAGAATGTTGCTCTCCAGCTTGAAATGCGGGATCCCGTAGCGCAGAAGCCCTCCAAATCGATCGGCCTTTTCGTAAAGGAAAACCTCGTGACCCGCGCGCCGCAACTGTTGCGCCGTGGCCAAACCAGATGGCCCCGAACCGACAACCGCGACCCGTTTTCCCGTTGAGGTCGACGGAGGCTCGGGACGAATCCAGCCTTCAGCAAACCCGCGCTCAACAATACTTTTCTCGAGTTGCTTGATGGTCACCGCTGGCTGGTTGATGCCCAGCACGCACGATGCTTCACAAGGTGCGGGACAGATTCGCCCGGTGAATTCGGGGAAATTATTTGTCGCGTGCAGTTGTCGTACCGCTTCTCGCCACTTGCCGCGATACACCAGGTCGTTCCAGTCAGGTATGAGGTTGTTGACGGGACATCCGGAATGGCAAAAAGGCACACCGCAATCCATGCAACGCGCAGCCTGCTCGCGCAGTTTCGGCTCCCGAAAATCGGTGTAAATCTCAAACCAGTCGTTGACACGCTCGATTGCCGGGCGTCGCGGGGCAAGTTCGCGCGCATGGTCGAGAAAGCCCGTGACTTTACCCATGTTGAACCTCTACCAACTTCTCGACCGGAGGTGGCGTGTAGCGTGGCACCGGCAAGTTCGCGCCAAGCGCACGCTTCAGATCGCGCGGGAACACTTTAATGAAACGCGAGAGGGCATCTGGCCAGTTTCGCAGAATGGATTGCGCTCGCTGGCTCCCCGTGAGTTCCGCATGGCGTCGAATAAGGCTCTCCAATAAAACTGTGTCCGCGTCTTCGAGCACCGGTTCGAGATCCACAGAACCGTGATTGCACCGGGTTGCGCTGAAATTGCTTGCCTCATCAAAAACATAGGCAAATCCGCCACTCATTCCCGCGGCAAAATTTCTGCCAGTGGCTCCGAGGACGACCACAACACCCCGCGTCATGTACTCGCATCCGTGATCTCCTACACCTTCGACGATCGTTGTGGCACCGGAATTGCGCACTGCAAAGCGCTCACCAGCAACGCCATTAAAAAATGCTTCTCCGCTGGTCGCGCCGTAAAGAGCAACATTTCCGATAAGAGTGTTCTCCTCAGCCGCAAAGCGCGATTGCTTCGAGGGGAAGACGACAATATGTCCGCCAGAGAGGCCTTTGCCGACATAGTCGTTAGCCTCTCCTTCCAGTGTCAGCGTAATACCCTTGGCGAGAAACGCACCAAAACTCTGTCCGGCCGATCCGGAGAAACGAATCTGGACCGTGTCGTCGGCCAGGCCCTCGGAGCCGTAACGTCGAGCCACTTCCCCGCTCAACATGGTGCCAACTGAGCGATGAATGTTGCGGATGGGAAATTCCAACGCGATAGGTTGGCGGTCCATCAAAGCCGAGCGCGCTCGCTCAAGCAGCGCGTGATCGAGAGCAGTTTCGAGACCGTGATCTTGTGTGTGAATTTGGCGGCGTGCTACGCGGGAGGGCACGGGCGGCTCGTACATGATGGCCGCCAGATCAAGCCCACTGGCTTTCCAGTGGTCGGTGGCCGGCGCGGTGTCGAGCAGATCGACCCGTCCGACCATGTCGTTGAAGGTCCGGAAACCGAGACCAGCCATGTATTGGCGCACCTGTTCAGCGAGGAAGAAGAAAAAGTTGATGACGTGCTCGGGCTGTCCCTGGAAGAGCTTACGCAGCGCTGGGTCCTGGGTAGCGATTCCAACCGAACATGTATTCAGGTGGCACTTGCGCATCATCACACAGCCCATCGTCACCAGAGGAGCCGTAGCAAAGCCGAATTCCTCGGCGCCGAGCAGCGCAGCGATGACAACGTCTCGTCCGGTCTGGAGCTTGCCATCGGTTTGAAGTCGAACGCGACTGCGCAGATTGTTGAGCAGCAGAACCTGCTGCGTCTCGGCCAACCCCAGTTCCCACGGGATGCCTGCATGTTTGATCGAGCTGAGCGGCGCCGCTCCCGTACCTCCACTATCGCCGCTGATGAGAATTACATCCGCATGCGCCTTCGCAACACCGGCCGCCACTGTGCCGACGCCAACTTCGGCGACAAGCTTGACCGCAATGCGCGCGGAGGGATTGATATTCTTTAGGTCAAAAATGAGTTGCGCCAGGTCTTCGATCGAATAAATGTCGTGATGTGGCGGAGGCGAGATCAGCCCGACTCCCGGCGTGGAATGACGAAGGCGCGCGATTGCCTTGTCAACCTTATGCCCGGGTAATTGGCCGCCCTCTCCTGGCTTAGCGCCCTGTGCCATTTTGATTTGAAGTTCGTCAGCGTTCACCAGATAGTGGGCTGTAACTCCGAACCGCGCAGAGGCCACTTGCTTGACTGCGCTGCGCCGAGAGTCGCCGTTCGAATCGCCGACGAACCGGGGCGCATCCTCGCCTCCCTCACCAGTATTCGACTTGCCTCCGATGCGATTCATGGCGATAGCCAGCGTCTCGTGAGCTTCTTTGCTGATCGAGCCAAACGACATGGCGCCAGTAGTAAAACGCTTGACGATTTCTGCCGCAGGCTCCACTTCTTCAATCGGGACCGTCTTCGAGGACTTGCGCAGCTTCATCAGGCTGCGCAGAGTTCCGAGAGCGTGGCTTTGCTGGTCGATCAGATCGGTGTACTGTTGAAAAGTCTCGAAGCTGCTGTTCCGAACCGCGTGCTGAAGCTTGCTGATGGTCAGCGGATTGAGTAGATGATGCTCGCCGTTCACCCGAAAGTGATACGTGCCACCGGCGTTGAGTTCTGTTTCGGACTGCGTCCGCGGGCGAAATGCGTGTTCATGCTTCATGAGCGCTTCGCGTGTCAGTGTTTCGATGCTGACTCCTTCCAGCCGTGAAGTTGTACCCGCAAAATACGCTTCGACCAGATTCTTGCTGAGCCCGATGGCCTCAAAGACTTGAGCTCCCTGGTAGCTCTGCAGGGTTGAGATACCCATCTTCGAAAATGTCTTGAGCAAGCCCTTATTGATCGCCTTGATAAAGTTCTGGGTGGCCTTTCCCGGCGTGATCTCAGCTGAAAATGCGTCCCGCTTCGCGAGATCCTCCAGGGTCTCGATCGCGAGATAAGGATTCACCGCGCTCGCTCCATAGCCGGTAAGAAGGGCAAAGTGCATAACTTCGCGCGGCTCTGCGGATTCGGTGATCAGCGCAACCCGCGTGCGAGTCCTCTCGCGGATGAGCAGATTGTGAATGGCGGCTAACGCCAACAAAGATGGTATTGGCGCATAGTTTTTGTCGACGCCGCGGTCAGACAAAATCAGGAGCGTGTAACCGGACTTCACCGCCAGCGAAGCGCGGCGGCACAATTCGTCGACTGCGGGCTTCAATCCCGCCACGCCATCACTGACGGGAAAAAGCGCTGGCAGGGTACTGGCCAGCAAGTCGCCGCGCGATACCCGGCGCAGCTTCTCGAGATCACGATTTGTAAGAATGGGATGCAGCAACTTCAGGGTGCTGCAGTTGGCCGGCGTCTCATCCAGGATGTTGCCTTCGGCCCCGATGTAGCTGATCAGGGACATCACCATCTCTTCGCGGATCGGATCAATCGGAGGATTGGTGACCTGCGCGAAGAGCTGCTTGAAATAATTAAACAACACCTGCGGCTGATCGGACAGGCATGCCAGCGGCGTATCCGTGCCCATGCTGCCGACCGGCTCCTCCCCGGACTGGGCCATCGGCTCGAGGATCATGGACAAATCTTCGGCGCTGTAGCCGAACACTCGCTGCCGGGACAAGATGGTTTCGTGATCGGATTCGTAGACGCGCACCGGTTCGGGAAGCTCATCGAGCGTGATCTGATTCTGTTTCAGCCACTGCGTGTATGGCCGGCGCGAGGCAAGGCGCTTCTTGATCTCTTTATCTGAAATAATCCGCCCTTCTACTGTGTCGACCAGAAACATCTTGCCGGGCTGCAGTCGCCCTTTCATTTTCACTGCCTGCGGTGGAACGTCGAGGACGCCGGCCTCGGATGCGAGCACAACCAGGCCATCGCGAGTGACGATGTACCGTCCGGGACGCAGACCGTTGCGATCAAGCGTTGCGCCAATCACCCGGCCATCGGTAAAAGCGATGGCGGCGGGTCCGTCCCACGGCTCCATTAGCGACGCGTGATACTCATAAAACGCGCGCTTGTCGCTCTTCATGTGAAGGTGGCCAGCCCACGCTTCCGGAATCAGCATGGAAATGACGTGCGGCAGGTCTCGTCCTGCGTGATAAAGGAGTTCGAGCGTGTTGTCGAAGCTTGCGGAATCGCTGCCGCCGGGCGTAATGACCGGGAACAATTTGCTGATATCGTCTCCGAACAAGGGCGAGGAGAGAACGGCCTGCCGCGCATGCATCCAGTTCACATTTCCGCGCAGCGTGTTGATCTCGCCATTGTGGGCGATGTAACGATACGGGTGCGCGAGCGGCCAACTAGGAAACGTGTTCGTCGAAAAACGCTGGTGCACCAGGCA
>Ga0163162_10006808_pt1 | contig 11087 bp, 8 predicted proteins | sample S55metaG_FD_115310 | JGI IMG/M metagenome (GOLD analysis project Ga0163162, IMG submission 115310) | Switchgrass rhizosphere microbial communities from Kellogg Biological Station, Michigan, USA - S5-5 metaG | ecosystem: Host-associated > Plants > Roots > Rhizosphere > Soil | place: USA: Michigan...
CCTGGGGTTCCGCTTCGCTCTACCCCAGGCTTTATGCTTCCACCCGCTACGCGGGTTCAAAAAGTATAAAGCGACTACCCTTAATCGGAGTTCACTAAAAGTCGATCGTACACTTTGCAAGTTACTAACTGAGGTGGAACTAAAGCAGTATGGTTGAGCGAAAGCAAGACTTGCCCGAAGAAATTCAGTCTTCAACAACTGCCGGCGCGACTGCCGGCGATAAACCTGAACTCGCGCACATTGGCAGGTTGCCGGCTCCAGACATAGGCGATCCATTTCTCGCGTGGTCCGTTTTTAATCGAGATTTGAGCCAGCTTGAGTTTTTCAAACGCGTGCTGGAGGAAGCCACAGACGAATCCGTACCGCTGCTCGAGCGCCTGAAGTTTCTCGCTGTCTTCACCAGTAACCTCGACGAGTTTTTTATGGTTCGCGTTTCCGGCTTGAAGGAGATGCTGGACATAAAAGACTGGCAACCGATGCCTGGCGAGTTGGCGCCGGCCGCGCAGCTCAAGATGATTCGCGAACGCGTGCTGCCGATGGTCGAGCAGCAGGTGAATTGCCTGCGGAACGGCGTGCTGCCAGGTTTGGCAAAACATGGCATCGAGATCCTCGAGTATGACGCTCTTTCCGATCGCGAGAAAAAGTCTCTGAACCAGTATTTCATGAAGAACATCTTCAGAGTGCTGACACCGCTGGCAGTCGATCCGGCTCATCCTTTTCCGCACATCGCGAATCTCAGTTTGAACATTGGTCTCACCGTCGAGGTTGAGCTAAATCCTGACGAGCCGGTAACCCTGGGCAGCCTGCCGCGTTTCGTTCGCATCAAGGTGCCGCCGGTGGTGCCGCGTTTGGTACCGGTGGGAGACAGCGGGCAAAAGTTTGTTTTGCTTGAAGAGTTGATCGATGCCAACCTGCATTCAGTTTTTCCCAGCATGCGTCTCAGCCGGAGTTACCTGTTCCGCGTGACGCGCGATGCCGATGTTGAAATTAGAGACGATAAGGCCGCGGATCTTCTGGGAAGGATTAAGGAATCTTTGCGCGAGCGACGTTTTGGCAATGCAGTGCGGCTTGAAGTGTCTGACACCATGCCGCCGGAGATGAAAAAGTACCTAACCGAGTCGCTGGGAATAGAGAGCGATGACGTCTATGTAACCGGTGGAATTCTGGGCGTCGGCGACTTGATGCAATTGTACGGTTTGGATAGACCGGAACTGCGCGATCGGCCGATTCGAATGACGGTACCCGCACCTTTAAGTAAGAAGCGCCGTATTTTCGAGGCCATAAAAAACCAGGACGTCCTGCTTCATCATCCTTACACTTCCTACACCACCGTTACCGAATTCATTGAAGCCGCAGCGAAAGATCCGCGCGTGTTGGCGATTAAGATCTGCCTTTACCGCACCGGCAAGAATTCTCCGATACCGGAAGCGCTGATTGAGGCAAGTGAACGAGGTAAACAAGTAACGGCCATAGTCGAAATAAAAGCGCGCTTCGACGAAGAAAATAATATTGAGTGGGCCGGACGGCTGGTCGAAGCGGGGGTTCACGTCGTTTACGGTTTAGTGAAATTGAAAACGCACAGCAAGGTGGCACTCGTTATTCGCCGCGAGGACCAGGGGCTGCAAACCTACGTGCACATTGCCACCGGCAATTACAATCCGACGACGTCGAAAGTTTACACTGACCTTGGTCTACTCACTGCGAATGCGGAAATCGGCGACGATGCCACCGATCTGTTTAATTACATGACCGGGTTTTCGCGGCCACGCGAGTACACGCACCTGATGGTCGCGCCGGTGAATTTGCGCCGCCGAATGTTGAGTTTGATTGAACGAGAAATTGATCACGTGCAAGCGGGACGGCCGGCGCGCATTATGGCGAAAATTAATCGGCTGACAGATTTGGAGATCATCGACGCGCTGTATCGCGCTTCGCAGGCAGGAGTGCCCATTGACTTAGTAGTGCGCGGTTCGTGCATGCTGCGGCCGGGAGTACCGGGACTTTCAGAAACGGTCAACGTCAGAAGCGTCGTAGGCCAGTTTCTCGAGCACAGCCGGATTTTCTACTTTGCCAATGGCGGGGACGACGACGTTTACATTGGTTCGGCTGACTGGATGAGTCGCAATCTGGATCGCCGCGTCGAAGTTGTGACACCCATTCTGGATAACAACCTGAAGCGACACCTGAAGGACGTCGTGCTCGGCACTTATCTTAAAGACAATACAAAAGCGCGAGTCCTGAATGCAGACGGCTATTACGAGCGCGTCCCTATGGCCCCCGGCGAAGCTCCGTTCAACAGTCAACTGCATTTCGAAGGAGGCATTAGCTTGAGCTCTTAATTCGTTCGCACATTACTCGGGAGGGTCTATGTTTAGAAAACTGATTCCAGCGTTTATCTTTGGTTTGCTTTTCATTCTTTCCCCCATGCCGGTAGAGGCACAGAAGTCCTGCTTCACTGAAGACGCTCGCGACGTTGCTGAGCGAACAGCGAAAGTTTATCGCCAGCCTGATCCGGGTTACGACCCGGTGCTTGGGTATAACCCAACTGCCGGCCCGCGCGTGGGTGCGCCCCCAGTCAATCCTGATGGACTTGCCGCGCCTATTTCCTGTGTGGCAAATGCCAAGGAGAAGGAAGGTTCGGGCACTACGCCAAAGTTTTACTGCTCGGTCCCGGGAGTGGTTGACGAGAATGGAAATCTTGTTAGGTACAAAATCAAGCCCCATTTCAAAGGCCAGACGCCGGACAAACGGAATGGCGAGGTCTATGGCGAGTTCCTCTCATCTCGATTCTCAAAAGCTTTAGGTTTCTTTGCGGATGATGAATGGGTGGCGGATGTCACCTGTCCCGATTGCGAGAAGAGTCTGAACAGGAGTTTCCAGGGCGCCAGCTTTAACCCTTTTCAACCAGCGGCCGGAATTGAGCTGCCGCTCGGCAACGGCATCGACGTGAAATGTAATAACAAAGACACCGGGGCACTCGCCGGTTCACTCGAAAAGTTGCTGCGCAATGGTGGGAATCGTGCCGAGATTGATGCCTTCAAACTCTGGCTTGCTTTCATTGACCATGGCGATACCAAAACGGATAACCAGAAGTATAGCTGCCTCGATTCGAAGAAAAACGAGGATGGCACGCGCGTGTGTAAACGGGACCAGGCGGTTTACTACGTCTCCGACATGGGCTCCACCTTCGGCTATAGCAGCGCCAGCGAGAAGAAAGCGCGTCTCGCAAATTGGAAGGGCAAGGATCCGATTAAGGTGGAGGGTGGCGGCTGCCACACGACCGCGAAAAGCGTCGGCGATACAAAGATCAGTGAATCCGGCAGGCTGTTGCTGGCAGATGGGTTGCAACGGCTGCTTGATGCTGAACAGAGTAACGGCTTAATCACCAGAGTGTTTAAAGCGTCGCGCAACGCCGAACGCGATCAGGCGCCCGAAGCTTGGACGGCTGAATTCGTGCGCAAGGCGAAGACAATTATCGACGCGCGCTGCTCAAACTAATTTGCGACTTGCCTAAGTTTGGAAGGAGGGCTTGAGTAATGAACAAACAGCTGGTTCGCTTACTGGTAATTTTCGTTGCCGTCCTGATCGGTAGCGGACTGCTAGTTTACGTTCTGCTGGAGAGTCGCAACGGAGCGCCAACAAGAAATGCAGCTGATCGGCCGTCGACGCAAGCAGCCTCACCAGACAATAGCGCCTCACCAGCTGAAAGGTCAGCAGAGCCTCAGAACAGTGAGAACCGCTCAGTCATTTCTGAACTCTTCGGGATCGAGTCTCCCACCCATCCCACTACTGAAGCGGAGAGAGGAATCGTCGCCGTTCGAGTTTTGCTGAGATTTTTAATTGCCGCATTTCTGGCAATGCTGCTCGCATTTCGCTGGCGGCGTGGCATCTCAATTACTAAGCGTAATCCCTATGTGGCCCAGACGCAGATTCTGCTGGCGGTGGTGGCCGCCGCGATGATGATCATTGTCGGAGATAGCGCCGCGCGCGCGTTCGGCATTTTTGCTGCGGCGTCGCTCGTTCGCTTTCGCACAAACATTCGCGATCCAAAAGAGACAACAGTGCTCTTGATTTGTCTGGGCGTCGGTTTGGCCTGCGGTGTGGGTAGATTGGACATGGCGCTGATACTCACTGTTTTCGTTCTGGTCGTACTTTGGATTTTGGAGCACTTTGAGTCGGCGCAGATATTTCGGTCAATGGAAGTGCGAATTGAAACACTCAACCTTGAGCAGACTCGTGGGGTCCTCAAAAAGGTTTTCGACCGGCATGGATTTAGCTTTGAGGTGCGACAGTTGGAGCGTGGCGGCAAGGAAGGGGAACGCGGCAAGATCGTCTATGAGCTAAGCCTTGGCTCTGCCGATACGACAGATCAACTCAGCGAAGAAATATTTTCCGAGGACTCCGAGAACATCGCTGCGCTGGAATGGGAACAGAAGAAGAGTTCAACCTACATTTACAACTGAGCGATTACGACTTTTCGCTGCCCCTCTTCTGCTTTGCGGTCATGCTCATCTGCTAGTTGTGCAAGGCAACCCGCTGTAACAACTCCGCAAACCGCGGATCTGAGCGCACTGGATCAAAATCCGGATCGAACCTGAGGACAAAGGTTGCGGGATGATTCTCATCGGCAGCTCGATTGAGCCAATGAAGGGTTTCATCTTTATCACCAAGGTTGGAGAAAGCTTCCGCCATGAACATCGGCAAATCAGGATTCTTCGGCTGATGTTTCTGGGCCAGCTCAATCTGCTTTCGCCAGATTCCGCTCTCGCCGCTGGTCCGGTGAGCCTCCGTCAAAGCTAGCACGAGCTCGCTCTCCGTTTGTGGACCGGCGCCCTCAGCGAGTCGTTTTGCGTTCTCCCGAATAGCTTCCTCGTACATTCCTTTTCGCATATAACCTAGATAGAGAAAAGTACTGACGTAACCCTTCCGGAAATTCGCATCGAGATCACGCACCCGTCGCATATACTTCAACGTCTGGTCCCACTGCCGGGCGTGGTAAAACACTTCCGCCAAATTGGCATTAGCGATCAGCAGGAGTGGATCAATTTCCTGCGCTTTCTGTGCTTCTCGTAGTGCCTCATCTATCCGCCCCAACTTCAACAAGAACGAGCTATAAGAGCGACGTGTAGACGCATCGTTGGGATTGATCTCAAGTGCACGGTGGAAATCTTCGCCGGCACCCGCTACATCATGGTCATAGCCGTCTTTAATCCTTGCCAACGCGGCGTAACCTTCGGCGAGTCCAGGGTCAAGCTCTAATGATCTGAGCGCAGCCTTTTTGCCGGCAGGGTAGGCCTCTTCCGGAGTTAGCCCTTTTAAAGCGACAAGAAGATAGTAGGAGTAAGCGATGCCGGCATAAGCAGGCGCATAGTTGGCGTCGATATTGATCGCCTGCTGGTAGTAATCGAGTGATCGTCTTAGTTCATCCAAGGACCTCTTTTCCATAAAGTAACGACCTTGCACGTAAAGCTGATACGCTTCGATGTTGGTTGTGTAGTGATCGGTAAGCCGCTTTTGTTCATCGCTTGTCAGGCGCAACGTCAAAGCCCGAACCACCTGTGCTGAAATAGAATCCTGCACTGAAAAAAGATTGGTAAGGTTTTCATCGAACTCGCCGCCCCACAATAGCGAACCATCACTTACTCTTATCAGCTGGACGGTCACCTTCACGCGGTCTGCGGATTTCTGCACCTTTCCATCCAGCAGCGCATCCACACCCTGCTCACGGGCCGCCGCCAGGGGATCGGCAGCATCGCTATATTTGAGAACCGCACTGGTTGGTCGTACCACAATATCTTTAATGTTGCTGAGCTTGGTTATGAGAGCGTCGGTCATTCCCAACTCAAGCGCCGGGTCTTTTGTTTCCAGCACCAACGCCTTAAAAGGAAGCACAGCGATTGAATGAAGCGAGGCGCTACTTTGAATTGTGCGGCTTTTACTCGTCTTCCAAAAATAGATCCCCGCTGTTGTCAGTGCGAGTAAGACCACACCGGTTGCTATCGTTGCCGCTGGGCTCGTTGCAAAAAATCGTCTTAGCGCGAGGGACAGCGAAGGAGTTTGTATAGCAGGCGCTTCGGAACGGTCAATTTCGGTTTCCGGTGCGTCGTACTCTTCAACAACAATGTGCGCTCGCGAATGTTCTTCAACCAGCAATTCAGTGCCTTCGCCATGTACTTCCGTTACCTTTGCAACGAAGCGATAGCCACGGCGCGGTACTGTCTCGATGTACTTCGCGCCATCCTGTCCGTCGCCGAGAGCTTCCCTTAACTTGTAAATGTTGTGCGAGAGATTGGCTTCTTCAACGAAGCTGTCGGGCCAGACTCGCGTCATCAACTGCTCTTTGGTCAGCACATGGCCGGCGCTGTCAAGCAGCACCAAAAGCATTTCGAAGGCCTTGGGAGTGAGCGGCACAACGTCATCACCACGCCAGAGGAGGCGTTCACCCGAATCCAACCGGAATGAACCAAACTCAAAAGCTTGATTGGTGGGCTCAGTCATGGTGGAAACTAACTACGCGCACAAGAGACGAAGCGAGGTTGGAGAAAATGTTTTCTGGTTTAGCCATTTTCAGTCAACGCTTGGTTACGGATAGTTCAGCCGCCGCTGCAAGTCGGCAAAGCGCGGATCCGATCGCAGCGGATCAAACATTGGTTCAATTTGAATCGCGATGATCCAACCCGCACGTTCTTCATAGGCTCGATTAAGTTGGTTTATTGCGTTGTCCTTATCGCCGAGTCCGGTATAAACGATTGCCAGATCGTAAGGCGAAACGTACCCATGCGCGGAAGCTTCTTTTAGTTCCTTCAGTATTTTCAACGCCTCGTCACGTCTACCTGATAGCGCATCAGCGTGACCAAGAAAGCCCATAATGTTTGTAGTCCGCTGGGAAAGATCAATGGCCTTTTGATACGACGCTGTGGCTTCAGCGTATCTTCCTTGGAGGTCGTACGCCTGGCCCAAAAATACCCATGCTGCAGCATGACCAGGATCTAACTCGATTGATTTGCGACCTTGCGCGATTGCTTCATCGTAGTGACGGGCCCAGTAGTGAGCTCCCGCTACGTCGTCGCTGATAGCGACCGAGAGAGGATCCCCTTGTAAACCACGTTTAGCCATGTCGATACCTTCATCCAGGCGCCCAGTGCAAGATAGCAAGTAGGAATACACCTCATAGATCTCCGGGTAATTCGGATTTAGTTCTATGGCTTGTTGGTACTCACGTTCCGCAGTGCCCCAATCCAGATCGTAGAGCATCGCGATCGCGCCCGAGGTGACGTGCACTTCAGCGAGGCCGCTATCCAGTTCTAAAGCTTTCCTTACGGAGGTTTTTGCCATTGGAAAAGCTTCTTTGGATGGAATCCAGTTGTTCACAGCGGCCGAGGCATAGGTATCAGCGAGACCGGCATACGCCAGGGCGTAATTGGGATCCTTCGCAATGGCCTCATTAAAGTAGTGGGCTGCGCGCTGGTGATCCGCCGGACTAAACTTTCTAAAGAAGTAGCGCCCCTTTACATATGCCATGTAAGCGTCGCTGTTCGCAGTGCCGGGTTTTGCTAATCCGCGTTGTTCCTCGCCATTGAGTTTTGGCGCCAGTTGGTTTCCGACCCGGCGGGCAATTGCATCCTGCACCGCGAAGATGTCCGTAAACCTTTCATCAAAGTGCTCGGTCCAGATAACCAGTCCGCCCTCAATCTTAACCAGCCGCACATTGACCCTTACCCGATCTCCTGACTTCTGGATGCTCCCGTCGAGTACTGCCTCGACGTTAAGCTCACTACCAGCTCGAGCTACCTCATCTTCCAGCTTGGTGTATCGGCGCACCGCACTGAAGGGCCGGACTTTGAGGTTCTTAATATTACTGAGCCGGCTGATCAAGGTGTCAGCCATTCCCATCTCAAGCGATTCGTCCCGATCATTTGCGGCGAGTGGCTTAAACGGAAGCACTGCAATAGAACGCACGCCCGCGCCGTTGACCGTCGCACGAGAGTTTCTGGTACTCCAAAAATAGACAAATGCGGCAACGGCCAATCCGATTAAGACGACGGCGGCGGCCACCAGCAGGGTTGGCTTTCCTATGGGACCGCGTCGCGATCTAATCCGCGACGGCAGCGCGCGGGATGGCATGGTCAACGCCGCCGCCGAGTCTATTAGTTTCTCCGGCGCGTCGTCTTCCTCAACGACAATGCGTGCGCGAGAATGTTCCTCAACGATCAGATCGCTGCCCTGGTCATCCATCTCCGTGACTTTCGCGACGAAGCGGTAGCCACGCCGAGGCAAGGTTTCAATAAACTTCTCGCCATCACGGCCTTCCCCGAGCGCCTCTCTTAACTTGTAAATATTGTGTGAGAGGTTGGCTTCCTCAACGAAGCTATCGGGCCAGACGCGCTTCATCAGCTGTTCCTTGGTCAGCACGTGGCCGCTGCTCTCAACCAGCACCAAAAGTATCTCGAAAGCCTTCGGCGTGAGGGGTATGACGTCCTCACCACGCAGTAACACTCGTTCCAACTCATCAACGCGAAAGGAACCAAAGTCGTAAAAATGCCTGCGATTTGTACTCATCTTAGTATCTCAGAACGCGACGAGAACTCGCTCAGAAATAAATGAAAACTCGCAAAGTACTTTTTTCGCTCTCGGCCTTAAGGTGCGCCGCGAGGTCGGAACCTGATGGTCATGGCGGAGGACCGACACATTGAAAATCTTATCCCAGTAATACCTGAGCGGCAACGCAGTTTTGAAACGCCAAAGACATCTGTCTTCACGAAGACAAGCCTGCGGAAATTGCCTAACCACGAAAAGGAGAAAAAATGAAAAAGCACATCAAAGGCGTCAGTCTTTTAATCCTGGCGATCGGCTTTTGTTTGTTACTACAAACGCACGTTTACGCACAACACGCCCCATTTGTTGAAGAGTTTGATATCGCGGAGGTCAATACACCGGTCGCTAACTGTGGCGACTTCATAGTGATTGCCGATGGCGAAGGTACCGCCAAACTGACGACTTACTTCAATCGCCAGGGCGATCCGATCCGCCTTCTCTTTCAAGGACGTTACAACGGCACGTTGAGCAACTCAGTAACCGGCGCCTCTATCGCCGATGCTCCATCGGTAGCCAATATTTTTGTCGATCTCGCAGCCGGGACTCAAACCAACATTGGCGCGTTTTTCACGGTGACCGTGCCGGGCGAGGGAGTCGTGTTTTTTGAGGCTGGCCGGATTGTATTTGCCGGCGCTGGTGAGCCGGTGTTTATCGCGGGGCCACATCTACCGCCTGACGAGTCAACGGCCATTCTTTGTAGTGCCTTGCGTTAAAGCTAAATGCAATTTGAAAAGTTCTGGCAGCTGCGACCTCATCGGGCAATCAAATTGAAAGGCGGTGGCAGACACGAAAAGAAGAATCGAGATCACCGTCGAAAAGCACCGTCTGCTGGTACTCAGCCGCCGGAATCGCTCGGTAGAAGCGTGGTGCAAAACCTGTAACGAGCAAGTGCAAATGGTGACGCCCGATCAAGCGGCGCAACTTTATCAGGTTAGCACTCGCACGATCTATCGCCGGATTGAGACTGGGCGACTGCACTTTACCGAGACCGAGAGAGGCTTCTCGTTGGTTTGCATTCAGTCTCTTGAGCGTAATGGAGCTTCGACCGAACGCGACTCAGCAGGTGTAACCAGACCGTTGAGACGCTTTTTCAGGAAGGGCATGAAGCGGATGTTAGAGCGGCGTTGAGCCGTAGAAAGAGGACGAAGATGAAAAGCAAACAAATTCTAATGTTGAGCATTCTCTTGCTGGCCGCGACTGCAATTGAGACCCGGGCGCAGTCGCAGGATCGAGACAATCCAACACCGCTCACTGCCAACGCAATCCAGGGGAACGGCAGCGGCAAGAAGCTTGAGTACTACTACAGCTTTACAGCTGGTCCAGGAGAACTCGTTGTCACGGTCGATCTAAAAGCGAAGTCAGGGTCGACTAATGCTGATGTCGAAATCTTTGACGAAGACGCGAGCAAGATCCTTTATCTCTACCCAAACGCGACCTCGCAGAATGAGCGGTCGGTCAAGCGAGTCACGCTCAATAGCAAACAGACGCTTACCCTCCGTCTCGCTTTTGATAGCAGCGCCGGAGCGTACTCAATCAAGCTGGCTGGACCGGTTGAACTCGCAGTTCCAGTCGCTACGCCCGATGCGGCGACTCCGTCAGTCGACACTGCAACCGCATCCGCATCCGCCGAATCATCGGCCGCGGTAGTACAGCCGGACCCGGCTGCGGCCGTCCCAACTGAAGCCGCCACCGAAGTTGCTCCAAAGCCGGGTAAAGGCAGCAAGTTTGATTTAGGTGTGAACCTCTTCCAAACCGTAGGGACTCAATTTGGTTTGCCCACTTCCGGAATGCTGCACATCGTCATGAAAGATGGAACCACACAAGACATTGATCTGAGCAAAGTGAAGTCGGCCTCCGTCTCGAAACAGTAAGTTCATCTTTTGTCAAAGGAGACATTATGAAAAAGACCATTAGCAAAATGTTGATTCTGTGCTTAGCGCTGATTGCGCTAATACCTCCCGGACCTCGCGCCGCTGCGCAAGTGGCGTCTGATGCCAGTAATGCTTATGGACTTGGTGTCCATATGGGCTTGGCATCCTATCAGATGTCCTTTGGGACATTTGGGCATGAATACACGTTTGCTCGTGACGCCCTGATCCAAGCCCAAGCTTTCGCCAATCAGCTAAAGGGTAGAGCCCCAGAGCTAAACGTCGCCGCGCTCGATGCCTTGATCACCAGTTTCTCCTCCCCCAGTTTGCCTACGGAAGAGCTGTATGCGCTTCCGTCGAGGATCGTAACAGCACGGGGAGAGTACTCGGGAACCCTCTGGAAAGCTTCAAAGCAACTGGGGAACGCATATGATCTGGGAGTGGCTATCTCGATTGCCGAGGGTCAGGCCACTGGCGGAGAAGCGGCGCGCGGGCTGGTTCGCACCGCCCTGGTAAGTGCTCAAATCCCTGCGGCGAATCTGGGGCTGTCCACCACGGAGATCACCGGTATCGTCGCGCAGATTGATCAGGGCGTGTCGATCAAGGGCATTTACGGACAGGCCA
>Ga0163162_10006811_pt1 | contig 11085 bp, 8 predicted proteins | sample S55metaG_FD_115310 | JGI IMG/M metagenome (GOLD analysis project Ga0163162, IMG submission 115310) | Switchgrass rhizosphere microbial communities from Kellogg Biological Station, Michigan, USA - S5-5 metaG | ecosystem: Host-associated > Plants > Roots > Rhizosphere > Soil | place: USA: Michigan...
CAAATTGATCAGCACCTGGCGAATTCGTTCCTTGTCGGCATGCACATTCAGAGGCGATTCGCATCCTTTCTTAATCCAGCAGCGGATATCGCGCTCGGCGGCTTTCAAAGAGAGCGACTCAAACACTTCCCGGATCAGGTCCTGGATCACGAAATTCTCTTTGAATAACAGTTGTTCACCGCTTTCAAGTTTGGAGATCGCATCCAGGTCGCCAAGCAGATTCACCAGTCGATGAATATTTTTGGCGGTGCTGGTGAGAAATTTCTTGTTTACATCAGGATTTTCCATGGCGCCGTTCAACAGGGTATCAACATATCCCTGGATGGCGAATACCGGTGTTTTGAGTTCGTGGGAGAGGTTCTGCAGAAATTCTTTTCTGTACGCTTCATTCCGTTTCAGCAATTCAATTTCTTCCTTTCGTTGCGAAGCCCAGGTTTGTACATCTTCACTCACTTCTTCAATGCTCTTCCGTGGAAGAATATTCTTGTAAAAAAATTCTTCCCTTTTACTGGCTTTGGTTTGTGAAATGAATTTATAGATGAGTTTTATTTTCCTGTAAATGAAGCGTTGCAAAGTGAGCAATACCAGCAGGTAGCTGCCGGCGAAAACCACGCCCAGCGCAATAATCGAAGCCCACCAGTTGGGTTGCAAAAAATAAATGCCCAATGCCACTGGCAATGAAATGATCAGTGCAGTGAACGCCGATAACTGTTGAGGGGAGATATTTTTAGTGGAAAACATGAAAAATGCGAGTGCAAGATACGATAGGAAGTTTCTAGTTTGTGGTTTGTGGTTCGCAGTTAATTTTTATAGTCTGATATTTGAAGCTTGAACCACAAACCACAAACCACAAACAACAAACCACGAACTGGAAGCTGTCTATAGCTCAAACTTATATCCCACCCCTTTGACGGTGGTGATGCAGTCAATACCGAGTTTTTGCCTGATTTTGCGAATGTGTACGTCAATGGTTCGGTCGCCGACAATAACTTCGGTACCCCAAACCTGGCTTAGAATTTCATTTCTCAGGAAAACCCTGCCGGGTTTTGTCGCCAGCAGGTGCAGCAGTTCAAATTCCTTTTTGGCTAAAATCACTTCTTTGTCGCCCACCGTAACCACAAATTTCACCGGGTCAATTTTGATGTTCCCGATTTCGATGGCTTTCTCCTCGGGTTTGTTGAGGCGCCGGAACAAGGCGTTGACGCGACTCACCAAAACTTTCGGACTGATCGGCTTGCTTACATAGTCGTCGGCGCCGTACTCAAGTCCCTTGATTTGGGAGATTTCGTCATTCAAGGCGGTGAGAAAAATAATTAGGGTATTCTGAAAGCTGGGCTGGCTGCGAAGTATTTTGCATACTTCCATCCCGTTCTTGTGGGGCATCATCACATCCAGTATAATCAGATCGGGTTTAAAAAGCTTGGCTTTGTGAAGGGCGTCATCTCCATCTTTGGCCTGAATGGTATCATATCCTTCATTTTTCAGGTTATAACCTATGATTTCGAGGATATCGGGCTCGTCATCTGCTATCAATACCGTCATTCCCTTGGATTCCATTTAACGAAAAATTTACGCAAAAATAACCGAGTGGGCTTGCCCCCCCAAATGCCGCCCATTATGAAATTGTTAAGCGGAGGCCTCCAAATTAGCTGTAATTTAACGGATTATCCAAAAGTGTAAGCAGCTACAAGTCAGCTTATTTCGTCCTATTTTTGTAGTCGAGTCGCTATGAAAAAAATTTTACTTCTGATTATCGTGGTTCTGGGTGTTTTCAGCGCAACGGCAGGTACTGACACCAGCCGCTACCGCATACCCATTACCCGGCAACTTTATCACGATAACATTGACAAAGAGCAGAAAAAGTACCTCGTGTTTAAACCCGGTACAGATCCCCTCATTCCCGTATCGGCAAACGACGAAATCAACATCCAGGTTACCGATGCCATTATCAGGGAAGTGAACGAATTACAGGATTCCATAGAGATGAATGAGGCACTCGATCACCGTCGGAAGGTAAAGTACCTGCGCGGACTCGAAAACCTGGTGAAAGAATTTAACCTGGGTTGGAAAGCAAAATCGCTTAACCCTTGTCATGCACCAGAGCTGGTCGAAAATTACCGGGAACTCATGGAAGCCGACCTGCATGGAAAGAACATCGAGCCCATTGTTGAAGAAGACAGTTACGAGGCGGGCAATGTGAATGTGAATTCCTCCAATAGTGTATTGTTCGATAATCCCGGATATGCTGCATCGAAAACCATCCTGTTCCGGAAATACTGCAGTTTGCACCCCGACCAGATTTTACCCAAACTTGAATATTATCCCAATATTCCTTTTGCAGACAGCCTGATTACAGTTGCCGGTCACCTTTATCCTGACCAGTTGTATGATTATGCAGCGGCCACGCGTACACGCGTTGGACAAATGATTCGCAGGAACAATGACCCCATGATTAAAGCCATTGCCCAAATGGCGGGCAGCAAAAGCGGACGACTTTACTATCCATTTTTGGACGAAGTGTTGCATGACCGGATTTCAATTGATGAGATTTCGAAAGTGATGAACGACAGCATCCAGTACTACAAGTTGCTGGTGAGCACGCAAATTGGTTTCACCGACCGGATGCTTCGAAAAGATACGCCGATGGGCGCAAGAGAAATGGTGCGCATGCTGGAAAGAAAAGCGGAAGATCCATTTATCAATACCATCAACGCCCTGCACGACGCGCAGGATCCTATTCGCTTCAGAATCCTGGAACAATTAACACCACAGGAGCTGTATTACCTGATTGTGTTGCGGGAAGAAATTATTTATACGTCAAGTTACAAAGGCACTTACAACCGTATGATGCAGCGCATGAAAACGCCTGCAGGTGATAGTTTGTTGATGAGCGTGCGCTTCGACCGGTTTAAGAAATTTATTAAGATGGCGGCCGGCTACAACAAACTGGATGAATTTCTGCGCACCATGCCGGATACCAGTGCCCAGCGTTTGATGCAGGCATTTGTACGCGGACTGGAGAAGACCGGCAACCTGGAAGAAGCGGTTGACGTTGCGGATTCCTATGGCAGTATCAACAATCCTTCCGTGAAGAAACTGATTGACCATGAAATTGAGAAAAACCTCGAGATCAGTGAGAAGAATGGCGACAAGCGAAGCATCACGATTTACAAGATTCTACAGACCATTTTTCAATCTTCGCAAGACAGTACCATCGATATATCGCAGAAACTCGGTATTCCACCCGTATACAAAGTGGATTATTCCAACCTCGCCGACGATAGTGGCCGGGTGGTGCAACTGGTATTTTTTTATGGTGACAAAGACGGGTTGGAGAGCTATGCGAATTTCATGAGCCTGTTCAACGGAAGTGGTGACTGGAAAATATCAAAGAACAAGGAGTGGACCGAAATCAAGAGCAGCCGTGGAAAGCCGGTGTGGATCTATGCAAATCTTCCACTCGATAATTCGAAAGGAAATGATCCCGATGAAAAAGCGCAGGAGCACCTGATTGAATACCTGGAAGCGAAAAAACTGAAGCCGACGATCGTTATACACCGCGGACATAGTTATCATGTGAAGTATACAATTAAGCAATTGCCGGCGTCGGCAAAGATTGTAATATTGGGGTCTTGTGGCGGCTATCACAACTTGGATGATGTGTTGCGGACTTGTCCGGATGCACATATTATTTCATCCAAGGAAGTAGGTACCAAATCGGTGAATGAACCCATTTTGCGGGCCATCAATGAAGACCTGCGCAATGGAAAAAATGTGGAATGGATACCGATGTGGAAGTCGCTGTCGGCGCAGTTTACAAGCGTTGAGGGCAAGGAAAGATTTGATAATTATATCCCGCCGCATAAAAATTTGGGTGCGCTGTTTTTGAAGGCGTATACCAGGGCGATGGGGCAATAACTTTTAGTTTGTGGTTTGTAGTTTGTGGTTTGTTGCTCAAACCTAAAACATCAAACCAAAGGAACTAACAACAAACCACAAACCACAAACAACAAACTGTTCTTTTGGCTTCTCCCATAAAAAAAATATTCGATTTTAGTTTACTTCGAAGAGTATTCCAATACGCTTCCCCTTATCGCCAACGATTTTGGATTTCTGTTATACTGGCTATTGTACTGGCTATTGTTGCGCCTGTGCGGCCCATGCTCATTCAATATACCATCAACAGTGTGTTGAAGGGCAGTTTTCCCAATTTGAGTATGCAGGTGAGTTTGCTGATTTGGGTTACGCTTTTTCAGATTGTTTTCCTGTTGGCGGAAACCGCACTCCGGTTTTACTTCTCATTTCTTACAGCCTGGCTGGGACAAACGGTGGTACGCGATCTTCGCGTTGCGGTATATAAAAAGATATTGAATCTAAACCTGTCACAATTCGATACCACGCCCATTGGAACGCTCACTACCCGTACCATCAACGACATTGAAGCCATCAATGATATTTTTTCGGAAGGTTTGATTCCCATCCTCGCCGACCTGCTCACCATTGTGGCCATACTGATCGCGATGATCGCCACCAACTGGCAGCTCACCGTCATCTGTTTGATTCCGCTGCCCATCATGCTGGTAGCTACTTATTATTTTAAGGAGAGTGTAAACAAATCATTTCATCGTGTACGCAATGCAGTTGCCCAGCTCAATGCATTCGTGCAGGAGCATATTACCGGTATGCTGGTAGTGCAGGCTTTCGCCGCCGAAGAGAGAGAGTTCGGGAAGTTCAAAAAAATAAACAAGGAGCATCGCAACGCGAATATCAACGCCATTTTCGCCTATTCGGTCTTTTTCCCGGTAGTGGAAATTGTGCTGGCTCTTTCAATGGGCTTGCTGGTTTGGTTTGCCGCGCGACAGGCCCTCAATTTGCCCCCGGAAAAAAGTACCGAGCTAATTGGACAGATCGTGTCTTTTACGCTCATGCTTAACCTGCTGTTCAGGCCCCTGCGCGTAATTGCCGATAAATTCAATGTGCTTCAAATGGGAATGGTGGCCAGCGAAAGGGTTTTCAAAGTACTCGACAACCCCGATCTCATCACCAACCAGGGCGAGTATGCGCCGCAACAGGCAGCCGGCCGTGTGGATTTCGAAAAAGTGTGGTTTGCCTATCACGACGAGCAATGGGTATTAAAGAATATTAGTTTCAACCTGGAACCCGGTAAAACCCTGGCTATTGTTGGGCATACCGGCAGTGGCAAGACCTCCATCATCAGTTTAATCAATCGGTTATACCATATTCAAAAAGGCGAAATCAGGATTGACGGGGTAAAGATTGAAGATTATAAATTGGATGACCTGCGGAATAAGATTGGAATCGTGTTGCAGGATGTGTTTCTTTTTTCCGGTTCTATTTATGAGAACGTCACCCTTCGCAACCCGGCTATCACCCGGGATGAGGTGGTAAACGTGGCGAAAATGATCGGCATGCACGATTTTATTATGGAATTGCCTGGAAATTATGATTACAATGTCATGGAAAGGGGATCAACCTTGTCGCTCGGTCAACGCCAATTGTTATCCTTTATCAGGGCGCTTCTTTATAACCCTGCCATCTTGATTCTTGACGAGGCCACTTCCTCCGTAGATACTGAAAGCGAATTGCTTATTCAGCACGCCACCGAAGCGTTGATTTCGGGCCGCACATCCATTATTATCGCGCACCGGCTTTCAACCATCAGGAAAGCGGATATTATAATGGTGCTGGACAAAGGCGAAATCAGGGAAATGGGTACCCATGAATCCCTGCTTGAAAAACAGGGATTTTATTACAGGCTCCACCAAATGCAGTTTGAAAAGCAAAGGGGCCGTTTCTACGCCTGAAATATTATAAAATCACGCTGCCCGATTTCGCAGTTTCCCCCCTCGCCCGTATCTTTGCGGCAAATTTCGGAATTGATATGCCCCTAAGATGCTTTAAATCTTTACTGGTACTGGGTTTCAGCGTATGCATGATATTTATATCTAATATATCATTGGCCCAGGAAAAGCATCCTGAATCCGAGCCTGCTAAGAAGAAGAAAATCGACCCCGCCAAGATCATTTTGGAACACGTTGGCGATGGCCACGAATTTCACTTCTTCAGCTTCAACGAGAAGCATTTCACCATTCCCCTGCCCGTTATTCTTTATTCTTCTGAGAAGGGGTTTTCTGTATTTATGTCTTCCAGGTTCCACCATGGCAATGAAGCCTACCAGGGATATCGTTTGCTGAACGAAAAATTCGCAGAAGAACATCACCTGGCAGAAATGAAAGACGCAAAAGGCAAGCCGCTGTATGCCGAGGGAAAGATTTACGCTGTAGATGAAAGCGGTATGCCCCAGTTGGGAACCAGGGTATTGGATTTGTCTATTACCCGCAACGTAACCCAGATGTTATTGTCACTGGTGTTGCTGATTTGGCTCATGACCGGTGTGGCACGCCAGTATACGAAAGGAAAGGGTAGGACTTCAGCACCGTCAGGATTTCAAAATGCTGTTGAACCGGTGATCACTTTTGTGCGTGATGAAGTAGGCAAACCCAATTTGGGTGCGCACTACAAGGGATATATGCCCTACCTGCTGACCGTTTTCTTTTTCATACTTATCAATAACCTCATTGGTTTGATACCGGGCACGGCCAACGTAACCGGCAACATCGCTTTTACAGCGGTGTTGGGTGTTATCTCTTTCATTGTTATCATGTTCAACACCAACAAACATTTCTGGGGACATATTTTCAATCCACCTGTACCTATGGGTGTAAAGCCCATCCTGGTGCCGGTTGAAATTTTGGGCATTTTTACCAAGCCCTTCGCCCTTATCATTCGTCTTTTCGCGAACATGATTTCGGGGCACATCATCATCCTGAGCTTTATTAGTTTGATTTTTATATTCGGTGCCATGAATACGGCGCTTGGTTGGGGTACATCGCCATTCTTTATCATCATGGCAGTATTCATTTATATGATTGAAGTGCTGGTGGCCTTTATACAGGCATACATTTTCGCGAACCTGACAGCTGTATTCATTGGGCAGGCATTTGAGGGAGGACACAAAGACACCGATGGCCATGCAGAGGCCGCAGTTATTTAGGCTAGTATTTTTTATCAATAAAAACAAGAATCATGAGCGTATTGTCAGTTTTGTTGGAAGCACAACCAGGATTTGGTGCCATTGGTGCCGGCCTTGCTGCTATCGGCGCCGGTATTGGTGTGGGTAGCATTGGTAAGGGAGCGGTAGAAGCCATTGCGCGTCAGCCGGAAGCTACCAATGACATTCGTGCCAACATGATCCTCGCTGCCGCCCTGGTGGAAGGTGTTGCCCTTCTGGCTGCAGTTGCTGGTTTGCTTGCAGTATTGCTGTAAGAAGCAAGGCACGTAAAAAAATTACTGCATTCAACGCAAAGGGCCGAGAATGCAGTATTTTCTCTGGAAGAAGTTTTGTTCTGATAAATTTTTTTTATGCAATTACTTACGCCTGACTTAGGCCTATTGTTGTGGAACCTGATCGCCTTCCTGATCTTGTTTTTCATTCTGAAGAAATTTGCCTGGAAGCCCATCCTGAATTCTTTGGGTGAAAGGGAAAAGACGATTGCCGATTCACTGGCCTCAGCCGAAAAGATGAGGGCTGAAATGGCGCAGATGAAAAGCGACAACGAAGAATTGTTGGCCAGGGCCCGTGAAGAGAGGGCCGGCATTTTAAAGGAAGCGCGCGACATCAAGGAAAAGATCATTTCCGAGGCGAAAGAGCAGGCAAAAGCCGAAGCCAGCAAAGTGTTGGCTGAAGCACAGGTTGCACTGGAAAACCAGAAAATGGCAGCACTTACCGACGTGAAAAATAATATCGGCAACATGGTCATCGACGTGGCCGAAAAAGTGATTAGAAGAGAATTGGGCAACAAAGCCGAGCAGGAATCCTACATCAGGAGACTGTCTGACGAACTGCACGCCACATACAAAAATTAATTAACCGAATTTCTAACCAGCCGATATGCGTAATCCCCGAGTTGCCCATCGATATGCGAAGGCCCTGTTCGACCTGGCTCTTGAGCTGAACCAGCTGGAGGCGGTGAAGAATGATGTTGATCAGTTGTCTTCCGTAAAAAATGCCGAGCTGAACAGGATCCTGGTTTCACCCGTGATCAAGAATTCGAAGAAGGTTACCATTTTCAACGCCATCTTCGAAAAACATATCGGCGTGCTCACCAAGTCATTTTTTAACCTTGTTTTCGACAAGGGAAGAGAAGTGGTTCTCCCACAAATCGTTGAATCATTCAACAAGCAATACCGCATATACAAAGGAATCGAGATCATCAATATCACGACTGCAGAACCTATTACCGACAGTCTGAAAGATGATATCACCCGGCAGTTCCAGGAACACCCCAAGTTTGCAGGCAAAACCGTAACCATGGAGTCGAAAGTAGATCCCGGTATCATCGGCGGATTTATTGTGGAAATGGAGAGTGAGCTTTACGACGCCAGCATCCGGCACGACCTGGCCCTGATCAAAAAGCAGTTTGTGGAAAATATGTACGTGTCTAAAATCATAGCATCATAAAGGCGAAATTTTTCGCCACGACAGATTGATCATTTTTAAATCATTGCACAATGGTTGATATTAAACCTGATGAAATTTCGGCGATACTTCGCCAGCAACTGAGCAACTTTAGTACTTCTGCCGAACTGGAAGAAGTGGGTACCGTATTGAATGTGGGTGATGGTATTGCCCGCGTATACGGACTGAACAATGTGCAGAGTGGTGAGCTGGTGGAATTTGCTGACGGTGTAAAAGCCATCGCCCTGAACCTGGAAGAAGACAACGTGGGTATTGTATTGATGGGCGAAAGCAAAGACACGAAAGAAGGTTCCAAAGTACGCCGCACCGGTCGCGTGGCATCAATTAAAGTGGGCGAAGGACTGGTAGGTCGCGTTATCAATACACTCGGTGAACCCATCGATGGCAAAGGTCCTGTGAAAGGAGAATTGTACGACATGCCGCTGGAACGCAAAGCACCCGGCGTAATTTTCAGGGAGCCCGTAAAGGAACCGTTGCAAACCGGTATCAAAGCCATCGACGCGATGATTCCCATTGGTCGCGGACAGCGTGAGTTGATCATCGGCGATCGCCAAACTGGAAAAACCGCCATCGCCATCGACACCATCATCAACCAGAAAGAATTCTATAAAGCGGGCAAACCCGTTTATTGCATCTATGTGGCCATTGGCCAGAAAGCCTCAACGGTTGCGGGTATCATGAAAACACTGCAGGACAATGGTGCGATGGAATACTCCATCATCGTGTCTGCATCGGCATCAGACCCTGCTCCACTGCAGTTTTACGCGCCATTCGCAGGTGCTGCCATCGGCGAATTCTTCCGCGATACCGGACGCCCTGCGCTGATCATTTATGATGATCTCAGCAAACAGGCCGTATCTTATCGTGAAGTGTCTTTGTTATTGCGCAGGCCTCCCGGTCGTGAAGCTTATCCCGGTGACGTATTCTATTTGCACAGTCGTTTGCTGGAGAGAGCCGCCAAAATCATAGGCAAGGATGAAGTAGCAAGAAAAATGAACGACCTGCCCGATTCAATCAGGCACCTGGTAAAAGGTGGTGGTTCTTTGACTGCCCTTCCGATTATTGAAACCCAGGCCGGTGACGTATCCGCCTATATTCCGACGAACGTGATCTCCATCACCGACGGACAGATATTCCTGGAAGGTAACCTGTTCAACGCCGGCATTCGTCCCGCCATCAACGTGGGTATTTCGGTTAGCCGTGTGGGTGGTAATGCGCAAATCAAGAGTATGAAGAAGGTGGCTGGTACGCTGAAGCTTGACCAGGCCCTGTACCGTGAAATGGAAGCCTTCTCTAAATTCGGTGGCGACCTTGACAGTGCAACCAAACTGGTACTCGACAAGGGTGCGCGTAACGTGGAAATTCTGAAGCAGCTGCAGTACACGCCTTATAGTGTGGAAAAACAGGTAGCCATCATTTACCTGGGTACCCAGGGTTTGATCAGGGAAGTTCCGGTAAGAAGGGTAAAAGAATTTGAAGAACAATTCCTGCTGGAAATGGAAAACAAATACCCGGATGTTTTGGCCGAGTTCAAAAAGGGAAATTTGCCTGAAGAAGGATTGAAGAAAATGGTTGATATGGCAAAAGGCCTGATGGGACAATTTAAGAACTAGACTTATTTGAATATGCGAAACCCCTTGCCTCAATGCAAGGGGTTTTTTATTTTGGTGAAACTGGAAATGAAACAAGTGCAATAACCTAAAAGGTGAAAAATGCCGGCGAAAAAAGTAGTAATTTAATGGTCGAAATTTCATCAACTTTCTTCCCCCAACTACCTCATGCATTCTCCAACCATCGATGACCTCAGAAAAGTTGTCGCCCTGAATGACCTTCCGGACGAGCACCTCCAATGGATTCTGGACCGGTCGGAATATTTTGAATTTGAAGACGGAGATCTGCTGGCCACCTATGGCCAGGTGGCGGAAGTGATGTGGTTTGCCTGGGAAGGCCGGGTTGCCTTTTACATGCACCAGAATGGTCGCGACGTGCACTATTTCACGTTTGAAAACAATTCCACCTCGGGCGGTGTCGGTGGAATTCTACCCTATTCAAGAATGAAAACCTATCCCGGTAGTTCATACGCGGTAGGCTCAGTAAAACTCATCAGGTTAAACAAAAAATATTTCCCCGAACTCGAAGCGCTGAACCCTGATTTTATTCAGCGGCTCATTGGCTATATGACAGAGCGTGCCCGGGCATTTGCAACGATGCAAATGCAACAGGAAAAAGTGAATGCACTGGGTAACCTGGCGGCCGGCATTGCACATGAACTCAACAATCCGGCCGCGGCCATTAGTGGAATCGCCGGCGAATTGCAAAACAGGCTGGACAGTAATTTTGACCTCACGCAGGACCTGCTGAAATGCACCATCAACGCCGCACAGTTGGAAAACATAAAGAATCTGGTCATTGCTAAGGAAGAAGCCATGGCAACGGTGCCAAGAATGGGTGCAATGAAGAGAATGGAAAAAGAAGATGAAATGACCGAATGGCTTCAGCAGAATGGAATTGCGTCACGCGAAGCC
>Ga0163162_10006812_pt1 | contig 11085 bp, 8 predicted proteins | sample S55metaG_FD_115310 | JGI IMG/M metagenome (GOLD analysis project Ga0163162, IMG submission 115310) | Switchgrass rhizosphere microbial communities from Kellogg Biological Station, Michigan, USA - S5-5 metaG | ecosystem: Host-associated > Plants > Roots > Rhizosphere > Soil | place: USA: Michigan...
CAACCAGTCGCAAATATGGCGGCACCGGGCTGGGCCTGTCGATAAGCCGCGAACTGGTAAAATTGCTCGGTGGCAAAATAAGCGTTATCAGCGAGCCTGGGCAAGGCAGTGAATTTATTTTAACCTTGCCTTTCGAGCCTGAAATAGCTGTAGCTGGCGCAGAGAGTTTTACAGCCGTTGAAAATTTTACACCCGGAGCCACATTTTTAAAACCTGCAATTGCGGCACAGGGGCAGGGGAATAAAGAGCCGCTGGTGATTATTGTTGAAGACGATAAGAATTCTGCAGACATTCTTCATAACTACTCACATGATCATGGCTATAAATCAATAATTATAAATGAGGGTACACATGCGGTTGAAATTATAAAGGAAAACCAGCCTGATGCAGTAATATTGGATGTCATGCTCCCTGGGAAAGATGGATGGCAAATATTAAAGGAGTTAAAACAGGCACCGGAGACTTTGCGTATCCCTGTACATCTGATGTCGGCAGGTGATGCGGCTCCCAACAGGGTACGTCGGGAAGGAGCTATAAATTTTCTTAAAAAGCCAATAGATACAGGTACGCTAAATAAGCTGTTTGAGGACATTATGAAGCAAGACGGCTCAAAATTCAAACAAATATTGCTAATTGAAGATAATAAAACCCAAAGCCAGGCCTTAAACGAACTGATGCAAAACCAGGGCATTACGGTCGATCAGGCTTTTGACGGCGAATCTGCTTTCCGGATGCTTCATGAAAATGAATATCAATGTATTATTCTGGATCTGAACCTGCCTGATATTTCGGGACTGGACTTTTTGGATAAAATAAAGGAAAATGAGCGTCTTAAAGAGCTACCGGTTATTGTTAACACGGCCATGGATCTCGACAAAAATTCGGTAAACAGATTGATGAGATATGCTAATGCGATGGTGGTAAAAACAAATAAATCGGCCGACCGGCTTATCGACGAAGTAAACCTTTTTTTAAACAAAGTAAGGCAGTCGGCCGATCTGGGTAAAAGCAACCAAATTGCTGATGATAATGTTATTACCCGGGGAAAAGATACGTTAAAAGGTAAAAAGGTATTGATAGTAGATGACGATATGCGCAATATTTTTGCATTGAGCAGCGCCTTACAAAATTATGATATGGATGTTGTTATTGCTAATGACGGGCAAGAGGCCGTAAATAAGCTTGAAGAAACTACCGATATCGACTTAGTGCTGATGGATATTATGATGCCGGTAATGGATGGCTATGAAGCAACCAGGCATATCAGAAAACAAAACAAATGGGCAAAATTGCCCGTAATAGCTTTAACAGCCAAAGCCATGATGGACGACCGCGAAAAATGTATCGCAGCCGGCGCAAATGACTACATCACCAAGCCAGTTGACATAGAGCGGTTGATTTCATTAATGCAGTTATGGCTGGCAGTTTAATATGGATGTTTCATCACAAGGCTTAACTATTGAGCAAATAACAGAACTTATCGACCTGGTAAAGAAAGTTCACGGTTTTGATTTTTCAGGTTATACCAAGGCTTCCTTAAAACGAAGACTCACCCGCGTTATGATGTTAAAAAAGCTGGAATTTTACGACCTGAAGCATATCCTGGTTAACGACCCCCATTTTTTCCAGGAATTTTTAGAAGAGATCACAGTAAACGTTACCGAAATGTTTCGGGACCCTGGTTTTTATAAAGCGCTGTATAACCAGGTTTTACCTTATCTTTCATCATATCAGCATATAAAAATATGGTCAGCTGGCTGCGCATCAGGTGAGGAAGCTTATTCGCTTGCAATTTTAATGCACGAAGGATTGCTAAAAGAAAGATCTTTTATTTACGGCACAGATATAAATACCGAAGTATTGAAAACTGCAAGGAGGGGTATTTACAGCCTGCGAAATGTGAAAAACTATGCAGAAAACTATAACCTGACGGGGCTGAAGGGGACTTTGACGGACCATTTTACCACGCTTTATGAAGCTGCAACAATTCATAGCGAACTAAAAAAAGATACATTGTTTTCGGTTCACAACTTAATATCCGATACTGTTTTTAATGAATTTCAGTTAATTAGTTGCAGGAATGTTTTTATATATTTTGAAACACAGTTGCAGGAAAAAATATTGGAACTTTTTTATAAAAGTTTATGCCCCCATGGTTTTTTATGCCTTGGAAGCAAGGAGACCATAAGGTCTGATGTCTTTAAAAAGAAGTTTAAGGAGATCAATCCAAAGGAAAATATATATCAGAAAATTGGATCTTGATAAACATATAGTTGAGCGATGGAACGATACGGAAGTATTGTTGCTGGGGGGGTCTGCGGGTTCGTTTAAGCTGTTGTTTAAAATCGTAAAAAACCTGGCGCCTGATTTGAATAAGGCTGTGATCATCATAATTCATAGAAAAAGGAATTTTTTAAGCGATATAGAAAAGCTATTTTCAGAACAGAGTAGCCTGCCGCTAAAGGAAATTAGCGACAAGGATAAAATAAAAAGAAACGCCGTATATATAGCTCCGGCAAATTACCATACGCTGATAGAAAAAGACAATCTTTTTAGTTTAGATGTATCTGAACCGGTGTGGTACTCAAGGCCGTCAATTGATGTCACCTTTGAAAGCGCTGCAGAAATATACTGCGATAAGTGTACCGCGATATTGTTTTCGGGAGCAAATCAGGATGGCGCAGCGGGCCTGCTAAAATTAAAAAATGCCGGGTCATTAACCATCGCACAGCATCCCGGCGATGCGGAAATGCCCGAAATGCCCGCCACCGCAATAAACATTAATGCCGTTGATTACGTATTAAGGACGAATGAAATTTTTGAACTCTTGAAATTGTCATAGCGATCGCTAAAAACGGACGCTGCAAAACCCATTATCAATGCCATTAAATGAAGCATGGCAAGTAACGGGAAGGTATGACATATCATCAGCCCAAAAAATAATTCAATAACTTAACCTTCTTTTCTTCAGATGACCCCAGTTAATATTCTTATTGTTGATGACAAACAAGAAAATATAGTAGCGCTTGAAGCATTGCTTGAACGTGAGCGCGATGATATACGTATATTTTCTGCTACGTCGCCTAACCAGGCATTAAAGCTGGCTTGGGAAAACAACATTTCAATAGCCTTAATTGATGTTCAGATGCCCGAGACGAATGGTTTTGAACTGGTGGAAATGCTGAAATCGAATTCCCGTACCAAAGACATTCTTATTATTTTGGTGACGGCTATATCAAAAGAAACTAAATACGCAGTAAAAGGATTTGGTTCAGGAGCCATAGATTATTTGTATAAGCCCCTGGATCCGTACGCAACATCGGCCAAAATTGACTCCTTTATACAGCTTGCCCGTTACCAGGCAGACATCAAGCAAAAAAATAAAGATCTTCAAAATTATGAAACGGTTGTTAACAATTCAGCTGATATCATTTGCGTAGTTGATGCGCTTACCTTTCGTATTCAAACCATTAACCCCGCAGTCGAAAAAATTATGGGTTATAGGCCCGAAGAATTAATGGACGAAAGTATTATTGATTTCGCCATTGAAGATCAAAGGCCTGTCTTCAGAAGAAAGCTTGTTGATATTATAACAAACAATTTAAGTTCTTCTGTTTTTGAGTTTCAATTCGCCACGTTTTCTAAAAATATAATATGGGCTGAGTGCCGGGTTGCCTGGCAAAACCGAAAGCTTTTTATTAATATAAGCGACATCTCGCCTCAAAGGAATTATCAAAGTAAGCTCCTCAAATCAAAGAAAAATGCCGACTACGGAAAAAAAGTAAAAGAAACTTTTTTAGCCAATATGAGTCATGAATTACGAACGCCGGTAAACGGGATCATCGGTTTAACCGCTTTATTACGCAACACGCCGCTCAATGAGCAACAAACCAGCATGATCGACCTACTTGAAGTATCGTCGCAGTCGTTATTAGGCGTAATTAATGATGTGCTAGATATCTCGAAAATGGATGCCGGTAAATTCAGTATAGTGCGGTCGCCCAATAATCTGCACGATCTTATAAGGTCTGTTTATGGTTTGCTTAAATTTAAAGCGGATGAAAATAATATAGAGTTTGTATTAGAAATCGGTCCGGATGTTCCGGTTCATTTAATGGTCGATTCTCTGCGGTTAAACCAGGTATTGATGAATTTGCTGAGCAACGCGATAAAATTTACTGAACGGGGCTATGTGAAATTGGAAGTATTGGCAGTGCAAAAATATGGCAACCAGGTTAAATTAAAATTTACAGTTGAAGATACCGGGATAGGAATACCTGCAAACAGGCTTTCGAGTGTTTTTGATTCCTTTGAGCAGGCGGATGAAAACACCACTTCCAAATACGGCGGAACGGGCCTGGGACTGGCTATTGTTAAAAGACTGATTGAATTAAAAGGGGGCGAGCTTGATGTAACAAGCCAGGTGGGGAAAGGAAGTACATTCAGTTTTGTTAACTGGTATACAGTGGCAACCAAAAATAAAGAGAAGGCCGTTACCAAAGGTGGAAAAACGCTGGAACAGTTTGAAAATATAAGCATCCTGGTGGCCGAAGATAATTTTGTTAATCAGTTTATGCTATCCCGAATCCTTAAAGAATGGGGCATCGCCATTGAAGTAGTTGATACTGGCCTTAAAGTGCTGGATAAACTCCGGAATAACCACTACGATCTTATTTTAATGGATACGCACATGCCCGAAATGAACGGGTACGAAGCCGCGAAATCTATAAGAGGGGCTTTTGAAGAGCCTAAAAAAAGCATTCCGATAATATCATTATCTGCCGCATCATTTGATTATGAAAGGGAGGAAGCTATACTTGCCGGAATGAATGATGTGCTTTCGAAACCATATCAGCCGCATGAGCTTCATGCCAAAATCCGGAAACTATTGACGGCGGACGAGCTGATCAGAGATCAAGTTTAATCTGGCCAACTCCCATCGTACGCGCTTCGTGTTCCAGCAGCCATTGCTTTCGCCATAAGCCACCGGCATAGCCTGTTAAGCTGCCATTGGAGCCGATAACCCGGTGACATGGCACAACTATCCATAAACTATTTTTACCATTTGCTGCAGCAATTGCCCGTATACCCAACGGATTTTGCATTAACTTCGACTGCTGCAGATAGCTTATTGTTGTGCCATATTCTATTTTCAGCAACTGTGCCCAAACCTTTTGCTGAAATTCGCTGCCGCTTTGCTTCAGCGGCAGGTCGAAAACTTTTCTTTTTCCGGCAAAATATTCATCCAATTGCGCTATCGCCCGTTTTAGCAGCGGCGAACTTGTAGGGCTGATCTCAAACTCACCATCTAAAACCGAAATGGAGGTAATAAAATTATCCTCCTCGGTAATGCGTGCCACTCCAACCGGCGTCTGGTAGTAAACAATTGGCATATTTGTTTATTTGATAACGATTCCCCGGCTAAAGTATATTAAAAAACAATCATTTTCAATACAAAGGCCAGGTACTGCAATCATCCAATCAACTAATCAACTACATTTGCGCTATGCAACTCGTTAACCAAACCCGCGACCTTTTGAAAAAGGAAATTTTACTGGAGTGGCGTTCAAAATATGCCTTTAATGGGGTGCTGCTATACGTGGTTTCAACGGTATTCATTTGTTATATATCGTTTAACTTAAACCCCGGTTTTTCAGGCAGCCAGGGCTATTCACTGGTATGGAACGTTTTATTTTGGATAATTATGTTGTTTGCATCAGTAAACGCAATTGCTAAAAGTTTTATGCAGGAGAGCAAGAGCAGGTTATTATATTATTATTCCATTGCAAGCCCACAGGCTATCATTCTGTCAAAAACCATTTATAACATATTGCTGATGTCATTGCTCAGCGTTTTGGCCTTGCTGGTTTACCTGCTTTTTTTTAATAATACCATTGGCGACCCATTATTCTATTTTTTAACAGTGTTGCTCGGTAGCCTCAGTTTTTCAACGGTTTTTACTATGATATCGGCTATTGCTTCCAAGGCCGGCAATAATGGGACGCTGATGGCCATTTTGAGTTTCCCGGTAATCATCCCTGTAATTTTGCTGCTCATCCGTCTCAGCAAAAACGCAATGGATGGCCTTGGCAGGAACTTTAGCTACGCAAATATTGGCGTGTTGCTTGCCATCAATGCAATTGTTATTGCCACCTCGCTACTGTTGTTTCCTTACCTTTGGCGTGATTAACCACCTGTTTGTGGCTGATTCGCTTATAATACTGTCGGGCGGATGAAATAAAAAACCTAAATGAACGTTTAGTAAAACATTTAGTAATTTATTAACTTTGAGATGGATGTGATTAAGATGAATTTAATTTTAACCCCAATATTATAATAGAACCTAAGTGAAACAATTAAAAGTAATTGGCCTTTTACTGATTTTAATATTTGTATTGGCGCAGTGCCGAAAAAGTAGTGTAAAGCCACCTGCGCAACAGCAACAACTTGATACAGCTGCGCTTTCAGCGGGACTGGCAACTATTACAGATTCCAGTGCACAAGCATTTGAAAACGGATTTAGTAATTTAACTGGCAACAATCTTCATGTTCACCACTTGGGAGATGTAACTTTCAACCAGGCATTTGTTGCGCCTCCTGCCGCATTATACAGTGGGTTAGGAACTATTTTTAATAACACCTCTTGTATTAATTGCCATCAGAACAACGGGATGGGCTTTCCAACTGCTGGAGCTGCTCAGTCAGCATTATTACTACGTATAAGTTTGCCCGGTACCGATGCGCATGGCGGTCCGGTACCAGTTCCCGGTTATGGCTTACAAATACAAGATAAGGCTGTTCCGGGTAAACAGCCCGAGGCTAAGGTAAATATAACGTACAGGTTGGATCCATATACCTTTTTCGATGGAGAACCTTATCAACTAAGACAGTCATCTTATACCATAACAAACCTTTACACCCCAATAAGCGGCAGTTATGCGCTATCACCACGTTTGGCGCCGCCTATGATTGGATTGGGTTTGCTTGAAGCAGTTCCGGAAAGCGAAATTCTTGCCCTTGCCGATCCGAACGATGCTAATGGCGATGGAATAAAGGGCAGAGCCAACTATGTGTGGGACCCCGCAACAAATAGCATGCAACTGGGCCGTTTTGGCTGGAAAGCCAATACGGCGTCTATTTTAACACAGGTTGCCGCAGCATTTAACCAGGATATGGGTATAACCAATAGCGTTTTTCCGGTTGAAAATAGTTTCGGACAACCGCAGTACGATGGCTTGTCCGATGACCCGGAGTTGCCTGACAGCCTTTTAACGGCTGTAAAATTTTACGCCCAGACTCTTGGCGTACCTGCACGGAGAAACACAACGGATCCAACTATAAAACGCGGGGAGCAATTATTTATACAGGTAAAATGCGCAAGTTGTCATACACAAACACTAACTACTGGCTTTAATGCAGCATTGCCGGCGTTGTCAAACCAGGTTATTCATCCTTACACGGATATGCTTTTACATGACATGGGGACGGACTTACAGGACCACCGCCAGGACTACCTTGCGGGTTCGAAAGATTGGCGCACACCTGCGCTATGGGGTATAGGTTTGTATGCCAAAATAAACAGCCCCGGTGTTTATTTACACGATGGCCGGGCCAGGACGCTGACCGAAGCTATTATGTGGCATGGTGGTGAATCAGCCCCGTCCAAAAATGCTTTTGCTGCTTTGCCAATGGTCGACAGGCATGCAATTTTAAGTTTCTTAGGATCTCTATAAGGGTCGACGTTAATTAAACACCGGCTTCAAACGTTACGTGAAAACGAAAACGGTTGTTTCGCAATGTTTGCTGCCAACCGGACACTAAGGCGCTTTCTTGTCACTTATTTGTTGTAAAAAGACTTTCGGGGTCTCCGGCTTTCGAACTTTCCGACTTTTTTATCATCTTGCGAATTAATTGTAATTTTATCAGATGCGATTCCCCTGGCTCATCCTGATCTGCCTTTTTGTTCCGTTCGTTGCAATCGCGCAAAACGGAATTATTAGTGGTACGGTAACCAATGCTGCTACTAAAGCCCCTCTGCCGAGGGCCAGTGTGTTTCTAAGCAATTCTTCTATTGGCTCGGCAACCCTCGAAAACGGAACCTATACTTTGAGCGGCATCAGGCCAGGCCAATATACTTTGGTAGTGACTATTTTAGGTTATGACGATTATTCTAAAACAGTATTAGTTGGCCGCGAACCAATAAAGCTGAATATTGAATTAAACCAAAAGCCATTAATGCTGCGCGAAGTGGTTATCTCCTCCAGCGCCGATTGGAAAAAAAACTACGAAGCATTTAAAAAGGAATTTATAGGTACCGACGAAAATGCTAAAAACTGTATTGTACAGAACCCGCATATACTTAACTTAACTTATAACCCAACGAAACGGGTATTACACGCGGATGCCAATGATTTTTTGGTGGTTGAAAACAAGGCGCTTGGATACCGGGTTAAATTTTTGATCAACGATTTTAAAATCGACAGAATATCCAATATAATTTCAAGGGAAGGACAGCAGCTTTTTGAGGAACTTCCGGGAAGCGCGGCACAGAAAAAACTATGGCATCAAAGGCGTGAAGAGGCTTATTATGGCTCCGCAATGCACTTTTACCGTTCCTTGTATACCGATAAACTCACACAGGCAGGTTTTGTGATGTATAGGTACTATCGTGATATTAACCCTCAAAGGCCGTCTGACGATATTATACGGCGAAAAATTCAATATTTTAAAGAAAAAGGAAACGCTGACTCGGCGAATTACTGGGTAGGGGTGGCGAATATGTCGAAATATTATCACGAAAGTTTAATGAAACCTCCGCTAAGCCAATTCGAAGTACTTCAAACTACGGGTCAGCAGGGCCTGTATGCTATTCATTTCCCAAATTACCTGTACGTTGTTTACACCCGGAAAACCGATGACATGCCCGACCGGGATTTATACCGCCCGCTTGACTTACCGAACTTTGCTGTTAGCGTTGTTACACTCCAGGGGCCTTATGCAATATTCGATATGAACGGTATTGTAGTTGGCGATGCCCCGTTATACGAAGGTGCATGGGCGCGCGCGCGCCTTTCAGATATGCTACCGGTTGATTATGTGCCCGATGTGAGGTGAGCGGTTGAATAAGTTGATCGAGTTGAATAAGTTGAACCGTTCAATAATCAAATTATTCAATCATTCGGATTGTGCTGATTCGGGAATAAAATAACCGCTCACTTAATCAACTTAATTAACTCAATCAACTAAAATAACTACCTTTGGCGGGTAAATCATATGAAATTTATATATCAAACCTGGTGGAAAATATTAGCCGTGCTAATGATTTTTTACACCTTAATCGCAGGGTTTTTATTGGGCGTTCCGCGCCTGGCCATATTGCACGAAACTATAAGGGATACTTACTTCCACGTACCAATGTGGATAGCCATGTTTACCGTTTTTACCATATCCGTTATCTATAGTATCAAATATCTTAATAGCGGCAAAGAAGAAGACGATCTGATTGCCGTAGAGTGTGTTAATACCGGTACCTTTTTTTATGTGTTGGGATTATTAACCGGGATGCTGTGGGCAAAATATACCTGGGGCGAATTCTGGAGCAACGACCCGAAGCAAAATAGCGCGGCCATTGCGTTTTTGCTCTATTGCGCTTATGCCGTGTTGCGGAATTCTATTGACGAAGAACAAAAGCGCGCAAAAATTTCGGCTATATACAACATTTTTGCCTTTCCCATTATGGTGGTACTGATTATGGTATTACCCCGAATGACAGATTCCCTCCACCCGGGCAATGGCGGTAATCCAGCTTTCGGCAGGTTAGACCTGGACAACCGCATGCGTGTGGTGTTGTATCCGGCCTTTATTGCCTGGAGCTTTATAGCCATTTGGATTGCCTCGCTCAGGTACCGGATACGACTTATCGAACACAAAAACAACGAAATTAATTAACATGAAGAAAATATCTCTTTTAGCACTTTTGCTTATAGTCTGCAGTGCTGTCATTGCCCAGCCTGCCCAAACTGTTGAGATGGCGGATGCTATGCGAAGCTCGGGTAAAATATACGTTGTGATAGTAACAATAGTGATAATTTTCGCCGGATTGGCCGTTTATCTGTTCTCGATAGACAGGCGATTAAAAAAAATAGAAAAGGAAAAGTAATCCCAAAACTGTCGCGGTGTTGTTTAAACACGGATTTTCTCAGATAGGATAAAAGGCATAATAAATTGCGAAATTGATAAAATTTGTATCAAATTTGGACACTTTTTTAAGGATTTAATATTTATCAACAGATATATGGCTACTTCGCTTTTAACCGCCGATAAAGAAATGCATTTTTTTAGTGATGTATGTAAAAATTTCGACTATGCGGCGCAATTTACCAAACACGATTCAGGATTACTCGACCAAATAAAATCATGCAACAGCGTTTACCGTTTTCGTTTTCCCATACGCCGGGGAAATGGTGTTGAGGTTATTGATGCCTGGCGTGTTGAACACTCACAGCATCAATCGCCTACCAAAGGGGGTATCCGCTACAGCGAAATGGTGAATGAAGACGAGGTAATGGCCCTTGCGGCCTTGATGACTTATAAGTGTGCCATTGTAAATGTGCCCTTTGGTGGGGCTAAAGGCGGGATTAAAATAAATCCGAAGAATTATACACTAACCGAACTGGAGAACATTACCCGCAGGTATACGGTTGAACTGATTAAGAAAAATTTTATAGGCCCCAGCATTGACGTACCAGCGCCTGATTATGGATCGGGCGAGCGCGAAATGAGCTGGATAGCCGACACTTATGCCACCATGAACCCGGGGCAGTTAGATGCCATGGGCTCGGTAACAGGTAAGCCGATAGCTTTGCATGGTATAGCCGGGCGTAAGGAAGCTACAGGGCGGGGAGTAGCTATAGCCATTCGCGAATGTGTAAGCGTGGGCGAGGATATGCAAAAAATAGGGCTGTTGCCCGGCGTTTCGGGTAAGAAGATTATTGTGCAGGGGTTAGGAAATGTGGGCTATCATACCGCCAAGTTCCTTTCAGAGTTCGGCGCGCTCATCGTTGGCCTTTGCGAATTTGAGGGTGC
>Ga0163162_10006816_pt1 | contig 11083 bp, 8 predicted proteins | sample S55metaG_FD_115310 | JGI IMG/M metagenome (GOLD analysis project Ga0163162, IMG submission 115310) | Switchgrass rhizosphere microbial communities from Kellogg Biological Station, Michigan, USA - S5-5 metaG | ecosystem: Host-associated > Plants > Roots > Rhizosphere > Soil | place: USA: Michigan...
CCGCGCAATCGGATTGGACTGTGGGCCAATGTCGGGCTTTGACAATGCTCGTCTCGACGAAGAGTTTTTCGGAGCGGGTAAAGAGTGCGAAGGATGCGAGCAAGAGTTCTTTCCGGCCGGCCACGTAAAGTCGAATTTCTTGTGCAACCTGGGCTATGCCGATGTGTCAAAGCTTTTACCACGTGGGCCACGCTTAGAGTTCAAAGAAGCTTGCACGCTCTTATGAGAAGGGATCTGGGACCCGGATGAAAACTTTTACACAGATTCACGTCGCCATCAGCCTTTTAGGAATTCTTTCGGGTCTTGTTGTTATGGTCGGGCTTATCAAGGCGAAGCGACGCGATAGTTGGACAGCTGTCTTTCTTGTGAGCACATTGGCGACGAGCGTAACCGGATTTCTTTTTCCGTTTCACGGTATCACTCCGGGAATTATCGTTGGCATCATCTCGGTGGTTCTGCTCGCAGGAGCAATCACTGCCCGGTATTTTGGCGGGCTTCTGGGTAGATGGCGTTTGCTTTACGTCGTGACATCGATGGTTGCGCTCTATTTGAATGTATTTGTCCTGATCGCTCAGCTCTTTCAGAAGGTGCCGTCGCTGAGAGCTTTGGCGCCGACGCAAACAGAGCCGTCATTTGTAGTAGCTCAAGTTTCTACCCTTGTGATTTTCGTCGTGCTGACAATTACAGCGGCGATCAAGTTTCGTTTGCCAGGAATGTCCAGGCGGTTTACCGGTTAAAGTTGTCGTTAGAGGAGACCCATGTCCATTCGACCAGTTAAGCGACTCACGAAATCAAAGCCGACACTTGAAGGTGCGGGAGTGCACTTGCGACGGGCTTTCGGTTTCGGCAAAACCTCAGACTTTGATCCTTTCTTGTTACTTGATGATTTTCGAAATGATATTCCCGAAGATTATCTGGCTGGATTTCCATGGCACCCGCATCGTGGAATCGAGACGATTACCTATGTTCTCGCAGGCGAGGTAGCACATGGCGATAGTATGGGCAATAGCGGGACGATCGGTGCGGGTGATGTCCAGTGGATGACGGCAGGAAGCGGAATCATTCACCAGGAAATGCCGAAGGGTGACTCAGCCGGACGAATGCACGGATTTCAGCTTTGGGCCAATCTCCCGGCTGCGTTGAAGATGACGGCGCCGCGTTATCAGGAAGTGACAGCGGCCGATATTCCAGTCGTGACTGATGACGACGGAACACAGGCGCGAATCATCTGTGGAAGTTTCTGGGGAACGAAAGGCCCAGTGGATGGAATTGCCGCGGATCCAATGTACTTAGATGTGTCAGTACCGCCGGGAAAAAGAAAAGCGCTTCCGATAACGACGGTTCGTCACGCGTTTGCGTACGTGTTTGCCGGCTCCGGCAAGTTTTGTAATGCATCTGGTCCACTCACGGTGCCAACAGAAAGCTTGAAGTGGTTAGATACGACTCCTCCGGCTGAAGCAGACAATCGTTCCCTGGTACTCTTCGATAGCGGTGATGAAGTTGTCGTTCAGGCGGGAGACGATGGCATTCGCTTTCTGCTCGTGTCAGGGGAGCCGCTCAAAGAACCAGTGGCATGGTATGGGCCAATCGTAATGAACACACAGGAACAACTACAAAAGGCATTCGAAGAACTGCGCGAAGGAACGTTTTTGAATCCACCCAGCTGAGTTTGTTCTGTAAGGTTAAGAAACAGGCGTGGAGTGACGACTGACAACTTGCCACTGTTCATCCCTTTGAATCCACACATCCGTAAATAAGAAGACACCGCCCCACTCATTGCCTGCCACCAACGCGTGACACCTGAACGTGCAGTTCACTATTGCGATGGTCTCGTAAAAACGAAATCTCCACTCATCGTACTCAGCAGTGGCTTGTTCCAGAACGACCGGCTTGAGGCAATCTGCGATGTAAAACTCTCGGTCTGCCAATTTGCCATCTGGGAGCCATCCTGCAATGACAAAGTCAGGGGCCAGTATACGCTCGAGAGCCACGCGATCCTTTTGGCCCACGGCATCAATCCACTCGTGAGCGAGTTTGACAATTTTCTGCTCTGTCACATTCATGTTCTGAACTCAGTGCTGGGACCACAGGCGTCCTCGCCTGCAAACTAGATTTTTCAAAAGCCAGGGATACATCTTCGGCAAACATCCAGGCGCTAACACTAGGTCTCCCAGTCGACGAATTAATTAACTTCGACTCAGCATTCTACCTCACGTTTCGGAGTCGCTCTGCGAAAGCACGACCTCACACGAGCGGGTTGGTACGCAACAATTGCCGATTGCTGATTGCCATTTGGTCTTTGTTTTGAGATCTGAGATCCTGCGATCTGAAATCCTTGTCTGTAGATGGCGAATTCGTCTGGCACAATCGAACGGCCTCCAGGTTGGCGAAATAAGATAGCCGACTACTTGAGCCTTGAGCGGAATGTCTTTCTTGCATCCGCTGCAGTCTTCATACTCGGTCTCGGAGAAGAACTGTGGAAGAAGTTTTTGCCGAAGTATTTGGAAGCACTCGGCGCAACGACTTTCATAGTCGGGCTCTACGGAACAGCCGAAGATTTTTTCGATGCGATCTATCAATATCCCGGTGGTTGGCTTGCTGATCATTTAGGTCGTCGTCGTGCATTTGTCATCTTTGTTGCACTAGCCTCACTCGGGTACGTCGTTTATCTCTTCAGTCCTTCATGGCCTTTCATCTTCGTCGGTCTTGCATTCGTGATGGCGTGGCAAAGCATGGCCTCACCGGCGATCTTTGCCTTGATTGGTGACGCATTGCCACGCGAACGTCGGGCTATGGGTTTCACATTGCAATCAATACTGAAGCGCGTGCCGATTGTGATTGCCCCGATCGCGGGCGGCGCTTTGATGATCTCGTTTGGAGTAGTGAAAGGAATTCACGTCGCGCTTTTAGTTACGTTAGTACTTGCATTGCTGGCACTGTTGCTTTTCTCGAAGGTGAATGTCGTAGTTAATGTTACGCGAACAACCGGAATCGTCGATGTGTGGCGGACGTTTCACGTTGCTTTAAAACGGCTGCTCGTTTCGGACGTGATCATCAGAACCTGTGAGGGCATGACTGGAGTGATCACGATCCTGTACGTCACTAATGTGCAGCGGTTCAGCGTAGCGCGCTACGGGACACTCATAGCAATACAAATGGTCACTTCCATTCTCGTCTACATTCCGGCCGGAAAAATTGCCGATCGAGTGGGCCGGAAACCGTTTGTAATCGCTACATTCTTGTGCTTTTCACTTTTTCCGCTGGCAGTGATTGCCTCTTCGGGCTTTGTAATCTTAATTGTTGCGTTCATTGTCGGAGGCCTTAGGGAGATTGGTGAACCGTCTCGCAAGGCAATGATAGTAGACTTCGCCCACGAGAACGTCCGCGCTCGTTCAGTTGGTTTGTACTACCTGGTCCGTAGTCTTTCCATTACTCCAGCTGCAATGATTGGTGGGCTACTTTGGAAGATCAGTCCGGAGGTGCCTTTTGTCGTTGCCGGAATCATCGGATTGATTGGTACGTTTGTCTTCGCTGCAACGGTTGAGGAAAGTTACGCCAGTTGAGAAGCACTAGTTCGAAACGCGAAGATATCGCAGCGCAGCAGAGCCGCAACCAAGCGAAAACGATCCACTAACTCACACGAAACAACACCAAAATCAGTTTGGTTGGGATTTGGGTTTCGTGATAATTCGTTTGCTCAAGCGCAGTCGGTGAGGCTGATTCGTGAGCCTCAGGTGTTGCCGCTCCTCGAACATCCCAATATTTGCGTGATTGAGATACCCCGCGGGCCGTTCGCGCTAAACACACTCACTCGAACGAGCTGATAAACTCGAGAGCTCCAGGCGTGTCAATACGGTAACTATAAGTAACGCCCGCACAGTCAAGATTATTTACAAACGAATTGATCGACAGAACAATGTCAGTGTTACCCAGCAAGTCTGGGCCACCAGAATCCCCAAAACAGATCCCGCCTTTACCCTGCGCAGGATTGGCTGTGAGCTTGAGGAATTGACTGCTGAAACTATGATTGCTCTGAATCAAATTCGAGGTTGCCCGGTAGCGGGTAAACAACTCGTTGGCGTCCAATTGCCTCAACTGATCCTGGATACCAAAGCCCACGATTTCCACATTGGTCTTCATCGGTTGTTCATCCGCCAGTCCGACGGTAGGCAACTGGGCGTAGCGCTGCAACTGTAATGGTTGGTTGAAGACAACAACTGCCACGTCGTTGCTGTCAAAGTGCGGTGTTCCCGGACCACAGGTGTCGCAGTAGGCTGGATTGGGATGCCAGGTCCCTACAACGAATGTGCTAACGTCGGCAAAGGCTCCTTGCTGATCGAACGTGACGATCACTGGAGTACCTGCGGTATTGAAACAGTGTGCGGCGGTGATCATTAAATTAGGTGAGATGGCCGAACCCGAACAAACGAACTCGCCATCGGTGACGAACCCTACGTATGGGTATGCATTGTTAAGGTCAGGTTGGCCATTGATAATTGCTTTGGCGGTCCTTGTGGGGCCAACAACTACGAGCGCAGCAACAAAAGCAAGTGCTAAGAGGATGCTCATCACCCGTCGGTTTATTGCACGTTTCATAGATACCTCCTGATGTGCTTTTACTGGTAAGCGGTGGGTCGGGTGCGGCTACTTCTACTCTCAGATCAGGATCAAGTCAATACCTGCGAACGACTGCAACCTAAACAATGTGAGTGCATGCAAACTAGTGATAGAGTTTGAACACTTCAAATCAAAGACTCTGGCTTTTCCGACAGTTTAGTGGATCGGCGACAGTGATGAGAAGCAAATAGACTCGGCCGTTCTGTATCTGCGTAATCGGCGTAATCTGCGGATAAACCCTCTACAATTTCGCTATAGGTTAGAATGCTGCCTCACAAAGGCTCACAAAAGTTTTCACAGCACACGCAACGAAGGAACAAACTATGTCGTCCCGCGCGAGTTACCTGATCATCGCCATCGTTCTAGTACTCAGCTTTGGATCTCCGGCCGCAATGCAAGAGCAGCCGCCGTATCTAAATCCGTCTCTGCCGACTGATCGTCGTGTCGACGACCTCGTCTCGCGCATGACACTCGAAGAGAAGGTTTCGCAGATGATGAACGTCGCATCTGCGATCCCGCGCCTTGGCATTCCCGAGTACGACTGGTGGAACGAAGCATTACATGGTGTTGCCAATTCCGGGGTCGCAACAGTATTTCCGCAAGCGATCGGCCTCGGTGCAACTTTTGACACAAGACTCATGAGCCGCGTCGCGACTGCAATCTCCGATGAAGCGCGCGCGAAGTATCACGAAGCGCAGCGACGCGGGAACCACAATCGATTTTATGGTCTGACTTTTTGGTCGCCGAACATCAACATCTTCCGCGACCCGCGCTGGGGTCGTGGCCAGGAAACGTACGGCGAAGATCCGTACCTGACTGCGCGACTCGGAGTCGAATTCGTAAAAGGACTTCAAGGTAATGATCCGAAGTACTTAAAGGTTGTCTCGACACCCAAACACTACGCTGTTCACTCCGGCCCCGAACCCGAACGTCACCGTTTCGACGCTGCTGCTGCCGAACGCGAACTGCGAGAGACATACCTGCCTGCTTTTCGCGCCACGCTCACTGAAGCGCGTGCGGCGTCAGTGATGTGCGCTTACAACCGTACGAACGGCGAGCCTTGCTGCGCGAACACACACTTACTCAACGATATTCTTCGAGATGAGTGGGGATTTAAAGGTTACGTTGTTTCTGATTGCGGTGCTATCGATGACATTTATCAGCGGCATCACTTTGTCAAAACGGCCGAAGAGGCGTCGGCCCTGGCTGTTAAGCGAGGAACTGATCTGGAGTGCGGTGAGACTTACAAGTCACTCGTTAACGCAGTGAAGCAAGGCTTAATTTCGGAAGCCGAGATTGATCGTGCCGTGAAGCGACTCTTTGAGGCTCGTTTCAGACTTGGTATGTTTGATCCTCCCGAGATGGTGCCTTACGCAAAGATCCCATTTTCCGCAAACGATTCAAACGAACACAGGCAACTAGCACTCGAAGCCGCACGCGAGTCGATCGTTCTGCTAAAGAACCAAAACAACACGTTGCCGCTGCGCAAAGACCTGAAGTCGATCGCGGTCATTGGACCAAACGCGGATGAGGTCCCGGTGCTGTTGGGTAACTACAACGGTCAACCATCGCGCGCTACGACCGCACTCGCGGGTATTCGTCAACACGTATCGACGAAAACAAAGGTTTCCTACACCGTTGGCGCAACGCTAACGGAAATTTCAGTCGTGCCGGTGCCCGCTTCTGCATTGCGTACATCAGGAGACAAACCCGGCCTTGATGCCGAGTACTTTGCCAACAAAAATCTTGAAGGATCACCGGCTTTACAGCGCATCGATGAATCGGTGAACTTCGACTGGGGAATGTCGAACCCTGCACCTGAATTGCCCGCTGACAATTTTTCTGCGCGTTGGACCGGCAAAGTTACTCCCACAGTTAGTGGCAAGTATCGCTTTGGTGCAATTGCTGATGACGGTGTGCGGATCTACCTGGATGGAAAGTTGATCGCAGAAGACTGGACTCAGCACGCCCCGACAACTGTTACTGGTGAAGTCACGTTGGAAGCGGGCAAGAGCTATGACGTGAAGATGGAATACTACGAGAGTCAGATCGGCGCGGTGGCCAGGCTCGTCTGGCAACCTCCGGTTACGAATACGGGTTCACCTTATGCGGAGGCAGTGAAGCTTGCGAAGGAAGCAGACGTGGTCGTGCTCGTTCTTGGGATATCGTCACAACTCGAAGGCGAAGAGATGACTATTCGTGAGCCCGGTTTCCTGGGCGGCGATCGCACCGACCTCAAACTACCCGCGCGCCAGGAAGCATTGATGCAAGCAGTCGCGGCAACCGGAAAACCAATTGTGGTTGTGTTGATGTCAGGCAGTGCGCTCGCGGTGAATTGGGCCGACGCAAATGTCTCTGCAATCGTCCAGGCGTGGTATCCAGGCGAAGAAGGAGGTGCTGCGATCGCCGATGTCCTGTTTGGCGACTACAACCCTTCAGGTCGGCTGCCTGTCACGTTCTATAAGTCAGTCGATCAGTTGCCGCCGTTTGAAAGCTACGCGATGGACGGGAGAACTTATCGATTCTTCAGGGGGCAACCGCTGTATCCGTTTGGTCATGGTCTTAGCTACACGCGATTCAAGTATTCAGGTCTTGCACTTTCTGCGCCGCGTGCGTCGACAAGTGATCCGGTAACAGTGAGTGCCACGGTTGAGAACGCAGGCGGCAGGGAAGGGGAGGAAGTGGTTCAACTGTATGTTACAGATCTCAAAGCTTCTGTCCGCGTACCAATTCGTTCTCTCGCAGGAGTCGAGCGAGTGCATCTGAAACCTGGTGAACGTCGTGTCGTGAGTTTCACAGTCGATCGACGGCAACTCGCAGTGATCACCGACGACGGTCGCACAGTCGTTGAACCCGGCGAATTCAAGGTGACAATCGGCGGCAAGCAACCCGGCTTCACCGGCACGGCTGACGCGACCACCACGGATTTTGTTGAAGGTCGCTTCACATTGAGCGGCGCTGTGACTGAACTGAAGCGCTAACTGCAAGGTCTCAAATTAACAAGCAGCTAGGTGGTTAGTGAGAAGCAAATTTCGGACTGTTTGGGAAGGGGGCAAGTGAGTGTCAGCGCGCGTCGCGTAGCGACGTTTGAATTTAGGTCGGCGTTTCAACGCCGGTAACAAGCCGTTATCCTCGTCGCATAGCACCGTCTGAAACAAAGCCATTTTAAATTGGATCTACGTGACTATTTAACGAACTGAGTGTTCCTTCTCAACATAGCGCGCTAGCTTCTCAAGTGACGATCGAGTTCCAGCTTCATTATCCTCGGGTCGTATTCCGTACGGTATATTCTCAAACTCGATGGTAACCTCCGTCGCTCCTTCTCTTTCTTCAAATGTCACCACCATAAACATTTCTCCCGAGAAGGCAGGATCCACCGAGTCAAAAGATATGGCCTCAACGATTCTTATCAGCGGTGTGAGTTCAAAGAATCGAGCCTTAAAGCGGTCCTCCCGCTCCGTAGTTTTACCGCGTGTCTGTTGCGCGGATGGAGGATAGAACAACGACATTCGATATCCACCACCGAGCCGGCCATCGAACTCATAGATCTTTCCGGTCATTTCTCCCGGCGCAAGCCAGACAGCCAATGCCGCAGGGTCAGTAAATGCTTGATAGAGAGCTTCACGCGAAGCCTTGATGACTTTCGAATTTCTTGTACTACCATTCGCCGGTGCACTCGTCATACTTGCATTATAGTCTTGGATTGCACCGACTTGATCTTTTATCTACGTGGCGTGGCGACGCCTGAATTTATTCCGGCGTTCCAATGCGGGACAAGCTAGAATTAGATCGTGACACTTCCTGCCGGCAAGCGATTAGGTCGTTATGAAATCCGCTCACTGCTTGGAGCGGGTGGAATGGGCGAAGTTTACCTGGCCCATGACACTCAATTGCGACGCGCGGTGGCCATCAAAATACTTCCGGCGCATTTTGTTGCCGATCAAAAAAGACTAGATCGCTTTCGCAAGGAAGCGTATGCCATCGCCGCACTCACCCATCCAAACATTGCTCATGTCTACGAAATAGATTGTATCGACGACTTGAACTTCATCGTGATGGAGTTCGTCGACGGTGTTACCCTACGTTCCAAAATTTATCGGGATAATGCGCCACTCGACAAACTCATTGAGTACCTGGCCCAGGTTGCTGATGGACTGGCGAAAGCGCACGCCACTGGAATCATTCATCGCGATCTGAAACCGGATAACATCATGATCGCGCGCGATGGCTACGCAAAAGTCCTCGACTTTGGCCTGGCAAAACTCATCCCTCAATCATCGGTCACTCCCAGTGATGAGCAGAGCCAGGTCTCAACAGAATTTCTTAACCGTTCACTCCCGGGCGTCTTGATGGGCACGATTGGGTACATGGCGCCTGAACAAGTTAAGGGGCAAAATTCGGAAGTTGATCATCGTGCAGACATCTTCGCTTTTGGCTGTATTCTTTATGAAGCTGCAACCAGGCACAGGGCATTCGAGGGAGATTCCGAAATCGACATACTTCATAGAATTGTCTATGAAGATCCAACCGACTCGTTCAGCTCTGACATAACACCCGATCTTCAACGAATCATTCGCCGTTGTCTCAGCAAAGATCCGGACAAACGATATCAGTCAATCAAGGACGTGGCTGTCGAGTTAAGAGAATTACCAAGCTCATTACCACGTGCCTATGAATCAAAGGCCGCAGAAACTAGCAAGAGCGTAGCCACCAACGGCCCTCATAGATTTCGCGCTGCTCTCCTTTTCACTGGAGTGCTGATTGCGGCACTCGCTACAGTGACTTATTTTCTGTGGAACAAACGGAATCACTCATTCACTGCCACTCACCAGCGGCTCGTTTCGACATTCTCAGGTTCTCATCGATCGGCAAGCTTTTCTCCAGATGGAAAGCACATTGCGTTCATTAGCGATGCGGGAGGTGTTCCGCAGGTGTGGACGACAGATCTGGATGGCGGGATGCCACGTCAGATTACGGTCGGACAGGAGCGCGCCGCCCGCCCGCGTTGGTCACCGCTTGGCGATGAGATTGCTTACGTGCGTCAAACCGGACCGGGTGCGGGAATATGGTTGGTCAGGCCCGAAGGTGGGGAACCACGAAAGATAATTGAAGGCGGACAGAATCCGTCCTGGTCATGGGACGGTAAACGCCTGGTCTTTGAGCGTGACTATGATCTTTGGATTGCCAATGCCGACGGCAGCAACCAAACAAGTGTTGAAGGTCTGCCGCGTACGGATCTGCTGCTGGCCGATCGTAATCCCGCCCTTTCGCCTGACGGTTCTACAATTGCTTTTTTTCAAAAAGATAAAGGACCAATCGGCGACATCTGGGTAATACCCACGCAGGGTGGCAAGGCAAGGCAGTTAACGTTCGATTCAAACTTTGGCGGAACACCAGCTTGGACACCTGACGGACAGAGCATCATTTTCTCGTCGCTGCGTGGCGGCAGTCGCACACTCTGGAGAATCGCCGCATCGGGAGGTCAGCCGGAACCATTGCTGGTAAGTGCCGGCGAAGACACAGAGCCGACAATTTCGCGCGATGGCCATCAACTCATCTATACAAACACACGTAACAACTTCTTACTTCAACTGACCGATCCTGCCTCTGGAAAAACTACCACGTTGACGGAATCGCGTGTCGATCTTGTTGATCCTTCTTTCTCGCCAAAAAGCGATAGGGTTCTTTTCTTTAACGTATCCAACGACGGCGATATCCACATCTTCCAGATCAATGTTGACGGAGCCGGACTCACTCAGTTGACTCACACCAAAGGTACGCGAAACATTCATCCTCAGTGGGCGGCAGACGGAACTGCAATTTATTTTTATCAGTTTCTTCCGGCACTTTCTTTCCGCAAGCTACGGATCGGCGATGAACAGAGTACAGAGATTGTTCCGGGTTGGGAGTGGGGAACGCAATACGGGGCGAGGGTTGATCCTGATGGAAAGCGGATAATCTATTCAAAGTTGGATCGTGGAAATATTGCGGCAACAATGATTCGCGACATTACCAGCGGAAGTGAAAGCGCGTTTACGATGCTGCTTCGTCAACCTCGTTGGTCGCCGGATGGAAAAGTAATAGTCGGTACCGACGCCAGATCAGCGTCTGAGGAAATGCAGTTGTGTCCTGCAGGCGGTGGTACATGTCGTGTGCTAACGACCGGCATTGGGGCGCACTGGTCGCAGCCATCACGTATCTATTTTGCCCGCAAGTCGACGTTCCCGAATGGAGAAGAGATTTGGTCTGTCTCACCCGAAGGTAAAGACGAAGTAAAAGTCGCCGACTTGCATCCATTGCATCCGATTGGTCAGTTCTTTGATGTTTCAGCGACGGGTCAGATCGTGTGGGTTGAGTATCAGCAGGGAAGAAATGAACTCTGGCTAGCCCAACTACCGCAATAAGGTCTCAGACAGCAGGATCTCAGATCTCAAGATCTCAGGTCTCAAAGTCAATTGCTGAATGC
>Ga0163162_10006817_pt1 | contig 11081 bp, 8 predicted proteins | sample S55metaG_FD_115310 | JGI IMG/M metagenome (GOLD analysis project Ga0163162, IMG submission 115310) | Switchgrass rhizosphere microbial communities from Kellogg Biological Station, Michigan, USA - S5-5 metaG | ecosystem: Host-associated > Plants > Roots > Rhizosphere > Soil | place: USA: Michigan...
CAACGCTTCATTCATGTTTACATCCGGATCGAGTTCATCCGGACGATCAGGTACAATGCCGCCATCCATCCAATACAATTTCAACTCGCGACCGTCCTTCAATGTGAATTTATACCGAAGTTTGCTTGAAGGAGGAATGCTTTCCGGATAATCTGCCTCCTTAAAAATACCTGAGTAAACCGTTGTTGCATCACAAGTGACTTCGGTAGGGTAGCCGAGTTGCAATAATTTGAATGCAGGGCCAATAATATGACAAGCCATATCTCCCAATGCTCCTGTTCCAAACCGCCACCATCCGCGCCAGTTAAAGGGCACAAGGTTGTCGAAATAATCAGTGTATTGAGCCGTGCCTAACCACAGATCCCATTTCAATTCTTTCGGAACAGGTGGATGCTGCTTGGGCCACGGAATCCCCTGTGGCCATACCGGGCGATTCGTCCAATTATATACCGTGTGAATATCACCAACCAATCCTGCCTCAAACCATTCTCTCATTGTCCGCATTCCTTCACACGACGCACCCTGGTCGCCCATTTGTGTCACTACTTTATATTTTGCCGCAGCCTGTGTAAGAATTCGCGCCTCATAAATATCATGTGTCAATGGTTTTTGTAAATACAAATGCTTTTTCATTTGCATCGCACTCAATCCAACAATAGCATGATTGTGATCTGGTATGGCAACTGTTACGGCATCAAAATTTTTTTGCTCTTTTTCAAACATCTGTCTCCAGTCATAATAAAATTTTGCCTTTGGAAGTTCTTTGCGGCGCGGCGCAGCCATCCGGTCATCCACATCACAGAGAAATGCAACAACAGCGTTTTTCTTGGGAGCATTCACGTAGTGATGAATATCATTCTCGGCTTCACCGCCGCAGCCTACAGCCGCGATATAAAGCTTGTCACTTGGCGGCACATAACCTTTTCCCAGCACGTGCCGCGGCACGATGTAAAATCCTGCGGCCGTCAATGCCGTGTTTTTGATAAACTGGCCACGAGTTATTTTCTTTTCAGCAATCTTATTGTTTTCGTTTTCCATAATGATCAATTGAAAAATATTTTGAAACAATTTTTGTTGATATCAGCCTTAGTAATTCTCATCATCGCCTGTTGCGTCGCACTCTTGTACTTCCTGTAATTCTATTTGTCAAACATCGAACCCCTACATTTGACCTTCACAATTTCCTGATCTTAATGTTCCGGTACCAGAGTTTTCCATTCTCTGTTCCCTGGAAAGATATGTGCCCTTTTTTAAAAGTTCCGAAACCGGGCCATGCCGCAAACTTGGTATTCTTTATCATATCGCGCCAATTATCATCCCAAAGATTTGTTTCGGAAACTTTATGGCCGTTTTGTATTAACGTAAGATGACCGTTGTTCGAGATGATCTCATACTTATTCCATTGAGGGGCGGCATTCACCCATTCGGTATCGCATGCAACGAGATCATACAGATCGCCTGCCCGGCACTTTAAAATTCTGCCGTCATCATTACAAGCCAGGTCAGCTATCTGCATCTCGGGACCGGACTCGTAAGTGTCCTTGAATTCTGGCGATTCATGTACATAAAACATCACGCCACTGTTGGCGCACGGTTCCATTTTCCATTCAACAGTAAAATGAAAATTGTCGAACTCCTCGTCGGTCACCAAATCACCAAAATCGGCGTTGACGCTTTGCTTATTCTTGTTCAGCAAGATCATCCCGTTTTGAACCTGCCATGCTTTGCCGGGTTTATTCTGCAAATAAGAGTGCCACCCCTTCAGATCCTTCCCGTTAAAAAGCAATTGCCAGCCTTCTTGTTTTTCTTTTGCGGTAAGAGTATTTGGCTGGGCGATGAGACTAAGACCAACGCAGCACATCGCAATGATCGAGAAGATATGCTTTCTGTTCATATGGTTATATTTATTCTGATAAAGTGTAAAAGCAACCGAAGCTCGGAACTAAGTTAGCAAACTGACACGAATGAAAGCTAAAATAAGTTTGATGTTCAATGCGCTTACGTCGTGCCGGACCTGATCAGCCACCTAAGTCGTCAATAATCGGTGGACCCCGGATCAAGCCCGGGGTGACAGGGACTAGATGTAAAATGGAAGTTTCAAAACTGAATAAATTCAACTCGTTATTTAAAAAGCTTTCTTAGATTGTGTGACTAATTTACTTGCCATAACACGCTTATGAAACGGAACTACTACATCGTGGCACTCATCATGCTCACGTTCTTCGTTATTTCTTTCATCACAAATATTTTCGGACCTATCACACCTGAGATGAAAAATGGCTTCCATCTTAATTATGTGCTGACAGCCGTTTTATACTTTGCTTTTTTTATCGCTTACGGAGTCATGTCAATTCCGGCAGGCATGCTCATCGAAAGATACAATGAGAAGAAGATGATGACTGCTGCATTCATTGTTGCCTTTGCCGGCTCGTTGCTCTTTGCCTGGTATCCTAATTACTCTGTCGCACTGCCATCTCTTTTTATCATCGGCGGTGGTTTTGCAATTCTCCAGGTTGTCATCAACCCTTTATTGCGCACTGCAGGAGGCGAAGAAAATTATGCATTTAATTCAGTGTTGGCCCAGTTGATATTCGGTGGCGCGTCCTTTCTAAGTCCTCTTGTTTATAAATATATGATTGGAGAGCTGTCAAAAACTGGTGATGGCGCTCTTTCATTTTTTCACTCCATTGTTCCTGAAAATCTACCCTGGGTGTCCCTGTATTGGTTGTTCGCTGCCATTTGCTTACTGATGGTCATTGTCATTGCTGTTTCAAAATTTCCAAAAGTGGAATTAAAGGCAGAAGAAAAAGCGGGAGCATTAGACACACACGTGATGTTGTTCAAAAAACGGGTGGTGCTTTTATTCTTCTTTGGAATGATCTTTTACGTGGGTACTGAACAGGGAACTGCTAATAATATCTCTCAATTTCTATCAACTTATCATGGTTACGATCCAAATACTACCGGTGCCGATGCCGTGGCATATTTCTGGGGTTTAATGACGGCAGGCGGCATACTTGGGCTGTTGTTATTAAAAATCATGGATAGCCGGAAAGTCCTTGTCATTTTTACTCTTCTCGCACTCACCTGTTTGAGTGCGGCCTTGTTTGGTTCGGCAAAGATCTCTTTATATGCGTTTCCCGCTGTTGGGTTTTTTGCTTCGGTTATGTACCCGATCATATTTTCTTTAGCGCTGAACTCTGTGAAGGAACACCATGGTTCGTTTTCTGGGATTCTTTGTACGGGAATTATTGGGGGCGCTATTATTCCTTTGATCATCGGCTGGCTGGGTGATCATTTAGGATTACGTAGTGGTATGTTCTTTTTGTACCTGACAATGGGATACATTTTAAGCATTGGTTTTTGGGCAAAGCCAATTATTAAAAACAAGACCATCTTCGACAAGAAGGAAATGACATAATAAATCAATAAGAAATGAAAAAATTTTTCTCCCTTTTATCCTTTTTCATTTTTAGCAAAAGTGCATTTAGTCAAAACCGTATAGAAAATTTTCGCATGATCCTGCATGACGACTGGAGAATGCAATGCTCGCTGACCGAAAAAGCAACTGGCGACCAGGTGTCAAAAAAAGACTTCCCGGTAGTTGGCTGGTATAAGATAACGGTACCTTCAACCATTATTGCTGGTTTACTCGCCAATCATGAATATGATTTTGACCCGTTTTATTCGAAGAACTTTGAAAAACTTGCGGACAAGCGCCTGGATACTACCTGGTGGTACAGGAAAGAATTTGCCTTGCCTTCTTCAGAAAAGAATAAAAATGTAGTCCTGAAATTACATGGCATCAACTACAAGGCAAATGTGTGGCTGAATGGTGTATTGATCGCAGATTCCTCTTACATAAAGGGCCCATTCAGGATCATTGAATTGGACATAACAAAACAAATAAATCATGCAGGCGACAATGTCCTGGCCCTTGAAATTTTACGACCTTTTAATCCCAACAAGCATGATGGCGATCTTGCGATCGATTATGCCGACTGGATCCATTACCCTCCCGATTACAATGGCGGCATCATAAATAATGTTGAAATACTGACATATGACCAGGTTGGAATAAGGCATCCCCTTGTTACAACAAAATTCGACCTGCCGTCTCTTGCCGTTGCGCATTTGACCGTCGATGCCGAAGTGATCAATTATACTGACAAGGAGCAGGATGCTATTGTAAGGGGAAAGATCAACAGCGATATCGAATTTCAGCAGAAAGTACACTTAATGCCAGGTGAGAAAAAGCAAGTAAGTTTTTCACCCTCTCAATTTTCACAACTCAATATTAAGAACCCAAAGATCTGGTGGCCCTGGCAATATGGCAAGGCGGAGTTGAACCGAATTGAAGTATCGGTAGTCAAAAATGGAAAAGTAAGTAACAACATCGCGGAGAATTTTGGCATCAGGCAGATCACGTCGCAGCTCATTAACAATGCTTCGCGAAAATTTATCGTAAACGGAAAACCGATCATGCTGCGTGGCGCGGCATGGTCACCGGATATATTCCAACGGCATTCAAAGAAAAGGGAAGAGCAGGAACTAAAACTGGTCCGGGATATGAACATGAATATTGTTCGTTCTGAGGGCAAACTGGAAGACGATTACTTCTATGACCTCTGTGATCAATACGGGTTGCTGGTGATGACCGGGTGGATGTGTTGCGGCGCATGGCAGTATCCGGAAAATTGGGATGCTGGGGAAAGAAAAGTTGCGATGGCGTCAGACAGCAGTGTAATGTATTGGTTGCGAAACAAGGCCTGTATCATGGTCTGGTTAAATGGAAGTGATATGCCACCAAGAGATTCAACCGTAGAAGCTGATTGGCTCGCTATCGAAAATTATTTGAAATGGCCGAACCCTATCATAGGTACAGCGGACGCAAGCAAATCAAAAGTTTCGGGTTATAGCGGTGTAAAAATGAACGGCCCTTACGAGTGGGTTCCTCCTGTTTATTGGGAAACCGATTCAAATAAACATGGTGGTTCATGGAGTTTTGCGACGGAAATTTCGCCGGGTCCTTCCATCATGCCTTATGAAAGTCTTGTAAAGTTTATTCCCAAAGATTCGATCAGCAATACAAGCGGCGATTGGCTTTACCATTGCGGCACTTTTCAGTTCAGTACTACAAAGATCTTTGATAGTGCGCTCGCCCAACGCTATGGAGTTCCATCGTCCATGCAGGATTATTTAGCAAAAGCGCAGCTGCAGAATTATGAAGGACACCGTGCCATGATGGAATCCTATGGTCTTGACAAATACAATACAGCGACCGGCGTCGTTCAATGGATGCTTGCCAATCCGTGGCCGAGCCTGATCTGGCATACTTATGATTATTATCTTTATCCTGCCGGCACCTATTTTGGTATGAAAAAATCCATGGAGCCGCTCCACGTAATGTATTCGTATCGAACAAACGATGTGAACATTATCAATTCTCATCTTGAAAAATTTTCAGGTCTTACTGCGAAGGCGGATGTGTATGATATTAGTGGAGCATTGAAATATTCAAATATGCTAACAACAAGCGTCGATGGGGATGGTATAAGAAAGTGTTTTGCCATTCCCGCCGTGAGCGGCTTATCCAACGTTTATTTTCTGCGGCTCAGTTTGAAAGACTCAAAACAACAAACCATGAGTATTAACTGGTATTGGCTCTCGCAAAAACCGGATCAACTGATGTGGAAAAGTTCGAAATGGTTTTACACGCCTCAATCGGCCTTCACCGACTTTACTGCATTGAAAGATATGCCTTCAACAACCCTCAGTGTAAATCATTCAACAACCAAAAAGGAAAATGAAACCACCCAGGCGATCACGATTACCAATACAGGTAAGGCCATTGCATTTTTTGTTCATGTGCGTGTGCTAAAGGAGAAAGGTGCAGACGATATTCTCCCGGTCATTTTCTCAGACAATTATATTTCTCTTGCGCCGGGTGAAAGCAGAGCCATCGAATGCAGTTATGATAGCAAAGATGCAGGCAATAGTACGCCGTACATTTTGACTACGGCGTGGAATATCGACGTCGCTCATAGCAAAGCGAATGGCAACGCAGGTTTCGACAAATAGATTTGCCCAGTCCACCTTTTAATAAAAAAGCGATCATTAAGACCGCTTTTTTATCGTTGATGAATCTTCTTATTAAACCGCATTCTCCGCCATGTCTCCTACCATCTTTTCTTGTTGCCACCAAAATTATCATTTCGTTTTTCCTTTTCTCTTGCTACAGATACAGACATCGTGCGGCCTTCGATCTCTTTATTATTTAAATTCTTTATAGCATTATTGGCTTCATTGTCAGACTCCATCTCAACAAAACCAAAGCCACGGCTGCGACCGGTCTCGCGATCCAGTATCACCTTGGCTGAAGACACTGCGCCGTATTCGGAAAATAATTTTCTCAAGTCTTCATCTGTAGTATGAAAACTTAAATTTGAAACGTACATGTTCATAAGAATATAATTAGGAATTAAAAAATGGCGTGATATAAGTCTGCAGAAAAGCAAAGAAAAACTGAACTATTACTAAAAAGCAAGAATGAAGTTAAACCATACTAAATCTTGAAGAGCTATTCACATCATGAAGATAGCAATATTCAGGGGACTAACCGATTAATTGTTTTCCGGGAAAATTTCAGGGGCAGGTTGATGCGCAATGTATCATTCACCGGAGCTTAATTTACGATAAAGAAACATCACTTATCGCTGGAAAGCTTGGTAAACTCGACACCATTGAATATGCGGGCAAGATTTATATCCTTTGTCTTTTCCCATAGTTCTATATTAGCGTTTGTGACTATACGCCACAAATTTTTTGATCGCAGATCTTTGTAATCGTTGCCTTTAATAAAGAGGCCCCTGATCGTGTTCCGCTGCTTAAAGTAAATATTCAGGGGTTTGTCTGAATTGTCTTCCAATTCCACCTGTTTTTCTATTGCTTCGCTTGTCATACTGTTGTTAACGTTTTTAATAAAAAATGATCTGAGAAACCAGCACGATAGAATTATTATAGCCGGGGCTGAATTTGCCTGCGAAGATACTGCATAAATGGACTTGGGTCTTTATTTTAATTCTTCGCCAAACAATTTCCTTTTTATTGCCCTAATTGATCTAGGTTTGCAGTTTTTAAGAAAAATTCATGAGCATTCCAAAATTTACCGCCACCCCTCATTCTTTCCACGCAGAACTAAAGACAAGGATCGCTGAGTATTTTGTACAGGTGGGCAGGTCTACCACTGGCAATTATCAACTTTTCATCAAGGCCCTGGTATTTATGGTGGCGTTCATTGCCATTTACACACATCTTGTGTTCTTTACACCTTCTGTAATTTGGCAGATATTGGAAAGTGTATTGTTAGGAGTTATCGTGGCAGCCATCGGCTTTAATGTTATGCATGACGGAGCGCATGGCAGTTTCAGCAGGTATAAATGGGTGAACCTTCTTGCCGCTTTTTCTCTGAATATCCTGGGGGGCAATAGTTTTATGTGGAATATCAAGCATAATATAATTCATCATGCCTATACGAACATCGATGGTGTAGATGATGATATAGATATTCAGCCATGGTTGCGTATGAGCAGCACTCAAAAAAAATACCGGTTGCATAAGTACCAGCACCTTTACTTTTGGATCCTTTATTCACTGCTATATATATTCTGGGTATTCCTTTTAGATTATAAAAAATATTTTAAGGGTAGAATCGGAAAAATGCCAATTAAAAAAATGAGTTGGAAGGATCATGTCATTTTTTGGAAGTTTAAATTAGTACACTTGTTTCTATTCATAGGCCTGCCTGTTTACGCAGTTGGATTTGAGTCATGGCTTATTAGCTTTCTTATCTTTTCATTGGTTGCAGGGTTTGTGCTGAGCATTATTTTTCAGCTAGCACATACTGTGGAGCATACAACGTTCCCCATAGCCAACCCTGAAACGGGAAAGATGGAAGATGAATGGGCTTTCCACCAGTTAAAAACCACTGCCAACTTTGCTACAAAAAGCAAGGTGATCACCTGGCTTGTAGGTGGTCTGAATTTCCAGATTGAGCATCATTTATTCCCCAAAATATCCCATGTTCACTATCCGGCTCTTCATCACATCATTAAAAAGATCTGTGAGGAGCACGACATTCATTATATCGAATTCAAAAATCTCCGGTTTGCCATTGCTTCCCATGTATCGTTCTTAAAGAAAATGGGGCAATAAACGTAAACAACAAACTATATTATGGTCATTTGATCCAAAACAAAAAGCGATCAGTCATTGATCGCTTTTACTATTGATTTTATGACCTTAAAACGCTTTCTTCTTTGCTTCATTCATTGCCCTTATCTCTTCGGTAGTTCTTCCGCCCGGGGGGCAATTGTCTTTCAGGTATTTTGTGAAAAGTGAACCCAGGTGCTGGAAAGTTCCTTCACCCTCGCTGATACTGTGCGTCCGGTTCGGATAACTCATCATCTGGAAAGACTTTCCATATTTCACAAGCTCATTGATAAGCATCTCCGTATTTTGGTAATGCACATTATCATCACCGGTGCCGTGCACAAACAGTAAGTTCCCTTTGAGATCTTTTGCGTGCGAAAGAGCAGCGCCCTTTTTATAATTTTCCATATTCTCATCGGGCAGACCCATGTAGCGTTCAGTATAAACATTATCGTACAGCAGCGAGCTCGTTACTGGGGCAATGGAAATGCCGGTCTGGTATTCATCAGGGTATTGGAACATCAGGTTTAGGGTGGAAGAACCACCACCACTCCAACCCCATACAGCGACACGACTGGTATCAATGAAATTCCATTTCAACACCTCTTTTGCTCCCAACGCCTGGTCACGAATATTGAGTTGGCCAATCTTTTCATAGATCGCCTTTCTCCATGCCCTTCCTTTCGGTGAAGGTGTGCCCCGATTATCGAGGGATACCTGTATGTAACCATCTTTAGCCATATCTCCGTGATATAGAAAATTATTTCCTGCACCATATTGATCATTCACCGTGGTTGCCGCAGGCTCGCCGTAGACATAGAAAACAACAGGATATTTTTTTGTACTGTCAAAATCATTTGGCTTCACCACCCAGCCATCCATGGTTATTCCTTCTTCAGTAGTAACTTTTACAAATGACATGTTACTCTTCTCCTTGTTCTCAGGTTTTAATTTTTTCCGAATGTCGTCTTCAGCTTTAAATGGTTTATGGTTTGGAAGTGCGACCCACTCGTTCAGAGGCGCTGTATAGTAATTCGAAAAATTGTGTCGGGCAAATTTGCTGTTGGGTGAGATCTCGTAAATGTGAGTGCCGTCTTCTCCTTCCGGAGATACCCGTTCGAGCTTCCCTTTTCCATCTAATTTTGTTTTATACAGGTATTGTTGCGTGGCATTTACCGGTGATGCATAAAAATAGGCGTACCCGGTTTTTTCATCAATGTTCAATAAGTCGATCACATCATAGTCACCATTGGTGATCTTTGTTTCTTTTGTTCCATCATGACTAATGCGATACAAATGTCTCCACCCATCTTTTTCACTGAACCAGATAAATTCCTTTCCTGACGATATCCAGTCCCAACCCTTTACATCGTTTCTCCATTCATTCAAGGTAGCCACCCATGCACTGTCTGTTTCTGTGTTTATTGTTTTTGTACTGCCTGTAGATGCATTGCATAACATGATCTTGCTTTCATTTTGTCTGCGGTTCAGTTGCTGCAAAATGATCTCATTTGGTGCCGACCACTCCATGCGAATAATGTAATGCTGAGCAGGATCGCCCGGAACGTCCATCCATGTTGTCTGTGCTGAATTAATATCTACTACTCCTATTCTTGCCGGTGAGGGCGATTGCCCTACTTTAGGATATTCAACAGGAATTACCTGGCTGTATACTGAATCGGTTGTGTTGAGCATATCGTAATCCCGGATCTGGTTGGCATCAATTTGCCAGTAAGCTATGGTTTTCCCATCGGGACTCCAGCGAAACCCATCACGGCAAAAAAATTCCTCTTCATATACCCAGTCAAAAGTGCCATTGATAAGTTTCTTTGTCCCTTTGTCGTCTGTCAGTTTTTTTATGTCGCCACTCGCGAGGTCTTCTACATAGATGTTGTGTTCACTAACGTAGGCCACTTTGCTGCCATCGGGAGAAAATTTTGCAAACTGCAGGGAAGACGCAGGTCTTCCTTTTCCAAGTTGTTTCAACTCGCCGGTCGAAAGGGTGAGCAACCAGTAGTCACCACGGGTAGGATAACGCCAAACTTTTTTTGCATTAGTGTAGATCAATGCTTTGCTGGCATCAGTTGATAGTTGAAAGCTCCTTGGCACAATAGAATTGCCATTCTGAGTCAATTGCTTCTTGCTGATGAATGTATCTTTCTTTTGTGAAGGCAATTCAATTTTAAATATCTCGCCTTTTTCGACCTGGTAATAAGCGTTCCCATCATTTGTCCATTTGGTAAACGGAACGCCGGGCTGCGCCAAAACAATGATGAATACAACCTGAATGACCGTGATCAACACGGTCTTTTTTAGATCTTTTTTAAAGAGCATGTGGTAAAGCATTTTAGCCGGCAATAATACGGAAAGGACATCAGTCCGTATTAGGAATATGATAAGCGGATTAACAAAAAACATTCCAGAGGAGCCGCCTTGTATCATTCCATACAAAGTCGCAAAAGAGGAAATCCAACGGGCGCAACGATTCTCTGCAACGTAGCGGAACTAGCGGCTTGTGGGCAGTCTACTCATTTTTGATTTCCATCACCAAACACCATTTCCGCCTTGGTGACCCAGGAAAATCCGAATGCAAAAAGCGCCAGTGATTCCATCCAGAAAACCGGGTGGAGCCTGTTCCTTACATCGTTGCTTAAAAGAAATTCAGAAACGGCAATAGTAACGATGCATATGATCATGATTATCCCACAAATAAGATAAACCGCGTTTCGTTTCTCTTTCTGGGCGGTTGGGTTTGGATTTTTTTACCTGAACAAGTAGATAGAAAAGAAGATAAAATCGGAGAAAAGCAACAGCGCAAAAACAAAATGCGAATAGTGCACAAATTTGTTCGGACTTGTGGTCGGGAATAG
>Ga0163162_10006819_pt1 | contig 11080 bp, 15 predicted proteins | sample S55metaG_FD_115310 | JGI IMG/M metagenome (GOLD analysis project Ga0163162, IMG submission 115310) | Switchgrass rhizosphere microbial communities from Kellogg Biological Station, Michigan, USA - S5-5 metaG | ecosystem: Host-associated > Plants > Roots > Rhizosphere > Soil | place: USA...
CACCGGCGACATGGCCTCTATCGACGCCTTGGGTGGCGTGGAAATCAAGGATCGTATAAAGGATGTGATCAAGACGGGCGGGGAGTGGATCAGCTCCCTGGAACTGGAGAGCCTGATCAGTGAGCACGCAGCGGTGATGTCGGTCGCCGTCGTGGGCATCGCCGATGAGCAATGGGGCGAACGGCCGATGGCGCTGGTGGTGTGCGAGCCCGGGCAGTATCTCGACCGCAAGATCCTGGAGATGCACCTTCAAGGGTTTGTCGAGCGTGGCCGTATTAATAAATGGGCGATTCCCAAGCAGTTCAAGTTTGTTGCTGAGATTCCTAAGACGAGTGTTGGGAAGATTAATAAGAAGCTTATTCGGGAGAGCGAATTGGGTTGAAAAAGGTGTGGGGGAGGGCTACGTGAGCCCTGCCTGGACGTCGCGTGGTGGTCTATTTCAGATCGGTTTGCTTTAAGGATCTGATGGCTTGGCGGTGAGTTGCGCGGCTGATCATGGTGCGGATCAATGCGCGAATGTCGTGTTCGGAGGCACGGTTCATCGAAGCCAAGGTGTGGGCTGGCAGGTTTTTTCCAAATGCCAGAAACGACAAAGCCCCGAATAATCAGGGCGTTGTTGTATAAAGATGGGGGAGTCGATGGGATTCGAACTCATGGGACTGTTACCAGCCATCATCCTGAAGAGCGAAGGCCAAGTGCCAGGGCATGGCTATAATCTCCTTGACCTAGATGCCTTCTGTTAGTGGCGCACGGTCGGGCGAGATGGCAGCTCTATCGCGGCGAAACGACAAATTGCCAATTGAGCGTGTTGCATAGCTGTCACCCATATTCACCCAGGCCGTTCCGTCGTCGCGGAGTACTTGGCGCACTTCGCGGAACACTTCGACCAAGCGCCCAATGAATTCGGCCGGTGTTTGCTCGAAGCCGATCTACCCATCGTAGCTGTAATCCCGCAACCCGAAGTAGGGTGGGCTAGTCACGCAGCACTGCACTGACTGGTTCGGGAGAGTGTGGTGATGTCGAAATGCAATCGCAGCATGGAGTTGGGATGCCAAACTGCCCTAGAATTGCCGGCACAATCACGGAGGAAGTCGATGCAAATTTATTTAGAGCTGTTTTTGGTTTTAGGAGCTACATGTCTTATTGTTTTTGGGGGGGAGTTATATTTCTTCAAAGTAAAAGAGAAAGTAGGGATGAAGGATGTCGAGCCTCTGAATAGTAGATTAATAATTATAGTTGCCATTATATTTGCTGCTTTGATTGTGGTGTCGTTTTTTAACTTTGGTAGATTTGGGGTGGTAATTCCAGCTGATGTAGGTCAGGTCGGTGATTTTATTGGTGGGCTCACTAATCCGGTGCTGAGCTTTTTGGCTCTTTTGGTTTTGTTAAGAACAACGCTAATCCAGACAAATGAAGCGCGTAAAACTACAGCTTTTATGGCGCGGCAACAGGATATTATGGAGAAAGAAAAATTTGAAGCTACGTTTTTTCAACTCCTTGATAGGCTTGATAACTATTGCGAGTTGCATCTTCGTATTAAAGATGATGTGGCGAAGATTGAGGTTGCAAAAAAAATTGGTAGGGAGTTATTTTCAAAGTCTGAGGAGTTCAGCAAGCTCGGGGTTCGGGAGCAAATAAAGAAAGGAGCGCAGCACGTTGAGTCAATTTCAGATAGGGATGTCTATTATGCCTTCGTAAATCGCGCAGTGCGAGTTTTAAGATTTATTAATAACTCAGATTTACCTATGAGTTGGCGACGGTCTTTCGCGGCTCTTTTTAAAGATACTATGTATTCTCACGAAAGAATTATGTTGGCTAGCTACTGTTTTTCTAATCTTAAATACGCAAGAAAATTGTTGCGGAAGTGGAAGGTTGCTGACTCGCTAAAGTCTCATTGCTATACGTCGGAGGTTGTGGAGCGCTATTATAAAAACTTACCATTCCCGGCACCCAAGAACTCTTGAGTGGATGGTCCGTTGGGCTTGTCGCTGTCTAGCAATCTGACTTGATTTTAAATTGCTCGACTTACTTAAATCTGAGTGACTTTAATTCTCACTACCTGGGTCGCGCTTCAGTTTGGCCAAGCTCTCTTCCTGGCACGCTCGCGACACCTCGATAATAACGAAAGGTGTCGTGACACAGCGGAGCATTCGGGCTGCGGCTTTGAAATCGACGGCGATCACATTGCGCAGAGGGTTCTGATACACCTCCTGCTGGTTGTTGATGCCGTGCTCTTTCATCACTCGTTTGAGTTCCGACTTGAACACCCCGGCAACCTAAACCGAGAACTTCTCGATGCCCAGCGCGGCGTTCTTGGCTGCGTCCTGCTTGCGCTTCTCGCGCTGCTTGATGGTTTCCGCCGTCAGCCCTGCTGTTCCTCGGCCATGGCCTGCCTCTTCAAATCCGTGGGCCGCTAGATCCAGCCATGTCTGTCGTCGGCGCTTGAGTTCTCCAATCAGGCGCGGCCCTTCGTCACCGGATGCAACAATGGGATGGTGGCAATTTGATTTCGGATGATGTATTGAATTAACTCCGACACTGGGTCGGATCAAGGGAGCTGATCGATGTCATTGCTGAATGCGAAGCGTATTGCCGACCTAACTGAGCAGGTGGACACAGAGTCAAAAAAATTGGTGCAAAAGCACGCCGGACTCAGGAAAGGCATAACTGATGAAGTCAGTAATGCCTTTGCGGCTCATATGGAAAAACATGGATTCGATGTTTCAAAAACCGCTCAGGGGCTGAAGGCGTCCTATAAAGGTTTGGTGCTGGAACTCAAGCCCGCGAACGAAGAGGAGGTCTACATTGGTTGCTATCATTCCTTCATCTTATTGGTCGATGGAAAGGAAAAATTCATCAGGGTTGTTCCCAAGTTTACTGGCGGTAAAACCGAGCATCCTCCGTTGCAGGCCGATAAGATCGAAGGGCTTGAGCATCAATTGGCCCAGATAGATATAGGTTTAAATCACCTGCTTATCGAGTCATACAAACTCGACTGCTCTCAACCTGTAAAAAACCAAAGGGTTCAGCCGGACCTGAAAGACTCGATCGACGAGGTATTGGACGTGTTTCTTGCCTGAGGCATAAAGGCTAAGGCTCAACACCAACTTTGGCGAACTCTTCAAGCTGTCGCGAGATTTACTCCTCTGCTGGCGGCTCAACAAATGCATCGAGCAATTCCGCGACACGTTTGCTAATGGCAATTTCGTGTCGTGGAGAGCGCATTGCGCTTGTCGATCCTATGGGGCCCAAGGCGTGAGCGTTCAGAATCAGGTTCTGCACCACCTCGTTGATTTTCTCGATGCCATTCCAGGCCATCAACTCATCAAGCTTCTGCCGGGTGCCGAGTCATAACCGGTGCCGCAGCTCCTTCTCGTCATACTGGATTCGGTTCTCGGCGGCCTTCACCGATCGCTCTTGTCCACTCTTGGCCATGGCCAACCTCTTCTATGCCACTGGCCGGCAGCGCCAGCCAGGTTTGTCGTTTGCGTTGTTAGGTGCGGAAGTGTCTCACGCTGCTACCTTGACCCTGATTCCAGGCTCCAAGGCGCTGTGACGCTGGAGCATGTCGAAGGCGCGGTAACTCGCGAGTACGCGATGATTTCCAACACGAGCGGCCGACTGTTGCCGGCGGCACCGGATCGGCCGAACGCCACGCAGTTTGCCGACTACCTTCAGAGGCGTGGGCTGTTTGCTGTTCGGGCCTAGTCGGGGAACTGATCTTCAAGCTGTGAAAGAAGGTGTTCTACATCACCGTGGATGCCGTAAATGCACGAAAACCAAGCAGGGTTTGCTGGGTCTGCGCTAACACTCACAGTGATGTTTGCAGTAGCGGTACTCATGGCTGGCTCGAAGTAGCACCGCTCGATCTCGCTGCGCGGACGTTTTTCACCGTCAACTGTGCCTATTTTAGCGTACCGCTTAAGCTCCTCCTTCAATGATTTAAACCGCTGCTGCAGCTCGTCTTTCTCCATTCGATTGAATCTGGTCTTGCCGTCGTGCAGCTTCATCAGTTCGTTGGCTTCGATGCTGAACATGCGCATCTTGGTTATGACTTCGCGTGCGTGTTGCTCTTCTGATGTCATTGTGACGTCCTGTACTTTGGGAGTTGCTGATGGAGTGAACAATACTAATCGTCCTGCTGGACATCCTCGTGCGCACGCTGTGGGGTGAAGCACGCGGCGAAGGCCTGGCCGGCCCGATTGCTGTGGCCTGGACCATCCGCAACCGTGTGAACGACGACAAGGTCAGGTCGTGGTGGGGTGAGGGCTACGTCGGCGTCTGCCAAAGGCCGTACCAGTTCAGTTGCTGGAACAAGAACGACCCGAACTATGGCTATTTGAGTGGCGCGAAGCCGATTCCATTCCTCGAGTTTGCTCTAGCGCAGATCGCCGCCGACCAGGTGATGTCAGGTAAGGCGGCAGATCCCACCGTCGGCGCCACGCATTACTACGCGACCAGTATGAAAACACCTCCAGCCTGGGCGGCGAAGGCCAAGCAGACGCTGAAGCTCGGTGGTCACGTCTTCTTCAAGGATATTCTGTGACAGACTCCGAAGTTTGTACCTCGTACGGGCCATCACATTAGAGGAAGGAATAATGCAGCCATTGCCGGACCTGCGAGTTGAGTGGCAGTTTGGCATCCCGACACCATGTCATTCACCTTGCCTAGGACATCAAAAAAACTCTTTATGAATTCTCTTCCAGCTGCAGGTTCTGCGGTAATTGGTCCACTGTTACGATGAAGCGAGCCAACGATGTTGTCGAGCACTGCCTCAAGACCCGCTAATCCGTCCACCCGGTAAGCAAGAAGCGCGGCGCGGAGGCTTTCGAGGTGTCGAGTGAAAAGCTTCTTGATCTCAGGTGTAAGCTCAGAACTCAGGCACTCCTCTAAGAGGGTATCTAGTTTCTCAATAAAATCGCGAATTTGCTGGGCGCTCTCGGGAGGCGCTCCGGGGAAATATTGCGACATTGCATAGATACCAAAATCTAGAGCAATCATGGTTCCATCATCGAGATATGTTTTATACGCACCCCACTGCGAGGTCAGATTCTGATTTGCGATCAGGGCGTCAATTCTGTCTAGCGGAACAAGAAATCTAGTCTTGTCGCCAGGTATAAATCGTTCTGCTGCCGTTCTGGCCTCGTCGACAATCCCCATCAGTAAGCTGAGGGACTTCACTAGACCTGGCATATCAGACGGCTTGAAATTAAACACGCCAGCCCAGACATCCAGTGTAATGATATGAGGCGGCTTTTCACGAGCGATGCTGAGTAAATCATGCAAGCGGCGAAACGGATTCTGGGTATCTTCCATGCCTTGTCCCTTGAAAAGTGGCGCACTGTGGAAATTGAAATGCTGTCATTGAACTGGCATAACCGAGCAAAAACAGGCCTGTCAGGCACAAAAAAGGCATTTACGGTAAACGCTGAGTTATTGATTCTTATAGGGTGATGTGCCAGATTTGTATTCTCGTAAAAAAATTTTTACTTATAAATCAATGTCTTGTATTGGTATTGTGGACACCTTGACATGGTGATGGCCAAACACCCGCCAGGCTATACAGAAGCTAGCGACCATGGCAGAGCTTGAACTTCTTGCCGCTCTTACACGAACATCTTTCATTTCGCCCCTGCTTTGGCTGAAATGCAACCCTGGCTGGATCCGGCTCGTTCACGGATATTTCTATATTACGCACGGAAATCGTGCCAGCCTGTTCGGGCAAAGCCGATACCATATCCACTAAGCGAATTTCATCCCTCCCTGAGTCGATGTGTATCCTCGTGCTTATTTCCTTACTAGCGTCGCTAGGGATAATGGTGACGGCAACCTCCTTGCCTACCGTATTCGCAGTTTTGGCACTATCAGACAGCCGCCGCACAATTCCAACACCGGCATCAATTATGTTGGCTAGAGGCGCAGGCTTTTCAAGGAGCCTTCGGAAGACAACCTCATCACCTTCAGTCATGGCTTTCCATGCGCCCACCCGTTGAATACATGTTGGCGCCTTTGTTGTCTCGTCACGTTGAATCTCGTCGAAGATAAGGAACTCAGGCCCCGCTGCTTGGCTATCCGTACCAGCTATAAAGTCCTGAAAGTTGGAAATCAGAAAATTTGCGATGCGAGGCCCGGAGGGGAGGGTCAGGTAACCGGACAACATTATCGTCAGGCGGCGGGTTGGTGCCGGGAGCGTACGAATGGCTGGGTGGGTGCGAAATAGCCTCGTCAATTCGGCTCCTAAACGATCAGTAGTTCCGAACGCGGTGAAGTCGGGGCTTGCGCAGCGCCCGAGCGCATCCACGAGCCACTCTTGCAGCCCAAAGTTTCCGCTTCTAGCAAGGCCGGTGTAACCAACTGCGAAACGCCCGTCAGCGCAAGTGAACGCGGTCGCCTTATTAGAGCTATCGTCCACAACCACCCCGGCGCTCGACAATCGACGGTCTGAAAACTGGATGACTTGCTCATTGTTGCCGGCGGAAATAATTATGGTCATTAAGCGTCCAGATTCTCTGATTTTTTGCGTGTGGCTGGGAAAAGGGCAGCGTGCAGTTTCGGCATCACCTTGACATGGTGGCGTTCTATTTAGGTGCCATCATGACTGCGAGCGTCATCTTGATAAACTCCTCATTCCGATCGATCGCTTCCAAGGCGCCACGCACGTTGTCGGAGACGTCAGCAGCGCCTCGCTGCTCAATCCAATTTGAGGGCTCCAAGATGGCGGCTTCGAGAGCGAGTTTATTTTCGTTGATCTAGAACAGCAGGGAAGGGAGCAGATCTAAGTTTGGCATCGCAAATCATCGGTTATGAGGTCCGCGTAGCACCGCGTTTCGTGAAGGTTATTGAACGGTCGACAGAACGTCGGGGGGGAGGGAAGAACGGGCTTAGTTATGGAACACTTCCAAAATAGTTTTGGAACACAAGCAGCGCGGCGAGATTCTCACCAAACCCCAGAAACGACAAAGCCCTGAATAATCAGGGCTTTGTCGGTACAAATATGGCGGAGGCGATGGGATTCGAACTCATGGACCTGTTACAGTCGACGGTTTTCAAGACCGCTATTTAACGCCGCTGAAACCGTGGCCTGTAGCTGTTTTTCGTTACATTACTTTTGATTTTCGGCACCTCTGTAGACCGCATTCTACAAGGGGCGGAGTTTGAGTTTTGTAACGGGTTTTCGGGCTATTTTGACGGCTTGGCAATGGCGCCGATGCGGCGGTAAACGCGTTCCGTGATGTCCCCCTTGGTGTGACCCAGGAGCAGACTGGCATCGCCGACATCGAGGATTTCTGACGCAGCTTTTGGCCGGATATCTCGGAACTGGAATCCACTTATCTTTGTCGCTAGCAGCTCGTCGCCGATCTCGATCGCGGCCAACTTTGCTTTCTCGCGCGCAACGTCCCAACGCTTTCTCAGCATCGTCGCGGTCATCCGCTTTCCGTGCCTACTTACAATCAGATAGTTCGAGACGTGCTGAGCGTTGCGTGCGGATATCTCGGCGATCAACCGGCCAAGACTGTTTGCTTCACCGCCAGTGGTCATCTGTATACGAAGCTTCTTGTTCGTTTTCTTCTGCTGCACCCCTAAATATTCCCCCTCGACATCATCCTTCCTCATGACCAGAACATCTGCCGGCCGTTGCCCGGTCAGATAAGCCAGGTCCATCGCGTCTTTCAGCTCTTGAGCTGCCTTCTTGTAAACAGCATCCCAAACCACATCGTTTGCGTAGTAGTCCCGCGGCGTTTCCTTGTTTTTGCGCACGCCCTGGCACGGATTCTCCTTGGTCGTGAGCCCCCATTCCCGGGCGATATTGAAAACGTGGGAGAGGGTGGCGATCTCCCTGTTCGCCCGAACCTTTGCCGTCCGTGCATCCCGGTACCCGGCAATCGTGGCTGGGGTGATTGAGTCAATGGGAGCGCTGTCGAACATTGGCCGAAGCTGCTTGATCTCCGACAGATTGTCCTTTTGGGTACGCGGCGCTTTTTTGGAGACGATGTCGCGGATGTACCTGTCAAAGATGCCCTTCATGGTGCGCAGGTCGAGGGGTTTTTCCTTGGCTTCGAGTTCTGCCCATTTGATCCTGGCCAGGTCCAGGTCTTTGCCCAATGGGATCGCCTTGCCGGTCAGGTCCAGGTAGTAATAGGCGATCCAATCCTTTCCACTTTTCCGTGGCCGCGTCCACTGGTACATCCGGGGCGGCAAATTGCGTGTTTCGGCCTTGCGGGGTCGCATATCAGTTCACTCGCGAGAAGTCTGGCGTCCATGCCGGAGCTGCCGGCGGTGGGTTTGGGTCAGCGATGGCGGGGGAGATCATGCCCAGCTTCATGCGGGCATACATCCTGCCAACCAGGGGCCGCTTGCCGCGGCTTTCGACGAATACCCACTGTCGATCCACAAGCCAGCGCCGCTGGTAGGCCCGGGCCTTGTAGCCGGTGAGATCGGCTAGCTCTTCGTCTGAGAGAATTTCGGTTTCCATAGCGATGCTCCATGCCGCGCGTGGCGGCAGAGTGTTCAGTGAATGGTCACGCTGTCCTGCCCGCTGGCGATTTGGCGCGACTCATGTTCGGTGTGGAGGGAGCACCTGGGGCACCGAGCTAACATAGAAGCTCTAACCAACGAGGTGCTTATGAAGCAAATACTTACGATTGCCGCTCTGGTGACCGGGCTGATTTCTGCCGTGCTCTGGGTCATGTCGGCATTCGCTAGAGTCCGTGCGAAGAAGGAAGACTCGAGATCCAGTTTTATGGCGTTTCGAGATGCATCGTTCACTATGGATGGCAACGATCTGGCGGGAACGCTCAGGCGGCAGTCATTCTGGAATAGCCTGGCTGCGGGGGCTGCAGCGGTTACAGCGATCCTGCAAGGGCTGGCTAACTTTTGGCCAGAGGGCAGCTAAAGTGCCATTTCGACCTGGGTTTCTCGTTGCCAGATCGGCGAACTGTTGTGTGATTCGATGCGGTCGGCGATGACATTGGCGCGTTGGCCGGCGGTGGGCGGGGCATACATGCCGAATCGGCTGATGCTCCCGCCGTTCACCGCTGCGTTCGTAGAGTCAGCCGAGGCGAAGGGAAGGTGCTGGAAGATCGCTGGGTCGAGCATTCGCAGGCCGTGAAGTCTGCAAGCTGGGCGGCCTTGGTCGTCGCAGATGGCGTCCATCGCTGAACTTATCCGCTTCCACCATGCTGGCGTTCCCGGACTTGCCCACTGACCGGAACTGCCGATGGCCACCGTCGACCAGTCAGAAGCCAGGCGGGCGAGGCGTTCAAGCGATTCATGCAGATGCCAAACCGGAACGCCGCGAAACTCCGCGGGCCATCCCGCCAGAAGCGCGTCGTTCGCCGCTTCGTCCCCATCGATGACGTCGGGGATCAGAGCCCAGTCGAAACCTGGGTGACGGTGCCACTGCTCAACCCAGCGGGTGTATCCGTCGACGTCCAGGGTTCCCCCTTTCTTCCAGACCGAAAACGCGCCATTGTCGAAGACGAACGACTGGCAGACATCAGCAACAATGCCCATGTCGTCTTGGCGCGGAAACGGTACCAGCGCATGCCTCCCGGCGAGGAACCGGGCTCCATCCTGCCTGGTGCCGCCGATTGGCGTGCCGTGATAAGCGATCATCCACTGAGCCTCACTGTTTCGATCTCGACGCCCTGGTGAGTAGCGTTGATCGTTTGGTCACCGCCGAACTCTTCGGCCAATTGATCGGCAATCTGTTCGTGCCAACCCTGCTTGATGATCGTTGCCGACTTTATGTGTTCGACCCGAATCATCCGTTGCGAGCGAATTTCCAGCCGGTAGATGATCAGTTCGCCGTCGGACGGGCAGACGGCTGCGAACGTGTGTCGATAGATGTTCATCGCCGTGGCCCCTTATAGATGAGCCAGGCCATGTAGGCGAGGGCGGGAAGGATCATGGTGTCACCCGCCGTGCCCACCAGCAGGCCGGTCCGTTGTCGGTGTCGGAAATGGCGAGCGTGAACCAACCATCACCCTCAGGTTTGGTCGGCTCCCAGTGCGCGCAGGAACCTTCGCCCTGCTCAAAGTACGGGTCGTTGTCGGTATCGACCTCGTATTCCATTTCAGCAGTCACGATGGTCAGGCCCTGAGCCTTGACCCATTCCCGCGATTCTTCACCCTGGTCTTCTTCGAACATCGGGAGATCGGGGTGATGCCACCAGCCATCCACCTCGCGCACAACCGGGACAGGCTGGATCAAAACAATTTCTTCAGGCATGACTGTTCCTTTGCCGTTATAGCGGCTGACTTTGAAGGGGGAGGGAGTTACTGCTGGAGTTTGCGAACGGCTGCGTCGTATTCGAGGGGATCGCTGTTTGGGTAACGCTCGATGATCTCGATCAGGCGCTCGCGCTCAGGATCAACGGGCCGCACTACCGATCCCGGCGCGGGCTGCTCGCCTGGGTGAGGGGTGTAACGCAGTGCTGCCTTGTATGCCGCACCCAGCGCATCATCCAGATCACCGCCACCCTGCTTGCAAGTGTTGAAGGCGAGGATCTGTTTGGCGCGCACGTCGTAACTGCGCTCCACCGGCATCAAGGCAACTTGCTCATCCTTTGACGGGGTCAGCTCATCAATCCTCTGATCCGCTTCGTTCAGGCGCAGCTGCAGGGCTTGCTCACGAGCTTTGACGTCCTCGAAGTGTTGCGCCAGCGTGCACGCGAAGTCGCCGGCCAGCCGCTCATTGATGTACTGGCGGTAGTCGTGACGCTTGAGCACGGTCTTGAACAGGTTGGCGATGTAACCGCGTCCGCCATCTGGTGTGTTCAGGTCAAAGCCAGGATCGGCCGGTTTGTTTTCTGTGGGCATGGGGGAGCCTTGGCCGATGTTCGGCTACAGTAGGTAAGTCATCGAAATGGAGATCGGACATGCAATGCTTAATTTGCCAGGCTGCTTCTAAAATTGTTCACATGGCAGGATGCTGGTCCGAGGTCAAATGCTCGGCTGGATGTGGACACTTTAGGGTCTCAGCGAACCTTGTTGCGAAGATGAAGTTCAAGAACGAATTCTTTGACGTTGAACGAACAAGGCAATGGCTCGGGATGGCTCGGAACGAGGGGCCAATGCCG
>Ga0163162_10006820_pt1 | contig 11080 bp, 10 predicted proteins | sample S55metaG_FD_115310 | JGI IMG/M metagenome (GOLD analysis project Ga0163162, IMG submission 115310) | Switchgrass rhizosphere microbial communities from Kellogg Biological Station, Michigan, USA - S5-5 metaG | ecosystem: Host-associated > Plants > Roots > Rhizosphere > Soil | place: USA...
CTGTGGCCTTGTTTGGCGCCATGCTAACTGCTTATTACATGTTCCGGTTGTTTTTTCTCACGTTCACCGGTAAATTCAGGGGAACCGAAGAACAGGAGCACGATTTACATGAAAGCCCTCCGGCAATGACCATTGTTCTTGTCATTCTTGCCGTACTGTCTATTATTGGAGGTTTTATCGGTATCCCCGATGTGATCATGAAGGGCGGGGATAAGTTAACTCAGTTTTTAGCGCCTGTTATTCCTTTAAAAGCGGAAGAAGCAGTTTCATCTTCCACTGAGTTTTCATTAATGGCATTGTCAACAGGGTTGGTTGTGGTCGCCATTGTTTTCGCATGGTTCCGTTTCCGTAAATATGAATTCAAACCTTCAAAAGGTCTTGGAAAATTCCTTGAAAATAAATGGTACGTGGATGAATTCTACGATACAGTTATTGTAAGGCCACTGAATAAGTTGGGAGAGGTATTAAATGAAGGATTGGAAAAATCTGGTATCGATGCGCTGGTAAATGGAATTGGAAAAGCTGTGCAATATGGCGGACGACAACTGAGATGGTTGCAGAGCGGGCAGGTGGGAAGTTATGTGTTGCTGATGGTCGTGAGCATTGTTTTGTTTTTTGTGTTGCAGTTTTTTTTGAGAAAGTAAGGTCGTGAAGGATGAGTGGTGAATGGATGCCTGTTCACGACTCACGTCTCACGATTCACGAAAAAGGACATTAACATTTATTGTGTCTATTTTATGATCGCGGTTTTATTATTATTGGTTCCTTTAGTAAGCGGTTTGGGTGCATTCTTTTTTAAGAATGATAAGACTGTTCGTGCATGGGCTCTATTTTCATCCCTGGTGACGTTGAGTGTTTCTATTCTTGGCTTAACGGTTTTTAAGGACCCCTCTTATCAGCAGTTTCACGCAAGCTGGATCAGCAGCATCAACACCAGTTTTTCAATCAAACTTGACGGGATGGGGCAGATACTTTGCCTGCTGACTGCGGTTTCGTTTCCATTGGTCTTTCTTTCCACCTGGAATAGTGTTTATAAAAAACCGAATAATTTTTTTGGATTAATGCTGTTGATGCAGGTTGGCCTGATGGGCGTGTTTCTGTCCATGGATGCATTGTTATTTTATTTCTTTTGGGAACTCGCATTGATACCTGCCTATTTTCTATGTTCGCAATGGGGTGGTGAAAGAAGGATTGCGGTCACATTCAAGTTTTTTATTTACACTTTTACCGGGTCTATATTAATGCTGGTCGCCATTATTTATATATACCTGCAGACAGCTGATCATTCCTTTGACATCACAGCGTTTTACAATTCGGCAGCGAATGGTCGCGCAGAATCATGGTTGTTTTGGATGATGTTCGTGGCATTTGCTATCAAAATGCCGATATGGCCTCTGCACACGTGGCAGCCCGACACGTACGAACAGTCTCCGACAGCCGTCACCATGATATTAAGTGGCGTGATGGTAAAGATGGGAGTATTGGGAATCATCCGCTGGCTGATCCCTGTGTTACATATATCATTTTATCAATGGGGGGATACCGTTACTACTTTAGCCGTAACAGGGATGCTTTATGCTTCTTTGATCGCTATTCAACAGGATGATCTGAAAAGGCTTGTTGCGTATTCATCCATTGCGCATATTGGTCTAATGTGTGCCAGCCTTTTTGCAGAGACACACAGTGGCATGCAGGGAGTGATGATCCAAATGTTCAATCATGGAATTAATATCATCGGCCTGTGGATAGTGATCGAATTAATAGAGCGTCAATTTGGAACAAGAAAGATCTCTCAGCTCGGAGGGTTAGCTCAGAGATCACCTGCGATGGCCATTTTGCTTGTGGTGGTTGCATTGGCTAACATTGGGTTGCCCCTGACAAACGGATTCATCGGCGAATTTTTAATGTTCAATGGCATTTTTGCTTCTACAGTAACAAAATACTACATCGTGTTCACGGTATTGGCGGGCATCACCATCATACTGGCGGCGGTGTATACACTGAATATGATACGTAAAGTTTTTTATGGTGAAACGAATACGTTGACGGCCGCTGGATATTCGTTAAGATTCAATGAAACAGCTGCGCTGGCGATCATTGTGGTGCTTGTGTTTGTAATCGGCTTGTATCCAAAATTGTTTTTAGACATAAGCAAGGAAACATCGGAGTTCATTTTACAAAAAGCAGATGTAAGAACAATATTCAATAAATAAAAGTATTACTCCCTTCTCCTCTTTTGGAGAAAGGCAGGGATGAGATATGAATGCATTATTATTAACAGCGGTCTTTGGAGTGATCATGATGTTCAGCAGTTTTCTGCTGCCAACCAAGGCTGCTATTCGTGGGCTCGCGATTGCCGGGTTGCTGGTTGTGTTGATAGGAAATATTCTTGAAATGTCGGGGGTGGTTTTCTTTAAGATCGATACAAAAGGGATGATCGGCTTCGACCGGTTTGCTCTTTTGTTCAATACCATCGTTTTTATAAGCACCCTCGTTTACTTCCTTTTATCAGCGAGGGACATGGAAAAGGTGGGAATAAATTACAGTGAATATTTTTCACTTATATTCTTCGTGCTCTGCGGAGTCACCTTAGCTTCTTCCTTTCGCTCACTGCTGATGCTTTTCCTTGGAATAGAGATCATTTCCATCCCGCTTTATATTTTGACAGGCAGTGACAAAAGAAATTTGAAGAGTAATGAGGCGTCTTTGAAATATTTTCTATTAGGGGCTTTCTCGACAGGGCTCATGTTAATGGGTATTGCCTTGATCTACGGAGCCACTGGGACGTTTAGTACGATGGCCGAGATGAAAGAAGCGCCCACTTCTGCCTTATTTATTTCCGGCATGTTATTGCTGATGTTTTCCATGGCATTTAAGGTGTCGGCAGCCCCATTTCATTTTTGGACACCGGACGTGTATGATGGTGCACCTACTGTGTTTACATCGTTTATGGCTACGATCGTCAAAGTGGGGGCTTTCATTGCATTCATTCGTTTGTTCAGCGATGAATTTGGAAATCTCCAGCCGCAATGGCAACTATTGATAGCTCTTATTACTGCGATCACCTTATTCATTGGAAATATTACCGCTGTTTTCCAGCAGAGCGTCAAAAGAATGCTGGCTTATTCAAGCATTTCACAGGCTGGGTTTATCATGTTGTCTATTTATGCGATGAACCAGGATGCAAAGGAGGGATTCCTATTGTACACTGCTGCCTATTGCCTGGCGACGATCGGGATCTTCGCAGTACTTATCAAATTGAAGGATTACAGTTTTGATGGCTTTAATGCATTTGCGAAGCAACAGCCGTTATTGGCCGCGCTGACAACGATATTTCTGCTGTCATTGGCAGGCATACCGTTAACAGCAGGTTTTTTATCAAAATTTTACATGCTCAAAGCCGCCACGGCAACCGGGCGATATTTTTGGCTTGTAATTCTTGCTGTTCTCATGGCTGTGGTCAGCGTCTATTATTACTTTAGAGTGATCCAGGCAATGTATTTCAAAGAGGGGGATGGACAGGTAATTGAAGTAAGTTCGGGGTTTAAATTAACACTACTCTTACTCGCGGCACTTATTATTCTTCTTGGCATCTTTCCGAATCTGATCATTAACTGGCTTTATTTTTAGGAGTTTACGCTGACTTTCGTTTTGGCATAAATTCTATGCCCCATTTCGATAGTTGTCTTTAAATTGCAGGAGCAGATTATGAATGCAGGTGACATTTTCTCTCTCGCTTATCGTACGGTTCGCAGTAACAAGCTTCGCACAGGATTAACTGTTGCAATCATCGCTTTTGGCATTATGGCTCTTGTCGGGATAATTACAGCGATCAAGGCCATGAACCAGAAATTCATGGAGAGCTTTTCTACAATGGGCGCTAATGGCTTTACCATCCGGTTCAAAGAAAGACAGATCCGGTTTGGCGGCGGTGGTCAATCTGATCTCAAGATGGCCAAAAGAGGAAAACGAAAAGAAAAGACATCGAGCCTTGGAAAAGCAATCACCATTGAGCAGGCAGATCAATTTAGAAAATACTACACGTTCCCCGCTACAACGGGAGTTTCCGTTTTTGTAAACAGAAATACGATCGTTTCCCGCAATGCAATAAAAACATCTCCTAATGTTCTGATGATTGGCGCCGATGAAAATTATCTTTATCTGAACGGGTTTAAGCTGTCGGCGGGACGGAATTTTAACCAAACAGATGTGCAAAGCGCAAGAAATTTATGTTTGATCGGCCACGACATAGCCGCAAAGTTTTTTAAGGACAATATTGGCAGAGCGGTAAATGCTATCATTCGGATAAATGATGTGCCATATAGGGTTTTAGGCGTGCTGGCTAGCAGAGGCTCATCCTTTGGCTTTAGTCGGGATAATGTTGTCATCCTTAGTTATCAAAATATTGACCGCGACTATTCAAACAATGTAAGCAGTTATACGATCGCTGTCATGACGGACGATATCAGGAATCTTAATGAAGCGATGGGTGAAGCAGAAGGAACTTTCCGCGCTATCCGAAAATTAAATACTACTGAAGAAAATAATTTCGTTCTTGACCGGAATGATGCGATCGTAGAAAAGGCTATGAAGAGCCTTGGCTTTCTCACAGTTTCAGCAACCGTAATTGGTCTTATCACATTAATAGGTGCAGCTATCGGTCTCATGAATATCATGCTTGTTTCAGTGACAGAGCGAACAAAAGAAGTGGGTTTGATAAAAGCCATTGGTGGCAAAAGCAAGCTCGTGCGTCGGCAGTTTCTGCTAGAAGCAATTATCATTAGTCTATTAGGGGCATTATTTGGTATTTTATTAGGAGTCGCAATCGGCAATCTTTTTTCCATTGTTTTGAATACGGGTTTTGTGGTGCCCTGGAACTGGGTGATCTATGGAATTGTCATTTGCACGATAGTGGGACTGCTGGCCGGCTTATACCCTGCGTTAAAAGCGGGAAAATTAAATCCTATCGAAGCCCTGCGATACGAGTAATTCACTTGAAATTTACAAATGAAAGACTTGGTGCATTTAAAAAAATCATTAACTTGACCATCCTTTCCCTAAAAAATTCGCTCTTGATTTTGTTTATATAGGCATTTTTTCATTACAATTGTGACCCGTAAAATCTGGATGGTTATTTCTAAATTTAAAAACACTAAAAATTACGATCATGGCAGCAACACAACCGACTGCGACTGCATCCGTTAAGGCTACGTCTGTTCAGGCAAAGAAAAGCAGCAATGCTATTTCATGGCTCGCTCCCGTTATTTGCATTATTGCCGGTTATTGCATCTGGCGTTTTATTTTCGGTAACCCTGATGGCTTTAAAACTCCTGGTCAGGGAGCTTTTTGGCCAAAACACAAAGACCCAAAAGGCGCTTTAAATGCCATTTACATGGGTGGTATCATCGTTCCGATTTTATTAGGAATGTTGTTGATGGTGATAGTTTTTTCAATAGAAAGATTTCTTACAGTAAGCAAAGCATTAGGCAATGGAAGTGTTTCCGATTTCATTCGCAGAGTGCAGTATCACCTCGCCAATCGTAATGTCGATTCTGCTTTATCAGAATGTGACAAACAACGCGGTTCCGTTGCCAATGTGATGAAGGCAGGACTTCGCCGCTATAAAGAAATGATTGGTAACACCGAATTGAACACCGACCAGAAGGTGCTCGCGATCCAAAAAGAAGTGGAAGAAGCGACTGCGCTGGAACTTCCCATGCTTCAAAAAAATCTCGTTTTCCTCTCCACTATCACGTCTGTCGGAACATTGATCGCCCTGTTGGGTACGGTAATGGGAATGATCCGGTCGTTTAGTGCATTGGGTGAAGAAGGGGGAGGAGGAAGTGCTGCTGGTCAGTTAGCAGTTGGTATCTCCGAAGCTTTGTATAATACGGCATTTGGGATCGGAACGTCTGCCTTGTCTTTGATCATGTACAATGTGTTTACCACTAAGATTGATGCGATTACGTATGGCATCGATGAGTCAGGATTTACGCTGACGCAGAGCTTTGCATCGCTTTATAAATAATATTGCCGTTCTGCCCGGAGCTTCAAGGGACCCCGTCGGAGAGTTCCTTAAAACAGAGGGCAGAAGTTGGTAATTATTTTATGGAAATTGAATTGTTTTGAGTCTCATACTAAATCAGTAATTCATGCCTAGCGTTAAAATACCCAAGAAGAGCACGTTTGTAGATATGACTCCTTTTGTGGATGTGGCATTTCTCATTCTTACGTTCTTCATCATGGCAACAAAATTCAAGCCACCAGAGCCCGTTGAAGTCACTACTCCAAATTCGGTTTCGACCCAGGAGCTGCCTGAAAGCAATGCTTTACTCATCACGATTGACAAGGAAGGAAAGGTCTATTTTACTGTTTTGTCGGAAAAGGACAAAACGATCTATGATGAAGTGATCAATACTATTAATTCTTCAAGAAACCTGGGGTTAACTGACGCTGAAAAACGTAATTACAGGAAGACATATATGGTCGGAGTCGGATTTGGTCAGCTTAAACAATTATTAGATATTCCCGCTGAACAGCAGAATAATTTAAAGCAGACCGGTATGCCGATTGATACAACAGGTGGGGACCTGACTTATTGGGTACAGGCCGCTAAATCAGCTTTCGCAGGAACGCGGTTGCAATACCTTGTCAAGGGAGATAATATGTCCAAATACCCGGTATTCAAAAATGTGCTCGGAGCGCTAAAAAAGAATGACGTTTATAAATATAACCTGATTACGGCCCCGGAAGATGCTCCTTCCGGTACGGAGTTGTATGAAGAAAGGCGCAGGGCTAGATAATATTTTTTAACTTTAATAAAATTTACTTATGGCACAAATAGAGGATAGTGGTGGTGGTCACAAAAAGGGACCTGGCGTAAAAAAAGCCAAAAAACTTTCAACCCGCGTGGATATGACCCCGATGGTTGACCTCGGTTTCCTGCTCATCACGTTTTTTATTTTTACGACGACCATGAGTAGCCCGAAAGCCTTGAACTTAAATATGCCTAAGGATACAAAAAATGAGGAGGAGTTAAATAAGGCAAAGGAATCCGGCGCCTTGACGATCATGCTCGGTAAAGACAACAGTGTTTATTATTACGAAGGGCAGTTGGCTCCGGACGGCTCAAATTTTAAGTCAGCCACTTTTGCAACGATACGCGACGAGATCATTAATAAGAAAAAAGAAGTGATGAAGAATCACATTCACGATGATAAGTGTCCTAAGATCTGGGCAGAAAATAAAGGTGATAAGAATTCCTGCCTTGACAGGGACTTTGTGGTTGTTATTAAACCAGACGAAGATGCTACGTACAAAAATACGGTGGACATGCTTGATGAAATGACCATCAATAACGTGAAGCGTTATGCGATGATCGATATAACACCACAGGAGCTGGAAGTAGTGCATGCAACAGAGAAATCTTTAGGAAAGTAACCGTAAGGTGTGGAAACGGTTTTGTTTTTGCATCTTAGTTAAAACAAACTAAACCATGGAAGCAAATAAAATCTTAAATGCTGACATTCTTGATCTGATCTTCGAGGATCGTAACAAGGAATATGGTGCTTACGACCTTAGGAAAACATATAACAAGCGCATCGTAAAGGCACTCGTTATTACTGCTTCTGTTGCGTTGCTTGCCTTGCTTGGCTCTTTTTTGGCAAAGGCTTTTAATAGCGGTAAGAAGAATGTTGTTGAGCACGAAATAACGTTGCAGGAGATAAAGGAAGAGGAAAAGAAACCGGATATACCTCCTCCTCCTCCTCCCAAACCGCCACCACCACCGCAAGTGGAAATGGCAAAGTTTACTCCTCCGAAAATTGTGAAGGATGAAGAAGTAAAAGAGGTGATCCAGGAAAACAAGGAGTTAGAAGATAAAAAGATCGACGTAGTCAACCAGGAAGGTATAAAGGACGATAATATCGCTGCTCCTAGCCAGATAGATGAAGGAAAGCAAGTCATTGAAGAAAAGAAAGAAGACGACGAAAACAAGATATTTGAAAAAGTAGAAGTTGAAGCTTCTTTCCCCGGTGGCGATGGTGCATGGCGCAAATTTCTTGAAAGAAACCTCCGCGGTGATGTAGCGTCGGAAAACGGCGCTCCGGCCGGCACGTATACGGTGGTAGTACAGTTTGTGGTCGATAAGGAAGGTAATGTGAGTGACGTAAAAGCGCTTACCAGCCACGGCTACGGAATGGAAGACGAAGCCGTCAGGGTTATCAAAAAAGGGCCACAATGGAAACCGGCGATTCAAAATGGCCGCAATGTAAAAGCATACCGCAGGCAGCCAATAACCTTCCAGATCGAAGAGCAGTAGACGCGAATTACATGAATTCTTAGAATTCACTTCATAGATTTAAAAGGATTTTACAGAAATGTAAGATCCTTTTTTTTCGGGGTCACACAGATAATGGATCCGGATCTCATGGATTTGATCTTCGGAATCTTTAATTAATCGTTGCAATCCGTGATATTTGATCCATGGAATCCGCGAAATCAGCCACGTGGGATGATACGATTGTGGCCTTAGCGACACCACCCGGAGTAAGTGCCATCGGCATAGTCCGCTTGAGCGGTAAAAATGTTTTCTTGATTATTGATCAGTTATTTCCTTCCAGAAACTTAAGCGAACAACCTTCTCACTCATTGCATGTTGGGTTTTTACATGATGGCGAGAAAATAGTGGATGAGGTAGTGGTAGCGATCTACAAAAATCCACGGTCTTATACAGGCGAGGATCTTGTTGAAATCAGCGGACATGGATCACCCTATGTTTTGCAACAGATCATTGATGCGTGTATAAACAAAGGGGCGAGGCTGGCAAAGCCCGGAGAATTTACGCAACGGGCTTTTTTAAACGGCAAAATGGATCTTACACAAGCCGAAGCGGTAGCCGACCTGATCGCCAGCAATACGGCCTCATCACAAAAGGCAGCCCTGCACAATATCCGGGGAGGTTTCTCAAACCAGCTGAAGGATTTGCGTGAAAAGCTTATTCGTTTTTCGGCGCTGATTGAATTGGAACTGGACTTTTCACAGGAGGATGTTGAATTTGCCGACCGCAGGCAGTTGCATGACCTGGTCGAAGAGGTTGATGGGGTAACTCTATCGCTGATCAATTCATTTCAATTGGGTAATGTGATCCGAAATGGGATCAGCGTGGCCATTATTGGAAAACCGAATGCCGGCAAATCAACTTTACTAAATACTCTACTTAATGAGGATAGGGCTATTGTCAGCGAGATACCCGGAACAACACGGGATACCATTGAAGAAGTAATTAATATTGATGGGATTCTTTTCCGCTTAATTGATACAGCCGGTATCCGGCAGCATACTTCAGATGCAATTGAATCGGTTGGAGTGAAACGGAGTCTTGAAAAAATGAAACAAGCCGATCTCGTTCTTTATGTTTTTGACGTAAACGAATCTGTGTCTGAATTACGAAATACGAGATCCGAATTGCTCACGAACAACATAAAATTTCTACTTGTAGCGAACAAGATCGATGTTGGCAACGAAGCTGAATTACAAGGAAAATTTCGCGAGATCGACAGCATCATATTTTTATCTGCAAAGAATGGGCTGCATCTTGAAACATTAAGGGAGCGGATGGTGGATGTCGTGTTGCAGGGACAAGTGCAGACCGAAAGTACCATCGTAACGAATGCACGACATTTTTATGCCTTGCAGCACCTGCATTCTTCTTTGATTGACGTTAAAAAAGGATTGAACGAAAAATTACCTGGCGATCTCTTAGCACTTGATATTCGTCGGAGTCTCCACTATCTTGGTGAGATCACAGGCGAGATTACAAATGAGGATCAATTGGATTATATTTTCAGTAAGTTTTGTATTGGAAAGTAACTGCATCGCATCTGACGCACATTCTACGCAGTTACTGCATATTCTCATTCTGTTATAGTTGCTTTTCTTTGTTTTTAGTTGCCTTTAGTAGCCATATTTTTGGTAGGATTGTAGCCATTACATCTAAAAGTAATGACCTTTCTATTGAAAAACGAAGAAGTTTGATACGATATGATACGGTATGATACGCAACGATACGGTTTGATACAATAAAACCACACAAATCCCACAAACACTTATGAGTAGTAATATGCGAATTGTAAAAATCTGCGAATCTTGCAAAAACGAATTCATTGCAAAGAAGACAACTTCAAAAACGTGCTCTGACGCTTGTGCCAAACGATTATACAAGCTCAATCAAAGAAATACCAAGATTGCTCACACTGAAATGAGAACGGAAATAAAACGAAGCCCAATGGCTATCATAACAAAAGATCAAATTGAGACAATTCAAGCAAAAGAAAACTTGACATTAAAGGACGCTGCCATACTGTTGAACATTTCTTCTCTCACCTTGCGAAGGTGGATTTTATCCGGAAAAGTGAGATCAAACAAAGTCGGTAAGAAACATTCCATTTGCAAACAAGACTTGTTTTTGTCGTAATACGAATGCAGTAATTTGCCGTGAATGTTATTCTAAAAAACGCTACTGCCAAGCAAGCTTTGATAATTCAGATTCCCTGATAGGACAAATCCGGGCCTTTGGCAGTAATGACAGAACAACATTACTACTTTTGGATTGACTTCTTCTTAATAACAACAAGAGTAGATTTGATTATGTTTGCCTTTTTTGACAGTTAACTATCCTCGCAACATCAAAAGGATAATAAAATGATATATCAAGTAAAAGCAAAATTCAACTATGATAAAGCCCAAGAGTTCTATCGAAAATTAACAGATGGCACCATAGACAAACAACGACCGGACGGATCGGAAATAGTAAATTCAATGAACAGAGCAACAATCGATAACAATGGAGATATTAATTGGACAGAGTTATGCTTCTGCCCAGCTCCTTTGCAACATGAGCGGGCTACAGTTTATGACACATACTTTACTGACATAAAAACTGAACCCATTCTAAACCCAAAAATAATTGAAGGAAGTTCTTTCATGGAAAAACTTTCTAAGTTCTAACGCATAAATTGAAAATATGAATTAACCACTACTGCCAATAAAAGTGTTGCTGGCAGGGCAGACACAGCGCTAC
>Ga0163162_10006822_pt1 | contig 11079 bp, 5 predicted proteins | sample S55metaG_FD_115310 | JGI IMG/M metagenome (GOLD analysis project Ga0163162, IMG submission 115310) | Switchgrass rhizosphere microbial communities from Kellogg Biological Station, Michigan, USA - S5-5 metaG | ecosystem: Host-associated > Plants > Roots > Rhizosphere > Soil | place: USA: Michigan...
GAAGTATAAGTGACGAGCGCAGCGATTGTCAGAACTACTCGCCTCAGTTCCAAAACCTCGAGCGCAGCGAGTGTCGGTACTACCCGCCTGAGTGGTTGATTCTGTAATGTAGTGACGCTGGAAAATTAGACAGTCGCTTCGCTTCTGGTTCAGTACTTAGTTTACCGGGAGCGATATTTCTGGAACAAATGGCTATCCTGGAAGTGACAGAACCAATTAATCTCTCCCAAAATGTCTAAGACTATTTTCGCCCGGGCATAGTTCTGCGCCACTCTAATCTCAGGAGAGTTTCCATGAAGCGTCTTAAGCTGTTCGTGATCATTACCACAGCGTTGTTGTCTTTAACAGTAAGCGCATCCGCCCAAACACCTGGACCACAGTTTTGGCGACGGGCCACCTGTGAACCGCTTGAGCCGAGAACCAGGTTAGAGAATTTGGACCAACGTTATTCGACGGTGATTATTAAGGGCTTCACGCGTGTAACGAGCATAGAGTTACGCGGAATTCGTGTTGATGCGGTCGAGATGCATGAACCAGGACGAGGAGAAAGCACTAAGGGGCTTGTAATTGCCCTACGAGAAGGTGGCGATCGACCTAATGATAATCGTGCCTTTGTCGACTATGAAGAGATCGCGCCGCTACTAGCCGCAATCGACTCATTGAATCGTGTCGACGAAAGCTCGACCAAACTTACAGGCTTTGAGGCTCGGTATCAGACTCATGGCGATCTCGAAATGGTTTCGTTTCGTCAGACAAATCGAGGCACCGCGGTTACTCTGACTACCGGAATCTGTGAAAAACCGACAGTCACGATGTCGCTTGACGAGTTCGGAAAATTCAAGGCCATGATTCAGGAAGCTAAGGCACGCATCGACGAACTACATTAAAACCTATCGTCAGTCTGTAACTTTTATTCGGACCTCAGTGCCGTTGGTGCGAATTTCCGGAACATACATCGCATGCCCGAGCACCGGTAACGCGTGGAACACGCCTGGTGACTCTGCTCTTAACTCGTAACTCAGCTGCCAAACGCCCTGAGGTAAATGATCGACAAACATCGCGACTTTCCGATCACGCAGCTCCTGATAAACCCAACGGCTGCGATCGGTGAAATCGCTATCCTGACTAAAATTAGTAGTCTCAACTTTACTCCCCGCCAGTGCGCCAGACTTCAATTCCCGGATGTAAAGGTTACCGCCACTCTTGATCTGAACTGCTTCGAGACCAGCGGGCTTAAGATCTTCAAATAGCAGATAGTCGTAATTGTTTTTTGCCTCGACGGTCATCACCATCTCAATACGATCACCGCTCTTAACCGACTCACCGTCGTTAAGCAGTACGCGCTCCGAAACGATTCCCTTTAGCAGAGTCGGATGGTTCACCAACTTGAAGTACTGACGCTTCACAAAGATCTCATTACCAGCCGCGGTCAATGGTTCTTCCTGACTAAAAAATTCTGCCTGAGCGGAAAAATAGAGCGGGCCATCGCCACTCTTTTTCAAAATACGGATTTCGTTCGGACCGTCTTTCAACAGCTCCCGAGAAATTTCAAACTTGCTCGGCGCGCTGAGAAGCTCGTCGACGGATATCTGCTTTGTAGCAACCTTTGCACCATTTACCAGCACGTCATAACTGACGGCCGACTTCGCTTCGCCACTCACGCGCAAAAAGTCGTTGAGCGTCAAAACAACGATTGCCGTATCGCGCGTATTACTCCATTGAGCGCCACGTCGATTTTTGACAAGCCAGTTGGTGACCGGTTCTATTAGTTTGTTTGTTGGATCGATCGCCAGCAGCGCTCTTAATGCAAATGAGGTTGCTTCAACCCCACCGTCAGACCAGCGCCAATAAATGCCGTCTTCTCCCCAGTGTGCCGTAGCGATAACAGAAGCGCCGGCACTTTCTGAATTGCGTTGCAGTATCGAGGTATCTGGTCTGCTGTCAACCTTAACGCCGTTCTCCAGATTCTCTACCAACGTCTTCGCCTTGTCGTTGAAGCCGTAGTTATGCGCGGCCAGGGCCAATAAAGCGCGCGTGTAAGCGTTCAACCTATCGCGATTATTCCAGATGTTTTCAAACGCGGTAGTTTGAAACCTGGTGATTTCTCGCTGTTGATTGGCGGCATGATAACTGGCTAATGCGTGAAGCATCCACGACTGTGCATCATAGTTCGCCTCCTCTTCGACGAGCTCTTTGTCGAGAAATCCTGCAGCATGGTCCATCACATCTGATTTCACTTCCACACCGCCCTGCCGGGCAATAGTCATCCCCCACAGGACATAGGCGGTCATAAAATGGTCGCTATCGCCTTCTTTCCACCAGCCCCAACCTCCATCCGCATGTTGGAAATCATATAAACGTTCGAGCCCGTCGCTCGTCATTTTCTGGAGCTCTTTTAGATCATGTTTACCTTTAGGGTGAGTTGCCTCTGCGGTCGATTGCTCAATACCGCCAAAGATCTTATTCATCGCCGTTTCCGGCTTTAGCCCGAGATCTCGGAGTGTCTTTACAGTGATCACTGCCGGAAGGAAGCGGCTCATCGTCTGCTCGGTGCAGCCGTAAGGGTAATTAATCAGGTAAGGCAGCGAGTCGAGCATTGTTACAGCCATGCTTGGCGCCACCTGGACCGTCAGTCTGGTCGATTCGACCTTACGTTCCTTTGGAAGTTCGAGGTTTACCGAGACATTGTCCGTGCGCATTTTCCCGGAGCGGGAAACAAACTTCTCGATTCCGTGCTCGAAAATGGAAAAAGACTTCTCCATCGCATCGGAATACTTAGGACCACGGGCCTCGACTCTTAGCCGGGCGTCACTTGCATGTGTTACCTGGACCATCCAATCCACGCGTTTTTCGCCATTTGCGGGGACCTCAACGGCTTGCCCGCTAACCGCAGCGCTGCGTCCATCAATGATTTGGCCAGTGACAGTCAGACCGTCTGCAGTTAAGTCTGGTCTTACGCGCATCGACTGATCGGTATTGTTATTGAGAACCGCCGACACCGTAACCTGATCGCCCACGACAAAAAATCTAGGCGCCTGGAGACGAACTATCAGAGGTTGCTTGGTGCGAGTTGAGGTATCCCCAATTCCAACCTGATTACCGGTCGTAATTGCACGGGCGGTGGCCTGCCAGGTCGTTAACGAATCCGGATATTTCACCTTTATCGTGGCGCTACCATCAGGACCTGTCGTTACATCCGGCTGCCAGAAAATAGTCGATCGAAAGTCGCTCCGGACTTGAACGGGCGCCTCGCCTTGTTGCGGAAGCTCTGCAATTCTACGCTCCGCCAAAACATCGAGCGCACTGGCATCTGCTCGCGATGTGGATTTAAGCATCTCTCGTTGATCGGCAAATACTGCTGCCGGTCCATTTGCAGCTCCCTCTTTGGCAATCCCGCCCACCGAGTAGTTAAGACTTCCGGACGGACGGACTTCGTCTTCATCGCGCTGACCCAGGTCTTTTTCATTTAGTATTTTTCCGTCTACCTCAACCAACTTTGCATAGGGCTTCTGTTCGAAGCTGCTCCGCAACTGAACCTGACGCGCCCGCTTCGTGCCGTAATAGAACTGTCGCGGATCGCCAGCATAGTCTTGTTGAATGTATTTGACCGAATCGTCGATTAGGCCCAGCGCCACCTCGGCTGAAACAGGCCGCCCGGCATAGTCGGTGGTCTTGATTGATAGTGTTCCTTCTTCGCGAGCCTGATATTGCTCGCGATCGGCTTTCACTGCGACTGTTAAAAACTCCTTCGCCGGAGGTACTACGACTTCTTTGGAATCTTGAAACAATTGCAGATCACTTACCATCACGGCGCGAAGGAAAATGTTTGGCACATGCTTTTCATTAATTGGGAGCTCAATGAGTTTCGTATTCCCGGTAACATGGACCAGTTGATAGCTCAGGACATTTTCTGCTTCGACTGTGAACAGAACGTAGCGATCGCTGGTGGGCACAGTCAGCATTACTGTGGCTGTCTGACCGGCACGAAAAGTATCCTTATCAACTATTATCTCCACGCCTCCACTGCGATAACCAAGATCTGAAGAAGCATTAGTTGCGACCCAGATCGATGTCTCGGCCTTGATCGGCAGTAGAAATCGATCGCGCCGGGGATCCAATCCCTGTGAACTTTGCCAGGAAACTTTGTAATAACCCTCTCTTTCGGGCTGGAAAGTTAGATGACCGTCGCCTTCCGAATCGGTGGTAACGGTCGCGCTTAGAATCGACTCTTCTTTATAGCCAGAGAATCTTCGCTTCCACAACGCATTAGGCTCTGACGGAACTTCTCCTCGAGCTCTTAACCGGCGCAACTCTTCGCCTTGTACTTCGCGTCCGGCTGGATCGGTCCATATTTCCCATCTATAGAGACGGTTGATTTGAACTTGACCAGTAGTTGAAATGGGTTGTTGGTTTGCATCCAGGGCTTTGAAATCGACATTTATTTTGTCCTTTGGCCGGCAAACCATGAGATCTGGGCGGACCTCCACGTAGTAACGTTGGCGAGTGACGCGCACGAAATCGCTCGCAAGAATCTCTCGACGAGATGAATCAGTAACACGCGCTTCTACTCGATATTCAAAATCCTGATTGTAGTTTTCGCGAGGAGTGTCGAAGCTCAATACAGCTTTACCGGTCGCATCAGTTTTGATCGTCTCACGTTTTATGACCGCACCGTTTCCATAGTATCCGCGTCGCTGAATATCGAGATCGTCGTAATACCATGGGTATTCGCGCGTTCGCGACCAGTATTGAAAATATGGCTTCTGATAGACTACGACGTCGACACTTGCGTTGCTGACTGGTCCGCCGAAATAGTAATCGGCTTGAATATTAACCTCGACCTGCTCGCCTAAACGGAAGGCTTTCCGTTTCCCGTTTTCCTGTGGAGTCTTCACTTCAACTTTGAATTCCGGAAGTTTGTACTCTTCCAGTCGGAATAAGCGGGCGCTCCCAATCGATCTCCCGCGTCCCGATTCCCAAAACTGAATGTTGTATTCGCCCAGCGGCAACTGTTCGGTAAGTTCCAGAGAACCCCATGAGCTTCCGAATGAGTTCAAGGTAGCTTTGCCATCGGAAACTTTCGTCCCTTTAGGATCGTCGATCTCATATTCAATGGTCTGATTCGCTGGGGTTGTGTATTGCCCCTCAGTGTAACGGCGGGCAATAAATTTGAATTGCAACGTCTCTTTTGGCCGGTAGGCCGGGCGATCAGTAAAGGCGTAGATGCGCCAATCAGCTCCACCCGAACCGTAATACGATGAACTCATCGCAAACGCCTGACGTGCATCACTATCCGCGACCGCCAAAAGAACATGGGACGCAGTCTCAGCTGTTAATCCAAAATACGCTGAACCATCATGATCAGTGGTTTGGACCAACTTCTTCCACGTCCACAAATTGTTCACCTGATATCCATCCCACAGAACTACATTTGCGTTCGCAATTGGGGCTCCCGTAATGGCATTTGCAAAAAAGACCGACGCCTGCTTCGACCCTGACATCAGAACCAATGAGGCGTCGCTGACCAGAATCAATTCACGCGCAGTCTGACCCGAACCATTAGCAAGCAGGAGATAAGCGCCAACCGGCAATTTCTCGGTGATTCGAATTTGATTGCTAGTTTGCTTGTAAGCAGTCGAGTCTATCTTTTCGGTCCATGACTTAACCGGCCGCTTATCGCCAAGCGAGATTCGCTGGAGCCACAAGCTTACTGAAGCATCTGGATTGTCGCCCACTAACTTTAGATCGGGACTTAGATCAACCCGGAATAGAGAAAGAGCGACAGAGGGAACATTGCGAGCACTGATGAAGAATTGAATCTCCGACTGAGGAAGGAAAACATTGGAAACCGCGACCGATAAGTTTGGAGAGGAGATATTGATTATTTGCTGTTGCGCGTTATCGTAGTAACGACTCTCGCCTTTACTAAACTCAGCTACCAGTCGACGATAAAGCTCAAGCGCCTTAACAAAATCGGGTTGTTGCTGCCATTCCCCTTCCCTAACCTGAACAATAGCTCCAGTTGTATTCATCCACTCTGCATACGAGTAGAGCGCATCGTCGTACCAGGGTGATTGTTTGCCTGCCTTTAGCGCTGCTTCAAATTCATCAGGAACTCGCTGGCGGGCTTCCCAGTCACTCGCCGTATTTCGCAGTGACATCGCAATAAGAAAATGCAGATGTGACTTGTCAGATTCTGAAGTACTGATTTTGAGTGCGTCTTCCAGCGTGGTGATTGGAATGTAATTTCCGTAGTAGCCGTAGTAATAATACTCAGCGGCTCTTGGAGGCTCGGCCGCTCTAAAAACAATCTTCAAATAACGACTGCGTGCTTCGTCGATCGAGCGTTGGCCGGCCCACCAGTCAAGTGCTTGTTGGTAGTGTGGCCAGGCAGCACCCCAATTCATCTGGTTTTGCCTGGTCCAAAAGAGATCTCCGAGTGATTCATGTGCTTCAGCCCAAACGAGATCTCGATCCTCAGGTTTTTCGCTGACCCTGATAAGTTCTTCCAATTGCTTTTGAGCGGCGTCGGTGGTTGTCGGGTCCGAGGTTTGAGTTGCTGCCTCAGATCGCCATGAGGAGTCGGCAAGACGAAACTCAACCCATCTGCGGTCCTGGATATTTAACTTTGACCGGTCGATTCTGGCGTACAACTCGTGCGCCCGAGCGTACGAACCTTCTGCATAGGCTTTTTCTGCGGCAGTCCTGGTGTTGCCAAAATCTGATTGCTGAACAAGCGAATTGATGAGGAGGAAGGTTAACGCCGTGATGGAAATGATTGTTTTCATGGTCAATTGAGCCGAATGTCAGAGTTCGGGCCAGATCACTTTTCTGACCGCAAAATGGGAATTTCAGACTGAAGAACAGTCCTACGAGGTGACGGCCCGATTATAGCTGAGTCAATCGCCCGATATCTGAACGATCTCGAGGGCAGAAGCTTGCGGAAAAAATAGAGGACTGGAGGTCGGATAATGGCAATAAAGGGCAAGCGAACTCCCTCGATGGCTCTGAAGAGGTCCGGTAATTAATTCAGAGACATCATCGCCTGCCCAGTCTTGCCCTCTGGGGATTCTTAAGCTTGACCAAACTTTACATCGATGGTGGCGGACCTTCCGGTCGTCGGGGACGGCGAGCTGCCAACTGAGCTTTCTGTTCAGTGGTTAGAATTGTGCCAATCTGGGCCATCGCCTTCGCATGAGCTACCTGTAACTCGACATCGATTTTTGCGCGTGCCTCAGCAGCAGCTCTTACCGTAGCTTCGTCGAAGGGAGTGGTGAAGGGGTTACTTTCGTTTTGATGCAACGCGCGCATCTGATCTCGTAAGTCTTTGGTGCTGGTCTCCAACGACTCGGTGATTTTGCTGATCTGGGTCTTTTGATCGTCGGTCAAATTTAGTCCATGCAAGAATGGAAACCCACCGCGCGGTCCATGACCAAAACCAAATTCCCCGTCCGGCGGCGGTCCACCCTGGCCTTGCGGGCCCTGAGAAACCACCACCATTGCAGTTAATACGATTAGTGCGGCTATGCTAATTAGGGCGGTAGAAAAGCTTCTCCAACTAAGTCTCATTGTTTTCTCCTTCATTTCTGCATGCAACGATAATCACTTTCAGCTTCAGCCGCCTCGATATTCAGAGCCGAAAGGCGAAGGACCCATACGGCAGGCGCGCTCATCACAGTTCCACCCGCGCAGGTAAAACTGATGAACGGTTGCCTTCCCTCGTTCTTCCTGCGGCTGAAGCTGAAACTAAAAGTGACATGCAACGTTCCACTGCGGAACAATATTTTCGTGATCTAGTAACGACTGGTTCATCTTAGACGCTCGAAACGATTTGACGATGCAAAGACTTCGTTAAGACTGAGCAAAGTTTTGTAAAGTAGGCCGGAATTCGAGTGTTTGACCTTTTACAATGCCAATCTAACGCCTAAGATGCGCTGGTAGACTGAAGTTTGAACATGCGCCAAATTCTTGTGATTGATGATGATGTAGAGCTGTGTGAGTTAGTGGCGGAGTATCTTGAACCTGACGGCTTTCAGGTCGAGTCAGTGCATGATGGTGAGTCAGGACTATTACGTGCCTTATCAGGAGATCATTGCCTGGCGGTCCTTGACTATATGCTTCCCGGGTTGAACGGTTTTGAGCTACTGAAACAAATTAGAGCACAGTCTAAAATCCCAATCGTGATGTTGACTGCGCGTGGCGATGCAGTGAGTCGAATTGTTGGGCTGCAAATCGGGGCGGACGATTATCTTCCAAAACCATTTGATCCTCTTGAGCTACTGGCTCGTATCAATGCCGTTTTGAGACGAACTCAACCCGCCGACAGTACCGAACAAACTCGGATCAGTTTGGGAGATATCGACATGGACCACCAAACACGCACAGTCCGGCGCAATGGAGAGGTGGTAGACCTCACTTTGGTCGAATACTCATTACTCGAAAAGCTTCTTAAGAGCCCGGGTCGCATCGTTTCTCGCGAAGAGTTGGTTAAAGACGTGTTGCATCGAGCCTTGTCTCCTTTTGACCGGAGTATGGATACGCATGTAGCCAACTTGCGGAGAAAACTGGGCCACCAGGTGAATGGAGTCGAGCGCATTCGAACGGTTAGGGGGGTTGGCTATATCTACGCCGTGCCTCCGTCTAAACGGAATTAATCATGCGGAGTCTGTTTCTCAAAATCTTTCTGTGGTTTGGTCTGGCTATGGTGCTGGCAAACGTGGCGTCGTTCGCCACCGGGGTGCTGGTGGAGCGTCGGTTTCAGCCACCGCGAAACTCGCCAATGGCCTCAACGATCGGAATTCTGGCCCAGACGGCAGCCGACACTTACGAGCGAGACGGCGCTACAGCACTCAACGCATTTTTAAGACGCGCGGAACAGAGTTCAGGTATTAAAGCTACGCTACTTAACGAGCAACGAGCGAGTCTCGGCAGCACGCAAGATTTGGATTCGTCTGTTTCTGAACTAGCTTCACGAACCTCGAATCAGTCAAAGTTGGTTTATGATTTTCCCCCACCAGGAAGTCGGAACATCCGGCCAGCGCAAGCGGCGCAATTAGTGCAAACACAATCAGGAGCAAATTTCATTCTGGTTGCTCGTCTGCCGCCGCCCGAGTTTCCGCGTCCGCCCCGGATTGGTGAACCTGGTTCGCTGGGTTTTGGTTTGCGCGTACTGGCTCGTACGCTTCTGCCTTTGCTGCTGGTTGGAGGATTGTTCTGTTATCTGCTTGCCAGATCGCTCGCGAAACCAATCATACAGTTGCGCGGTGCGGCTCATGAACTGTCCGACGGAAACCTAACCGCTCGGGTTGATCCATCGCTAATTACACGACGGGACGAAATTGGTTCACTGGGCAAGGATTTCAACCTGATGGCTGCACATATTGAATCGCTGGTGTCGGCTCAACGCCGTCTGCTTGCAGATATTTCTCATGAGCTACGTTCACCACTCGCACGACAGGGAGTGGCCTTGGGCATCGCCCGGAGGCGAGGAAATCCGGAAGTAACACCAGCGCTGGATCGGATAGGTCGCGAGGCCAATCGAATGAACGAGATGATCGGACAGTTGCTCGATCTCTCAAGAGTTGAGAGCGGTGCTGAACTAATCGATAAATCTCGCGTCGATCTCTCGAGTCTTGTCTCTGATATTGTTCAGGACGCCGATTACGAGGCCCGTGATAATAACCGGGGCGTCAGGTTAATCTCGAACGACGCATGCACCGTACTGGGATCGATTGAGCTTCTGAATAGCGCTATCGAAAATGTTGTACGCAACGCGTTGCGGCACACGAAGCGGGAAACTGAAGTAGAAGTTAATCTCAAATGCGTTGCGAATAACGGAACCAGTGAATCAATCATCACGGTCCGGGATCACGGCGCTGGCGTTCCGGAGAAATCTTTAAAGGAGATCTTCAGACCGTTTTACAGAGTCGAGGACGCCAGAGATCGAAAGAGCGGAGGAACCGGGTTAGGTCTGGCTATTGCCACTCGAGCGGTCGCGCTACATAGCGGAACTATTAACGCGCGTAATCGGGAAGATGGCGGGCTCGAAGTTGAGATTTGTATACCGTCGGTATGAGAGGGATTTTTGGACATTGAGCATTGGTCATTGATCATTTTGCTGAGGCATTTGCAAAGCACTAGCAACTGCATAGAGATGATTTCTCATTTTTACCGGGGCTTTAGCCCAGTGAAGTCTCGTGACAATCAAATTGAGAATTTAAAAACGACCGACCGCAAATCTCACGGTGTGTCACTGGTGAGCAGATATATTGCAAATGAAGCAAGCCAATGCTCACCCGCATAATCTCCCGACGCTACCTGCGCCAAACCCGCCCCGGCATGCTTCTCCGCCGATCCCGCCAGCGCGGCCCGAGCCGAATCGTTTTGCGGGAGCGCTCTTGCAATATTATTCATAGCCCAGGCTCGCGAGAGATTTAGACCATCCAGGTGCACTAGCTTTGGATCTGTGCGATCCGTTACCAGGGCAGGTTGAAGCAGACTGGCTGGTTGATTCTTGTCCACCTCGGGCAAGAATCGATGAAACCAGGATGTGAATTGATCAGGCTTCATTACCCTGCGCATGAGGTCGGCCTCCATCAGTGCCGGCGAGAAGAAGTCTTCGCCACCGGGCTCCCAGGCGCCTGGATAATTAACATCCTTTTCGAAATAAGTGCGACTGCGTTCCTCGAGCAAGGCAGCAAGTTCGCGATCGCCTACTGTCTTAGCGTAATCAAATGCGAACGCCAGTCCAAACGCTGTGTTTGGATGAACTCCCGTCCTGATCGGATAGTTCTGTTTTGGTAGAAACGTTTTATACGACCGCACGATGGCATCGGCTAAAGGTTGAATAGCTTCGGCCCAAACGTCCCCATCCGGGTCATCCCACGAGTGTAGCTCTTCAGCCAACTTCAAGAGCCAGGCCCAACCATAAGTGCGCTCGAACGATTGACGATTCGGCTCTTTTAGATATGCCACCTCTACTTTGAGATTTTCGGCAGTCAAGTTGGCACTGAGCGCTTTACGAATCTGCGGTGCTTCCGCCAGGTTAGGAAATACCTTTAAAAGTCTAACCAGCATCCA
>Ga0163162_10006825_pt1 | contig 11074 bp, 16 predicted proteins | sample S55metaG_FD_115310 | JGI IMG/M metagenome (GOLD analysis project Ga0163162, IMG submission 115310) | Switchgrass rhizosphere microbial communities from Kellogg Biological Station, Michigan, USA - S5-5 metaG | ecosystem: Host-associated > Plants > Roots > Rhizosphere > Soil | place: USA...
GCTGCTGCGGCCGGGGGTGGTGCAGCGTCGGCTGCCACCATCGCCCAGGCTGCCGCTGTGGCCGCAGCGTGGGCCCCTGCTGCCGCCATGGCATCGCTGGCGACCCTCGGCGCCAATTCCGGCCCTGCGATTGGCGCGATCATCGCGACGAACGCGGTGGCACTGGCGCTCTCCGCTCTAGGCGGGGTTGCTGCCGTTAAGAAGGCGGAGGGCGGTCCTGTGTTCGGTCCCGGCACCAGCACCAGCGACAGCATCCCGGCGATGCTGAGTAACGGCGAGTTCGTCATCCGGAAAAAGGCGGTCGACGGACTCGGCATCCCGGCGCTCAACCACATGAACCGCACCGGGGAGCTGCCTTCGGTGTTCGCTGACGGCGGTGCCGTGACGGCGGTGCGCCCGAACAACACGCCAGCCACGGCGCCGGGCGGCGCCGGCACCTTCAGTGCGGACCCGGCGTTCAAGACGATGATCGCGGGCGCCCTAGCGGAAGCAGCCAAGCTGATGCCGCCGGTCAACCTCTACCCGACCCTGGATCCGGGCGCAGTGCTGCGCGAGGCGCTGTCCTCTCCCGGTGGTCGCCGAGCCACATTTGAATTCCTCAGCCAGAACTCGGGCCGGGTGAGAAAGAGCCTCAACCGATGAGGGGCCGATCCGACCCCCTGGTGCAGGGAATGATCGCCGGCGCCGAGGCCGTGGCCGAAGCTGTGGCATCGGTGCTGGCACAGCGCGTCTACACGGAGACCGGTGGGCTCGACGAATGGACTCCCTCCATGATCGTGGCGCTGCACCTGGCAGCCGCTTACCAAGCGGCCAAGGCGCCCGGGACGGCTTTGCCGCGGGAGCAGTACGTCGAACTGGTGCGGGCGCATTTGGACACGGTTTCGCGGGGCGACCCGGCCTAATCGTCCAGTAGCCAATCGACGCTTACCCTGAACGCCTCTGCGTAGCGCGCGGCCGCTGCCGGCCCGAAGCGCCGCGTTCCATTTTCGTGATGCCGGAAGGTTGATTCCTTCCAACCGTAGGCAGCACTGGCCTCGCCTGCCGACGACCAGCCTGCTGCTGCGCGGGCGGCGCGGAGTCGAGATGGGTTGGTATCGGGCACAACACAGATCCTCAGGCCTCAACCAGCGTTTCGCGTCGTGCGCTGTTGAGCCTGCCGACGTCAACGATGCGACCCGAAGCACCGACAGGCTCGATAACCCCTGTAACCGCGAGGCGCCGAAGGATTTCCCAGTACACGACAGATTTTTAGCAATGCGTGACACGGCCGGGTAGACGATCCGTAGCTCCACTAGTGGCGCCGAGCGGGACCACTACCGCTACGTTCCGGCAATTGGCAACCTGTCGGGCTGATCTGGCCGCCACGGCAACCCAAAGCTGCAGGCCTCCAATTCTGCATGGAAGTCCTGGCGTGATGTCGTCAGGTCAACCTTCGATAGCACTCGCCAAAATACCGTCTCGGCCAAGGCGTGAACCGTTGTCGCATCGGTTATAGACACCCGACGCGAGCCAGCATGGACCAAGGCAGACCGTAGGCGGTAGAATTCGCGCACTGTTCTGGATGTCTTAGCGCGTTCCTCCGGATCATCATTCAGGATGCTTGCCACATGTCGCGCGACCGTTTGCACGACTGGCGTGGTCCCGTCATCTCCGGAAAGCAGCGCCTCCAGAGCCGTGAAAAAGAACAGCATGCGCTCGGACCGGTCTGCCGATTGGCGACCGCGGGCGAGCCATCCAAGGCCCTGAGCGACCCGTTCAGCGATAGCCCCCGTAGGCGGGTCGAACACTGCTGACGCGATGACCCGAAAGGCCTCAGTTCGAGTCGCCACAACCGTTGCGGCACTCACGTGATAAAGGTCGGGAGAATCCGTGGAGGCAGGACTGATGGCTGCGTCATCAACGCGGAGCCCCTCTGCGCTGACGCTCGGCGATATCGGATGCACTTCGATCGCACCCCAAGTCGGCACTCCGCGCTCAAAGGTTTCGTTCGCTGTGATCCGGAGAAGTGAGACGGCGATCTGGACGAGCCAGGCGGCCTCTTCAGCGACATGGCCCTTGGCTGCGTTGGTCTGAACTTCCCAGCACACCTCCGGTAATCCAACTCGGATCGATCCGTCCGGAGAGAACGCAATGGCGCCCCCCCCCCACGCCGGCCGAGAACCTAGGGTTGCTGAGGCGGTCAAGGAGGCGGGCTGCCGCGGCCTCACCACGCATTGCCGCGACAGGCCCAATGGTCAGATGGTGGGACGGGTCCTTCACCCGGAACAGACAGTTGGGAGCGTAGTAAAGGCGGGCCGCAGCCGTTTCGTCTTGAACGCTGGCCAGGAAAATCGACTCGGGTGAACCTCTATCCTCCTGCTGCATCCAAGTCGCCGCGCTTTCCCAGAGCGCGTCTGCGAGCTCCTTCTCGTGGCCTAGCTTAGGACCCAAGAGGTGCAGGCAGCGTTGCACGATGAGGGACTTGAGGGACGAGACCTCTTCGGACATCTTGAAGGCAATGCCGCGGACGAGACGAGCGCCTCCCGACCCATTTTTCAGTGCATCATTGAACGCCTGCACAAACTCCTCAGACGATGAGCAGGCAGCTGCCTCCGCTGCGGGGTAAAACTTCGTCAGCAAATCCCGCAGGTGCCGATCGCTGGCCAGCTGGGGAGTGCGCTTCGGCTTACCAGTCACCGGTCAAACCTCAATTTGCCTGAACTAGCCTAGTGCGGCTGACTGCTGTCACGGCTTTACATGTGAGGCAGTGAGTCGCCCAAGATCCCTGCCGCTCGCCTCCGTGATGTGCCAGATGTGGCCGCCAAGATACAGGATTGCTCCGGCCAAAAGCGTCCACAGCTGAGTCTCCTGCCAGATCCACGCGCGCCGCTGCGATTTTGCGAATAGCACGGTGGCTTCATTGTGGAGCGCGGCGTCCCGAGCGGTGGCTGCGTCGAGCATGGACAGATTTGCCTTGAAGGCGACCTGGATGTTTCTGGACGCCCAGATACCGGCGACGAACGATGAGCTCCACGCGATGATCGCGACAAGTACCGGCAGTAGCGACCAAGCCAATTCTCGATCAGCGGTCTCATGGAACGCGAACGCAATCGCAGAGGCTGCGCCACCGAGGAAAAGCCGGTGCATGCTGCGATGCTCGTCCCGGTGCTGGTCGCGCAAAGTATCGCGGGAACTGCTCATTGTCGCGTCGCCCCAAGGTGGCCGGCACCCGGCCCCGACGGGGGTTGTATCATGTCGATGCTGGAGGCATAAAGACCGTGGGTGTGGAAACCCGGACTTAGGCGGCAGCTGACCTTTGGCGAGGTGGCTGTCGAACGCGGACTTGGCGGTCCGCTGGCTGGCGCCCTTGGCGGGGTGCAGCGCACTTAGGCATTGTAGCCGGGGGCGGTGCGTCATGTCCAGAGCGCAAGCTTAAAAGCCGCCGACACGTCCTAAGCGTGTTTCCAACCCCCGGCGACCGCCCGCCGCGGTCACGGCTGTGGAAAGCCGATCTTAGGACGAAACACCATGGAACAAACGCGAATTGCCCCGCCCGGGCTCGCCCCAGCGCTCCTGGGCGTCATCCCCTTGCCAGAGGCCAGCTTGGCGCTCTTCACGCTCAGAGAGCCACACAGGGAGTTCTTCACCCTAAGCCGTACGGAGCTGGGCGACACCGTGGAGGCGCTCATCGCGATCCTCGACGCCACTGAGGACGATCCTGACCTCGAGCCCAACGGTGACGAGCTGGACGGCAGCGGGGCCGAGGACGACTTTGGCGGCCACAACGTGCCTGGGCATCTGCAGGGGCCCGGTTGCCCGATCGCCGATCCTGACATGGCGGCCGATGACATTGAATGCGACGACATTGACCAGGACCTCGAGCTCGAGGACTATATCGAGGATGAATTTTCCGACCCGGCAGTGCGAGCGCGACACCGCCGGCGCATCCAGCGAACGCGCTGCATTCCCCGATATCGGGTTCGCCGGCACTCGCTGACTGGCGAGATCATGAGCCGAGAGGTGGCCCGGTATGAGCTCGGCGGCCGAGGACAGGTGCCCGCGCGCCAGCCGTTGCTCAAGCGGAAGCGAGGGATGCCTCAGCGGCCGCGGCCTTGAACTAGGACGCCCCCGCTTCGGCGGGGGCGTATCATTCAGGACCGATAGTCCTGTTGACACAGGTCCTCAAATAGGATTTATGGTCCTATGCCGTACAGCTTCAAGGACGATCCCGACCTGTTCAGTCGGCAGCAGGTTCAACAGTTCACCGGCGTGCCCGATGACGTCCTCCAGTTCTGGCTAAAGCAAGGCTTGCTGCGGCCTGTGGAGGCGAGCAGCCGCAAGCACCGGCGGTTCATGCCTGAGCAGCTGCAACTGGCGGTGATCCTCAATGAGTTGCGGAGCTTGGGTGCAAACGTCGGCGTGCTGCGTAAGTTCTCGGATATGTTCCATGGGGGAAGGGAACTGCTCAGGTTGGCGGCAAGTCGCGCGATGGAGAAACCGGACGGGCAGAACGGATTGGATCTTCGGGCCATCGTCGCGCTCGCATCCAGCTTTGTGTCAAACGATCGAGGATTGAAGGTCAACGGTCGACTCCCGCCGAAAATGTCACGAGCGCAAATCATCGAGTCCCATCGCGAATTCTGGGGCGAACTCTGCTCAGAATCTCTCATTATCGAGATTGCAGGTGAGTTGAGCGACTACGAAATATCTGCCCTCAGCGTTTGGGCCGACATTCAGGACATCGATCAAGGGGCCGATAACTGCGCGTGGCTTTTCTGGATTGAACCCACGGGTGAACCTCGCCTTGCAAGTGGTGTCGTAAACGAGTTTGCCCTGAGAGGACATCGCCACCCCCGTTCCGCCTTCTACATCGGGATCTCCGAGTGCCTCGGAGAAATAACTACCAAGCTCAAGAACCACGACGCGGCGAATAGGCGAGCCGAGGCTGCTGACCGTCCCCCAGTCCACGGATCGTCAACGTGAGCTCCCGCTTCGTCACCGCATCGCAACTCGCCGAGGAAGTCGGCGGTATCACCACGGCGACCGTGCGCACGCTGCGCGCCAAGGGCCTGCCCTATTGGAAGCCAGGCAAGGCCTACCTCTACCCTCTCGAAAAGGCGCTGGCGTGGATCGCTGCGCAGGAGGAAAGCAAATGCCCCGCCCCAACCTGGGCCCGCGGCTCGAGCACGTCGACGGCCGGCCCCACCTCTATATCGTCTGGTACGAAGCCGGCCGGCAGCGACGCCGTAGCACTGGCACGGCAGACGGCCGAGCGGCTGAAGCAGAACTCTCGGCGTTCCTCCGTGAGCGCGAACTCGCGACGCGGCCAGCTGGTCCAGCTCACCCCGCGGAATACCGCATAGCCGCGGCCTTGGACCTTTATGGCACCCTGCACGCACCGCACGCCGCGGATCAGCAGCGGATTGCTTACGCCATCGTGCCACTGCTCGAGTTCTGGGGCGATCGTACCGTCGAAACGATAACGAAGCAGACCTGCCGACAATACGCCAAGTGGCGCGACCGCGCTCCCGCGACGATGCGCCGGGAACTGAGCACCCTGCGCGCCGCGCTGAACTTTGCCCACAGCGAAGGCCGGCTCACTACCGTTCCCTTTGTCGAGCTGCCGGAGAAGCCCGAGGGCAAGGATCGCTGGCTGACCAAGACCGAGGCCGCCTTGCTGCTCAACAAGGCTCGCACCGGCCGCAGCGACGTGGCGCTTTACCTACCGCTCTATATCCTGCTCGCGCTCTATACCGGCGCCCGCCCAGGGGCGATCCTGTCGCTGCGCTGGCCGCAGGTGGACCTCGAAAACCGCCGGATTGACTTCGCGCCGATCGGCACGCGCCGGACGAACAAACGCAAGGTGCGCGGGCAACCGATCCCGGCGCGACTGATGACCTTCCTGCGGTACGCAAAGGCCAAGGGCACCGACCTCGGCTATGTCGTCCACCTCAATGGCGATCCGATCGCGGACATTGGCGGCTCGTGGGACGGCGATCCCGACCACCGTGGCCATGGCAGCTTCGGTAGCGCCTGCAAGCGCGCCGGCCTGGTTGGCGTCTCGCCTCATACCCTGCGCCACACCTGCGGCACCTGGCTCGCTCAGCGCGGGGTTCCGCTTCACCTGATCGGCGGCTGGCTCGGGCACTCCGACGGCAAGACCACTCAGCTCTACGCCCACCATCATCCTGACCACATGGCCGACGCCCTGCGCGCGGTCGACCGGAGGTAATTTCTTGTGCGAGTTATGTGCGAGCAACGAGCGCAGTTTCCCGCTCTGTTCACGGGCCTAAAACCGGAACATGCGTTGAAAGACGACGCAGTTCTGCGGTTGGCCAGCCCTCCGAAGGCAGAGGCCACAGGTTCGAATCCTGTCGGGTGCGCCAGAAAATCAAGCACTTAGCTGACTTCGCCCGCCTCCGTACGGAATAAGTACGGAAAAAGGGGGGTGAAAACTGGCCTACTCCCGTTGCCGCTCAGGCGAATTGAGCGGCCTTGCGATCGGGCCGAGCAAGCCTACTGCCTCCCTCTGATCAAGGAGAGTTGAACATGAAGCGCTTGTGGGCAGCCGCCGCCATAGTGTCATTTTCATTTTCCGCCTCGGCATACGCATCATGCCAATGGCAGTGGAATTGCCCCGGGGGACGTTGCGGCCAAGTTCCGGTATGCAACTCGCCGCTCGACATTGTGCCTCCCGCGCCGCCGTCGATTCCGCCCATCCCGACGCCGTCGATTCCGCCAATCGCTTCACCTATGATACCCCCGATTGGGACGCAGCAGTGCAGCCCGCAGTACATCTGCTCGGGATATGGCCAGTGCTCTTGGCGTACCCTTTGCCGATAAGGGGCCTAAGGATTCTCTAGCCGGGATTTGAGCGCGAGTAGTCCGGACGGACGCAACGACCGGGTCCATTAGCGCCGTGCAGTCGGCAATGCCGATGGTTGATGTTGGACTTTCTTGCTTCTCTATAGCCATTATGTGCCCATCGCTAAAATGGGGGCACCATGAATCGCCGCGCAATCATCATTTCACTGAGTATCGGCCTCGCCACGGGGGTGGGTGGTTGCGGATCATCAGGACAACCCGCGCCGGACCCGTCGGTCGCACCGATGAACGCCGAAACGCCTGCGATTGCACCATCTTACGCCACCCAAGTCGCCCGCTTCGATGAAGAAGATCATGGTACTTATTATTACATCGCAGACATTTCGGAGGAGAATAGAAAAAAAGGAAAGGCTGTGGGCGATGTGATTGGGTTCCGTTACCTTGGAAAGAATGACCAAGGCGAACACGTTTTATTACAGGTGACGGATGACGGGTCACCAATAGGCAAGGCGTATTGCACCGATCCATGCAAAATCATTCGAACCGGCTCCCGCCGAATGGGATTCTCTGCTGATTCCATCATTGGGGCAGCCTTTGAAGATGCCATCAACGGACATCTAAAAGAGTTCGGCGCGAAAAAAATGGGCGCATCAAGCGCTCCAACCGGCCCAGACGACGAGGACACAGGTTCGCCCATAGCTGGCGAGGCCAGCCTATGGCCGGGACGGTACACGGGCACCTTTGAGGGCGGCGCGGATGGTGATGTAGCTATTGCGGCATCTTCGCCCGGAAAACTTCGCGTGTCCATTTCCGTCGGAAGCGCTGGTTGCGCAGGCGAAGTGTCAGGTTTGGCTGCAATAAACGCCAGCCAAGTGATCCTGCGTAAGCCTAGCGATGAATCGGGCAACCAATGTAATGTCACCCTATTTCGACGCGGTGATCGTGTCGATGTTTCCGAAAGCGCTTGCACCTACTTCCACGGTGCAGCTTGTTCATTCAATGGGGTTGTCCGCCGTCGCTGAGGGCGGGAGTGACGGCCCACTAAGGTGTAGGCGCCGAATGCCCGATCCCGCACTACATCAAGTTACGCGGAATCGTACCTGATCAATGTTCACGTGGGCCACCACGCGTCCAGCTTTGGGGGCGCGGGCCAACTGAAATTCGACAACGGCAATGTGCTTCTTAATAGCTGGCAGGAGCGTAGGTCCTGGCCCACTGAGACCGATGCGGGATAATCTGGCAAATCGTTCCTGCTGGAATCGCTGCCCATTGAAGTCTTTGTCGCATGAAACCAGCACGCGGTCGGCCTTCAGGGCGGTCATCGCAACCACTGGATCGGGTGAGTTGTCGGGAATGTGATGCCGTAATCTAAACACACTATGGCCGCGCCCTTGCAGATAGGCGCCGATAGAGTCGGGAACATTTTGATCGAGAAAGAACCGGAGTGTGCTCTTTCGTAACGCGTTCATGCCGCATTGTTTTCCATTGCGTCATTGATGGCGGCCGCTACGTCAAACGGGTCTAATCCGGGATATTCCTTCAAAATTTCAGGGATTGAATACCCAGCCGCCCAAAATTCCAGCACCTTGGTCACAGGGATGCGCGTCCCTGAAAAAACCCGCTCATTCTGCGCCACGAAGCGCTTTTTCTGAAAAAGGCCGATCTCACACGATCGATCATTGAGGGCAGCGATTCTGGATCGAGTGTCGCGGATGACTATGCGCAAAGGGATGTTAAACACGCGCTGCCCGGAGACAATCTCTTCCCGCTCCGACGTGGCGGGGTTATCGAATACCACGCGCTTGCCGAGAACGTAGAGGGTGGTGGCGGTCCACCGCGCATCGCCTAAATGCGCCAATCGTCGTGAAACTTCCTTCAGATGGTGAAGGGGGATTTTCTTCCGATTACGCAGGTCATCGATGATCTGCAAGGCAACGAGGTCGCGGAATGAATATAGCCGGCCGAAGGGTATGTGTGGCCGATCATCTCCGAAACTCGGGTGAAAAAAACCGGCTTTGTCCCATTGGCGCAACTGATGTACCGACACGCCGGTGATCCGGGCCGCCTGTTCGTCGCTAAATGCACCAATGACGTTTTCGTGGTCCACGACAGCCTCGTATGCCAGAGTTGAAACATTTCCAAGCGGAAGGGTCACTCCCGTTCCAATGCCTTTAGCAGCCGCTGGGCCGACCTCCTGAGCCTCAAGCCTTCAGCAGAGCGTCTCCCATGCCGGAAGGCCCCGTTTCGCTCTCCTGAGGGCGCACCGGAGCCAGCCGCGCCGCCGTGCAGTCTACATCGGGGCCTTCCCCTTACGGCTGGACAGCGGCAGGACGTTCCCGCTCTCGTCCGGGCTTGGCAGAGCGGCGCATTTGTCAGCAGCGGCAATGGCCCGTCCTTGGGGTTGGCGTTGGGTTTCTCCGCCCCCCCGGTGATAATGCACATGCTGGTGTAGCTCCTTTCGAACCGTGATCGTCTGCCGCGCCGCTGGCTTGCGCCCCCGTCCAGATCGCAGTGCCTCGATTTGGAGTGTGAACGTCCGGGCCAGCTTGGCCGCAACGGCAGCAGTGCGAATGTCGCCATCATATTTGAGCGCCCGCGCTGCCAGTTTCATGGTCATCAGGTGGACGGCCACCATCTGCGCAACCTGCGCCGCCTCCAGTTCATTCCTAGGCTTGGCCGTATTCACGATAGCCAGCAGGGCTGAAAACTCGTGTTCGTCCAGCCGCCATTGCTTCGCGTTTTCGTCCCAGTCGGTAGGCCGACAAAGCGCCTCCAGTTGGCGCATGAACGTGGCAATTATCGCCTTTGAACGCGTGCCAAATGCGTCGGCAAGCTGAAGCGTCCACAGATCCAGATCATTGTGCGGCGGGGTCCAATGTTCCTGATCCAGCCCGGCAGGCTCCAGCATGATACCGGGGGGATAGGGCCGGGCGTGGGCGCGGGCCTCGGCTGCCTTCTCCCATTCCCGCAATTCGGGCGCGGGGTCCGGGCGATTACGCTTGCGCCGCCTCCGCTTTGGCTTTGCCGCAGCGTCCAGCTTCGCCGGGTCAATGCGCCCGCTTTGCATTCCAGTGCCTTCAGTCATTCGAAATTGTCCGCCTTGCGCGCCTGCGCGCCAATGTTTTGGGAGGTGCCGCAGCGCTTGCCGATCACGCGCCCGCCCGGCTCCACACGTGCCAGGCCGAATTGTGACGCCGCCGCAGGGTTCGCGCCCTTCAGGACATAAGCTAGCGCCGCCTCCAGATTGACGCGGTGAAGATCGGGATTGCCCACCTCCAGCCCCAGCCGCCCGCCGATGGGGTCGCTATGGATCACTCGCGCCCGATACGGCTTGCCGGTGATGCGCCGGAGCCACCCGCGTTGGAGCTTTGCAACAGTCGCCACCAGTTCGGCTGGCACGTGCACCAGCACGTGGCAGTGGCCGCCCTTCCTCTCGCCGCTCTCATGCACCCATAGCCAAGCGGTGCGGATGCCATGCCGGGCCAGCGCCTTCGCCATGAGATCGAGAAAGCGCCCGGTTGCCTTCGCCATGCCCCACAAGGGCACTCCAGCGGCCTCCCAGTGAATCGAGATCATCCGGGTGAACGGCAGCCCCATTTTTCTGGAATGACTCTCAGCGGCCTTGAGATTGGCAATTTGAGCGGCTGTCAGGGCATGGCTCTCCCGGTCGGCATGGTTGCGCGCACCGCCCCTGCCAGTGGTCCTAGCGGAAAGGGCTGCCACACCTAGAGTAGAGTAATTAATGGCAAGGCCCGTGCCAGATCGGGCGAATGGCGGATTGGCGGGCGATTGCGCTTGGAGCGCCGGAATTGAAACTTCACCGGAAGCTGCCCCCCGGTGAAGTTTCAAAGCGCCGCCATACCGATGGGCCAGAGGCTTGGGCATGGCGGCGAGCATCAGCGTTCACCCCCCTTGGTGATCGGCACGGCAACCCAGACAATCGCTTGTTTGCCCGTCGCGTTTGGACGGCGCATCCCGCTGTCACGGATCAAGGCTTTACGGCGCAACTCGCTGGTGCGCGGCTGGATTGAATAGCGATCCATCTCCAGTCGGTGGGCCAACTCGTCCGCAGTCAGGCCGCAAGGATAGACCTCCCGATAGGCCGCCAGCGCCATTCGCTGAAGCCGCCCCAGCCGGGGCGCGAGGGCCTCGGCAGCGGCAATGGACGTTTTCACGCTCCGGTGCCCCGGAGTGTCGGGATAGCGGCTCATTTGGCGCCTCCCGCCACTAGAGGGGGCAAATCCGCTCGCTCCAGCAGCTTTGCCAGCCA
>Ga0163162_10006828_pt1 | contig 11072 bp, 9 predicted proteins | sample S55metaG_FD_115310 | JGI IMG/M metagenome (GOLD analysis project Ga0163162, IMG submission 115310) | Switchgrass rhizosphere microbial communities from Kellogg Biological Station, Michigan, USA - S5-5 metaG | ecosystem: Host-associated > Plants > Roots > Rhizosphere > Soil | place: USA: Michigan...
AAGCAAAGGTAAAGTTTGATGTAAATGTGAATACACCGCCACCATTTTGGGAACCACATATGCAAGTAAAAAACCGACGATTGCTAGCGCAACAACTACAATCATCACCGGATAAATTAATGCTGTTCTTAATTTTTGCCGTATATTCCATTGCTGCTCGGTGTAGTCAGCAAGTCGCAGCAATACTTTATCGAGATAACCTGAACGCTCGCCCGCGGCAATCGTGGCAGTAAATAGTGGAGTAAATGCATCGGGATGTTCGTTTAAAGCAGCAGCAAGTGAATGACCTTCCAGCACTTTACCACGCACAGCTAGAATTAAACCTTTGAGGTGCGGTTTTTCAGTTTGCTCGGAAACGGCTAACAATGATTCTTCCATCGGTAAACCGGCCGACAATAAAGTGGCAAATTGACGCGTGAAAATGGCGATTTCTTTACTGCTTAATTTGTTTGGATTTAAGAACTTTGCAAATATATTTTCTTTGCTAGTAACTTTCTTTCCCTTGGCATCACGCAACTTAATAGGAATAAGTGCACGATCACGCAAGAGTTGGCGTGCGTGTTTTTCGCTTTCCGCTTCAATCACACCTTTTTGTTCTAATCCGGCATGATTAACTGCTGTGAAATGATAAGCTGACATGATTAATCTTCGCTTGTTACTCTAAGTATTTCTTCCAATGAAGTATCGCCCATTAACACGCGACGATAGCCATCTTGACGCAAACTAGGAAATGATTCGCGCGCATATTTTCGCATTTGCTGCTCGGCAGATTTATCATGAATCATGGTGCGCAACACATCATCAATGGCAATTAATTCATACACACCACTGCGGCCTGAATAACCTGAATGACGACAATGCTCGCAACCGTCTGCATGATAAATAATCGTGTTGCTGTTTTCAGGAATACCTAACAAAACACATTCCGAATTAGTTGCCGGCAAAGGCTTTTTGCAATGCTTGCAAAGCAAACGCATTAAGCGTTGCGCTAATACACCAGTTAAACTGGAAGCTAACAAAAATGGCTCCACCCCCATATCATCTAAACGCGTGATAGCACCAATTGCGCTATTCGTGTGTAGAGTGGAAAGCACTAAGTGTCCCGTCAAACTGGCTTGTATTGCAATTTGCGCTGTTTCTAAATCGCGAATTTCGCCAACCATGACGACATCTGGATCTTGTCGCAAAATCGCCCGCAAGCCTTTGGCAAACGTCATATTAATTTTGCTATTTACTTGTGTCTGGCCAATACCAACCAAGTCATATTCGATTGGATCTTCTACGGTAAGGATGTTGCGTTTTTTATCATTCAATACAACCAGACCCGCATAAAGCGTCGTGGTTTTACCTGAACCGGTAGGACCTGTGACTAAAAGTATACCGTGGGGTTTGGCGATTAGAATACGCAATAAATCCAAGGTTTTTGCTTCCATGCCAAGTTCTGCCAAATCTAAGCGCGCGCTTTGTTTATCTAATAAACGCAATACGGCGCGTTCGCCATGGTTGGTTGGCATTGTTGAAACACGCACGTCCACCGCACGTCCACCTATGCGCAGAGTAATACGGCCATCTTGTGGCAAGCGTTTTTCAGCAATATCTAAACGCGCCATCACTTTGATGCGGGAAATAATTAAGGGAGCTAAAATACGTGGCGGCTCTAATACTTCGCGTAAAACTCCATCGACACGAAAACGAATCGTGACATGATCTTCAAATGTTTCAATATGCACATCCGATGCCGCTTCTTTAATCGCTTCGCTTAGCAATGCATTTAATAAGCGAATAATGGGTGCGTCATCTTGTTTTTCGAGCAAATCTTCTGCTTTCGGTAAGGTATGCATTAAGTCAGCTAAATTTAGTGCTTCACCTAAGTCTTCCGCCATGTGCATAGCGGTGGTTGAATTAGTTTCATAAGTTTTGACAAGATATTCATTAAAGATTTGATCGCTTACTTCTTCTAATTGCAGTGGCAGTTGTAATTGACGACGAATTTCGGCGAGTACCGCTAGCGATGGTTTTTGATGATAAATTACTTTGGCAACTTGATTATCTAAGCTTGTCACCACCACTCCATTGCGTTTTGCAAAAGCAAAGCGTAAATGGCTCATTTGGCGGACGCCGCTGCAAACGGTGTAGGTAAGTCTTTAGTGTTTTTCCAAGGTGGCAAACGATTGTTAAGTGGGCTATCGCCAATATCACGTAACTCATCTCTGAAATTCGCTTGCGCGCTGCGCACTACACCGTATTTCATTTCTGTGATGGTTGACGCTTCATCACCATTTTTCATAATGATAGGCTTAATGAACACCATGAGATTTTTCTTTTGCTGACTCGATGTTTTTTGTTGGAACAAAGGCCCAATCACGGGCATGCTGCCAAGAATCGGCACTTTGTTAATATTTTCATTGCTGGTATTGCTGATCAATCCGCCTAGCACTAACACATCGTCACTATTGATTAATACTTTGTTAGTAATTTTACTCGTATTAATTAATGGCGTAGCGCCGGGATTTTGTGGGTTTTGCAAGGTGTCATTTTTCAGCGCTATGGTCAAACGCACTGAACTACCCAAATTAATTTGCGGTGTGACATCTAATTTTAACGTGACGTTTTTATAATCCGTGGTATTAAACGGCGTCACGGTTGCTGTCGTATTGGTTGTCGCATAAGAACCAATTTGTGTTGGCACCATTTGACCGATTTCAATCGTCGCTTTTTGATTATCTAATACGACAATTTGCGGCGTCGAAAGAATATTCACCCCATTTTGATTACGCAAGACACTTAATATCGATTGGATTTTGACATAAGGAATAATGCCCACCACGCCAGCACCAAATTGCGGGAATGACGTTGGGAATTGACCAGTCGCACCGGCGGCAACCGATCCGGTTGGCGTAACAGAACCCCATTGAATGCCTAGGCTAGTTAAATCATTTTCATCAATCTCAGCAATAATTGCCTCGACTAACACTTGCGCTGGCCGTATGTCTAATTTGGCAATAATAGATTTCAATGCCGACATCAGCGCAGGCGGCGCCGTAATAATAATAGCGTTGGTGTTAATTTCCGCTTGAATGTTTGTGGTATTGCTTGCAACCACTTCTTTCGCACCCGCTGTTGCTGCATTCGAACTTGCCGTAGAAGATGTGCTACTTGTGACTGTCGTGTTCACATCATAATGCGCACCATTTTCTTTCCCTAAAATATTTTGCGCAATCCTACCAAGTAAAGGCGCTAAGGTTTTCGCCTCTAAATAACGTAGATAAACAACTTGTGTATTACCAGATGGCGCGGCAGAAGCAGAATCTAATTGAGAAATTAACACGCGCATGCGTAAACGCATGACTTTAGGACCGCTTAATAAAAGACTATTACTGCGCTCATCCACGGCAATAGAAATTGAAGATTGCTCGCCAGATGCGCGTGATGCCGTTTGTAGATTATTTAAAACGGTTGCAACTTGCTGAGCGGACGCATGATGCAAAGGAATAATTTGAATGCCGGAACTTGATGCTTTATCTACATCTTGAATGATAGATAAGATTCGCTCGAGATTAGACGCACGCCCTAACACAATTAATACATTGCCAGGCGCATACGAAGAAACATTACTCCATTGTGGTAACAATGGGCGTAGCACTGGCACCAATTGCGTAGCAGAAACATTTTGCAAAGGAAAAACGCGCACGACAATTTCATCGCCTTTGCCTGGCGATTGATTACTAGCGACCGCCGTCGCTTGTTCCCCACTTTCCATGTTAGGTACGATTTTAACGACATTACCGCTTGGGATAGCAGAATAACCTAACAAACCCAGAACGGATAAAAAGACTTGGTAAACTTCATTTTTTTGTAAAGGCTTGCTCGAAACTAAAGTAATTTTACCGTTGACGCGTGGATCAACCACAAAATTCTTACCGGTTTCTTGTGACACTTCATTGATGACACTTAAAATATCGGCGTCTTGCAAATTCCATATACGGTTACTAGGTTTTGGCGCTTCAGTTGCATGCATTTGTATATCATTTTTGATTGGCAATACTTCTGGCTCTGCAAAACAAATTGCAGTTAAGGCCATGCCGCCAAGGACAGATAATATTGTTCGAAAAAACTTCATCTTATTATTAAACCTTTATAACCAGCCGAAAAACACCCATAAAGACTACCACAAAAGATACAAAAGAAAACGCCATGTAAAACATGGCGTTTGTATGAAAAAACAACTGCTCAGAATTATTACTGAGTGGTTGTGGACGAGTTTGTTGTTGTCGTCGTTGTGGTGGCGGAGTTGTCACCGGTTGTTGGCGCAGCAGCTGCTGGAGCTGGGGTAGTTGTTGAGGTGTTTGTGCTGCTTGTCGTTGTGTTAGTGGTATCACCGGAGGTGCTTGGTGTTGTGGATTGATCAATAGTTAAACCGCCAGCGCTGTTGCTTGTGCTTGCGCCGCTATTGGTTGTCGTGGTTGTGCCACTGGTATCCGTCGTTGTTGTCGTGGTGCTTGGAGTGGTGCTTGGCGTGGTGCTTGTTGTGTCAGTTGAAGCTGCAACCACTTGATTATTTTCAGGTTGTACTTGAGCTGCTGGCGCTTCTGGGTTGCTGGTGTTCATAGAAGTGGTTGGCTGAGCTGCATTTGGTTGTGCTTCTGGTGTGGCTTGTGAAGTGGCGGTGGTAGAAGCTGCATCACCTTTGTTTTCTTCACCTTTACAAGCTGCTAAACCAACAACGCACGATCCGATAATGGCAGCAATAAGAAGATTTTTACGCATGATATATTTTTCCTTTTCAGTAATTAATGAACTAATTCGAGGGCCCATCTTTTTAACGCTGCCCTAATAATGTTTTGACACAAAGTTCATAGCTTAAATTGTTTGTACGCGACACACAAGTTTAAAAATATCGCTGTTTCATGGCTTCTTTCGCTAACAATAAAGTTTTATTCGCCACAACATTAGCTTTAGCTGTACCTTCTTGCAGCAAGGTTTTTACTTGGTGTAAATCATGTTCAAATTGCAAGCGTCGTTCGCGGATTGGCCCGATAAAAGCCTCTAAAACATCGATTAGCTTACGTTTACACTCCACATCACCAATATCGCCAGCACGATAACGCTCTTTGGTAGCTTGTACCCACTCTGTATCTGGATTAAACGTGTCATGGAAAATCCACAGCGGATTATTTTCGACGCTGCCTTTGTCGGTGGCTTTTAAACGCTTGGGGTCGGTATACATAGCCATGATTTTCTTTTTAATCGTATCGGCATCATCGCTTAAGAAAATAGCGTTATTTAATGACTTAGACATTTTCATCAAATTACCATCAGCCCCCGGTCCATTTATACCCACTAAACGCTTGGTGCGGCCTAATAGCGTTTCAACGATAGGGAATAAACCACCTTGCTTTACATAATCGGCATCTTCGGTATGCGAATCGACGCCACAATAAAGTTGATTAAAGCGTCGCGCCACTTCGCGTGTTAATTCTAAATGAGGAATTTGATCTTCTCCCACTGGGACGACTTGGGATTGGAAGACCAAAATATCCGCCGCTTGGCTAATTGGATAAAGTAAAAAACCAAAAGGATAATTTTCGCCTAAGCCTTTATCGCGTATTTCATCTTTAATGGTTGGGTTACGCATGACTCTGGCATAGGGCGCTAACATACTAAAAAAGACCGTCATTTCAGCGATGGCTGGAATTTCTGATTGCAAAAAAATCGTGCTGCGTTTTGGATCTATGCCCACCGCCAAGTAGTCCATCATGACTTCCATGACGTTTTGATGTACTTCTGCTGGCTTATCCATGCGCGTAGTAAAAGCTTGAATGTTAGCGATGAGAAAATAACAATCGTATTTATCCTGCATTTTTACGCGATTCTCAACTGAACCAACCCAATGCCCTAAATGCAAACGCCCGGTTGGTGTGTCACCGCTTAATAAACGTGGTTTTTGTTGTGATTCCGTCATGTATTTTCAACGCTCCGCTTCGCTAAATGATAAAAAACTTGCCCAGCTTGCTGACTTTTTATTAACCGCCAGTTTGGTGGGAGCTCATTATCCTTGATTGCGTGCTCAGCTTCCAGATAGATATGAGCGGAGTTAGTCAGGAAGCCTTTTTCTTCTAAATAAAAACAAGTTGGTAATAATAAATTCTTTGCGTAGGGAGGATCCAAAAAAACCAGGTCAAAACGCTGATCAACGGGTCGCAATTGTTTAGGTATATCGGCTTGATAAGCACTGCCATTTTCAGCGCCAAATAACTTGAGCTCTTTTTGTAATAATGTGATGACTTCATAAGAGTGATCAACCATGACTACCTCGGCGGCACCGCGCGACAAAGCTTCAAATCCGAGCACACCACTACCGGCAAATAAATCCAAACAATGCGCTTCTACTATTTGCGATGCTAGCCAATTAAACAGGGTTTCGCGCACACGGTCAGGCGTGGGACGCAAACCTTTCACATCCGGCACGCTAAGCCGCCGGCCGCGCCATTTACCAGCAATGATTCGAACTTGACCTTGTCTCATAATAAACGATCTCTTTTGCTTATGTATCACATAGGCTTGTTATGCTAACATCCGACGCGTGAACGTTCACTTAGAATACTAATGCGGAAAGACAGGCAATGTTTGATTTTCTCAAACGTAAAAATGAGTCGGCAGAAACCCATTCTGAACCTAAGAGTAGTATGTTTGCTCGCCTTAAACAGGGTTTAGCTAAAACCCGCGCAAATTTTACTAGTGGTATTGCAAATTTACTACTTGGCAAAAAAGAATTAAACGCTGAGTTGCTTGATGAAATCGAGATGCTTTTACTAACCGCTGATGTCGGCGTAGAAACCACTGAACAATTAATTCAAAGTTTAACGCAAAAACTCGCACGCAAAGAATTAAGCAACACAGAAGCTGCTCTCAATTGCTTACAAGAAGAAATGAAACAAATTCTCAAACCGTGCGAACTACCTTTGCAGATACAAAAAGATATTAAGCCCTATGTTGTGTTAGTTGTTGGCATTAATGGCGCAGGAAAAACCACTACCATTGGCAAACTTGCTAATTATTTTAAACAAGACCAACAAAACGTGATGCTAGCAGCCGGTGACACATTTAGAGCTGCCGCCATTGAACAACTGCAAATTTGGGGTGAACGTAACCAAGTTCCAGTCATTGCCCAGCAACCTGGCGCAGATACGGCAGCTGTTATCTACGATGCACTGGAAGCTGCGAAAGCGCGCGATGTCGATCTTTTAATTGCCGATACAGCAGGACGTTTACACACACAATCTAACTTGATGGCTGAATTACAAAAAGTAAAACGCGTGCTTACCAAACTTGATGCCAGCGCGCCGCATGAAGTTCTAATTGTGTTAGATGCCACCTTAGGGCAAAACGCCTTGAATCAAGTGCAACAATTTAATGCGGCTATCGGTGTCACCGGTATTGTGTTAACAAAATTAGATGGCACTGCCAAAGGCGGCATTATTTTTGCCCTCGCCAAAGAAACTGGCATTCCTATCCGCTTCATTGGTGTTGGCGAAGGTATAGATGATTTGCGGCCTTTTCAGGCGGATGAATTTATTGAGGCCTTGTTTTCCAGCTAGTGGCAGCGTTTGCGCTCGCAAAAACCAATGTAATTATGTAAAATAGCCCTCCAATGAAAACCCCCTTCTTAAACTAACGAGTTAAAATCATGAGTAAAAGCTTACAAATTGCTGATATTCGTATACCTGCTGGCAGCCTAGAGTCTTATTTTCAACATATTAATCAAATACCTATGCTTACGGCGGAAGAAGAGCTCGACATGGCGCGGCGCCTGCAAACAGACAATGATTTAGCCGCTGCTAGACGCTTGGTATTGGCGCATTTGCGCTATGTAGCACGCGTTGCCAAAGGCTACCTCGGCTATGGCTTGCCACTTGCTGATCTTATCCAAGAAGGCAATATTGGCTTAATGAAGGCAGTTAGACGTTTTAACCCAGAAATGGGCGTGCGCCTGGTCACCTTTGCTATGCACTGGATTAAAGCGGAAATTCATGAATACATTTTACGTAACTGGCGCATTGTAAAAGTTGCGACAACCAAATCTCAGCGCAAATTATTCTTTAACTTACGCAGCCTCAAAAAGCGCATTGGTTGGATGACGACACAAGAAGTAAATCAAATCGCTACTGATTTAGGCGTTAAACCAGAAACTGTGCGTGAAATGGAAATGCGCCTTTCTACTTCTGACACTGCTTTTGATGCACAAGATAGTGATGACGACGATAATTGGGCGCCAGCTGGTTTCTTAGAAGATCATCGCTACAACCCAGCAACACAACATGAACAAGCCGATTGGTCAGGTCAAACCAGTGACACTATCCATCACGCGATGATGGAATTAGATGATCGTAGCCAAGATATTATTCGTACGCGTTGGTTGGATGAAAAAAAGTTAACCTTACAAGATTTAGCGGAAAAATATCAAATTTCAGCTGAGCGCGTGCGCCAGTTAGAAAAAAATGCGATGGCTAAATTGCGAACGGCATTAAGCTACTTGTGAAGAACCACCGCGCAATTGATTAGCTTCGCTGATTAATGCCAATCTGACCGCTTCCAGCTTAGACATTTTCGCACCGCGTAATACTTCGTATATTTCTGCTAGCTTGGTAACAGACTCGGCTTTTTTAAGCTTATCGGCTTTCGTGCTTTCTGGTAAATCACGAATGAGTCGTAATACGCCGGCGATTTCATCCCAATTAAAAGCATAACGCTGCTCACGGGGAGTAAAGCCTTTGCGCTTATCACTGTCATCTGTTGGTGCGGTGGCATCTAGGACTGACGCTTTATAACGCTCTGCCGCGTCTAACAGCACTTCAATTCTTGATCCAAGCGACCCTGCTTTTACATCTTCCGGATTGGGGTAAAAAGTAAGAGCCATGTTCATCTCCTCGGTAGATGAAAAATAATACCAAATACTTATCTATGAGTATAACGCCAATTGATAAAATTTCCCGCTAGTTTTGTGTATTTAATGATCACTAATAAGGTTAATTTACATTTTTAGATCGATCTAAGCAGCGATAGCCCAATGACTCACTAAGATGGTGGCTATTAACCCTGTCAGCATTTGCCAAATCGGCTATCGTCCTAGCCAGCCTTAGCAAGCGGTGATAGACCCTAGCAGAGAGATTAAATTTACTCATGGCATGATCTAACAATTGCTGGGCATCCGCCTCTAACTCGGCAACCTTACCAAGCTCAAGTCCCGTTAACAACGAATTACACTTTCCCTGCCGCTCTAGCTGTCTTTGGCGGGCAAGCTCTACTCGTTTACGCACCATGTCACTGGATTCTGCTTTGTTAGGTTCAGCTTGCAACAATAAAGCTGTTGGTAAACGCGCGACTTCTACTTGCATATCAATGCGGTCTAATAAGGGACCAGAAATTTTCCCTAAATAACGTTTAATTTGTTCGGGGTTGCAACGGCATTCATCTAATTGACTGCCCGCATAACCGCAAGGGCAAGGATTCATCGCGGAAATAAATTGGAATTTAGCGGGAAAAACAGATTGATAAGCTGCGCGCGAAATAGTGATACAACCTGATTCTAATGGTTCACGCAATGATTCCAACACATGGCGACTATATTCCGGCAATTCATCGAGAAATAAAACACCATGATGAGAAAGCGAAATTTCACCTGGGCGCGGTGGCCGCCCACCACCGACTAACGCAACACTTGAACTACTGTGATGTGGAGAACGAAACGGCACCTGACCCCATGTTGTTGCGTCAAACCCATTACTGCTAATAGAGGCTAATGCCGCAACTTCCAATGCTTCTTGTTCTGACAAAGCCGGCAAAATACTTGGTAAGCGACTGGCTAACATAGTTTTACCTGTGCCGGGTGGGCCCATGAATAACACACTATGACGCCCTGCCGCTGCGATTTCTAAGGCTCGTCTTGCATGTGGCTGTCCTTTAACATCAGCAAGATCGGCAACAGGCGCTACCAGTTGCGTATCAATAGCTGCTGTGCAACGCGATAAAGATTTTATACCTTTTAAGTGCGCGCACACTTCTAATAAATGGGAGGCAGATAAAACATGCGCTTTTTGTACTAAAGCCGCTTCCGGCGCATTCATTTGTGGCACGATTAAACGCCGCCCTGATTGCAACACACCTAACACCACTGGTAACACACCATGAATAGGCCGCAACTCACCTGATAAAGCGAGCTCGCCAATGAATTCATATTCAGCTAGAACTTGCTGCGGAATTTGTTGTGATGCAGCCAAAATCCCTAGCGCAATTGGCAAATCAAAACGTCCGCCTTCTTTAGGCAAATCCGCTGGCGCTAAATTAATCGTGATACGACGAATCGGAAATTCAAACTGTGAATTTAATAAGGCGCTACGCACACGATCTTTACTTTCTTTCACTGCTGTTTCTGCCAAGCCAACAATATTGAGCCCCGCCATTCCATTGGAAAGATGAGTTTCGACCGTGACTAAGGGAGCGGTGATCCCTGCAGTCGCGCGGGAATAAACGATGGCTAGACTCATGTTGAGTTGTCCTTTTTGGGTTAAATTTAAATTTTTTGGGGTTTTGGTGTGGTGGGGAAAATCTGCGGGTTCTGTTATGAAAGAAGCGTCAAATCTTCTCTATTGCGTAAAACTGTTGTTACAGTTTCTAATTCTTGCGGCGTGCCAATGTTATACCAAATACCGCGATAATATTCACCTGTCACTTTTGCTGCAGCAATGGCTGGAAATAAAAGTTGCTTCAAAGGGAAATGACCAGGCTGACACGCGGCAAACAATTCTGGTCGATAAAGACCAATGTTGCCAAACGTCAATTTGGGCTTAGCTTGCATAGTGATGCATTCATCTTCTAAACCAAAATCACCGTGCGGATGAAAACTAGGATTATCCACTAACACTAAATGCGCTAAGCCAGTCGGTTGACGCGGTAATTTTGTTAAATCGTAATCAGTAATAATATCGCTACTGACCACTAAAAATGGATCATTACCCAATAAAGGCAAGGCTTGAAAAATGCCACCGCCAGTTTCTAAACGTTTTTCTTCTTCA
>Ga0163162_10006831_pt1 | contig 11069 bp, 10 predicted proteins | sample S55metaG_FD_115310 | JGI IMG/M metagenome (GOLD analysis project Ga0163162, IMG submission 115310) | Switchgrass rhizosphere microbial communities from Kellogg Biological Station, Michigan, USA - S5-5 metaG | ecosystem: Host-associated > Plants > Roots > Rhizosphere > Soil | place: USA...
GGTCCAATGTTAGAAGCAAACTCGAGAGCTTATTACAGCCCTAGCTGGTCGAAGGCAGCGACGTGCGGGGGACATCTCCTGAGACAAGTCGGCTCCATCCGGCAGAGACTCCGTAGAAATCTAAAAACCACCGCGTTTCCAGACACCACCGGCCTCAGCCGCGCGGTCCTTCAACTTCGACCTAGCCCCGGAACCTACACCCCGCTTTAGACTCCACCGGCTTCAGCCGCGTGGTCCTTCAACTTCGACCTAAAGATGTCAGCAGAAGAGAGGCTGAAATTCAATGACCACGCGGCTGAAGCCGGTGGTATGAATTAAACACAGATGTTCCCTGGGGCTAGTCGAAAATTGAATCACCACACGACTGAAGTCGGTGGTGTCTGAATTTTTACACAGACTCGCACATTAGTGTTATTTCGTCGATGAAATGTTTCCATTTGCCACTCTTTGAGATCGATCGCATAATCTCAACTCTCTCCCCCGCATCTCAGCGATCAAGGTGTTCATCAATGGATACTCGCAGGCTTGAGCAAATCGAAAGACGGATTCTCGAATTCTTCAAAACTCAACAACGGTCCCGGGTATTAGCTAAAGAGCTGTTTGCGAATTTCGCCGATATCTCGAATGCCGACATTGTGAGAGCTATCGAGGCCCTGGAAAAAAAGAGTCGACTGCTGGTTCGGCACACGAGTGAAGGTGATGATTACGTATCGTTGACTCCCGATGGTGCTCAACTCGTTAGTCTTGCTGAACCGGATTCACAGGACACAACTACGGCCATTCCACACCCGCCCGGGAGCGCCACCCGGAGACTCTGAAGTCAGGAAAATGAGAGAGTGGTAGACATCCTGCAAAACTTTGTCGTCAATGCCGGCCGATCTGCTGTGTTCCGAGCGATTTCGACTCCGGAAGGTCTCAATAACTGGTGGACGTTGACTTGTTCCGGGAAAGCCGAAGAAGGTGCTGAATACATCCTCGGATTTGGACCCGGATGCGATTGGCGGGCTCGAGCCAGCAGATGCGCTCCAGACTCGGAATTTGAACTCGCTCTCACCGGTGCCGACTCGGATTGGCAAGACACACGAGTGAGATTTATCTTGAACGAAGTCCTGGGCGTAACAGAAGTCTCCTTCCAACATACTGGCTGGCCTGCGAACAACGATCACTATCGAACTTCGTGCTTCTGCTGGGCGATGTATCTTAGGCTGATGAAACGTTTTGTTGAGTTTGGAGAAGTCGTTCCATACGATCGCCGGCTCGAAGTTTAGAATCAACACCAATGTTGCCGTGAATAGTTTTCACCACCTTAGAAGAAGTGCACTATTTGTAGTTCTACCAGTGGCTTTCATTCTGGTTGCTTCCGTGCGCGCCGGCCAAACGCCAACCACGATAACGCCGGAGCAAAATTCACTGGCCGAGGTCAGTAATAAACGTCGCGCGCTGCTGATCGTATTTAGATCGGGAGTGGTTGATGCCGGCAATGGTGAACGGTTAATTATCGACCAAGTGCTCAAAACTGACCCTCAACCAACCGATCGCTTTCGTTGGGTCTACGGCGTGATCGCTAAAAAGCTAAACTCTTACATCCGCAAATACCGAAGCCTTTCTGCAGCTCAGGATCTGAATGATGCTGACTATGTAATCTCATTTAATCTGGTCGAGTATCGACGGATTCTCAACACGATATATCCCTACGGCGAACTCATTGTAATTGCTAAAGGTACTCCTGAAACGCAAACGCCGCCCCGAGTTGTTTGGCGTGGGAAAAAGGTCGTTTATGCAGGCGACGCCATTGGCGATCTCATCAAAGAGCTTAAACTTCTTCACGGAGAAAGCTGAACAATCGAATTCATTTCCAAGCTGTACACGACGGTACCAACTGAATGATCTGTTAACATGGGTATCGAGAAAGTCTTCAAGTTCTGGAAACGTAATTAATAAACCAAAAGAGGAACTCCAATCGGAAAGCTGACATCACCTTACTTCCTGGAATCGCCGTCCGCTTCAACCAATTTCAATTTTGGACCAGGGCCGGCTCAGGAGGAAACAGACTGATTGTCTTGCGTGCGCGCTTCAGTTTCTGACCCTGGACCAAGCCAAAGAGATGTTGACACATATTGTTGTTTGGAAGTACCGCGCTGATGTAGCCCAGTTCGAACGGGACGAACATGTGAAACTGTTGGATGGGCTTAGGAAACTCATACCCGAGGTTCAAAGTCTCGCCGTAGGGTTTGACATGCTGCACTTGCCACGCTCTTACGACACAGGCCTGGTCGCAGTTTTTTCCGATCGAGCCGCGTTGGACTCCTACACAGTTCACCCGGAACACATAAAGGTTGCTGAGTTCGGTAGGAGCATTAGCGAACACGTTGCATCTGTCGATTTTCTATCTTAGACGGCGGCCAGAGAGAAAGGACTTAGCTCTCGGGATCGAGAGCTGAAATTTCGAAGCGCGATGACCCGTAAACCAGGTTTACAATTCCTCGTTGCTATCCGCTAATACACTTCGATGCAGCGCTACCGAAAAATCCTTCTGCTGATTTTTGTCGTCCTTCTCCTCATACAAATTCCCTTTATCTATCGTCGCTTCGAGCTCAGACGATTGAGCCAGGTAATCGATCGCTTAAACACCGAGCGAAAACCCGTCGAACCGAATCCTCGATACTCCGAGTACGTTGGAGTGATCCATGTCCATTCATTCCTCGGCGGACACAGCAGCGGCACTTTCAGTGACATCATTTCGGCAGCCCAGGCAAACAAGCTTAATTTTGTCGTCATGACTGAGCACGTTGAAAAGGACTTTGACACCGCCGAAAATACATTGAAGGGTTCCCACGGCGGCGTACTCTTCATAAACGGTAACGAAGTGAGCTCTACCGATGGCGAAAGAGTGCTCGTGGTTCCGGGCAGCAATAGAGTCGTCGCAAAAGAATGGACCACTTATTCCGAATTGATATCTGAGGCAACCACAAACGGCGCACTTGCAATTGCTGCATATCCGAACGATCTAAGAAGCCTTGAGGCCAGGTTTGACGCCCTGGAGATCTATAACGTTTACACGAATGCTCGAAGCATCAATCCAATAACGGCATTCTTTGACGTTCTCTGGAGTCATCGGACATATCCCGATTTGCTATTCGCCAACTTCTACGAACGACCCGACGCTGCCATCCAAAAGTGGGACGAGTTACTAACCAAGAGGCGGATAGCGGCGACGGCGGGAAACGACGCTCATTCAAACATTGGAGCTAGTCTGGTGGACGGCTCCGGCAAGACCCTTATTGGGCTTCAACTGGATCCATACTCCACCAGTTTTCATCTCGTTCGCATGCACGTGCTAATTCCGCGTGACAGGGGGTTGAGTACCGCCAGTGTGTTCGAGGCCTTAAAACAGGGTCATTCTTTTATTGGTTTCGACATCTTTGGCGACACCACTGGTTTTCGTTTTGAAGTTGAAAATCCGGGAGATACCACAGTTCAGGGTGACGAGATTTTGTTCCGACCCGGAACAAAATTAAAGGTGGCGGTCCCGCTAAAGGCTCGGATTGTGATACGACGAGATGGGCAGATCGTTAAGGATGAAGAGGGGCTGTTTACGAAGGACTATGAGCTAAAAGATAAGGGAATTTATCGTGTTGAAGCCTATTTGCCGGAACTTGGTGGTGTAGGGTCAAAACCATGGATCATCTCTAATCCGATTTACGTACGGTAAATTGGTACTTTAAACGGAGGAAGTTGCTGGCCACGTTTAAAAACGGAATCGCCCCTTGGGCTGCCCTGCTAAACTGCCCGAGGGGCGAAGATCCATTCGCCGGAAAGCTCCGACTTTTACTTGTTTTTGGAAGCGGTGCGTACGTTCACCGGAAATTACTGTTGTAAGTCGAGTTGTTGACTTATCTCTCCCATCGTCCCTAGTGTAGTTGGGGGAAGGGAGTACAGCCTTCCACACACTGTTTTTTCAAGTAGGCTCAGTCTAGTTTCCCTGACCCTTAAGTGTCAAGAATCACCTTGACCGAACTTGAACAATACAAGCTTAATAGCACCACAATTCCAGCTATCAAAACCCAATTTCTGAGAGTTGTTTACCAATGGAAATCAAGATTCCTACACCCCGTACTTTCAACTTCCGCAGAACAATTATTAGCCATGGCTGGTGCGGACTGCTCCCCTTCGAAATCGACGAGGATAAGTGGCTCCTGACCCGCGTCATCGATTTGGGGACGAGCGCCCCAGTGGCTGTTGTGCTTTCCTCTGCGGGTCGAACGGTCAAGGTAACTTGTCCCAGGACCCTGAATAAACGGGAAACAGCCAGGGTGGAACGCGATGTGCGACATATCCTCAGACTCGATGATGACCTGGGTGTCTTCTACGCGTTGATGTCAGCTGAACCAGATTTTGCATGGATCGGCCTTCAGGGCGCCGGGCGGATGTTACGCTCCCCCACCGTTTTTGAGGACGTCGTCAAGATGATCTGCACCACTAATTGTTCCTGGGCATTGACGCTAAAAATGGTAACAGGGATGGTCCAAAATCTGGGTGTCGTAACCAAAGATGGTCGACACAGTTTTCCGAGCGCACAAGCGATGGCCGATGCCCCCTTGAGTTTCTACGTTGAAACCGCGCGGGCTGGCTATCGAGCTCCTTACTTAAAAGAGCTCGCCGACCGCGTGGCTTCGGGTGAGTTAGATGTTGAGGCTTGGTTAACGTCTCCGCTTCCCACAGTCGATCTCATAAAACAGATGAAACAGATAAAAGGGGTCGGAGACTATGCGGCTGAGAACCTATTGAAGTTAATCGGCCGTTACGATGGGCTGGCTCTTGATTCCTGGACCAGGTCGAAATTCTTCCAGTTGCACAATGCCGGCAAAAAGGCGAGTGATAAGAAGGTCGCTCGTTACTATGCCCGGTTCAAAGAATGGCGAGGGCTCGCGCTTTGGTGTGACATGACCCGCGACTGGATGGAATAAAAAGCAGCACGCGGAGTTTTGGAAAACGCCGCGTGCTGCCTTGCTTTTAGGAGTACGTATGAGTACTACGTGGTGAGAAATTATTTATTAAAAACCAGCGTCGAGTCTTGTGGACCACGCGGGCTTTCACTATGACGAACGACAGTCAAAGTCTTACCATCAGCTGAGAGTTGGAGCTTCTCAGATGAGGTAAGCGTCATTTCGCCTTCCTGACCTTGAAATGTATTCTTGCCTGTTAATTCCAGTACTTTACCATCGCCGGTCCAACTTGCCTTGCGGGCAAATTTTCCACGGCCCATCTCTCCGGTAACTTCACTACCGTCGAGGTTGTAAGTGCGTGGACCACCAGCGCCCATCATTCCGCGTCCACCACCGCCTCCGTTACCACCGCCCGGTCCACCAGCCATCTGGCCACCGGTTACTTTCTCTTCAATAGTGATCTCTTTGTCGGTTTGGTTTATTTGCCACGACACACTATCTGCACCTTGCATTCGAGGAGAGAGACCTTGACTCTTGCTCTTGTCAAGCGTCCAGGTTCCCGCGAAGCTGACGGGTGCGGCAGCATGCACAGTCAGAGCAAAGATGAGAGCGCTCGCTAAGGTCAGAGCGCCAATTAATTTCCTCATTTCAGATCTCCTTCAAATATTTCATTTCTGAATCAACTGTCAGGCCGCAAACGCACCACCAAAAAACAGGTTGGATCTGCAGACGTTCGGTGCGCATCGACCAGATAAATACTCGAGTGCTGCGGAGTTTAACAAAGCGCTGAAATCGATGTCTGTAAGGAACTGTAAAGAATTGTATAGAGTTGGTAAAGATTGGATCTACGGTATTTAGGGCTCTGATTTAATGATGCTAATTACCGCAAAATTATGAAAATAGTCGGCGAGGTTCATGGAACCTTTAATAGTAGGGCTGCGTAAGATGCGAAGTGCGCCGAGCCATGTGAAGGCTAGCGAGTTCTTTGATTCGAGCTGCTATCTCAGAAATTGCGATTATTTGTTGGTGAGATGTAGCGCACTAATACAGGAGTATTCGAGAAGGCGTACAGGTCGCACACTATTGTGAACCCCCAGCGCGCTCGTTGAATTTCTGTCATAACAAATCTGTGAGTGGTGTTTATTCGCAGAGACGTACTCATGAAGCCAACGTTCCGATGGTCAGATGAATCGCACAAAATGGTGACCATCCATGAGTTTGGAAACCGGGCTTCCGGCTGAGAGCCATCGTGGCTATCAACAAGGAGGCCAAACTATTTGAAGGAGATCTGTAATGAAGTCAATCGTGAATCGATTAGGGGTTGTTCTGATTATCGGCGCGCTGACATGCGTGGCCGCGTTCGCCAAGGTTAGCAAACATAGAGTAACCTTCGAGAACGACATCAAAGTCAATGGGACCACAGTGAAGAAGGGTTCCTACGATGTGAAGTTTGATGATGAATCTGGACAATTCACTATTCTCAAGAATGGTAAAGTTGTAGCGCAGGCAATGGCCCGCACCGAACAACGTGCCAAGAAAGCCGACGATTTCCAACTGAGATCGACCGGTAGTGGCGATGAGTCACAATTAGTTGGCGTTACGTTCGGTGGTTCTGACAAAGACGTAGTAGTCACCAACGGAGCCGCACCAAACACTGGCAACAACTAACTAATTCGACCGTTGCTCCATTGCGTTAGGAGCGTCTGCGCCTCGAAGCCTTCGGGTTTCGGGGCGCAGTTTTTTTGTCCGACTTGCGGTCGTTACAACAGTTCCACGAGTGACAGCGACTGTGCGTGCTCGCAGTTCCGACAACACAAGTTTGGAGCAGGCGCTCCGCTTCTGGTTCCGTAATCGATGCGAACTTTATCGAGTCCTTTTCCATCCGAGGATCTGATTAAGCTACAATCCAAACGAATTTCAAATTACGTAAATACGGAGCGACAGAATGCAGTATCGAAAATTTGGCCATCAGGGTTGGAATGTTGGCGATATTGGTTACGGTATGTGGGGAATGGGCAGCTGGTCCAACTCCAATGACGATGAATCACTGGCATCTTTGCAACTTTCTATCGACCACGGATGCAACTTCTTCGACACTGCCTACGCTTACGGCGACGGCCACAGCGAAGGATTGCTCGGCCAAATTGTTCGCTCAAATCCCGGTAAGGAACTCTATACAGCGTCAAAGATTCCGCCTAAGAATCTGCAGTGGCCCGCAAAACCCGAATACACGCTGATGGATTCATACCCGCCGGACCACGTGGAAGAGTATGTTCATCGCAGTCTCGAAAATTCGCGTCTTGAGCGTTTCGACCTCATGCAGTTTCATACGTGGCAGGACGATTGGCTGCGGGACGACCGTTGGTTCTATCGTCTCGATGATCTCCGCAGCCAGGGTCTGATAAGAGCGATTGGATTGAGTTTGAATCGATGGGAGCCATGGAATGGAGTGCGGGCGGTAAAGAGCGGGCAAATTGATGCCGTCCAGGTTATCTACAACATTTTCGATCAAAATCCCGAGGACGAATTATTCCCGGCCTGTCGTGAACACAATGTAGCGGTTATCGCTCGCGTACCTTTTGACGAAGGAACTCTAACGGGAACGCTGACTAAGGAAAGCCGCTGGCCTGAAGGTGACTGGCGCAACAACTACTTCGTGCCTGAGAATCTGATTCCGAGTGTTGATAAGGCAACCGAGATCAAAAAGGTTCTTGAAGGATGGAACCGCGAACATTCAAGCAACATCAAGATGCCGGAATTGGCATTGCGATTTATTTTGAGTAACGTGCACGTGACTACGATTATTCCGGGGATGAGAAAGCCTTCTCACGTTGAATCAAATATCGAGGCCAGCGATCAAGGGGAACTATCAAAAGATCTCCTGGACCAACTGCGTCAATTTCGCTGGGTCCGCAAGCCGGCTCCCTGGTCTGACTAAGCAATTTGTCCTATTGGTCCTATTAGTCCTATTTCCTATAGGTCTTATAAGTCTATCGGTCTCATTCTCCTATTGTCTTCTCCAAAAAGGCCCAACGATCGGCAATTTCTTCAATGATCTTTGTGGTTGGCTTTCCTGCTCCATGACCAGCCTTGGTCTCAATCCGAATCAGTATTGGTGCTGGTCCAGCCTGCGCCGCCTGCAAAGTGGCCGCAAACTTAAAACTATGACCGGGCCAAACTCTGTCGTCGTGATCTGCTGTCGTTATCATTGTTGGTGGATATGAAATTCCCGGCTTGATGTTGTGGAGCGGCGAGTAAGCGTAGAGAGTCTTGAAGTCGGCCGGATCCGCGGAAGAACCATAATCAGACACCCAGGCCCAACCGATCGTAAACTCCTGAAACCTCAGCATGTCCATAACTCCAACCGCCGGAAGGGCCGCGCCAAACAGATCGGGACGTTGAGTCAAAGCCGCGCCAACCAGGAGGCCGCCATTACTGCCGCCTCCGATTGCAAGTTTCGGGGTCGACGTGTACTTGTTTGCAATTAACCACTCTGCTGCGGAGATGAAATCGTCAAAAACGTTCTGCTTCTTCGCTTTCATCCCACCTTGATGCCAGTCTTCTCCATACTCGCCACCGCCGCGCAAGTTAGGTTGAGCGTACACACCACCCATCTCCATCCAAACGAGATTTCCGACCGAAAAAGCCGGCGTTAACGACACATTGAAGCCACCATAACCATAAAGGTACGTCGGGTTACTGCCGTCGAGCTTGATTCCCTTCTTGTGCGTAATAAACATCGGCACGCGAGTGCCGTCTTTGCTGTTGAAAAAGACTTGTTTCGTCTCAAAGTCAGCTCCATTGAAGTCCACTTTAGGTTGCCGAAACACGGTCGACTTACCAGTGATCAGATCATAACGATAGATTGTTGTCGGAGTTGTAAAACCGGTGAATGAATAGAAAGTCTCTTTATCGGTAGACTTGCCACCAAAACCTTCCGCCGATCCGATCCCGGGAAACTCAACCTCGCGCACAAATTTTCCGCTTGTATCAAATACCCTTACCTGGGTGTAAGCGTCCTTGAGATAATTCAGAACAAACTGATGGTTTACCAGGGAGACAGTTTGCAGGGCTTCCTTACTCTCCGGAATAAGTTCTTTCCAGTTAGCCCGCTCCGGTTTAGTAATATCTATCTCTACAATCTTTCCCCGGGGCGACTTCGAATCCGTCTGAAACCAGAATCTATTGCCGTCATTGCCGACGAATAAATAAGCCGCATCGAAATCATCCAACAATTTCACGACCGGGCTATCTTTTGGACCAATCTCTTTGTAGTAGATACGATTCCTGGTGTCAGTGCCCTGGAAAATCGTGATGATAAGAAACTTTCCGTCCTCAGTTACTGAGCCTCCAAACAGCCAGTCTTTCTGGTCGGTCCTCTCATAAACGAGTACATCGTCCGCCTGGCTGGAGCCGATTTTGTGAAAGTAGACTTTCTGAAAATAGTTCGTCTGCTTGAGCGAATCTGTCTTGGGTTCATCATAGCGGCTGTAGAAGAAACCGCTTCCATCTTTGGTCCAGGATACCGAAGAAAACTTCACCCATTTTAGATCGTCAGTTAGATCTTTTCCTGACTCAACGTTTCGAACTTTCCATTCCTGCCAATCTGAGCCGGACGCCGAAAGACTATAAGCGAGAAGTTTTCCATCACGACTGACTTCCATACCAGAAACGGCAACTGTTCCATCGCTTGAAAGTGTATTTGGGTCGAGCACCTCTTTCGGGCCACCTTCAAGAGAGTTGACGGTGTACAAAACGCTTTGATTCTGGAGACCGCTATTACGAGTGTAAAAGTATCGATCTCCTTCCTTGAAAGGCACGCCAAACTTTTCATAGTTCCAAAGTTTTGTAAGCCGTTCTTTGATTTGCGACCGAGCAGGAATAGCATTAAGGAAGTCGAACGTAAGCTTGTTTTCTGCTTCGACCCAGGCGCGGGTCTCCTCCGAGTCCAGATTCTCCAACCATCGATAAGGGTCGGCGACTTTAACTCCATGATAGTCGTCTACCTGGTCTACTTTTCTGGCCACGGGATAATCAAAAGTCTTAATCATTTTTTGCGGACTACCTGTCGACTGAGCCCCAACCTTTACTAATACGGACCCGAACATTAGAAGTCCGAGACAAACGGACCAAACCAAAAGAACACGACTCGTTAAATAAGCTCGCATAAAACCAGACTCCTTTCGAAGTGTAAGGGACGCGCAGGTTGGGGTGGAGACTGAAACAAACGCCCCTGAGTATACAAATCGCGTCCGGGTACAACAAACCTTGGAGTGCGCCGGCCTGGCGACGCTTTGTCACCTGAATTAGTGATTTAACGAACCATAACAAAGCGCCGCCGGGCCGGCGCACTCCAAAACTGTGGTTAGTACGCCGTATGCGACATGGAAAGTACTCTTCTGCCGGCCAACCAAAGAGCCTATTCTGCACACCAGTTTGGTTGGTTGAAAGGAGCTTATTGTGAAAACGAGTATTGGAAGGTCAGACACCTTTTTGGCAGCGGTCGCACTCGCAATCGGAATAGTGATTGCAAGTTTTATCGGTGGGTGGTTCTTCGTAAAAGGAAAGCGGGGAGACCAGACGATTAATATAACCGGCTCGGCGAAAAGGCGAATCAAATCAGATCTCGTGATCTGGAAGTCATCTGTCTCTTATCAGGCGCCAGGTTTGCAAGCTGCCTACCATTCGTTGTCAGAAGCCGTCCCTAAGGTAAAGGCGTACCTGGTGAGCAAAGGAATTCCGGAAGACAGAATCACGGTATCTTCAATTTCGACTCAGACCCTTCATGTCAGGAGCAGTGACGGGGTTGAAACGGCTGAGATAACAGGCTACTCGTTGCGCCAGGAGTTGGAAGTGCGCTCCAACGAGGTCGAAAAGATTGCGAAAATCGCCCGTGAGGCGACGGAACTGATCAATCAAGGCATTCTGATTGAATCTCAGGCTCCGGAGTATCACAACACACAATTGGGTGGCTTAAAGATTGAAATGTTGGCGGAGGCGACCAAGGATGCCAAGGAGCGTGCCCGTCAGATTGCCGAGAGCACGGGTAGTTCAGTTGGTAGTGTGAGGTCTGCACGAATGGGTGTATTGCAAATTACTCCCTCGGATTCGAACGAAGTCTCA
>Ga0163162_10006837_pt1 | contig 11066 bp, 9 predicted proteins | sample S55metaG_FD_115310 | JGI IMG/M metagenome (GOLD analysis project Ga0163162, IMG submission 115310) | Switchgrass rhizosphere microbial communities from Kellogg Biological Station, Michigan, USA - S5-5 metaG | ecosystem: Host-associated > Plants > Roots > Rhizosphere > Soil | place: USA: Michigan...
AACTGCCCTGCCATTGCATGAACAATTTGTGCAGCGACATGCCACGTGCCGTAAACACGCCCAGGTTGCGATGCAGGGGCATGATCCATTCATCGGATTGCAATGCCAGAGTTGCTCCTGCCGCAATGGCTTCCTGGCCGATGCCGCTGAACCATTTACTAATCCTGCCCTGCCGCAGCAACAGCAGCATCTTTTCTTCAATCATGCGTGGCAGCAACAGGTTGCGATAAAGCGCAACCAGTTGTTCATTCGAAATATCTTTACGTTGAAAATCCATAGAAATAACGTGAGCGTCAAAGTTAACTAGCCAGACCGTCACACAATCATAAATATTTTATCTTAAGTTTAATTAAATGAATCGCATGCAACGCAAGGAACGATTGATATTGGCAGCCACTTTTTTGTTTTTGCTTTTCCAGGGCATGGCCCAACAGGGGGAACATAAAATCTGGTTTCGCCAGCCCGCAGCTGATTGGAATGAAGCGCTGCCGGTGGGCAATGGCCGGCTTGGAGCAATGGTATTTGGCGATCCCCGCCATGAAACGATTCAGATCAATGAAGAAAGTCTTTGGGCAGGAGAACCAAAAAATGATAACAATCCCTTGTCGCTGAAATTTCTCGACAGTGTGCGGGCATTGCTATTTAGCAATAAGAATGAAGAAGCCGCTGACCTGGCTAACAGAACCATGCTGGCCACGCCGCCTACACTCAGGAGTTATCAGTCGTTCATGAACCTGAACATTCATTATCCTGCGGAAGGAACTATACAGGATTATCGCAGGGAACTGGATTTAACTTCCGGCATTTCCACGACCACGTTTACGAATGGATCGAATAGTTTAAAGCAGGAAGTATTTGTAAGCGTTCCGGCCAACGTAATGGTTATTCGCATCACTGCTGTGCAGGGTGTGATAAACTGTGAACTTCAACTTGGCAGGCAGCAGGATGCGGTGGTTACGGTAAAGAATAATCGATTGGTGTTGGAGGGACAGGTGCGCGATACGGCCAATGAAAGAAACGGTGCAGGCGGAAACCACACCCGGTTTTACGGCGTGGTGGAAGTAAGGAATGAAGGCGGCCAGTTAAGCGCAGCCAAGAATGGTATGCAGCTGATAAATGTAAAGGCTGTTACCCTTCTTATCAACGGCACAACTGACTACGATGGCGACAAACTCGCTATTAACCCGGCCATCAACATCAAGGCGAATTGTGAAAAGACGCTTCAGCTGGCATTGAAACAATCATATACTTCATTAAAGCAAAATCACGTTAAGCAGCATAGCACACAAATGAACAGGGTTTCATTTGTGTTGAACAACAGTGATAATTCAGGCCAACCAACCGACGAGCGAATTCGGGATGTGAAAGATGGCGCCTTCGATGCAGGATTGGTGGCTTTGTATTTTCAATTCGGACGTTACTTGTTGTTGGGCTCTTCGCAATCGCCCGGCATTTTGCCCGCCAACCTGCAGGGTATCTGGAGCAAGGATATGAAAGCGCCGTGGGAGAGTGATTTTCATACCAACATCAATCTCCAAATGAATTACTGGCCAGCCGAGGTTTGTAATATTTCAGAAACCACGCTTCCCCTCATTCACTTCCTCGACAAAATCAGGCCAAATGGCAGGATTACTGCCAAACAAATGTATGGCGCCGGTGGATGGACGATGCACCACAACACAACCGCTTTCGGAGAAACTGCTTTACACGATGCCGTACAATATGGTACGCTGCCATTGGGTGCTGCATGGATGTGCCTGCATTTGTGGGAACACTATTTATTTACGCAGGACAAAAACTATTTGCGTCAAACGGCCTTCCCGATCATGAAGGAGTCAGCAGAATTTGTAAAGGAATTTTTGGTTAAGGGCCCGGGCGGCTACCTGGCCTCAGCGCCATCCTATTCTCCCGAAAATGCATTCATCCATCCTGTAACCGGAAAGCCGACACAGATTACTTATTCATCCACGATGGATATTGAAATTGTAACCGAACTTTTCAAAACCTGTATGGCTGCGTCCGATTCGTTAAACCTTTACCCTGAATTCAAAAATAGCCTGGCCGCATTGTTAAAACAATTGCCTCCCGTTCGCGTGAACAGCTATGGTGGTATACAGGAATGGATTGAAGATTATAAAGAAGCAGAGCCCGGCCACCGCCACATCTCTCAATTGTATGGACTGCATCCGGCCTCTCAAATCAGCCCATCGACCCCGGAATTATTTGAAGCCTGTAAAAAAACCATCGAACACCGGCTTGCTAACGGTGGGGGCCACACGGGATGGAGCCGCGCATGGATCATCAATTTCTATGCACGATTGAAAGACGGCGAAAAAGCCGGTGAAAACGTGCAGGCCCTGCTGGCCAAGTCAACACTTCCGAATTTGTTTGACACGCACCCACCTTTTCAAATTGACGGCAACTTTGGAGGAACCGCCGGTATTGCAGAAATGTTATTGCAAAGCCAGGATGGCTGTATTGAGCTGCTTCCCGCCCTTCCGGCTTCCTGGAAAAATGGATCCATTGCCGGAATTCGCGCCAGGGGCGGTTTTGAATTGAGCATAACCTGGAAAGACGGGGAATTGAAATCTTATACGGTGAAATCAATAGCAGGAACCAGCTACAAGATCAAATACAAAGGTCAACTGTCGGAAATAAAGAAAATAAAGAAGGGAGCAACGATCAGCGTTGAACTATGAGCGCGCTTTGTTTTTGTCATCACGCAGAATGCTGCGGTGAACAAATGAATTCACCAATGAAAGCAGGATGCTGAAGAGCAACGCCCACCAGAAACCATCTACCTTAAATCCATGCACAAAATGCGCGTCGATCAAGATGATCACTGCGTTTATGACGAACAGGAATAATCCGAGTGTGATCAGCGTAGCGGGAAGCGTTAGAAAAATGAGCACCGGTTTAACAATGGCGTCTAACAAAGCCAGTACAAATGCTACAATGAGTGCCGTGCTGAAATTATCAATTTCAATATGTGGCAGAAGATAGGCCAGCAGGAAGGCGTTCACTGCTGTCACCAAAACCTTAATGATAAAATTCATGCACTAAATATACAATTAATTGAAAGCAATTGCTACCTATTTCGCAATGTTGGTGAGCACGATATTTTCCCTGCAGCAGGCTACATTATCCAATTGTATAGTGGCTTTTACATCGGCACTAAACTGTACGTGGAGGCCGGTTTGTTGAAATTCAACCGGCAAATTGCAGGGCACCAAACGGCTGTCGATCGCCCCGTCTTCAACCAGGTAATAACTGCCCACGCTACCCGCCACAGTGGCTTTGTGGTCGCTGATTTGTCTGACGGTTTGAACTGAATTGTCGCAACCAGCATTACTGATTACATGGGCTTCCTTCTTACAACCGCTTTGCCAAACGAGAAGACTTATGATGATAGCAACATAAAAAGTAGCGCGCATGATGCTTTTTTGGTTTGACCTCGCAGTGTAAAATTCCGTTGCATGGTAATATCATCAAGGAAAATTACCAGCTTGTCCCCACAAATTTCCGAAGCCACAACAAGAGGCTTTGAATGCATGTATAACGGATTGATTTTCACGTCTTAAAAGCTCTAAAAATTGTGGGAAATTCAACGGATTTCAAGGAAATAGAAGGCGCTGAAATACGTTTATATATTCTGCAACTAACCCACCATAATCCGAATTCAAACCCTATAAAAATTTCCACATGATTATTTATGGTTACCGTTCAAAGGAGCTTTCAAGGGAAGTTCTGGCCGAAAAATGCCCGCAATGCGGCACGTCGCATAGTGTGCATCTGCTATCCTTTCAAAAATATGCGCATGTATTCTGGATACCTTTATTTCCTCTGGGGAAATACATGGTAAGCCAATGCGCGCTTTGTAATGACGTAGTGAAGGAAAAAAATATGCCTTCGCAATGGAGGCCGGTGCTGGACGATGTTCGCGCAAACGCGAAAACTCCCATTTGGACGTTCTCGGGACTTGCAGTCATTGCAGTTGTTGTTTCTGTCGCGCTCGTTAGCGATCATAACAAACACAAGAAAAGCGCTCAATTCGTCATGAACCCGCATCGCGGCGATCTTTTTGAAATTAAGATGAAGAACGACCACTACACCTTGTTTAGGATTGACGAAGTAGGAGAAGATTCGGTATTGCTGCGCATCAGCAATTTTGAATCGAATATGGCCAGCGGCCTCAGCGATATAAGGTCAAAGGGCGACAGCACTTTCAGTGATGAGCAATATGCTGTAGCAAGGCAGGAATTAAAGAACATGTTCGATAAGGGAGAGATCATGGATATCCTTCGCGAATAATAATGATCTTACCCAAAGGAGCAAATTGTAACTTTGAGCGGATTCAAACCTCCCTCATCATGCGCAATTACGCTTTGGTTCTCTGCTTTGTAGTGTTGGCTTGCGCCTGTAATAATCAAACGGACGAAAAAAAACCGGTTGACGCCACCATTTCAAGCGGCGCCAGCTGTTATCAATGGACCAATAACAAAGACACCGTAACGCTTAGCATCAGCGAAATGAATGGAAATATTTCCGGAACACTGATCTATAGTTTCTTTGAAAAAGATCGCAACACCGGAACTTTAACCGGTGAACTCAAAGACGATTTATTGGTGGCGGATTATTCATTCATTTCAGAAGGCACGGCGTCCGTAAGGCAGGTAGCTTTTAAACGCCAGGGTGATGAATGGATAGAAGCGCATGGGGAAGCCGAAGAAAAGGATGGTAAAACCGTCTTTAAGAACCTGGATTCCCTGGATTTTTCAAACCCCATCATCCTTAAGAAATCGAGCTGCAAGTAGAATAAGCACGGGTTCCCCGTGTTTTCCAGCCGAAGGTGTCCAAACCCCGGATTTTGGACTTTCACCCTATCCCCATATAACATCAATTCATCCTATCCATTGCCCATTTAAGGCCAAAGCGGTGCAATTCTACTCATAAAGAGGCTAATTTGCAGGCATCACGTCAACTCTAAAAAGTGAACCTGCCCCAATATACACAGAACGATAAATGGATCTTTTTAGGCGCCATGCCCCTGATTGTCATGGCCCTGAATCTCCTTTTGTTCGGTGGCAGGTATTTTAGCGAATGGCCTGTTTTTGTGGTTGCCAGCATTGTAACTTTTATCGTTATCGCTGCCTGCTGGCTGTTCCTGACCTGGGTGGCGGTCACCATTCGCGATCGTTTCTCCGACGATCGGAAAATCGGCATCCGCATGGCCATAACCTTGTTTTTCATCACCCTTATCACCGCGCTTACATTGACTACCCTGTTTTATGGATATACCCGCTTTCGGTTCCTGAATTATGAAGTGAATGAAACCAAATATCGCTGGGTGTTGGTATTCGGATTAATCATCAATTTTTTTGTGACCCTTTTTCACGAAGGTTCATCAGGATTTGAAAAATGGAAGGCCACCCTCGTGGAAACCGAAGAATTAAAAAGGGTGTATATGCAAAGCCGGCTGATGGGTTTGAAAAGCCAGGTGAACCCCCATTTTCTTTTCAACAGTCTGAATTCGCTATCGAGCCTTATTTCCGAAGACACCGATAAGGCTGAGAAGTTCCTGGATGAAATGAGCAAGGTGTATCGCTACCTGCTTCGCAACAGCGACGATGAGCTGGTGAGTCTGGAAACGGAAATTTCTTTTATTAATTCTTATTACCACCTGTTGAAAGTGCGCTACGGCCAGGCCATTGAACTGAAAACAAATATCAGTCGCGAAGCGCTTCACTATTCCATTCCGCCGCTCACCCTGCAGGTGATGTTCGAAAGTGCATTCACGCAAAATCGAATGAACCGGGACGAACCATTGCGGGTAGAGATTTCAACCCCGGCTCCGGACCGACTTTCCTTTAAACACAATACCCAACCTAAGATGCTAACCATCGGCGAGACGCGTGAGGAAGGACTGGAAAATATCACAAACAAGTTTCGTTTGCTTGGACAGCAGTCAGTGCAAATTGAAGAACATAACGCTATCCGTACCATCACGATTCCTTTAATCCTTCAACCCGAAAACAGCGCGACATGAGAGAATGGTTAAAACCTACGAGGCTGGAATGGATCACTTTCCTGGTACTGATGCCAATACTGGCATCGGCCCTGAACTACCTGCTATTTGGCGACCGCATTTGGCAGGAAAAAAATATCTGGCTTTTTTCTTTCCCGATTATTTACGCGCAGGGATTTATCAGCTGGTGGTTTCATATCGTTGCGATGCACTGGATGAGATTGGAATTTCCTAGTCTGAAACAAACCACCATGCGGCTTGTGATGGTAGGCGTAACACATGTTGCACTCACCTCGCTTACTTTCGCCACGCTTTTTTATGGCTATGACGCCATTCATTTTTTAGGTTATTCATTGAACCTGGATGAATTCAAAATATCCGTGCTGTTGGCCATTGCACTTACGCTTGTTGCCACCACATCGTGGGAGGCGGAGTATGTATTGAAGCAATGGAAAGCCAGCCTGGCCGCCAAGGAACAAATTGAACAGATGGCTATTGAACAGGAATTTGAAACCCTGAAAAGCCAGGTAAATCCGCACTTTTTATTCAACTGTTTCAATACGTTGTCATCTTTGATATCTGAGGAGCCCGAGCAGGCCGAAAAATTTCTCGATGAATTAAGCAAGGTTTATCGCTACCTGTTACGCAACAACGAAAGCGGCCTGTCCACAGTAAAAAGCGAAATTCAGTTCATTAAAAGTTATTTTGAATTGCTGAAAACAAGACATGGCAATGCGATCCAGTTCCAGATTGAGATCGACAAGCGCTACGATAATTACCTGTTGCCTTCACTTAGCCTGCAGTTGTTGGTTGAAAACGCGGTAAAGCACAATGCGCTTAGTAAGGATCAACCGCTGCTAATTGAAATCTTTACCATTGCAGGGAACAAACTGGCAGTGAATAATAACCTGCAGCGCAAGACGCAAAAAGTGCTCAGCAATAAGGTTGGCCTTCAAAATATCCGGCTCAAGTATGAGCTGTTAAAGGAAAAAGGATTCCAGGTGATGGAAGAGAACCGGAATTTTACGGTTGTGCTTCCACTGATCTGGAATCATGCAGGAAACAGCCCGGCATCCATTATCAGGCATCCCGGACAGTTCGAATCGCATGATTAGAAAGAATTTTTAAAGGATCTAAAAGCATGAGTTATGAAAATTTTGATTATTGAAGATGAGGACCTGGCGGTTAAGAAGCTGAAGAAAACGCTTTCATCTTTGGAGACGGAATCTGAAGTGGTAGGAGTGGCGGATAGCATTCAATCCAGTCTGAATTGGCTGCAATCGAACGATGCGCCCGATCTGATTCTTATGGACATTGAATTGAGCGATGGCCAAAGCTTTGAAATTTTTAACCGGATGGAAGTGAAGAGTCCGGTTGTGTTCACCACGTCTTATGATGAATACGCATTGAAGGCATTCAAGGTAAATAGTATTGATTATTTGCTGAAGCCCATCCAGAAAGAAGACCTGGAAGCCGCACTGCACAAATACCAGGAGTTTAAAACCCGCTTTGGCAGCCAGGAGTCTTCTTCTCCCGTAAATATGGAAAACCTGGTTAAAGCCCTTCAGAAAAAATTACAATTGAAGGATTTTCGCAAGCGCTTCCTGGTGAAGCACGGGCAAAAACTAGTATCGGTTGAAACAGACGAGATCGCTTATTTTTTCAGCGACGGGCGGTTGAACTTCTTCAAAACTTACGACAATCGCAAGTTCATTGTTGACTATACAATGGACGAATTGGAAGAAATGCTGGATCCTGATCATTACTTCCGTATCAGCCGGTCATTTTACATCGCAGTCGACAGTGTGGATCAAATCAATGAATATTTTGGCAACAGGCTCATCCTGCATTTAAAACCTCCTGTTGACAAAGAAGCCCTGGTAAGTCGTGAGAAGGTAACCGAATTTAAAAAGTGGATGGGGAAATAATTACTCCACCGGTAGCAGCAGGATAATATTGGATGTTCTGGCGTCGGATTGAATGTCGAGTAGGGCGCCGATCAAGGAAGCTCTTTTCTCCATCTCCGTTATTCCTTTTTCAACCTGCAGATTAGTACTTTCCAATACCGTTTCGGGCGCCTGAATTTTTAGCGCTAGTTTAGTTCCTGAATGATCCAGGTAAATCAACACCTGCCTGGCTCCCGCGTGTTGCACGAAAGTGCGCAGCGCCTCTTTAAAGATGAGGAAGAATTCGTGCCTGGTTTTCATGTCCAGTTCTATACTCCTCGCTTTTTTGTCAACCTGCAATTCAATATCGGTTCCATAGCGGTTTCTGAGCGCATCTGCAAACTCTTCAATGCGCAAAATGGTTTTGTCCATGCTATCGTTCTCAGGCTGTATACTCCACAGAATGTCGTCCATCGCAATCATCATATTTTGACTCTTCTCGCCAATCTGGTCAATATATTCTTTTGAACGGTCCAGGTCTTTATCGGCCTTCATCTTAGCCATTTCGCTCAGCAGGTTGATGCTGTTCAGCGTGGTATTGATTTCCTGGTGCAGGTTGCCTGCAATCTGGCTGCGCATTTGCTGCATGGACCGCATACGCTTCACACGTTCACGGTCGATGCCATACAGAATAGCCGCCGCCAGCAACACCAGGAACCCATAGAACCACCAGGTTTTCCAGAAAGGACTCGACACATGGATATTCAAAGTGGTAACGGATTTGCTCCAGATGCCATCTCCGTTTTGGCAATTCACCTTGAACACGTAGTCGCCCGGGGGAAGCCAGGTATATACGGCCTGGTGGTTGTCTTCAGCAATCACCCATTCCTTGTCGATACCCACTAACATGTAGTAATACTGAATCTTATTTTGCCTGATAAAATTCAAGTCGTTGAATTCGATCATGATGGAGCTGTTATCGTAGCCCAATTTGATCGCATCCAGTTTTACGAGTGAATCTACCAGGAGCGGTTTGTTGGCCAGTCGAAAATCCGTGATCTGCACATCATTGGGCACGTTGTTCGTAACCACACGGGTGGGATCAAAGGCCAGGAAATTGTGATCAGTCGTAAACAATAAACGGCCATCTGGCAACTTGAAAGCGCTGGCTGAGGTGAAGTTGTCGAATACAATACCGTCGCGCCTGTCATAGTAAGTAAAGATTCTCTTTTCCAAATTCATTCTCACCATGCCGTTCAACATCCCGATCCAGAAATTCCCCCTGGCATCGCGCTGCACACTGCGCGCAGTGTTCGATGGCAATCCTTCCTTGGTGGTTATGAACTCCACCTTGTTGGTGCGCATGTTAATGAGATTGATGGCATCTCCGGGAACCATCATCATCGAATCGTTGTAAATGAACAGGTCGTGGGGAGAGTCGGTGAACAGGGTTTTGCCATCTGCCGCCAATTTGTAAAAGCGATCCACAATCTTTCCGGTTCGGGTATCGATCTTATAAACGCCAAATGCCATGCAAGCCACCCACAGAAACCCTTTCTGGTCTACCACCATTTTCATCACCATGCCCGTCTGAATGATTTTCGTGTATCCTTTGGAGATATCATTTCCCGCAGCCTTGCGGTCCCATTTCAACACCATTCCATTTTGTGTGCCTATCCACATGTTGCCCTGGTCGTCCTCAACAATATGCCTTACCGTGCGATGGTCGAGAATGGCCGGTGATGCTGTTTCGCTAGTTTCCTTCACCGGGTTGCATCGCAGAATTGTTCCCCCCTGAACGCCCATCCAAACGTCGTCGTTGATTTTGTCCTGCGTCATGCACCAAATGGACCAGGCCGTCCGGTACTTTTCCATATATTTTGGAATGGGCAGCGCGTTCAGGTTTTCATCGAAATAATAAACGCCTTCTCCCCAGGAACTCACCCAAATTTGGTTGTTCTTCATGTGCAGTGCGGAAACGGCTGAAAGGTCAATGCTCCTGTTTTCCCCGACATGTAGCAGGCGATAGGCATTGAAGAACTGCGCTTCGGGATTAAAAAGAAAAACGCCATTGTCGGAACATAGCCAAAGGTTGTGTTGGTTGTCTTCGAAAATGCTGTGCAACCGGTCGAATTTTATACTCTGTTCATCTTTGTATTCGTTTTGCACCTGCACAAAGGGCCTCGTACCACCTTCAATGAACTGGGTGAGAAACGAAGCGCCATATACCCAAAGATGGCCATTGGATTGGGAGAATGCGCCGCCGATTTCGAAATATCCTATAGCCATGTAATCACCGATATAATAATCGCCAAACCCGCCATTTGCCGGATTGTAAAAAATGAACCGCGGACCGGCGCGGTTTGTGGGCCAGCTATTAAAGAAGTAGCGACCCTTGCGGTCGACGAGGACATTATAAAAATTCATTTCCTTTTCCACTTTCGTGACTAAGGAATCGTGGTCAATATTGTTTCCACGATAATTGAGATGCCCTGTTCTTTTATTGTATACCGCCATACCCGAATCGCAAGCCACCAAAATCAGTTGCCTGGCACTGTCTTCGGCAAAATTGTTCTTGCGCCATCCCGGTGGCGTAGGAATGTAGCCGGGTTTTAATTCAAATTCGCGCGCCTGTTCATTCCAAACATAAATGCCATAGTCAAGTGTAATAATGATAAGGGTTCCATCAATCATTTCGCTGAGGCCTTTCTGAAAATAATAAGTGGGCGTGCCCTGCCATTTCACTTTTATTTCCTGGTAGGTGAATTTCTCGGTGTCGAAAAGTCCCACTTTGTTGTCGATGGTAGAAAGCCAGAGTCTGCCTTTTTTATCCTTGTAAACAGCAACCACATTTTCCGCCGGAATGGATTTGGGGTTCTCGGAATCGTGGTTGAAGGTGAGAAAATTATTTCCGTCGAAGCGTTGCAGTCCATTGATGGTAGCGATCCAGATATAACCCCGGTCGTCCTGCACAATATTATTTACGTGGTTGGCCGCCAGTCCGTTTATTGAACTGAAATGGGTAAAGGAATATTGCCGGGACTCCTGCGAGATTCCCGCGCAGGACAAACCCGCCAGCAGTAACAGTATGATGAGTTGTTTAAACAAACTTATACGAATCCAAATATACCCATCGCATGTTGGATCTCACACTG
>Ga0163162_10006839_pt1 | contig 11066 bp, 10 predicted proteins | sample S55metaG_FD_115310 | JGI IMG/M metagenome (GOLD analysis project Ga0163162, IMG submission 115310) | Switchgrass rhizosphere microbial communities from Kellogg Biological Station, Michigan, USA - S5-5 metaG | ecosystem: Host-associated > Plants > Roots > Rhizosphere > Soil | place: USA...
CGGTAGATTATCTCTTTCACGATGAGCGGTGCCAAAACGTAAGTGCTTCCCGGCTCATCCGCGAGTCGAACCAGCCGCACGACAGCGTCGAGAAGATTCGCGTCGATCGAATGCACGTCCATGGCTTTCGCGCTCGCATCGCCTTTCTTGATCCTGATGTCGGCTTCCAGCAGGACCGAGGCGACCAGCGAGGGATCAAGATCGAGGCGTAAGCCAAGATAGGGTTCGTCCGGCGTGGCCTTCTCGATCTGGAAGATGAGAGGCAGGTCGACCGTGAATAACAAGTAATGTCCCGGGTCGTACCTAAACACCTCCTCACCTAGCAACGTCCTCTTCCTGCCCTGGGCCACGAGGCAGAACGCCGGCTGGTAAACGGTATTCAAGGATTCCGACGGCCTCGACGAACGGGCGAGGAAAAAGCCTCGGAACACCTCCTTGGCGCCATCTTCGGACACAGTTCGGTCGATCCGCTCAATGAGTTCTTCTCTGTTCGTCTTGACCCTCTGTGCCTCTCGCGGAGTTTCCCTACTCTTCATACGTTCATATTAGCCTCTTTGTGATGCAATGCGGGATGTCAATGTAGCCGCTTTTGCAGGATCGTCCAATAATCCGCGACTATCGTCTTATCGTGGTTTCGGCAGTCGACATCAAAATCAAACCAGACCGAGGATACGAGAACGGGCTTTCGCCAAACTAGAGATATGCAAAAGGTTCTATTGAACAACGGGGTCGAGATGCCAATTCTCGGTTTTGGAGTTTTCCAGATCGAGGATTTGGCAGAGTGTGAGCGGAGCGTTCGGGATGCGATCGACGTAGGATATCGCCTCATCGATACGGCGGCCTCTTACGAAAACGAGGAGGCGGTCGGTAACGCAATAAGGACGAGCGGAGTGCCGCGCGATGAGCTTTTCGTGACGACAAAGCTCTGGATCGCGGACACCGGTTTCGAGAAGACAAAGAGAGCTTTCGACCGCTCGCTGAAGCGTCTACAAATCGACTATCTGGACCTCTACCTCATTCACCAACCGTATGGGGATGTTTTTGGCTCGTGGCGCGCGATGGAGGAGCTTTATCGCGAGGGTAGGATCAAGGCCATCGGCGTCAGCAACTTTCAGCCCGACCGTGTAATGGATTTCATTGTCCATAACGAAGTAGTGCCCGCTGTAGACCAGATTGAGACGCATCCGTTTCACCAGCAGGTGAAGACTCAGAAGTTCCTCACAGAAAACAACATTCAGATCGAGTCTTGGGGACCATTCGCGGAGGGAAAGAACAACATCTTCGGCAATGAAGTGCTCGTTTCAATCGGCGAGAAGCACGACAAGACCGTTGCGCAGGTCATCCTCAGATGGTTGACACAGCGGAATATCGTCGTCATTCCGAAATCCGTTCGAAAGGAGCGAATGGCGGAGAACTTCAACATATTTAACTTTGAGTTGACACCTGAAGATATGGACGCGATCAGGCAGCTGGACACTGGGACGAGCCTCTTCTTCGATCATCGCGACCCTGCGATGGTCAAATTGCTCGGCGAAGCAAAACGAAATACTTAAAAACGCGTCTCAGGGAGAACAGAGACAGGATGAAGAATCACAAAGCAATCGATCCGGAAAGTAATGGAATCAACCGGCGCAGTTTTATCGCAAAGACCATCTTTGCGGGCGCTGGCCTAGCGGCGTTAGCGGCTTCGCAGAATGAGGTGAGCGCCCAAACTGGAGCAGAAGGTACGCAGCGAACCGGTGAGAAGGTCCCCTTGGATCCTTTGCCGGGGCGAAGAAGGCTGGGCAAGCTGGAGGTCTCATCGGTCGGACTGGGCGTCCAGAACATGAGCCGCAAGTATGAGACGACCGTGCCGTACCGTCCGGAGATGATCAATATCATCCGTGCGGCCTTCGATCGCGGCGTCACCTTTTTCGACGCGGCCGAGGCGTATGGTCCTCATGAGGTGGAACGTATCCTCGGCGAAGGCGTGGCGCCGTTCCGAAACAAGGTCGTGATCACATCGAAGTTTGGCTGGAACATCGATCTCGAGACCGGTGAGCGGCGCCCAGGACTCAACAGCAAGCCCGAGCACATCAAGCGCGCTGTCGAAGGTATGCTGAAGCGGCTTCGCACCGACCGCATCGATCTCCTCTATCAACACCGGGTCGATCCGGAAGTCCCGATCGAGGACGTCGCCGGAGCAGTTAAGGACCTCATGGTCCAAGGCAAAGTTCTGAACTGGGGACTCTCAGAAATGGGGCTCAAGACACTGCGGCGCGCTCATGGAGCCCTCCCCGTCACCGCCGTTCAGAATGAATATTCAATGTTCTGGCGGGGTCCGGAGAAGGAAGTGATTCCAACGTGCGAAGAGCTCGGAATCGGCTTCGTGCCGTGGAGCCCGCTCGGTGTGCAGTTCCTCACCGGCTGGATTGACGCGAATACCAGGTTTGCGCCCGGCGACATTCGCGGGGTTGAGTCCCGCTTCTCTCCTGAGAACCTTCCCCACAACTTGCAACTTGTTGAGCTACTGAAGACGTGGGCGAAACGGAAGGAAGTCACTCCCGGGCAGATCGCGCTCGCGTGGCTGATAGCGCAGAAGCCGTGGATCGTGCCGATCCCTGGGACAACGCAGATGGCGCACATGGTGGAGAACAGCGGTGCGGCCGACGTTCGCTTCACCCCCTCTGAAATCTCGGAGCTGAACACTTCAGTCATGACAATCGAAGTTAAGGGGCAACGCCTGCCGGACGCCGTGCTTGCCTTCTCAGGCGTTGAGGCTCCGATGAAGAAGTAAGAAAAGCAAATTATGATGAAGGATGTCTCCATGAAAGAAAACGCTATGAAAACGTCTATTCAGCCCAAAGTATTGCGAAGTAAAATCGTCATGATTATGTCGCTCGCTATGATCACCTTGGTGCCGATCGCTGTCATGAGTCAGAGCATCACAGGCGACGCCGTCAAGCAGCAGCAAAGCAGCAACAGCAGCGCGGAACAGGAACTTATTAGTCTCTCCAAGGAGAAGTGGCGCTGGATGTCGGAGCGCAAAGTAGATTCCCTGGACGCTCTTTTTCATGAAAAGGCTGTCTTTGTTCATATGGGCGCTACTATGACCAAGACGAAGGAACTCGAGGTCATCAAAAGCGGATCGATTCAATACAAGACCGTGGAAATCCAGGAAGCGTCAGTGCGGTTTATTGATAAGACTGCCGTCCTTCTAAACAAAATTCGCCTGGTTGCCGTGGTCGGCGGGAATGAGGTCACTAATCCCTTCATGGTGACGGAAGTATATGTGCAGCAGAGCGGTAGCTGGAAGTTAGCTTCGCTCTCGTTTACCAGGCTGCTGACTCAATAGAGTTCGGTGATCGGCATATCGGTCGGTGAGTTGCAGAGTTCAATGCTGAAGCGCCGGCATCGAGATTAAAGTTTTGCGCTTGCCCGCCGGTGTAATTGCCCTTTCGTGCGTCGAAACGCCGCGGAAGAAATAAAAGATGAAATCATGAAGCTCGTTCCTCAGCGGTCTCAGATTTGTAATCCTTATCGCCTTAGTACGGGTATTCATGTAACCAAAGCGATGGCAGAAACTGAGTTCCATGCCCCGGCGTGCCATTTGGCTCAAAGAGATCGCGGAACTCCGCGTAATCGATCTCCGCTTCAGAGTTGATGTGCTGGTCACCATCGCCCACCTCCCAAGCGCTTTGCCAAAGAGACGCAAGAAGAAGGGCTCCCTCCGCCATACACTCGCCAGTGTTCGTGCCCAGTTCATTCCACATTTCACTGTAATCAGGCGACGATGGACCACCAACCTGCTCCCATACCTGGACGATGCGTTCCGGCGATAGTATTGTGCGTATCGTACTCATTAACTCGATCAACCGACGTGCGGCCTCGGCGCCATCTGCGATGTTCCCCTGGGCTACTCTTCCATTAAGTCCATTTTGAATCTTGACTATCAAACCGTCGTTGCCACCACGATTTTCATTCAACATTGTCGTTTCATAAGGTGTGTGCACCTGATTCGCATTCGCAAGCCTGCTTCCATGAAGTGGCTGACATGCATCGCCTACATAGTGTGCAAGAATGCCCGCTGCACAAACATATTTGATGACGTCACCGTCTTGAACGTGCTCGACCATCTGTTCGAAAATTTGTCGTACACGGAAAGGCAAGGAGCCTTGATGGTTCACTGTTGTGCTTATGCCTTCGTAGTGTTCGACCCACACACTTACTGTTATGTTAGCCGGGTCCTCACATAATTCGAACAGAGTTTGGCCGTCCCCGCCCGCCTCATCCATGTCCGCATAATGTGACGGATTATCCTTGGTTCTTCTAACGCCAGTTCCGCCTTTCTTCCAGACATCGTCAGGGACGTTTGCAAGTGGCACGAACCCTCCAGGGCCCAAGCCGGTAACATGCCCGCCGGTTGAAATCGTGTCATCATCGAATCCGATGTTTCGTCGGTTGTTAAGGAATAGATTGTTCAACTTGTCGCTTCCGCTGAGTAGATCGCATGCAGTTTCGCCAATTGTGAAATGGCCGACCTCGCCCCAGTACTCCGGCAATGCAACATCCCAACTTCGAACGAGTTCCACATTCAAGGCACGACACGCAGTACTTAAGCTGGTAGCGAGAGCAAATGGGAAAGATCCTCGTTCTTCTGCCACCGGCGCACCAAAAAATCGTTGTCCACCCCATTGCAACGCGAGCGGTCGCCAGGGCGGATCCTCGTTTCTGTCCTCAGCGTCCGCGAAAGCCTTAACCACATCTCTGGATGCTTGTGCCGCTTTTCTTTCAGCTTCCTCCACAGAAGCGCCTTCAGCACGTGCCTTTCCTCGAACCTTGGTTGCTGCCGCCTCAGCAGCAGCCTTCACATGGTCGTAAAAGAAAACTGCACCTGAGTCACCTGCACGGGTACGCAATTTAGGACCACCCTTCGGTGCACCAATTAGTAAATCTGCTACGTAGTCGTAACCTCCGAGTGCTTGATACCTGTAAAAGAGGGCGAAGATTTGTCCTTCGATATCACCTGAGCCCGCACCATGCGCGCGAACAGGCGTGCCGACCAATGAAATCGATAATGTATTCATGTCGATACTGAAAAGTTCACCTACCGCTCCGATACCATGAACAGCACCTGTCCAGTTGCGAACGCTATCGAGCCTTATCAGACCGGCATCGATACATGAGTCGACATATCTTCCAGGTAAAGTTGGATAAACATTCTCGAACGCCTGGCGCGGAACCTGACATGGATCGGCGATTCCAATCCTGGAGAGTTTGCCATTCAACGGCGCTTTAGCTTCGGTACCAGGCTCGCCAGCTACATGCGCAGCAGTTAACGCAAATACTGCATGACCATCGGTCACTAAACAGCCAATGGTGCCGAAGCGATTAAAGTGTTGAACCTCAGAAAAAACCGGCAAACCTCCACTATAGCAACCAGACTTGGTAGCTAGGCTCGGTTCCATCGGTCGTGCGGCAGAGGTGTCAGGAGCTGCCTCAACTACACATACCGGTACTTCACGACCGTCCGGGAGATCGATCGCTGGTGACACAAAGTTTTGGGGGTCATCGCGAAACCCAGATGAAGGTCTCCATGAACGAACGAAAACGAGAACACATGGCCACGACCATGGAGCTATGACGCTATTGTCTAACGTCCTCGGGCCAAGTTCGTCTTTATTACCTTGAAATACGGCAAAGGGATCTTTGCTGTTCGGATCCCTTCCGCGTATGAGGTACCGCCCAACTGCCGTTCCTACTACACCATCCTTGCGCGCAAGGTGTACATGTGCTGCCTCACGGGCTTCTAGTAAATCCTGTAATGAAAGAGCATTGAAGTCCCTTGCGGGCATCAGAGATGGGATATGAGGCAAGTCGGGCATGGTCGATCTCCTTTAAACTGATCTCGGATGTTAACTACGAATTCCCTCCGTATATATGCGCACCAAAAGCGCGCAAAAAATATCAGGGAATCTCACCGAAAGTTTTGAATATTGAACGAAGTTAGTCCGGGAGTTGATGCGGCACGACAGCAGTCGTTTTACTCTTGAGGTCTATTTACCAATGATTCAAAGAATACTAACATGCACTTCCTGAAGGGACCGCACAATCTCTATGCGAATAAAATTAACCATAGCCGCGCTGTTTTTACTCGCATCTCTCGGCACAGGCCAGACACCAACTCGCTCAGACAGGATTTTCGAGCCCGCGAAACATACAAGATAATTGGCCCCGACGAGTTCATAGAAGTCTTTGAAATTGCCGAGCCCGGAAAGGACTTTGAGGTTTACAGTGAGAATCATTTCAAACGTAAAAAGTAACTCAGAGGTTGGGCCAAACGACAGTCAAACGGATGAAGTCTTGAGAGAGTGGCGCGAGTCAGCCTTTTACTGGCAAAAGCATGCCGACACAATCCGCACGATGTTCGGTCCAGTCACCCAAGCCCTCATCGAGGGCTCTGACATTTTTGAAGGCGATGCCGTGTTGGATGTAGCGGGTGGTGCGGGCGAACCGTCGCTCACAATTGCGGTAATGGTTGGATCAACAGGATCGGTTATCTGTACTGATGTTACGGCAGAAATGGTAGCCGCAGCTCAGAGCGAGGCACAACGACATGGAGTGACCAATATTACGTTCAACCAATGTGGGGTTGACTATCTGCCGTTTGAAAACAATTCGTTTGATGCAGTGGTTTGTAGACTGGGAGTAATGTTCTTCCCTGATCCGCTGGCCGGCCTACGCGAGATGTTGAGGGTAGCAAAGCGTGAGGGACGATTATCGCTTGCGGTGTGGGCCAAAGCGGAACTCAATCCGTTTTCTTACTTGATTACTGATGTTCTTGCACGGCACTTGGGCGCTGCCACGCCCGCCGACCCTAATGCGCCCGGCGCGTTTCGCTTCGCTGAGCACGGCAATCTGGCCCGGATTCTTGCGGAGGCGGGAGCCGTCGACGTTAGCGAGCGAGTACTCATGTTTGAGATTGCTGCCCCGATTTCGGCTGAGCAGTTTTGGGAGCTGCGTTCAGAGATTTCGGGGACGCTGCGAGAGAAGTTGGCAACGCTGTCGCCGGTCCAGGTGAATCTGATCGCGCAAGAGGCTCAGGAAGCAGTGCGCCCGTACTTTTCCAACCAGATGAGCATTCCGGCGCAAATGATCATCGTGACGGGGCGGAAACCGTAATGGCCTTCACCGGAATCGCGAACGCTCAATTGATTGAAGCTCTGCGGGAAGCCCGTGCGCGCACACTGGAGCTTGTCAATAACCTTAGCGACGAACAGTTGATTGGTCCACGTTTGCAGATTGTGAATCCACTCCAGTGGGAGATTGGTCACGTAGCGTGGTTTCAGGAGTTCTGGGTCTTACGGCACTTAAGTGGTCAGCCGCCAATTCTTAAACAGGGCGACGAGCTTTACGACTCGGCGCGTGTGGCCCACGACACTCGTTGGGATCTACCATTGCTTGGGCGCGACGAAACGTTGGCTTACATGCAGCGAGTTCTTGAACGTGTAATCAATCAGGCTGGTGACGAGGCTGGCCTGATGGATCCAAACGGCTACAATCAAGACTACTTCCTGAACCTCGTCCTGCTGCACGAGCAGATGCATGATGAAGCCCTCACTTACACTCGTCAGACTCTGAGCTATCCCGCGCCGGCAATCACAGCAGTGGATCCGACTCGCATTGCGAAACAAGATGAGCATCCTCCAAAGACTAACAACGACCTGACATCTGACGCGGAAATTCCGGGTGGTAAGTTCATTCTCGGAAGTGATTGCAAAGTGGGATTCACTTTCGATAATGAGCGACTAGCACACGAGGTTGAGATAGCTCCGTTTGCTATCTCAAAGACGGCGATTAGCAATGGTGAATTCCAATATTTTGTTGAAGACGGCGGCTACCGGAAAAGTGAACTCTGGACTGCGGCGGGTTGGCAATGGCGAACAGCTGTCATGGCAGAACATCCCGTCTACTGGCGGCAAGAAGATAATGGACGCTGGTTGCGGCGCAACTTTGATAAGTGGGTCGCGCTCGACGAACGCCTACCCGTTATCCATGTCAATTGGTACGAGGCGAATGCTTACTGCCGTTGGTCTAATCGACGTCTGCCAACAGAAGCAGAGTGGGAGATGGCAGCAAGTGCCGAACCCTCAGCGAATGGACGCGGTTTGGCAGAGAACAAGCGAGCGTTTCCGTGGGGTGACGATGAGCCCACGTTGGAACGAGCTAATCTTGATTGGCGTGGGCAAGGATGTCTCCCGGTTGACGCGTTACCTGCAGGTGACAGCGCGTTCGGATGCCGGCAAATGATCGGCAACGTGTGGGAATGGACGCAGAGCGACTTCCAGCCATACCCCGGCTTTGTCGCTGGTCCTTACAAAGAGTATTCCGAGCCCTGGTTTGGGAATCATAAAGTCCTGCGCGGTGGTTGCTGGGTCACTCGTTCGCGACTCATTCATAACTGCTATCGAAATTTCTACACGCCTGATCGTCGCGACGTATGGGCAGGGTTCCGCACATGCGCGCTTCAGAGCTAAGGAAGAATGAGGATTGGAATAGTCACGCCGGCGCCGCCGCGTTCACGCTACGGAAATCGCATTACCGCGCTTCGTTGGGCGAAACTTCTTAGACGACTTGGTCATCGCGTCTCGATTGTAGAGACATATGACGGCAAATCTTATGATCTGTTAGTGGCCTTACACGCTCGGAAGAGCCATCCCTCAATCATTGAATTCAAACTACAGAACCCCGACGCCCCAGTGATCGTCACTCTTACCGGAACGGATCTCTATCGCGATATTAGGACCAATCACATGGCGCGACAGTCCCTCGATATTGCGACGAGAATTGTCGTCCTCCAACCGAACGCCATCGCCGAACTCCGGCCAAACTGGCAAGAGAAGACCCGCGTAATTTATCAGTCAGCCGAGCGGCCGCGGGCAGGCAGCATTAGCAAGTCAGCGAAAGTAAATGCAAGCAAGACCAAAGCTAGATTTTTTGACGTATGCGTGATTGGCCATCTGCGTACTGTTAAGGATCCTTTTCGCGCGGCGATGGCGGCGCGGTTACTTCCCGACTCGTCAAAGATCCGAATCTTGCAGGTCGGCGGTGCGATGACAGCCGGCATGGCTGCAAAAGCGCGCAAGGAAATGAATGCTAACAAACGCTACCAGTGGCTCGGTGAACAGTCGCGGGTACTCGCCAGGCGCATTTTGAGCAAGAGTGCTATATGTGTGATTTCATCTCGCATGGAGGGAGGGGCCAACGTATTGTCGGAGGCGATAGCAGCTTCAGTTCCAGTTCTAGCTTCGCGCGTTGACGGCAATGTTGGAATTCTTGGTCCAGATTATCCAGGCTATTTTGCTGCCGGTGATACCAGGCAGCTCGCACAACTGTTAATGCAGGCAGAGACTTGTATTACATATGTGCAAGAATTGAAGGCGTGTATGAGGAGACTGGCTCTCCTCACTGATCCAGCGCGCGAGGCGCAAGCGTGGTCCGATCTGGTCGACGAATTATTCGACTGAGGCTGACGATCCGCAACTGAGGCCGTTCGGTTAAAGCAAACCGTCATCGACTCTTCCCCCCAATAACGGTTGGACCTTCTGATCAAATTCCTCTGGATACATGATTCCTTCCACCACGTCTCGTATTATTCCGTCTTGATCAATTATCACCGTTAGAGGCAGCGTCTCGCTGGTGGTGAAGAGAGCTTTGATCGCTTTGGTTCCAACTGCAACGCGATAGTTCATTCTTAACTTTTGCACTACACGCCGCACTTGGGAGAGCTTCTCCGGTGGGTTGACCCATGCGAAATCCATCGCGTTCCGTGCGAAAAATCGCTTCAGTATTCCCACCAAAGATGACCCGACCTCCAGCCTGAGAGAATGCAAGGTCAAAGTGTGGAGACAATCCACCGTTGATTGGAGTTAGTTGTTGTCTGACGAAAGCTGGGGCATTGATCTGAGTCAGGGTCGGTGCTGTCTTATTGCCGGTGGGCAGTTCCAAGCCAGCTCGCAGGGCTGCCTGTCTATCCCCATAGGTTTTCACCTTTCGGAAGAATCGATATTTAGCCCAACCCGTCAAGTTACCGATCCCGAATCCTGAGCCGGAAGTGATCCCGTTGTCGTATGCAGTGCGTAAGAAAGGTGCTTCAATTTCTAACTGAAGACGTGGCGATGGAGTGTAGGAAACACTTAGATCAAAGCCCTGGCGATTCACTTCCAGACTGCCCAGATGTTGCTTGATGAAGTAGAGACGCGGAGTGACCGCTCCTCCTTTATAGACAGTCAACCCCGGCGAAGTCACTCGAATCGGAGCCGCCGGTTTAGCGGCCTCAGGAGCACTTACTGAAGGCTCTGGTCCAACGGGTGCGGGTTCCTCTTCGGTGAAGCTTACTTTCGCGAAGCTTAAGAATGCTCCTTGACGAAGAAGTAAATTACTATTCGCCCCAGGCTTTCCGGCAGTGGGCGAGATCACTTCATGGGTAGTTGGGCCTGCGCCGCTGGTTTTCCAGTCGCCAGTAATTTCTACATTTGCGTCGACACCCGCTCCAGCCAAAGCCCGATCGATATTCGGGCCTTCCAGGGCCAGGCGTTGTCCCGAAGTCTTGACGACAAGCACCCAACCTTTGTCGTCTTTCGCGAGTGTCCCGGTGACAATAATGTCGGCGGCATCGAGCACATAGCCGGCCTTCTTCAGCGTATCTTTCAACGCAGTGAAGGATACGGGCTTATCCGGCTTTGGGGTAAAGACACCCAAACCTTTTTGAATATCAGTTACCTGTATCTCTGTTAGTTTTGGTGCGTAGTCTAGACGGCTCACGGCCTTCTGAATGTTGTACACTCAGTTGCCACAGAGGTAACCAGCAATGTGCATTTGGACACGTTTGACCTGCGCCATAGAACTCGCTGCGCTCCCGAGCAGCAGGACCAAAGCGAATACTGCTAAGAAAATATTGCGTCTCATTTTTCTTCTCCTGATCTGTCAGCGGTTATGAAACCGCACGGGTGCCGTTTCTGGAACGATGCAAGAAAACACGAATCGTGTTCGTGCTCTTACGAGTAGACACACTTAGGCCAGGTGGC
>Ga0163162_10006840_pt1 | contig 11065 bp, 12 predicted proteins | sample S55metaG_FD_115310 | JGI IMG/M metagenome (GOLD analysis project Ga0163162, IMG submission 115310) | Switchgrass rhizosphere microbial communities from Kellogg Biological Station, Michigan, USA - S5-5 metaG | ecosystem: Host-associated > Plants > Roots > Rhizosphere > Soil | place: USA...
GCGACGACCGGATCGCTCCGCGACGGCGAGCAATTGATCGGCCTGGGCATGGCGACCGCCACGTATCCGGCCAATCGCCAGCCGGCAAACGCCCTCGTCCGCATTGGCGCCGATGGATCAGCCACGGTCCAGTGCGCGACGCAGGACATCGGCACGGGCACCTACACGATCGTCACGCAGGTCGCGGCCGATGCGCTCGGATTACCCGCGAACCGCATTGCCGTGGAGATCGGCGATTCGCAGTTCCCGGAAGCGCCGGTCTCGGGCGGCTCGATGACGGCGGCGAGCGTGACGCCGGCCGTGCAGGCGGCGGCGCGCCAGGCGCGCGGACAACTGGTCGCGCGCGCGATCGCCGACAGCGAATCGCCGCTGCACGGCCTTGCCGCCGAGGAAGTCGATGCCGCCGATGGCTGGCTCCTCAGCCGCGCCGACAACAGCAAGCGCGACGCATTCGGCAGCGTGATCGCGCGCAGCGGTGGCGGCGCGATCGAAGCGCGCGCCCAGGCAAAACCGGGCGAGGAAAAGGACCAGTACGCGATGCACTCGTTCGGCGCCGTGTTCGCCGAGGTCGCCGTGGACCCCGCGCTGGGCGAGGTCCGCGTGCGCCGGATCGTCGGCGCCTATAGCGTCGGCAGCGTGCTCAACGCGAAGACGGCGCGCAGCCAGTTGATCGGCGGCGTGGTCTGGGGCATCGGCATGGCGCTGCACGAGCAGACCCTCGTGGATCCTTCCAGCGGCCGCGCGGTCAACGCCAATCTCGCCCAGTATCACGTGCCGGTAAATGCCGACATCGCCGACATCGACATCACGTTCGTCGACGAAAACGACCAGCACTTCAACCCGCTCGGCGCGCGCGGCATCGGCGAGATCGGCATCACCGGCGTCGCCGCGGCGATCGCCAATGCCGTCTACCACGCGACCGGCAAGCGCGTGCGCGATCTGCCGATCACGCCGGACAAGCTGCTCCAAGCATGAACCCCCGACCGTCAGACCTGGGCAAGGAGAAACCTCGATGAGCAAGCTCCTACTGAGAAACGTGTTCCTCGGCGGCATCGGCGTGGTCGCCGTGTCCGCCGGCGCATGCGCGCAGGGTTCCAGTTCCCCCGCCAAGCCCGCGGAAAACCCGGATGCGTCTTTCGTGCACAAGGCCGGTGAAAGCGATCTGGCGGAGCTGCAGTTCAGCAAACTCGCATCCACTCGCGCCGCGTCGCCGAAAGTGCGCGAGTACGCGCTGAGAATTGTCCAGGAGCATGACCAGAGCGCGCGCGAACTGGCGATCATCGCGGCGCACGAAAACATAGCATTGACCGACAGCGTCGACGACGAACACTCGCAAGTGCTCGATGCGCTCGCCAGCGAAGGCGGCGCGACCTTCGACAGCAACTACATGACGGCGATGCTCCAGGCGCATCAGCAGCTGGCCAGCCTGATGAAATCGTCGGAAGCAGCGGTCAGCACGGACGAATTGCGCGTCTATATCAAGAAGACGCTGCCGGTGCTGGAGCGCGAACAGCGCCTGGCGCAGGACATCACCTACTAGGCGGCACAGGAGCACACGACAATGCCCGAAGCAACCACCATGAAACGCGTCGCGCGCGACAAGCGCCAGGGAAAATCGGCTGGCACCCAGGCCGGCGAATTCGTGCGCGAGGAAATGGAACACATTCGCGAGGGCAAGCATGGCGCCCGGTCGGCCAAGCAGGCAATCGCAATCGGCTTGTCGAAAGCGCGACGCGCCGGCGTGAAGCTGCCGCCATCCGGCACGGCCTCGCCGGCCACGCGGCGCAAGGCGCGTGCCGATAGCACTGCCGCCACGAAGCGGCGCCAGCCGTCGCGGAAACGCCAACGCGCGACACTCGGCGCCTTGCAACGCGAAGGCCGCGCGGCGGCGTCGCCTACTGCGCTCTCGCGGCACGCACACTCCGCCGCCCGGCAGCGCAGCGCCGGCGAGCGGTCCGCGGCCGCCCGCAAGGCGTCACGCACCAAGGGCCGCGCAGGGCGACAGGCGGCGGCAAAAAAGGCTGCGCGCACGCGGCGAGCGGCAGGTTGACAGACCCCTCGGGAATGCGGTCGCGTCGGCACGCCGGCAAATCGAAAAGCATCGTTCGACAACAGGAGCAGATAATGGCCACTACGGCAAAACGTTCAGGCAAGCAGACGACTGCGCGCAGGAAACCGGCGAAGAAGGCCGCGGCAAAGAAGGCCAGCGCGAAGAAGGCCGCCACGAAGAAGTCGGCGGCAACTGCGCGACGCAGCGCCACCGGCAAGGCGGCTCAGCGCAAGGCGGCGCTGAAACGACCGCAGGCGGCAAAGGCGAAGAGCGGAGCACGCGCGTCGGCCCGCTCTGCCAGTAGCACAAGCGCGGCAAAAGAGAGCAAACTTCGGCCACGCACGAAGACCGCGCGGTCGAGGAGCAAACCGGTTCCGGCGAAGAAGACGACGCATCGACGCATGTCTCCGCAAGCAAGAAAGAATCTCGTGGCCAAGCATCTACGCGAAATGCTCGAAGAAAAGAATCGCCGCGCGGCGCAGACGCCGGCATGGCAGCAGATCGTGCACCACGATCACCCGGCGCCGGTGAATCCGCCAAGGCTTCCGGATGCCCAGGAAGCCGCGCCGTCGGTAGAACCCGGTCCGGCCGCGACCGGCGATGGCAATCGCGATCGCGGCGGCAACTGAGTCAGCAACGCGCGCGCATGACGGCGGAACACACCCGACCCATCGCCGCCGACCGTGAATTGCGCCACATCGCAAAGCAGTGGCTCAGTCGCGCATCCGGCGCGCCGCTGATCGAAGGCAACCGCGTCGACCTGCTCATCGACGCGCCGGAAAATTTCCCGGCGTGGCTCGCCGCCGTGCGCGCCGCCCGGCAGCGCGTCCTGCTCGAGAATTACATCATCCGCGACGACGAGGTCGGCAGGGAGTTCCGCGCCGCCCTGGTCGGACGCGCCGAAGCCGGTGTGCAGGTCTACGTGATTTACGACTGGCTGGGTTGCCGCGGCCAGTCGCGCGCGAGTTTCTGGCGACCGCTGCTCGAAGCCGGCGGCCAGGTGCGCCGCTACAACCCGTTCCAGTTCAGCAGCCCGTTCGGGTGGCTCAATCGCGACCATCGCAAGCTGCTGCTGGTCGATCGCCAAGTCGGATTTCTCGGCGGCCTGTGCGTCAGCGCCAAGTGGCTCGGCAAGGCCGCGGACAAGGCGACGGTGTGGCGCGACAGCGCCGTCGCCGTGCGCGGCCCGGCCGTGCTGCAATTCGAGCAGGCGTTCGCCGATATCTGGGACCAGCTCGGCCCGGCGCTGCGCCGCATGCATCTCGAAGACCCTGCGCCCGCCGGCGACGTCGATGTCCGGGTCATCGCCACGCAGCCCGACACCGCCGGCATCTTCCGCCTCGACCAGATGATCGCGGCTATGGCGCAGCGATCCCTATGGCTGGCAGATGCCTACTTCGTCGGAATCGCCCCGTACGTGCAGGCGCTGGTCGCGGCAGCGCGCGACGGTGTCGACGTACGCCTGCTGGTTCCTGGTTCCAGCGATCTGAAATTTGTCGCAGCGATGTCGCAGTCGGGTTACCGGCCGCTGCTCGAGGCCGGCGTGCGCGTCTTCGAATGGAACGGCAGCATGATGCACGCCAAGACCGCGGTGGCCGACGGCCGCTGGGCGCGGGTTGGATCGAGCAATCTCAATGTCGCCAGCTGGCTCGGCAACTGCGAGATAGATATCGCGGTGGAAAATGGCGCATTTGCAGCGACGATGGAAGCGCAGTACCTGCGCGACCTGGAAAACTGCACCGAGATCGTGCTCACCGCCAAGCGCCGTGTGCGCCGCGGCAGCACACGCCCGAATGCCCAGCGCGCCGGCGGCAGTTCGAGCCGGGCGGCAGCGAGCGCCCTGCGCCTGGCGCACTCGGTTGGCGCCGCGCTCGGCAACCGCCGCGTGCTCGGGCAGAACGAAGCAATGGTGCTGCCGTGGCTGGTCGTGCCGATCTTCGTTTTTGCGATCGTCGGCCTGGTTTGGCCACGCGTGCTGGCCTGGCCGTTGTCGGTGCTCGCAACGTGGATCGGCATCGTCCTGCTTGGGCGCTATCTGTCCCGCCGCAAGCGCGCCACGACTGCGGTTCATGCACATTCCCCTGCGAACGGCGTCCCTCGTCAGGAGTCGCGATCCTGACTGCGCCACTTCGCGGCGCTACCGCCGTTGTTCTGCATTCCACAACCTGAATTGCGCACAAACCGCTGGCGCGCATTGCCGCCGAATTGCTGCGGCTGGCACGATCCTTCCTTCGATTTCATGGGGCTCTGCTGTCTGTGAGGAGGTGGCCGCGTGAAACGCTACATATATGCTTTCGACTCTGCCGACGCGGCGCGCTCCGCCGTGGCGCTATTGCGCCGCCAGGGACTCGACGACAAGTGCCTGTCGCTGGCCGCGCGCAAGGACATCGAACTGGAAGAAATCCCTGGGCGGTTGCTCAACGCATCGATGGACTTCGCTCCCGCGCTCGGGCGCGGCGCGGCGCTCGGCGGCATCACCGGCCTGTTCGCCGGCATCATCGCAATGGCAATTCCGCCGCTGGGCATCGCCGTCGGCGGCCCGGCGCTGATTGGATTTTTCACCGGCGGCGCGCTGGTCGGAACGTGGGCGTCGGCGCTGGTGGGTTCTGCAATCCCGGATGAAGTGCGGCGAAAATTCGAAGCGGAGATCGAAGCCGGGCATGTCCTGCTGGTGATCGACGCCAAGCCGGGAACCGATCGCGTCATCGAATCGACCATGTTGCTCGAAGGCGGACATCATCTGATCTGGCAGAGCAACCTGAAGTCGCCCGCCGCGGTCTGACGACGCCGTACCAGATCCGGCCACGCCCTTGACTGCCACGCCCGGCAAGAATCCCGTGACCCTCGGCACGATCGCGTCGTCGGCGCCGCGTGAGGCGCTCATGGCTGCGCTCGGACAATTGCGACCGCAGTTCGAGGCGTCGCTCGAAGAAATCCCGGGGATTGCCGGCGGCGAGCCGCGCTACCGCGTCATCGCCGAATTGGGCGACCAGTTGCAGGCCCCGCTCCAGGTCAGCCACTGGCTGTCGGTCAAGAGCGCGTTGATGGCGCGTTTCCCTGCCGACAAGCCCGGCGCAGTGACGGCAATCGATCCGTGAGCCATCAGGATCGGTGAGCGATCAAGAGCGCAAGCGATGCATCGACGAAGGAGGACGACATGATTCGAAAACTGAAATCGGGCGAGTACCGCTTGTATTCGCGCAAAGCCAACCCGAAAACCGGCAAGCGCAGGAACTTGGGAACATTCGCCACGCGCGCGGCCGCCGAAAAGCACGAACGCGAGGTGCAGTACTTCAAGCGGCATTGAGTGCAACCGCGCGAAACCGATGTCCGACGCCATCAGAATTCGTCGACGAATTCGACGATTACGCCGAGCTCGCGCGCGCTCTGCTCGGCCCCTGCGCGAACCTCTTCGTCGTGGCGCTGGCCGTTGAGCTCGACTTCGACGCAATGCAGATCCGGACCGGTGTCGTCGACGAGCGCGTTCGAACTGGAGTCATCGCGCATGCCTCTCATCTGGTCGGCGATCTCCTCCACCCCGCGCACGTGCGGGAGTCCGTGTAGCGCCGTGACCAGGGCATTGGCCTGGCTCTCGTCTCCGGTAACACGCAAGCGCATGATCGACATTCGTTCGTCTCCTGTTTGCATCCTGCATCGGCAATGGCAAGACATGTGCCACCGATTTCGCATGGCCGCGTTGCGCGCTCGCATGTCGACGGCCATGGCGCGAATTCGGCTACCGCACGCGGAACGGCGCGGTAGCCCGCGGCGCGGTGAATGCGCAGTGCGCCTGCATATTGCACGGTCACGGCGGCTGCGTTGCGCAAGATGCCATTTCGTGGCGGCAAAGCTCGTTTGCGCGTGGCCAGCGACCGCCGCGCAGGATCGCATGCAAGCGGTGCGTTCACCGGCTATTTAGCGGCGCGCCATGGCGCGGCACATGGCTTGCTGCTGCCGTGCGTAGTCAATACAGGTTTCCCGGACCGCACCATGAAAGAGGCCCTGCGATGAAAACGAAGATGCATGCACGTGGACCTTGTTGGCGCATCGGCGCGGCCATGCACTCGCGACGGCGCGAGCGGCCGGGCGGCTTGCGCGAGGCGCAGTCATGAAGACCGATTCAAATGACGATTGCGCGAGGATCGACGCAAGCTGGCCGCATACGTCGAACGTGTTGTGGCAGCAACCGCTCTGGGGTGACGAAATCGAGGAGATATTCTCATGGTCAAACAAGCTTTGTTCATCGCCGTCTGCGTTGCCGGACTCGGTTTGCAGGCCTGCAACAACAACCCTGTGGACCCGGCGAAGGTGGAGGCCGATGTGCAGAAGGCCCAGGCAGAAGGCCAGAAGAAGATCGTCGAGGCCCAGGCCAAGCTCGAGCAGGTCACTGCCGAGAACAAGAAAGACGTAGTCGTCGCCCAGGCGGATGCGCGTATCGACGCGGCCAACGACGCGGCAGCGAAGGCTGACGACACGGCGAAGAAGGCCCAAACCGCGAAAGCCGATGCGACCAAACCGGCAGCGATCGAGCCGGCAACGCCAGCCGCCGACGAAAACGTCGGCAAGGCGCGCATCGCGGCAATGGAAAAAATCGCCGACGCCCAATACGGCGTGGAAAAAGCCAGGGCCGAAGCGACCTACGGCGTGACCCTGGCGCGCTGCCAGGGACAGTCGAGCGAAAGCATGCAGATCGTCTGTCGCGACGGCGCGCAGAAGACCCTGTCTTCCGCGGTAGCAAGCGCGAAGGCGCGCAGCGACGCCGCACGGCGACGCGCGGCGATGGCGCAGAGAAGCGGCCAGAACGGTTGATCGGCCCACACGTGCACGTCCTGCGCATCGTCTGATTAGCCGTTCGGCGAACCAAGCAAAGACCGACTGGCGCGATCGCGATGACCTCGTTGCACAAGAGCGGGCAACTGGTTTACGTCAGCAATGACGAACCGGGATTCCGGCGCGAGCGGCGCCGGGCGAAGTTCGAGTACTTCGACGCACGCGGCGCGCCGATCCGGGACGACCGGATCCTTGCGCGCATCCGCCAGCTGGCGATCCCACCGGCCTATACGGATGTGTGGATCTGCCGCCGCGCGAACGGCCATCTGCAGGCGACCGGGCGCGACGCGCGCGGCCGCAAGCAGTACCGCTACCACCCGCGCTGGCGTCAGCTGCGCGATCGCGCCAAATACGACCGCCTGCTGGCCTTTTCCGAGCACCTGCCCGGATTGCGCCGGCGCGTAGCCGACGACTTGCGCCTGCCAGGCGTGCCGCGCGCGAAAGTGCTCGCCACCGTCGTGCGGTTGCTCGAAACGTCGCTGATTCGCGTCGGCAACGACGAGTACGCACGAACGAACGGCTCGTTCGGACTGACCACCTTGAAAAACGATCACGTGCGCGTGCGCGGCGCGCACCTGCAGTTCCGTTTTCGTGGCAAGAGCAGGAAAGTGCACGACGTGCACGTAGACGACGCGCGCCTGGCGCGCATCGTGCGCCGCTGCCAGGAATTGCCCGGGCAGGCGCTTTTCCAGTTCGTCAACGACGCCGGTGAAGTCGAGAGCATCGACTCGAGCGACGTCAACGCCTACATTCGCGGCCGCGACGGCACCGACTTCAGCGCCAAGGATTTTCGCACCTGGGCCGGCACCTTGCTGACGGCGCGCTTGCTGGCCGAGCTCGGCAATGCTCCGAGCGCGCATCAGGCCAAGGCACGCATCGCCCGTGCCCTGGAACAGGTGGCCGCGCGACTCGGCAACACCCCGACGATCTGCCGAAAGTCATACGTGCATCCGGCGATTCTCGATGCCTATCTTGCGAACACGCTCAAAATGCCGTCTGGCGCGCGCGCGCGCGGCAAAACGCGGCTGTCGATACAGGAACGCGCCCTGCAGAAGTTGTTGAAGCGGCAGGAAGCAGATAACCGGTTGGACCCTGGGCGGCACTAAGTTGATGTCAACGCGCGGGCGGCCGGCTGGGCGCTATCTGGAGGTGCGTGTGAAACCGCCGCGATCGTACGGCACATGTTCGCGAGATGGCAGCTGCGCGGGTTTGCGTTTTCTCCCGTCTTCGGGTTCACGCCGCAATCGCGATGCCGTGAGGTAGAGCACGGTGACGAATATGATCCACGACAACAGCAGCGCGCCGATGACATTGAGGATGATCCCCCAGCCGCCCGGCTGCGTCCAGAGCTTCAGCGCACCTGCAGCACCGACAGCCGAAGCGGTCAGCAATTTGACGTTGAGCATCATGATCCTAGCCTCGTGATTCCGCGTGACCAACAGTGCAATCAATATTCCATCCGCAGGCATGCTTGCAGGACCGGACAGCCCCTTGAATTGTTGGCGTTTACATCGATGCGCACCCCGCAGCGTTGTTGAAAATTGCCTGAACATGGCGAAGACGCATTGCAATGTGCATGCCCCGCCGAACGCTTAACACAACTTTCACGCTGCACGCGATCGCATGCCGGCGAATGCCATCACCACTGCCGCGAACTGAGTCCCGTGGCGTCGTCACACGGTTCAAAAACAGACCCCTCGGCAAGCGAACTCATTGGTCGCGTCCGGCCGCTTCGAAGTCGCGACGCAAGCGCCTGCCGCGGCTCGACCGGCACGTTGATTGCGCGTAACGGAATCCATGGCAGCGGATGATGTTTGGCCAGTCGAAAGATTGGCGTGAAAAATTTGTTCACGGCACGAATTCCTCAAGTTGGCTGCGTCGACTCGAGGGTAGGCCTGAAGTTTGGGGCGTACCGTTCGGTGGCAGACAAAGCCACCTGAAATCTCATCCTCGCGCGTCGGCGCGGTACGCGCGGCGTTGCCGCGGGCGCTATGTTCGCCAGCACACAGACTGCCCGGTGCGGTCCTGCGAGTATCTGCGAGCGCCCGGGGAGAGGCGTGTGTAGTTGCGACTCGCAAAATCGCACGCTTTGCTGCCGGCCGCAGGCGCAGTCCCAGCGCATCCATCTGCGCTTCTCACGGAAAACCAGCTGATGCAAGAAACCGGAAGCAACCCCGTTCTGGCCGAGGGTGTCGGTGATCCCGAGCGCTCGGACGGTGGCACTGAAGGGCGCCGCCAGCTGGCCCTGCTCAAAGCCGGTGCGTTGCAGAACGCGATCCTGACCAGCGCCAATTTTTCGATCATCGCCACTGACGAGAAAGGCATCATCCAGCTGTTCAACGTCGGCGCCGAGCGCATGCTGGGCTACACCGCTGCCGAAGTCGTCAACAAGATCAATCCAAGCGATATCCACGATCCCCAGGAAGTGAAAGTGCGCGCTCAGGAACTGAGCCTCGAGCTCGCGACGCCAATTGCGCCAGGCTTCGAGGCGCTGGCGTTCAAGGCTTCGCGCGGGATCGAAGACATCTACGAATTGACCTATATCCGCAAGGACGGCAGCCGGTTTCCTGCCTCGGTGTCGATCACGGCGCTACGCGACGACTACGGCGACGTCATCGGTTATCTGCTGATCGGCACCGACAACTCAGCGCGCAAGCGCGCCGAATCGGAACTGAACGAGGCGATGGACGTTGCCGAGAAAGCCAATCGCGCGAAGACCGATTTTCTTTCCGCGATGAGTCACGAACTGCGCACGCCGCTCAACGCAGTGCTCGGGTTCGCCCAGCTGATGGAAACCGGCACGCCGGTGCCGACACCGTCGCAGAAGCGCAATCTCGACCAGATTCTCAAGGCCGGCTGGTACCTGCTCGAACTGATCAACGAGATCCTCGATCTCGCCTTGATCGAATCGGGCAAGGTGACGTTGTCGCGCGAGCCGGTCTCGCTCTCGGAGGTCATGCTCGAGTGTCGGGCACTGGTCGAGGCACAGGCGCACAAGCGCGGCATCGCCATGAAGTTTCCGCGCTTCGAGACGCCGTATTTCGTGCACGCCGATCGGACTCGGGTCAAGCAGGTGCTGATCAATCTGCTGTTCAATGCGATCAAGTACAACAGGCCGGGCGGCACCGTCACCGTCGAATACAAGCCGAGCGTGCCGGACTCGATCCGCATCTGCGTCCGTGATACCGGAGCGGGACTCAGCGCCGAGCAGGTCGCCCAGCTTTTCCAGCCGTTCAACCGGCTCGGCAAGGAAGCCAGCGCCGAGGAAGGAACCGGCATCGGGCTGGTCGTTACGAAACGCCTGGTCGAACTCATGGGAGGCACGATCGGTGTCGACAGCACCGTCGATGTGGGCAGCGTGTTCTGGATCGAATTGAGTCTGACGTCCGCACCGCAGTTCGCGCTGCGCGGTACGGAAGGCCCGGCGCTCGTCCAGGCGCCGGCGCCGCCGGGCACGCCGATTCGAACTCTGCTCTATGTGGAGGACAACCCGGCCAACCTCGAACTCGTCGAGCAGCTCATCGCGCGCCGTCCCGACCTGCGCCTGCTGAGCGCGGCCGATGGCAATCTCGGCATCGAGTTTGCGCGCGCCTATCAGCCCGAGGTGATCCTCATGGACATCAACCTGCCCGGCATCAGTGGCATCACTGTGATGAAAATCCTGCGCGATGACAAGTCGACCCAACACATCCCGGTCATCGCCCTGAGCGCCAACGCAGTGCCACGCGACATCGAGAGGGCGCTCGAGGCCGGATTCTTCAACTACCTGACAAAACCGATCAAGGTCGACAAGTTCATGGACGCGCTCGACGCCGCACTGAAATTCGCGCGCGCCGCACCGGGCCGCGCAGCGAAAGCGGAGCTGGCATGAAGCTCGCCGAAGACGTCATTCTCGATGCGAACATCCTGATCGTCGACGATCAGGAGGCCAACGTCACCCTGCTCGAGCAATTGCTGCGCGATGACGGATATACGCGCGTCGCCTCGACGAGAGATCCGCTGGAAGTCTGCGCGCTGCACCGAAAGCACCGCTACGACCTGATCCTGCTCGACCTGCAGATGCCCGGGATGGATGGCTTCCAGGTCATCGAGGGCCTCAAGACGAACGTCAGCGATGGTTACCTGCCGGTGCTCGTGATCACCGCCCAGCCCGGCCACAAGCTGCGCGCGCTGCAGGCCGGCGCC
>Ga0163162_10006842_pt1 | contig 11064 bp, 8 predicted proteins | sample S55metaG_FD_115310 | JGI IMG/M metagenome (GOLD analysis project Ga0163162, IMG submission 115310) | Switchgrass rhizosphere microbial communities from Kellogg Biological Station, Michigan, USA - S5-5 metaG | ecosystem: Host-associated > Plants > Roots > Rhizosphere > Soil | place: USA: Michigan...
GCTGATACTGGTTAATGAACCCTCTAACTCCGCGCGTTCTTTGGCTGATACTGTGCTCGTGATCATGCCCTGCAGTGATGGGCCAGAAATCCCCCCAAGGCAATAAGGCACCATGAATACGTACATCATCCAGCCCTGGTTAGCAAAGGCTATGAGCGTTAAACCAATGGTGTAAAATAACAATCCTGCCACAATATTTTTCTCCTGTCCGAATTTTGGGATGGTGTACCTGATGAGCCCTCCTTGTATCGCTACCAGCACAATACCTATAAAAAAACCTAAAAAGCCTATGCTTTTCAGCGCCCAGTCAAACTTTTCGGTTACATAAAATGATAACACGTATTCAACTGCTTTCTGGGCTATATAAACTAATGAGAATGCGCCGATGAGCCCGGTTAAAGAAGGATAGCGCGACAGGTTCCTTAATGAACTGATAGGGTTGGCTTTTTTCCATTCAAAGCGCCTGCGGTTTTTAATGTTCAATGATTCGGGTAATACAAAATAACCGTAGGCTGCATTAAGGAGCGCTAATCCCGCGGCCAGCATAAATGGGAACCGCACGTTTAATGCGCCCAAAAAACTGCCGGTGCCTATGCCAATAATAAATCCAAGTCCGGATGCCGCCCCAACCAAGCCAAAGTTTGCCGCCCGGTTTTTACCTGTACTGATATCGGCAATGTAGGCGGTTGCCGTGGTGTTGCTGGCCCCCGCAAAGCCTGCTATGGCGCGGCCAATGAACAACCATGCAACGGTAGGGGCAAAGGTCATAAAAACATAATCGATGCCGAAACCTAATAGAGACCCTAATAAAATAGGCCTGCGGCCATACCTGTCGCTCAGGTTACCCAGTAGTGATGAAAACAGGAACTGCATGGATGCGTAGATGAAGGTTAAATACCCGTTGTACTGTGCGGCAGTACTTACATCCATGTTGCCCAGTTTTTCGAGTAAGGAGGGCATTACCGGTATAATGATGCCTAAACCAAGCACATCAATAAAAAGCGTTACGAAAATAAACCCTAAGGCGGCGGTATGTTTTTTTTTAGGTTTGGCGCTCATTAATAATGATAAAGGTTTAAGCGGGGTAAAAGTTTTATTATGTGCTGTTTTACAGCTTTATCTTTAACCCATATTCGTGTTTAAGGGTAAGCAGTGCTTCTGCATTGCCTTTGGCATCATCAACAGGGTGGTGTGTATGCGATGTTTGGCGCAGGTGTTTAAAATTCTGAAACATATCTTTCACCATGCCTTTGTACAGGCTGCCCAGGTTTTGTGAGCTGAAACCGAAAGGGTTGTCGCCTGTAAAATGATGAAAGTACCAGCAAACGAACATCCAGTCGAAGCCATTGTTATCGCTGATGAAATGAGGTTTATCGCGGCAAACGCGTTTTAACCAGGCTGCAAAATCATTCATCACCTTTGCAGGATCATCAAAATTTAAGGTTTCCTCGCGCGTATGCCCGGATACTGCCAGTGCTTCGGGAATGTAGTTTTCAGAAATGGGCTTTAACTGCCCGTAAAAGGTTGCTTTGAGGCCGTCTTGTACCAGCACCGCCCCAAATGAGATCATAGAATAGTCGCCCGGAATTGGGCCGTCACTTTCTATGTCTACCATAATGTAAGCCATTGTATTAATTATTATAATTTGTATTTGCTTTAAATAAGCACGTTAATTATCTATAATATACAAAAAATAAATGATCAATGCAACGTAGCTATAGCATCAACATCATTTACCGACGTTTTCTTCACGTTTTTGAAATTACGGATAGCCAGTAAGGCGCTTATCAGCATCAGTATCGCCCCTAAAATAAATGGCGCCCCCGGTAAAAAGAAAGGCCTTTTATCGTTAGTGAAATAATAGAATAGCGTGGTCATTACCCATGGGCCAAAAATAGCGCTCAGGCTCATTAAACTGGTGAGGCCTCCTTGTAATTCGCCTTGTTCATTGGCGGGTACCTGGTTGGTCATGATGCCCTGTAATGCCGGGCCTGCAATACCGCCAAGGGCATAAGGTACCATAAAGGCAAACATCATCCAGCCTTGTGTTGCCATTGCAAACAGGATGAGGCCTACGCTGTACAACAGCAGGCCAACCCAAATGCAACGCTCCATACCAAGTTTAGGTAGTATGATACGCATCAGGCCGCCCTGCACAAGGGCTATCATTAACCCTATAAAGGCAAGAGAATAGCCAACAGTATCCTCGCCCCATTTAAATTTTTCGAAAGTGAAATAGGTCCATACGTTTTGTACCGCCTGCCCTGCAAAGTATACCAGGAAAAGGGATAGGGCCAAACCCATTACCGATGGATATTTTTTTAATTGCAATAACGAACCCAGCGGGTTTGCCCTTTTCAAATCGAAAGGACGACGATGCGCATCATCCAGCGATTCGGGCAGGATGAAGAAGCCGTAAATGGCATTCAAAAAGGCTAAGCCGGCAGCTGCAAAAAACGGATATTGAACATCCATTTTACCCAATACACCACCTATGGCAGGACCAATAATAAAACCAAGACCAAAGGCAACGCCTATCATCCCAAAGTTCTGGGCGCGTTTTTCGGGTGTACTTACGTCGGCAATATAAGCTGATGCTGTGGTGAAGCTTGCCCCGGTGATACCGGCAATAGCCCGGCCTAAAAACAACCAGCCTATTGATGGCGCAAAGGCAAGGAACAAATAATCGATACCAAAACCTAATAGCGAGCAGAGTAAAACCGGGCGGCGACCATACTTATCGCTCAGGTTACCTATCATTGGCGAAAACAGGAATTGCATTACCGAATAAGCCAGCGTTAAAAAGCCCGCGTAAAGTGAAGCCTCACTCAATCCGGCGTGGATCAGTTTTTCAATTAGCTTGGGTAGCACAGGTATAATGATGCCTAAACCTACCACATCAATCAGTAAAGTAACAAAGATAAAGCCTAAAGCCTTCTGCGGTTTATTCTTGGCGGAATTGTCCATGCTGCAAAATAAATCATTAAGGTTAATTATTGTTAAAATAATTGTATTTAAAATAATTACTCTCTAATTTCAACTATACAATTAGTTAAACCTATATGAAACCACACAAATCAATCCTGGTATTGCCGGCTTTGCTGGCCATGCAATGTGCTTTTGCTCAAAGTACGCACCTTGCTCTTTCAAACAATTACCCTGAAGCATCCGAAAAAATCAAGATCAAATATGATCCCGCCGGTACTCCTGTAGCTGGGAAAAAGGATATTGGCGCAATTGTATATTACTTTAATGATAAAAATATACCGCCTGCTGCGGATATTGATCTTAAAGTACAAGGCAAACTGTTAACCGGCGATTTTGAGATCCCTGCCAATACCCAGGCTTTTTTTGTGAAGCTGTACAGCGGTGAAAGTGTTGATAACAACAATGGCAAAGGGTATTTATATATGATCTATAAAAACAAAAAGCCCATAGCGGGGGCTTACGAAGCTAAAGGAATCATACTCTGGACTTCGATAGGCAATTATTACGCCCAAATTAAAACAGACGAAGATGCTGGTCTTGCCTCGTATAGAAAGGGGATGGAATTGTACCCTAACAGGGAGCGTAATATGGTTGGCTATTATGCTGTGCTAAATACTAAAAAAGACCCTGCATCTGTAAAATTTATGCGTAATAAACTGGCAGAGCTTTTAAGCAGCAATAATGAAAAAGATCTGACCATAGCTAGGAGTATTTATAGCTGGCAGGGAAATAGAACAGCTGTTGACTCGGTGAACAATATAATTTTTAAAAGGTTCCCGAACGGCGAAGGGATGAGACGTAGCCTTTATTTTACCGCAAAAGCAGAAACTGATCTCGCAAAAAAAGATTCATTATATCAGGTATACAACAGCAAATTCCCTAACCCGGATGAAGATGAGAACCACTGGGGGGATGCTTTGAGGAAACAAATGGCCTTAGCCTATTTAGCGGCGGGTAATCACACAGCTTTTGATAAATACGTTGGACTTGTTAAGGATAAAGCTGGGCTGGCGGCAGGCTACAACAGCATTGCCTGGAACTATGCTAAAAGGGATACCAACTTAAACGAAGCGGAGCTTTTATCAAAAAAGAGCCTGGATCTGACAGCTGAAGTTATAAATAATCCTAAACCGCGTGAATTTGCAACGATTAAGGAGACAGTGAATACTGCAAAAAGCGGTTATGATATGTATGCCGATACTTATGCTTTTACTTTATATAAACAGAAGAAATACGAGGAAGCCTTGAATGTTCAGCAACCAGTATATGATCATAATACGGGCGACTATGCTGAAATTAACGAACATTATGTACTTATTTTAAACGCGCTGGGTAAATATGCGCAATCAAAAACAGTTATTGAACGTGCTGTAAAAGCAGGTAAGGGCTCGCCGATACTCATTAATGAACTGAAAAAAGCATACGTAGGTGTAAAGGGGGACGATAAAAATTATGATAAATACTTAGCTATATTAAATGAAATTTCGATAGCTGCCAAGCGGGCTGATATGCTTAATAATATGAGCAGCAAACCTGCTTTGCCCTTCGCGCTAAAAGATTTCGATGGCAATACAGTTTCATTAGCCAGCCTTAAAGGTAAAGTTGTGATTGTTGATTTTTGGGCAACCTGGTGCGGCCCATGTAAGGCATCATTCCCGGGGATGCAACTGGCCGTTGATAAATACAAAGATGATCCCGATGTGAAGTTTTTATTTATTGACACCTGGGAAAACGGCGATAATTATGCAGATGCTGTAAAGAAATTCATAGCTGATAATAAGTATACTTTTAAAGTGTTGTTTGACGATAAAATAGAAGGAGGGCGCCAGGCAAAGGTGGTATCGCAGTTTGGAGTAACAGGGATCCCAACAAAGTTTGTAATTGATAAGGATGGCTTCATCCGGTTCACGAAAGTGGGGAGCGGAGAGACCAGTCAAATATTGGATGAAGTAAGTACTATGATTGAACTTGCAAAAGAACCGGTTATTGCCGAAGCTGCTGTCGCCCCAAAACAAAGCATGAAATAGCCGATCACAAACCTAAAACTATATCAAACAAAAAATGCCGCCCTGATGGAGCGGCATTTTTTATTGGTGTGCCTGTTAAAAGTTTGGTTTTATTCCCGGCTCGTCCCATAGTGCGAACTATATTAATGTTATAATAAGAGTTAATAATTGTTAAAGCAATTGCGCATTTAATAATTAGTCCCTAACTTGAATTATACATTTAGTTAAACCTATGAAACCACACAAATCAATGCTGTTATTACCTGCGGCGCTATTGGTAATGCATAACGCTTTCGCACAAAAAAGCCGTCTCGTGCTATCTGATAATTATCCTTCCGCTTCTGAGAAAATTAATTTCACATACTCGCCGGCCGGCACCTTGCTGGAAGGGAAAAAAGAAGTAAGCGCACAAGTGTTTTTTATAGATGGAAAGGATTTTCCGGCAGTAGATGTTGATCTGAAAACAAAAGAGCGAATGTTAGAAGGCGGCTTTACGATCCCCGCTGACGCTAAAGCATTTTTCATTAAGATTTTTAGCGATGCTGATATTGACAATAATAACTCAAATGGATTTATATATATGGTTTATAAGGATAGGAAACCGGTTGCCGGCGCTTATGAATCGGAGGCATTTGTCTTAAACAGCGAAGTGGGCGGTCGATTTGCGAAAATAAAAGCAGATCATGATGCTGCCATTGCATTATATAAGCAGGAAAATGAAGCCTATCCTGGAGTCGTAAAGTTATTTGATTATAACTATTATTATTTATTGGGCCGTAACCGCGATACCGTAAGCAGGGCAATACTGATCAGCAAGTTGAAAAAATTGGAGAGGAATACCAGTGAAACGGAGCTCCACCTTGCAGCCTCGATAAGCGGATGGCTTGGGGAAAAGACATCGGCCGATTCCCTGAACAACCTGGTCAAAGTTAAATTTCCGAATGGCGAAACGATGACCAATGAAGAAATATACGCTATACTTGATGAGAAAATAACCCGAAAGAAGGATTCTCTATACAAAGTGTTTATCTCGAAGTATCCGGATAGCAAGAACTCCAATCTTGAAAATATACAAGCACAGATAATAGTGGGCTATTTGGAGGCTGGTAATATTGAAGCAGCTGAAAAGTACGCTCTGCTAATTAAAAAAAAATCGACCCTGGCAGGTTGTTTTAATGATGTTGCCTATGAGTGGGCCACTATGGGTACTAATCTTGGGCTTGCTGAAAAGCTCTCAAAGCGATCAGTTAATATCATACTTGAAAATCTAAAGCATCCGGATTCAATGCCTTTTTATTCGCCAGGGGCAATAAATCAATTGTACAAGGATATGTATTATAATTATTCGGATAGCTATGCATTCATACTTTACCTTCAAAAAAGATATGGTGAGGCGTTAAAATATCAAAAAGGGGTTTACGAATACCACAAGCACAATAGACCAATTATTGAACATTATGTATTGATCTTGAATAAATTGGGTAAATATGCTGAATGCAAAAGGGTAATAGAAACTTTCCTGAAGACCAATAAAAGCAATGATATTTTGTATAACGAGTTGAAAATAGCCTACGTAGGTTTAAATAGAAGCGAAACAGGCTTTAACGAATACTTTAATACCGCAAGCGGACAACGTATAAATTAGTTGATCTTAACAAAAAATGCCGCCCTGATGGAGCGGCATTTTTTATTGGTGTGCCTGTTAAAAGTTTGGCTTAAGTACGTATTTGTTGTAGAACCTGGTGATGTGTTCAACTGCTTCTTCGGCAGTGTCAACAACCCGGTACAGGTTAAGATCGTCGGGGTTGATGTTGTGCTGTTCGTTCAGCATTTTTTCTTCAACCCAGTTAAACAGGCCTTTCCAGTATTCAACCCCAACAAAAATGATGGGGAAGCGGGCAATTTTTCCGGTTTGGATGAGCGTGATAGCCTCAAACGATTCGTCCATAGTGCCGAAGCCACCCGGCAAAATAATAAAGCCTTGCGAGTACTTCATAAACATAACCTTGCGGATAAAGAAGTAATCGAACTCCATGATCTTATCCCTGTCGATATATTTATTGTGGAACTGCTCAAACGGCAACTCGATGTTTAGCCCTACCGATTTACCGCCGTTTTCGTAAGCGCCTTTGTTGGCTGCTTCCATAATACCAGGGCCACCGCCTGATATTACGCCATAACCATGCTCGGTGAGCAGGCGGGCGGTATCTACCGCCAGTTGGTAGTATTTGTTATCGGTATGCGTACGCGCCGATCCGAAGATGGATACGCAGGGGCCTATTTTAGCCAGTTTTTCAAAGCCGTCAACAAACTCGGCCATTATTTTAAAGATCTGCCAGGAGTCGGTAACCTTAATTTCCTGCCAGTTTTTATTCTCGAATGCTTGTCTTATTTTATCTTCTCCGGTCATAGCCTTTTATTAGTCCGGAAGTCGGGGAAGTCCGAAAGTCGGAAGTGTGTTTTCAGTCCGAAAGTCGGAACGTCCGAAAGTCCGGAAGTTTTATCTTATATTAATTAATGCAAAGTACAAAGAAAATTGATTCCGGTTTATTAGTCATTTAACTTTTTAATCATCCTATCTTCGGACTTTCCGACTGACGGACTTCGGACTTCCTCGAAGAGGATACCCACAACCCGATAAATGTAATTAATCCGTTTACAATGATGAGTTCGTTACCAAAAACATACCCGCCTAAAATTGATTTTGATTCGGCATTTAACAAATAACATATAGCAGGAGAGAGTACGCAAATGAAAGGCACCAATTTATCCATTACCAGCCTGTTGCTTACAAACAAACCAAACGAGTAAAGCCCAAGTAACGGGCCATAAGTGTAAGATGCCACGCTGAATATGGCGCTTACCACCGCCTCGTTATTAATAGCATTGAATATGATGATGGTTAAAAACATCAGCCCCGAAAAGGCTATGTGTACCCAGTGCCTTACCGCTACCATTTTTTTGCTGTTCACATCTGCGCGTTTGTTAAAACCTAAAAAATCGACACAAAAGGAGGTGGTTAGCGCGGTAAGGGCCGAATCGGTAGTGGCAAAGGTGGCTGCCGTTAAGCCCAGCATAAATATCATGGCCGGAACAAGCCCCAGATATTGCAGAGCAATAGTAGGGTACAGGTAATCCGTTTTAGTAACGTTGATGCCGTTTTTAGCAGCGTACATGTAAAGCAAGGCACCTACACTTAGGAAAAAGATGTTGATGATCACGAAAACGCCAACAAAGCTGAACATGTTTTTTTGCGCCTCTTTGATGTTTTTAAGGCTGAGGTTTTTCTGCATCAGGTCCTGGTCGAGCCCCGTCATGCCTATGGTGATGAACATGGCACCTAAAAACTGTTTACCCAAATGCAGTTTGCTGCTCATGAAATCGTTAAAGAAAAATATTTTGGAGTAACTGCTGTTTTTGATGGTTTCGGCTGCCTCAAAAATGTTCATATGCAGGCTCTGGCAAATGAAATATATCGACAGAAAAACGGACAGCACCAGGAAAAACGTTTGCAGACTGTCGGTAATGATGATGGTTTTTAATCCTCCTTTAAAAGTGTACGACCAGATAAGCGCCAAACAAATAAGCACTGTAACGGCAAAAGGGATGTGGTAACTATCAAAAATGAATTTTTGCAACACGATAACTACCAGGTATAACCTGAATGCAGAGCCAATTACCCGGCTCACCAAAAAGATAGCTGCCGCTGTTTTATAGCTCCAAACACCTAAAGCACCTTCAATATAACTATAAATAGACGTGAGTTTAAGCCGGTAGTATAATGGAAGTAATACGGTGGCTATAATAATAAACCCTGCTGCGTTACCCAGTACAAATTGGAAATAAGCAAACTGATCCGTACCAACTTTGCCCGGTACAGAGATAAAAGTAACCCCGCTCAGCGCGGTGCCGATCATCCCGAAGGCAACCAGGTACCATTTGGAGTTTCGGTTGGCTACAAAGAAAGTATCATTATCCGACGATTTTTTTGACGTGAGCCAGGAGATGATAAGTAATACCAGAAAGTAACCGATAATGAATGATAATAATACTCCGGGCGACATAGGCGTGTGTTATGTTTTTCTAAAGTCGGAATCTTTTTTCAAAAAAGGTAATTATTGTTGGATGGGATATTAAACTATGTCATTGCGAGCGCAGCGTGGCAACCGCACGGAAGCATAGCCGCCCTGTATAGCATGCGATTGCCACGCTGCGCTCGCAATGACATGTGAGGGCAATGCAGAGAAGACAATCACATAAAAAATATTTACCTTCGCACAATGAATTTTTCGTCCAAATTACTGGAAAATGCTGTAGCCGAATTTGCCAAATTACCGGGTGTTGGTCAAAAAACCGCCCTGCGTTTGGTGCTGCATTTACTTAACCAGGATAAGCAGGATGTTGAACGATTTAGTACCGCGGTAACCAAGCTTCGTAACGAAATACAGTTTTGCCGCGTTTGCCATAATATATCTGATTTACCGGTTTGTGAGATATGCTCATCGCACCGCCGTGACCATAGTCTTATTTGCGTGGTTGAGGATACCCGCGATGTGATGGCTATTGAAAATACCAATCAGTTTAATGGCGTTTATCATGTGCTTGGTGGCTTAATATCGCCGATGGATGGCGTTGGGCCGTCAGATCTGCAGGTGGATACCCTGGTTGAGCGCCTTAAGCCAACAGATGATAATGAGGTGAAAGAAGTAGTTTTTGCCCTCAGCGCGACTATGGAAGGTGACACAACGCTATTCTATCTTCATAAAAAATTAAAAAGTTTCAATATTACCATCACAACCATAGCTCGTGGCATAGCTTTTGGTGGTGAATTAGAGTATGTAGACGAGATAACTCTGGGCCGTTCCATAGCTACCCGCGTTCCGTACGAAAATTCACTATCAAAGTAAGCATGAAACTATCTATAGTTGTTGTAAGCCATAATACCTGCAACCTGCTCAGAATTGCCCTGAATGCAGCGATCAGGGCTGCCCAGGACGTTAGTCACGAGGTTTTTGTGGTCGACAATGCTTCGGCAGACAAGTCGGTAGCTATGCTTAATACTGAATTTCCTGATGTAAAAGTTATTGCCAACGATAAAAACGACGGCATGGCCCGCGCCTATAACCAAGCTCTTAAACTGGCTATAGGGGAGTATATTTTACTGGTCAATGCGGATACAATTACAGGCAAGAAGACCATTGAGAAGACGCTTGAATTTATGGAAATGCATACCGGGGCCGGTGGTTTGGGTGTACGCATGATAACTCCTGAAGGCAAATTTCTGAAAGAATCAAAACGCGGCTTTAACAAGCCCTGGGAAACCTTTTTTAAGTTAACCGGCCTGGCAAAACATTTTTCAAAATCAAGGCTCACCAGTCCGCAGAGTAAAGATTGGGTTGAAGAGTTTCAAACCTCTGAATCGGATATTATCAATGGTGCTTTTATGCTGTTGCGTAAAGAGGCACTTAATCATATAGGGTTGATGGATGAGCGTTTTCATACCTATGGCTATGATATTGATTATTCATACCGCATCAGGCTTGCCGGGTTTAAAAATTACTATTTCCCCAAAACATATATCATCAATTTTAACATTCAAAATAAGGTTAAATTTAGCTGGATACACATTAAGGAATATTATGGGGCGATGATTATCTTCGCATCCAAATATTTATTTAAGGTGCCCGAACTTAAGGTGGATGGCATCCCCCAGCTAATTCCTCCTTCGTATGAAGTTAAATGATAAGGTTGTTATAATTACCGGCGCTTCGTCGGGCATCGGAAAATCACTCGCTTATGAATGCGCCAAACGCGGTGCCCGTGTGGTGCTGGCGGCAAGGCAATATGTTACCCTTTGCCAGCTTACCGAACAACTGGAAAAGGAGTATCAAATAAAAGCCCTTGCTGTACAATGCGATGTAACTAACGAGGCAGATTGTGCCCACCTCATTAAACAAACCCTAACAACTTTTGGCAAAATAGATGTGCTGGTTAATAACGCAGGCATTACCATGCGCGCATTATTTAAAGATGCTAAAGTAGAGGTACTTAAACAGGTAATGGATGTTAA
>Ga0163162_10006843_pt1 | contig 11063 bp, 10 predicted proteins | sample S55metaG_FD_115310 | JGI IMG/M metagenome (GOLD analysis project Ga0163162, IMG submission 115310) | Switchgrass rhizosphere microbial communities from Kellogg Biological Station, Michigan, USA - S5-5 metaG | ecosystem: Host-associated > Plants > Roots > Rhizosphere > Soil | place: USA...
GCGGCCGGCGCCACCGGCAGCCGGAACTCGTACCGCGGCTCGCTGATGTCGAGCGCGCCCAGCAGCGCCAGATACTGATCCACCACGTGCACCGCCGCGGGCGGCGGCGTGACCCGCACGTTGGTGAACAGCGCGCTCAGCGGCTCCCGGGCGACCTCTCCGGCAAAACCGACTCGCACGCGGGCCCGCGTCGCGCCCACCAGCATGCCGCTCTTGATGAGTCCCTGCGCGTCGACGGCGACGTCGAAGCGCGCGGCGGCCAGGCGGCGGCGCAGCACGCGAATCTCGCCCAGAGTTGCGGCGAGGGCGCCGGCGCTGCGCGCCCGTCGCCAGCCACGCGTGTCGACGACGATGACCTCGTCGAGCGCAGGATGATCGCGCAGGATCGCCGCCTCCCGGCGCTCGACGATCCAGGTCAGCCGCGCCCCCGGGCACGCGGCCCGTACGGTCGCCGCCAGCGGCAGCGCGTGGACGACGTCGCCCAGCGACGAGAGCTTCACCAGCGCGATCCGCGCGCCGTCAGCGAGGGCCACCGAACCGCTCCCGGATCTGCGCGATGAGATCGCGCGTGGCGTGGTCCTTGGGATCGCCGACGATGGCGACCCGGCCGCCGGCCGCGCGCACGCTTGCCGCCTCGGGCACGGAGGTCTCGGTGTAGTCGGTGCCCTTGGCGTGCACGTCGGGGCGCACCAGCGACACCAGCCGGTCGGCCGTGTCCTCGTCGAAGACGACCACGTGATCCACCGCCCGCAGCGCGCCGAGCAGCTCCACCCGCTCGGTGGCCGGCATCAGCGGCCGCCCGGCGCCCTTGAGCCGCGCGACGGTCGCATCGCCGTTGATGCCGACGAAGAGCACGTCGCCCATCGCTCGCGCCGCCGTGAGATAGCGCACGTGGCCCACGTGCAGGAGGTCGAAGCAGCCGTTGGCGAGGACGATCCGCTTGCCGTCGGCACGGAGCCGGGCGGCCAGCGCCCCCGCCTCGTCCGGTGTGAGGGCGGGCCGGCTCGCGGCCCTCACGCCGGGCCGGCGCCGAAGGCCTGGGCCAGCTCCGCCGGCGACACCGTGGCGGTGCCGCGCTTCATGACCACCAGGCCGCCGGCCACGTTGGCCAAGGTGGCGGCCTCGATGGGCGCCGCCCCGGCAGCCAGCGCGGTCGTGAACGTCGCGATCACCGTGTCGCCGGCGCCGGTGACGTCGGCGATCTCGTCGGTGCCGTGGATGGGGACGAAGGTGGTGGCGCCGTCGCGCTCGAGCAGCGCCAGTCCGCGGCTGCCGCGCGTCACCAGCAGCATGCGGGCGCCGAGCCGTTCCAGGAGCTGGCGCCCGGCTTTCTCGACGTCGCGCTCGTCGTCCATCGGCGCGCCCGCCAGCTGCGCCAGCTCGGCCTCGTTCGGGGTGGCGGCCGTGACGCCGGTGAAGCGCGGTAGCTGGTAGCGACTGTCCACGCTCAGCACCGCGCCGCTGCGCTCGGCGAGCGCGCGCACGCGCTCGTAGACGCGCGGGGTCACCGTGTCGTAGCCGTAGTCGGAGACGAGGATGGCGTCCACGCCACCGGCCAGCGCGTCGAGCCGGGCCACCAGCGCGTCCTCGGTCACCGGCTGCACCTCGCCGGTCGGCTCGCGATCCAGGCGAACGACCTGCTGGCGCGTCGCCTGGTAGCCGCCGGCGTTGATCCGCGTCTTGACGGGCGTCACCCGCCCGGCCTCGGCAACGATGCCGTCGGTCGGGATGCCGGAAGCGCCGAACAACGAGCGGAGCTCGTCGCCCGCCGCGTCGCGGCCCACCACGCCGATCGGCACGACCCGCGCGCCCAGCGCGTGCACGTTATGGACGGCGTTGGCCGCGCCACCGAGCAACACCTCGCGCTCGGTGAAGCGCAGGATCAGCACCGGCGCCTCGCGCGAGATCCGGGCGGGCTTGCCGAAGAGATACTCGTCCACGATCAGATCGCCGACGACTAGGATCGTGCGCCCGCGCATGGCGTCCACGACCGCGCCCAGTCGCCGGGCCTGCTCGCTCACGCCGCCACCACTCGCCGCGCCAGGGCCCAGTCCACCGCGTCCATCAGGTCCGTGGCCACGTGGTCCGGCTCCACCTCGAAGGCGGCGCGCCGGTATTCCCACTCGCCCAGCCCGTAGCCCGTGAGGACCAGGACCGCGCCGGCGCCGACCGCGCGCGCCGGGACGAGATCGCTCGGCTTGTCCCCAACCATCGTCGAGCGCGCCAGGTCCAGGCCGAGCTCGGCCGCCGCGCGCAGCAGGAGCCCTGGCTTGGGCTTGCGGCACTCGCAGTCGGCGCGGCAGGGCGGCCGCCCTTCGCTCGGATGGTGGGTGCAGACGTACAGGCCGTCGAGCCGGGCCCCGGCCTCCGCCAGCTGAGCGACCAGGCGCTCGTTCACGGCGCGCAGCACGTCCTCGGAGAAATAACCGCGCGCGATGCCGGCCTGGTTGGTCACCAGCACGGCGGCGACACCGGCCTGGTTGAGGCGACGGATCGCCTCCGCCGAGCGTGCAAGCAGCCGCAGGCGAGCCGGGTGATTGACGTAGCCCACTTCCTCGGTCAGCGTCCCGTCACGGTCGATGAAGACAGCGGGCCGTGAAGCCACGAACGAAGTGTAAGCCCGATGCTCGCGATTTCTCAAGGGAAACCGCCGCGGCCGGCAGGCAGCTTCCGGTAGATCCGCTCGAAGTCGGCGACCTGCCGCTCCCACGTGAAGGGCTCGGCCGCCGCGCGCGCGGCGACGGCGAGCCGGATCGGATCGACGCTACGGATCCATTCGAGCGAGGCGGCCAGTGCCCGCGGATCGTCGGGCTCGACGACGGCGCCGCTCCACGGGGTGATCGCCTCGGCGCCGCCGGCGCGGGTCGTCGTGACCACCGGGATGCCGGAGGCGAGCGCTTCGAGATGCACGTTGCCGAACGGCTCGTAGCGCGTGGGCAGCGCCACGACGTCGGCGGCCGCGTACCAGCGATCGATGTCCGGCCGTGGGCCCAGCCAGACCACGCGGTCGGCGACCTCCTGGCGACGCGCGAGGTCGGCCCACGGACCGCGATCGCCCTTGCCGAGCACGAGCAGGCGGCTCTGGCGATCGCCGAGCGCGGCGAGCGCCTGGATCACGGTCGCCAGCCCCTTGCGCTCGAAGCCGCTGCCGGCGAAGACGATCGTGAAGGCCTCGGCCGCCACGCCGGCCTCGGCGCGAGCGGCCGCGCGATGACGGGCGCGGTTGTCCGGATGGAAGCGGACGAGATCCACGCCGTTGTAGACCACGCTCAGTCGGGCCGGCGGCACCGCGTAGAGCGCGGTGATCTCCTTGGCGCCGTGCCGCGAGATCGCCACCACCTGGGGCGTCATCCTGAACAGACGCCGCTCGAGGGCGAGCAGCATCCGGTGATAGCCGCGACGCGGCCGGGCGCCGGCGACGGTCTCGAGGTAGGCGCGATGACATCCCTCCCCGGCCCGGTAGACGTCCTGGCCGAGCGTGCGCTCGTGACTCTGCACCACGTCCCAGCCGCCGCCGCGCATGACCCGGCGGGCCAGCAGCGGCAGCGCGAGCAGGCGCGCGGTGCGCGGCAGGCGGGGCAGCGGCAGCGTGTGCAGCGTGACCCCCCGCATCGCCGACTGGCCGGGCAGGCTCAGCAGGTGCACCTCGTGGCCATGCGCGGCCAGCGCGGTGACGAAGCCCGCCGTCGCGGTCTCCACGCCGCCGTGAAAGACGAAGGGCCGCGAGACGATCAGGATCTTCACCGGGACCGCGCCCCCAGCGCCCGCTCGACGACGGGAAACAGCGCCGCACGCGCCGAGGCGAAGCTGTAGTGCGCCTGGCAGCGCGCACGCGCGCGGCGCCCGATCTCCTCGGCGCTGCCCGGGTCGTCGAGCAGCCGCTTCAATGCCGAGGCCAGGGCCACGGCATCCCCCGGGGGCACGAGCACGCCGCAGCCGTCGAGAATCTCGGGGATCATCGACACGGCCGTCGAGACGATCGGCCGACCCAACGCCATGGCGTCGAAGATCTTGGCCGGCACCTGCCCCACCGTGTCACTGGTGGCGCGCTGCGGAACGGCGACCACGTCGGCGGCGATCAGGTGCTGCGGCACGCGATCGAACGGGATCTCACCGACCAGTCGGACCCAGGGATGCGCCGACCAGCGCCGGCCGGCGGCGCTCGCGGCGTCGGCGCCGACCACCACGAGCCGCGCGTCACCGCCGATGGCGCCGACGGCGTCGACCAGATCATCCACCCCCTTGTGACCGCGGGGCGTGCCGAGGAACATCACCACGCGCTCTGCACCCAGGCCGAGCGCGGCCCGCGCCGCCGCCCGGTCGAAGCGGGCCGGGTCCCAGGCCTCGGTGTCGCGCACGTGGGGAACGAGCGTGCCGCCAAAGCGGCGCTCCAGGAAGCGGGAGGCCACGGTCAGCGCGTCGGCGCGCGGCACCAGGCGCTCCATCAGCCACGTCCACGGCAAGCCGTTGGGATTGCCGAGGTTGAGGCTTCGCCCGAGCGTGCCCCACGCATCGGAGCGCCGGAAGAAGCCGACCTCCCAGTCGTCGATGTCGAGCAGCAACGGCCGCACGCGCCGTCGGCGAGCGAGCAGCGCGGCGCCGTAGCTGGTCGGGCGCGGCTTGGAGGCGTAGAGCAGGTCGCCGTCCGCCTGCGCCGCGAGCGCGGCCCACGCCGAGGCGAATTGCGGATAGCGCGCCCCCGCCGCCGGCAGCGCCCGATGCACGACCGGCCCGCCGGCCACCGGCGCCCACACGCGCGCCCCGAAACGCGGACCGACGACTTCCACTTCCCAGCGCGGCGCCAGCAGGCGCGCCAGCAGGTCGGCCCGGCCCGTCGCGTTGTCGGACAGATCGAACGCCAGGATCGAGATCTTCACGCGGCGGTCAGTTGCGTATAGCAGGACTCGAGCGACGCGGCCAGGCGTGCGCCGGAGTAGCGCTCGACGACGAGCCGGCGTCCCGCCTCGGCCAGCCGCGCGCGCCGGGGGGCGTCGTCGAGCAGCGCCGCCAGCGCGGAGGCCAGCGCAGCCGGGTCGCCGGCGGGTACCAGCACCGCGTGCTCACCGTCCACCAGGGTCTCGGCCACCACGCCGACGCGCGAGGCGATTAGCGGACGTCCCGCGGCCAGATACTCGAAGACCACGCGTGACATCCCGTCGGACTCCAGCGGCACGTAGAGCGCGACGTCGAGCGCCGCCATCGCCGCCGGCCCGTCGTCCACGAAGCCCGCGAAGGTGACCTGACGCTCGAGGCCGACACGCGCCACCGCCTCGCGCAACGCGGGCTCCATGGCCCCGCGCCCGACGAACGCGACCCGCGGTCGCACTTCCCGCCCGGCGAGCTGGGCCAGCGCCTCGATCACCACGCGATGGCCCTTCATCACGCGCAACCCGGCGACCAGGCCGACGAGCGGGCGGCCGTCCTCGGCGCCGAGCCGCTGGCGCCACGCAGAGTCGGGCGCCAGCGGCCGGTACGCATCCGCGTCGGCACCACCGGCGAGCGTGACGATACGCGCCGGCGGCAGCAGACCGGCGGCCAGACACTGTCCGCGAATCGCCTCGGTCACGGCCACCACGAGCGCGGTGGCGTGGCCGTAGAGCCAGCGGTTGCCGGCGTGCGGGCGCACGGCCTGCGCGATGTGCCGGGTGCGCACGACGGGCCGGCCGCCGGCCAGGCGCGCGGCGACGACCGCCAGCCAGTGTTCCTTGCCGCGGTGCACGTGCACGACGTCGGCGGCCGCGATGGCGGCCCGGAGCTCGCGCACGTCGGCCACGTCGGTGGCGGGACGCAGGCCGCCGGCAAAGCCGAACGTCACGATGCGGCCGACCCCCTCGCGACGGGCGCGCTCGCCCACGGCCTGCTCGGTCCCGCGCCGGCAGCCGAGCGTCACGGTGTGACCGCGCTGCTCCAGCTCGCGCGACACGCGGGCCGCCCAGTACGCATCGGAGGACCAGCCCCGGCAGGAGACCAGCTGCAGCAGCTTCACCGCCGCGGACTCCGCGTGAGCAAATCTCGATAGACGCGCTCGACGATCGTCACCGAGCGCTCGGGGCTGAACTCCGTCTCGGCGCGCCGCCGCCCGGCCTCCCCCATCGCGCGCGCCCGGGCTGGGTCGGAGAGCATCGTGGCCAGGGCCGACGCGACGTCCTCCGGTCGTTCTCCGTCGACCAGCAGTCCGGTCTCGCCGTCGACCACGGTCTCGGGCAGCGCACCGACCCGACGCGCGATCACGGGCCGGGCCGCCGCCATCGCCTCCAGCGCGGCCCGGCACGATTCGTCGGAGCCAGCGGCCATCAGCGCGAAGCAATCCGCGGCGGCCAGCACCTGCGGCAGGTCGCGGTCGCGATACCCGGTGAAGATCACCCGGTGGCCCAGCCCCAGCTCGGCGACCAGCTGCTCGAGCCGATCGCGCCGCTCTCCTTTGCCCACCAGCAGCAGCCGCGCCTCGGGCATCCGCCCCAGCAGCCGTCCGAACCCCGCCAGGAGCAGCTCGTGCCCGCGATTGGCGGCCAGCCTCGCCACCGACACGACGACCGCGGCTCGGCCGAGCTTGAACTCGGTGCGGATCGACTCACCGTCGTCGTGGCCGCCGAACCGCGGCAAGTCGGCGGCCCCCGGGATCCACACCACGCGCTCGGCGGGGAGGCCGACCTCGCGACAGCGCGCCTCGATCTGCCGCGACACCGCGAACGCCACGGCCGTGCGCCGATGCAGCGCCGTCGCCGCCACCCCGCGCTTAACCGAGCGGGCGTTGTGGTAGGTGCGCAGCAACGGCGGGCGGGCGCCGTCGGTGCTGCGCGGCCGGATCAGCACCGAGAGCCAGTGGTCGTGCGAGTGGTGTGCGTGGACGACGTCGATGCGCTCCGCTCGCACGAGCGCGCGCAGCCGGGCCACATCGCGCATCAGCGGAATGGGCGAGGGCCGCACACGCAGGGACAGGCCGTCGACCAGCGGCAGGCCGGCCTCCCGCGCCTTCGCCTCGAAGCGATCGCCCGGGGTCACGCCGAGGAGCACGTGGTGGCCGCGCCGTCGCAGCCCGGCCACGAGCTGGATGATCGGATCCGCGCTGCCCGTCCACCAGCGGTTGGCGGCCAGGTGCAGCACGCGCAGCGCCGGCGCCGTCACCTCGCCGGGATCGTCGCTCACCGGCTGGCCCCGACGCCGGCGCGCTCGGTGACGAGCGCCAGCGCCGTGTACACGCGCTCGGGCGCGATCCCGTCCAGACACGGGTGCTCGATCGGACAGCTGCGGTAGAAGCACGGTGCGCACGGCACCGGGTGCGTCACCACCGTCGTCCGCCCGCGCGGCGCGCTCAGCCGCGGGTCGGTGGGCCCGAACAGCGTCACCACGCGGACCCCGAGGGCGGCGGCCAGGTGGGCCACACCGGTGTCGCCGCTGACGACGACGTCGAGCTCGCTGAGCAGCGCCGGCAAGAGCGCCGGGCGATCGCGACCAACCAGGCTGGCCACCGGCGCGCTCGCGGCGATCGCCGCCGCCACGTCGGTATCGCTCGGGGCGCCGAGCAGGATCGGCGTGTGGCCGCGCTCGGCCAGCAGACGGCAGAGCTCGGCCACCCGCGCCGCCGGCCAGAGCTTGGCGGGGCCGTAGGCCGCGCCGAGGTGGATGCCGACGCGCGGGCCGGGCGCCGCCGACTTGTCGATCTCGTCGAGCAGGCGCCGCACCTCCGTGCGCTCGGCAGCGTCCGCGGCCGGCGGCGCCAGCGTGGGCTCGCGCGTGGCGACCTCGACGCCCGCGCGCTCGACGAGCATCAGGTACTCGTCCACTTGATGGCGCAGCACGCCGTCGCGCGCGACCGCATCGGTGAGCAGCCACGACCGGCCCTGGGCCGCAAAGCCCACCCGCCGCCGTGCCCCCCAGTACCAGGCCGCCAGCGCAGCCTCGAACGAGTTGGGCAGGATGATGGCGAGGTCGGGGCGCTCGCTCGGGACGGCGTCGGCGGCCCGCAGGCGGCCACTCCACGCGCGCGGATACGTCAGCAGGACGTCGGCCAGGCCCTGCCCGGCCAGGAGCGAGGCCCACGGCCCGGCCGCCAGGACACGTGCCTGCGGCCAGGCCGCACGTAGCGAGGCGAGGACCGGCACCGCCATCACCGTGTCGCCGAGCCAGTTGGGCAGCCGGACCAGGAGGTTCATCGCGGGCGCAGGCGGGCGAAGGCATCACGCCACGCCGCTTCACCGGACGTGAGCTGAAGCCGCACGCTGAGCACGTACAGCGGCCGGCGCAGCGGGGGCAGGCGGCGCAGGCGGACCCAGTCCTTCTCGGTCGTCACCAGTCCGTCGGCGCCGCCGCTGGCGGCCTGACTCTCCAGGCGCGCCAGATCCTCGCGCGAGTACCAGTGATGATCGCGGAATTCCTGGAAGCCGGTCAGGGCCACGCGAGATTCGCCCAGGGTTCGACGGAAGCCCGCCGGCGAGGCGATGCCGGCGAAGGCGAGCAGCCGCGCGCCGTCCAGCGCGCTCAGCGGCACGAACCGCATCGCGCCGGCCTCGAAGCACTCGGTTGCCACGTGCATGGCCGTCACCAGCGGCACACCCGGGGCGTGGCGCGCCAGCGCCAGGGCAATGTCGGAGGCCTCGGCGGCCTGGTGCGCGCCGGTGGCGACCACGAGGTGGGCACGGCGGAGTCCCCTCAGCGGCTCGCGCAGCGGACCGCCGGGCAGCAGCCGGCCGTTGCCCCAGGGTGCGGCGGCGCGGGCCATCACGATTTCCAGATCCTTGTGCACGGTGCGGTGCTGGAAGCCATCGTCGAGCACGATGGCGCTCACGCCGAAGCGCGCGCGCGCCAGCCGCCCCGCCTCGTAGCGATTGGCGCCCACGACCACCGGAACGCGGGGCAGCCGGCGCGCGAGGAGGAATGGCTCGTCGCCGGCCTCCTCGGCGTCGAGACGGATCGACGCCGCGTCGGCGACGACCTGCAGCCCGCCGCCCCGGCGGCCGTAGCCGCGGCTGACCACACCGGGCCGGTGGCCCAGATCGGCGAGCGTGCGGACCGCCAGCTCCACCGCGGGGGTCTTGCCGGTGCCGCCGACGGTGAGGTTGCCGATCGAGATCACCGGGATGTCGAGCGAGCGCGAGGCCAGGAACCCACGCGCGTACATCCACTCGCGGGCGCCCAGCAGCCCGCGATAGCTCCCGGCCACCGCGGTGAGCAGCGTGTCGGTGCCCGTACCGAAGCCCCGCTCCCAGCCGTCCAGCAGCCGCTGTCGCGCGGTCACGCCGCGGCCTCCGGATGCAGGTAGCGCGCGATGAGATCGAGCGTCAGGCCCACGGCGCCGTGGCGCGCGGCCACCGCGGCGTGGCCGGCCTCGCCGCGCCGAGCGCGCAGGTCGGGATCGCTGAGGAGCCGGAGCAGCTCCTCGCCGAGCTCGCGGCTGTCGTGCACGAGCCGGGCGCCACCGCTGTCCAGCAGCAGCGCCGCGGCGTCGCGAAAGTTCGTCGTGTGCGGTCCGAACAGCACGGGCTTGGCGCGGGTGGCCGGCTCGAGCATGTTGTGGCCGCCGAACGGCGCCAGGCTGCCGCCGACGAAGACCACGTCCGCGATCGAATAGAGCTGAGCCAGCTCTCCAACGGTGTCGAGCACGATGACGGTGGCGGCCGGATCGAGGGCGCGCCCCGGCAGCTCGCTGCGCCGGATCGCCATGAAGCCTCGCGCCGTCACCAGGCTGATCACCTCGCCGACGCGCTCGGGGTGGCGCGGCGCGATGACCAGCGCCAGATCGGGCCGCACGGCCCGCGCGGCCGCGTGGGCGTCGAGCACTGTGCTCTCCTCGCCGCGATGCGTGCTGCCCGCGATCCACACCGGCTGCTGCTGGGCCAGACCGGCCAGCCGGCGCCAGAGGTCGGCGGCGCCGGCCGGATCGGGCGGCGCCTCGTGCTTGAGATTGCCGGTGACCACGACGCGCTCCGGCGTGGCCCCCAGCGCGATCATCCGGCGCGCGTCCTCGTCGGACTGCATGCCGAAGACGGTCACGTCGGTCAGCATCCGCCGCATCGCGCCCCGCACGAGCCGGTAGCGGCGGAAGGAGCGATCGGACAGACGCCCGTTGGCCACCATCGCCGGCACGCCGCCGGCGGCCAGCGCGCGGAGCAGATTGGGCCACAGCTCGGTCTCCATGCCGACGAAGAAGGCCGGGCGGATCGAGGCGATGACCCGCCGCGCCGCGCCGGGAAAATCGAGCGGCAGATAGCGATGGCTGGCCAGCCCCGCGAACCGCTCCCGCACCACGCGTGCGCCCGTCTCGGTCACCGTGGACACGACGAGCGGCAGCGCGGGCCAGCGCCGCCGCAGCCCCTCCAGGAGCGGTGCGGCGGCGATGGCCTCGCCGACCGACACGGCGTGGATCCACCCGCACGGGGCCGGCGGCGGCTGATGCCCGCGCAGGCCCAGGCGCTCGCGCAGGTTGACCGGAACGCCACGCACGATCTGGCGCAGCACCGCGACCGGCGCATAGCCGGTGACGGCCGCGGCGAACGCCAGCGTGTACAGCGGGTAGATCACGCGCCCACCAACCGATCGGCCCGCGCGGTCACGTCCTGGAGCGCGCGCTCGAGATCGGCCCGCACCGTTTCACGGTCCGCCTCTCGCGACACCAGCGCCGCGGTGCCGAGCACCACCGCCGCGCGGGCGAAGGGCAGCGGGACCAGGAAGCGATCCCACGAGTGCAGCCGCCGGGCGGGATGCGCGGAGAAGCCGAACGGCACGATCGGCGCGCCGGTCAGCGCAGCCAGGGCGACGACCCCGGGCTGCAGCCGCTCGGCCGGGCCGCGTGGCCCGTCGGGGACCACCGCCACGTCCTCGCCGGCCTGCACCGCGGCGGCCAGCGCGCGCAGCGCCGCCGCGCCGCCCCGCGACGACGAGCCGCGCACCACCGCGAGGCCGAAGCGCTGGACCCAGCGCGCCACCATCTCGCCGTCCCGCGAGCGGCTGGCCAGCACGCGCGCCAGCCGCGCGCCGTGCGTACGCCGCAGCTGCACGTTGAGCCAGGGCACCATGAGAATGCGTCCGTGCCAGACCGCGTAGATCAGCGGCCGGCGCGCCGCCCA
>Ga0163162_10006844_pt1 | contig 11062 bp, 8 predicted proteins | sample S55metaG_FD_115310 | JGI IMG/M metagenome (GOLD analysis project Ga0163162, IMG submission 115310) | Switchgrass rhizosphere microbial communities from Kellogg Biological Station, Michigan, USA - S5-5 metaG | ecosystem: Host-associated > Plants > Roots > Rhizosphere > Soil | place: USA: Michigan...
AAAGTTGTATTTGTACCCTGATCGATGGATCCATCGCAATCATTATCCTTTCCATCGCAGATCTCTGCTGCCCCGGGATAGACTGTATTATCATCATCGTTACAATCTGTATTGTCGATGACATAACCTACTGGTGGGGTGCAAGCCTGCGTTGAATTTGAAACATCACCGAAGCCGTCGCCGTCAGCATCGCGATACCATGTCAATAGGGGGTCTATAGAAACGGTGGCATACTGTGAAAGAGCACTACCACATGCTCCGGTCACTATACAGTAGTAGTAAAATGTTCCAATGCTATTTGTTGGTGGAGTAAAGGAACTCCTGCTTGAACCGACAGGAATGCCATCAAAACCGTTATTATTCTCATCGAGATACCATTGATACAATAAATCATTACCGGCTGCAGTAACAACCAGGTCCATCGATATTTCGTTTTGACAAACGCTCTCCGACGCTAAAGGTTGATTTAATATGGAAGGAAGCGTACAGGCTGGTTCCGCTATGGCAAAATCACCGAATCCATTTACACCTGCTGCTTTGATATGTGTTGCGTCAACAATTGTTATGCTGGGATATGTCCAGGTACCATCGCCGTATTTTCCAATCTTAAAATTATTTGCATTGAGACCAGCATCCGCGTCAGCCGCTGCAAATTCAAAGGTCGCGTCGTAATTGCCAGGGTCCGCTCCATTGTTGCTAATTATCCAATAGCGATTGATCGATTTATTTGCATCTAAAGTCGAAGCTCCGATATTTGGATCATCTCCGTTATCTGTTCTTACCGTGAGGGAGCCACCATTGGTAATTGAAAAATCAGTGCTTACCGGGGCATAAGCTGAGGTGCCGACTTCGAAGAGTTTTGCGATATTTGAACCAGCCGGAATATCCTTCTTCAAATTTCCAATAATATGACCAGTTGAATTTCGGGTTACAACTCCTCTTGAATAAACAGTTTTTGAATTTGCATTGGCATCAATATTCCGGTTGACCAATGTTAGTGTATTATTGATCGTAATATCATTCCCAAGAGTCTTGTCTGCTATACCGGCGATGGTGAGATTGTTAAAAACGGTTGAAGCGCTACCGCCTATCGTTTGCGAACCGCCGTTGAAGGTGATCGTCTCATTTCCCGCATTGTACGACCCATTGTTTAACCAGTTGCCGGTTAGACTAAAGTTTTTGTTGCCTGAGTTAGAAAGTGTACCACCGATTGTAACGTTATTAAAATTAATTATGCCCGGACCAGATCCTAAAGCAGCTGCTGATCCCGCAAAAGTTATTCTGCCCGTCCCTCCATTGAATGCGCCGGATACACTGGGAAGATTAAAAGTGCCAAGGATAGAAAAATCATGTGTGCCCGCATTTAGTGTAACTGCACCGGAAACGATTACATTTCCAAATGTTGAAACGCCTGATCCGGATAGTGTTTGTGAAATCGTTTGGAAGGTGATAGTGCGGGTGTTGCTTTGAATAAATGTTCCGTTGTTTTTGTAGGAATTATTAATGTTAATGTTTGCCCCGGCCGTTTGTGTCAGAACTGCGCCATTGCTTATTTCAAGGTTGTAAAAATCTTTTGTACTATTACCCTGCAGGCTCGCCGCACTGCCCGTAAAAATTATTGTGGAAGTTCCGCCGCTCATTGAGCCTCCACTAACGCTCAAATTATTTCCAATGAGCGTGGCACTGCTTCCAAATGACAAGGTGGAGCTTGCATTGGGCTTAGAAATATTATAAAAGTTTGTGTTCCCTGTAAGAGTTTGGGTGACGGCAGTATTCGCCGTAAAGGATACAGTGCTATTGTGTGCATTTAATGTCCCATTATTTGTCCAATCGCCGGCTACAGATAAGATGTTGCTTCCATTTATAGTTAATGATGCTCCGGCCGCAATAATAATTGTATGACATACTGCTCCTCCTGCATTAATGACCGGCTGGTTGGGCGTGCCCGGCACAATACTTACATCCGTCGTTGAAACAGGAACTACTCCCGTGCACCAATTCGAAGGGGCAAACCAGTCGTTCGTAATTCCAAGCCAGGTATTATTGGCACCACAGGGTTGGGCAATCGAGTAAGTCGCGAAGGCCATTGCAACAGCGATCAGCAGTAAATTTCTTTTCATAATAATTTATTGGAGCGCATAAAAATTCCGGATTGAACGGTTGTCAGTGAAGGAGTAATTGCAGGCAAACACCCGAAAAGATTTTTCGACGCTTATTGAGTCGAGTATGCAATACGCAGACGGCAGCGTAATGCAGAGCTGTTATTCATTGATGTAAATTTTTGTGACGTAAGTTGTATGTTTCTCCGCCAGGAATGTTTACCCTAGTTTGAATCCAAATACTTCGCGTTATCAAAAAATGTTCAGTAAAAAATCTCTCCAAGTGCAAACGAGGAATTAGACCGGCAACATTATTTTTTTTATTTAGTGAATATCGTTTGTGATATAAAATTCTTACGTTTTCAATTTTATACAATAACTATTTCCAGCTAATTTTTCGGTATTTTTCTTTCTTCCGATTGATTGTTGAACGCAATGCGGAAGCGTTACGACACTGTCAGAGTGAGAGCTAAGGGGTCTCGATACATTTTGTTTTTGTATCAGAAGACGTAGTACATCATGCTTCGACGTACTTAGAAAAAGCTAAAAGAAAAACGTAGTGCAGTGAATCCGGGATGACTTAGCATACGTCTCAATTAAATTCCCTTTGAGTTGTTAAGTTGCTGTAATAAAAAATCCTCCCAACCTTGAGAGGATTTCGAATGACAAAGATGTATTTTAATTAGCGATTAATAATCCCTGTTATATCCGCCGCCGCCACCACGGTTGTAGCCGCCGCCACCTTTGTTGTATCCACCGCCGCCGCCTTTGTTGTAGCCGCCACCACCACCGCCGCCGAAGTTGCGTTTTTTGTAGCCGCCACCGCCGCCGCTGCCACCTTCTTGTTTAGGACGGCTTTCATTAACTACCAAACTACGGCCTTCAACTTCAGTGCCGTTGAGCTGGGCAATTGCTGCCTGCGCTTCTTCATCGTTAGCCATTTCAACGAATCCGAATCCTTTGCTGCGCTGAGTGAATTTGTCGGTGACGATTTTAGCAGAAGATACTTCACCATACGGTGCAAACAAGTTGGCCAGGTCCTGATCTTTAAGACCCCAACTGAGGTTTCCTACGTAAATGTTCATTTTGTGAGATAATTTAAAAAAAAACAATAAGTGCCAACAGTGAAACAATGAACTGAACATTCACGAAAATAGGAAACGTTCAAGGACTTTGTACGACTGAAAAGAACACCAAGACACTACGAAAATAAGGATAATTAAGTAACATAATAAAAAAAGGGCGGCTTTTTATGGGAGGGCCACCCAATTATCTATTGCTTAGAGGCTTAGTAGGTCTCAAATCCCGCTATTCAGGCATATCCTGAATGCTCAAGACTCATTCGAAAAATGAAAAAAACCGCCTCACAGGGAGTGAAACGGTCCTTCAAAGTTTTAGAATTATTGTGGCTATTCCGCTACGACCTCGAATTCAACATCGGTCGCCTTTCCATTTCCAAAGTCGATATGGGCCTTGTAAGTACCCAATTCCTTGACTTCCTCGGGCAGCGTGATCTTTTTGCGATCGATCTCATACCCTTTCTGGTCACGTATAGCCCGGCTTATTTGCAGATTGGTGACGCTTCCGAAGATCTTTCCGCTCGTTCCCGTCTTTGCTCCGATCTTTATTGATGATTCATTTAGTTTTGCGACCACACTGTTTATTTCTGCAAGCATCGCTTCTTCTTTCTTTTTCTTCTGCTTCATCTTTTCTTCCAACTGTTTCATATTACCGGCATTTGCTTCGACGGCCAGTTTGCGGGGAAGAAGAAAATTGCGGGCATAGCCATTGCGAACTTTTACAACTTCGTTTGTACCACCCAAATTATCTACGTCTTGAATTAATATTACTTCCATGATTTTTGTTTTACCACCCCAGTTTTTTTAACTGTCCCCTTGCGCTTAGGCAAAGGTTAGAGTGAGGTTACTTTAAAAGATCAGTTACATACGGCAGTAATGCCATTTGACGAGCTTTTTTTACAGCATCAGAAACCTTTCGTTGATATTTGAGGCTGTTCCCGGAGAGACGTCGAGGTAATAGCTTACCCTGTTCGTTCAAAAATTTCTTGAGGAACTCTACATCCTTATAGTCAATGTAGCGAATATGATATTTCTTAAAACGGCAGTATTTTTTAACCCGCTTGTCACTCTTGATGGCCGTCAGGTATTTTATCTCATTTGCTTTTGCCATAACTAAGCCTCCACTACTTTTTCAGTTCCGGTAGGTACGCCACTTCTCTTTTTCTGGTTATACTCGACGGCATATTTATCAAGTTTTGTCCCGAGATGACGAAGAACGTTCTCGTCACGCAAAAGCTGGGTTTTTAGCTTTTCATTAAAGTCCGATGGGGCGGTGTATTCGAGTACCCAATAGAGACCGGTTGTCTTTTTCCGGATTGGATACGCCAGTGATTTTAGTCCCCATGCATTTTCTGCTACTATAGAACCGCCACCGTTTTTTACGATTGTAGCATACTTTTTTTGCTCTGATTTGAATTCTTCATCGCTCAGAACAGGGGTAAAAATCACCATTAATTCATAATTGTTCATTAAATGGTTTTTAATTAATAAATCGGGTTTTTAACCAATGGATCCCTGAGGTTTACCCGGGGAAATCTGCCGAAACAGATTTGGTTTGCCCATCCGAACGTTACCCTTCGTAATGGGCCGGCAAAGATAGGGGATTGAAGCCAGATGCCAGGGTTCTACGGGATAATTTTTCTCCAGTGGTGGGCAGGCCGCAACCAGTGAGATAATTTTTTTAACTGATTAAAAGAATTACCTTTCGCCGGTTCAAATTCCGGCTACTAAAATAAATCAATGAGACCCCTTCCCGAGCTAATTACCGATCCTGTTTACGAAAAGCCAGTTCACTTAACAACATATCAAAAATTTTGGCTAAAGCGTATTCATGATAAACGTGACCTGCCGTTTGTCAGGCTTTTGACAATAGTACATTTGGCGATCTTACCCGTCTCCATTCTCTTATTTACACCAGTGTTTGGGAAATGGTGGTGGCCCGTAGCTATCGTTTATTTTTATTTTTCGCAATTTTATTTTAAGGGCTCCTTCGGTTTGATGTTGCATTGTCTTTGCCACAGGAAATTCTTCAGAAAGGATAAGTTTTTCAACAGGTATTTATTCTGGGTAATATGTCCTCTTTTCGGACACCTGGGAGACTCCTACCATGTTCACCATATGGGCATGCACCATGTTGAAAATAATATGCCCGGCGATGCCAGCTCGACAATGGGTTATACACGCGATAGCTTTCGCGCTTTTTTAACTTACTGGCTAAGATTTATGTTTCTGGGTCTTCACGATACTTTTCTTTACCTGTTCAGGCGTAAAAGGAAAAAAATGTGCAGAAGGGTCACTGTTAGTGAGATCGGATTTATGGTGATCGCCACCGGGCTTTGTTTTCTGAATTTAAAAGCTACGCTTATAGTACTGATCATTCCATTCATCTTTGCCCGTTTTGTGATGATGCTTGGCAACTGGACCCAGCATGCATTTGTCGACCCTAAGGAACCAGAGAATGATTTTGCAAGCAATATCATTTGTTTAAACACGACCTATAATCATAAATGCTGGAATGACGGTTACCATGCGATCCATCATATAAGGCCAGGGGCACACTATACGGAGCTTCCAATAATATTCCGGCAAATGGTACCCAGTTTTGAAACACATAAAACTTTCATTTTTGAAAAGATTAGTTACCTGCACATTTTTGCTTACCTCATGTTGAAACGGTATGATAAACTCGCCAGTTACATGGTGAATGTCCATGAGAGTTTTTCAGACAAGACCGATGCGATCGCTTTGTTGAAAAGCAGAACTAGAAGATTTGACCTGCAAGCCTTTGCTGAAAAAACTGAATTTTCCAAAAACTAATCTCTTGCTGCAATTATGCTTTCCAGGTGCATCATTTGTGTCTGATAAATAATGGCATAACCATCGTCTAACAGCAGTTGTTGGTGTTGAGGGCTCGCGTAAAGAAAATAAACGCTTCGCGGAAACTGTTGGCAGGAATGGTCAAGTTTTTCTAGAAATTTTTTTAGAACCACCTCTGTAAAAGGATTGAACATAAAAAAGACAGAATCGTGGCGGGTTAGATCATAATCTTCGACGTTTTCATTGAGTACCTTCCACTTGATATTTGGAAATTCCTTTTCCTTTTCTCTCATATTCATATTTGCCTGCTGGCATAATTCTTTTGCAAAGTCAATTCCTGTGATCTCCTTGAATCCAAAATGAGGAGCGACCATTAGTACCCGCCCTTTCCCGGAACCAAGGTCAGTAATAGAGGTGATCCCCGATACCTTTTGAAACGCGCTTAACAATTTTTCCAGCATGTAAAAACTTACCGCTTCATACCGGGACGCTTTTTTTTTGTCACCGTTTGTAATGGTTAAGTCTTTCAACTCAACGGGAATAAAAGTGTTGGACCCGTATTTCAGGGAGCCCCTGATATTATCATAAACCATGAAGAAGGCCATCCATATGTTCCAGTTCGTGGCAACATACCAAAAATGCGATATATACTTCCACACCAGTTTCATGCTGAGCCGGACGGAGATTCACTTAGTCTAAGGTCGATCATTCTTAGTTGGAGACTCCTTTGGCCGTTCCATTCGTTCTCATCGATCTTGAAGACGATGTCCACCGGTTTTTTCATTTGCAATATGGGAAGCTTCTCCGCCATTCCAAAGCCAATGCCGGTGAGACTGATGTTATCCTGTCGCAAAACAAAACGAAGGTGTTGTTCTTTTAAGATCCTGGAATGGCCCGTATCGAAGACATTCTTTACAAGGAAGTGAGGACGAAGGTTCTCAGGACCGAACGGTTCCATCTGCGAAATAATATTGTAAAACGACCAGGTGATGTCCTTGAATTTTAGTTCAGTATCTATGACGATTTCGGGTAACAACAATTCGGGAGGTATGGTGGTGGAAACGACTTCTTCAAATTTATTTCTGAATGCCTCTATGTTATTCAATTCGATCGTCATGCCTGCAGCGGCGAAATGTCCTCCATATCCAATAAGGTAATCTTTACAGGCATGAATCGCTTCATATAAATTAAACCCCGGAACACTCCTGGCACTGCCCGCGGCATATTCGCCAGATTGTGTCAACACAACCGTAGGCCGATAAAAATGTTCGATCAATCTTGAAGCAACAATGCCGACTACCCCTTTGTGCCAGTGGGGACGAAACACAACGGTCGATTTACTGTTTACGAGTAGTTCGTCGCCTTTTATGAGTGCTAAAGCCTCGTCGGTGATACTGCTATCCGCCTCTTTACGCTCAGTATTGTCACTGTGCAGCATTTCAGCATATTCAAGGGCCTGTTCATAATTTTCAGAAACAAACATTAAAACAGCCTTTCTTGCATCATCCATCCTTCCGGCCGCGTTTACTCGCGGCGCGATCATAAATACAAGATTATTGATGTGCAGTTTTTGTGTAAGCCCGCTCAGGTGCGAGAGTGCTTTTATCCCCTTATTTGGATCTTCGTTTGCTTTCTTCAAGCCGTAATAGGCCAGGGTGCGATTTTCTCCTGACATGGGAACAATATCAGCTGCTATCGCCGTGGCAACAAGGTCTATGTATTCAAACGGCGCTTCCTGTTGAAGACTCATCTTTTGGGCAATGGCCGTAATTAATTTAAAGCCAACTCCACACCCGCATAGCTCCTTATATGGATAATTGCAATCCTTTTGTTTAGGGTTTAAAATGGCCACCGCGGGCGGCAGTTCTGCGTCTGGCAAGTGATGATCACAAACGATAAAGTCAATACCCAGACCCTTGGCGTAATCAATCAATTCAACCGACTTTATCCCACAATCAAGCGAAATGACCAGGGAAAAGCCGTGGTCTTTTGCAAAATCGATTCCCGCCCGACTAACTCCATATCCTTCCCGGTAGCGGTGCGGGATATAAAAATCGAGTTGAGAATGGAACTTGCGAATAAATTGATACATGCAGGCCACTGAGGTCGTTCCATCCACATCATAATCACCGTAGATAAGAATTTTTTCACCGCTTCCAATCGCCTTAGTGACCCGGTCAACAGCTTTATCCATGTCTTTCATCAGCCAGGGGTCATGTAGATCGCTTAACTGGGGACGGTAAAAATTTTTTGCCTGGTCAAACGTTTCAATACCTCTTTGTACAAGTATTTTGCAAATAGCGGGGTGAATTTTGAGAGATTGTTGTAAGGAGTTCACCTTCTCTGCGTCTGCCTGTAATATGGTCCACCTTTTTTGCATATGTTCTTCACCGCATTTGCGCACTTCAATATTTTCTCTCTGTAACAAAGTTCACCAGGTCCTCAAGACCTTTCCGGTAGGGATTGTCGGGAAATTGGTGTAAAACTTCGATAGACCGCTGTTTGAATTCATTCATCTTTTTCATCGTATAATTTATTCCACCGCATTCGATCACTTTTTCGATCACATATTTTATCTTCTCCTTGTCGTCACTTTCATTTTTGATAATGAATATGATCTTTCTTCTTGTCTTTTTATCCGTGTTGTTCAATGTGTAGATCAGTGGCAGGGTCAGCTTTTTTTCTTTGATGTCATTGCCTGTGGGCTTACCTATCTTATCACTCGAATAATCGAAAAGATCATCTTTAATTTGAAAAGCCATGCCAGCATTCTCACCAAACGATTTCATTTTTTCAGTAAGATCGTCATTATTGGTGGTTGACCATGCACCGGCTGCGCAGGCCGACGCAACTAATGAGGCAGTTTTGTTGCGAATGATGTCATAATAGATGTTCTCATCCAGGTTTAGATTGCGCGCTTTTTCCAGTTGCAGCAATTCACCCTCGCTCATTTTTCGGACGGCGTCGGAGAGAATATGAAGGATACGATAATCAGAGTGATCGAGCGAAAGTAAAAGACCCTTGGCCAATAAATAGTCACCGATGAGTACGGTAGCCTTTGCTTTCCACAGTGCGTATACGGAAAAGAAACCACGTCTCTCCATCGAGTCATCGACAACATCGTCGTGCATTAATGTAGCGGTATGAAGAACTTCCACCAGCGAAGCAGCCCTGTATGTAGACTCGTTAATTTCTCCACAGAGCTTTGCAGACAGGAAAACAAACATGGGTCGCAATTGCTTGCCCTTGCGTTTTACGATATAGCGCATAATGCGGTCGAGCATTGGCGCCTGGCTGCTTACAGCGGTCTTGAATTTTACCTCAAAGGTCTTTAATTCATTTTCTATCAGGTCGACGGGAAGTGTCATTGAAACTAAGGGGCAATTTACGTCTCAATAGTATAACCAATCAAAGTATTTTACGCGATACTTAACGTGAAAAAAAGTGAGAACTGTCTAAATGGCCGAAAATTTTAAAATTTGGTATTTACTTATCAGTTTATATTTTTGCCGAAGATTAGGACATTGTTGTTTTCAATAAATTTTAATTCTTAGTTATGGCAAGCAAAAAGTACACACTATTGGCAGGCTTGATTTGCCTGTTAGTATCTTCAGCATTTTCACAGGCACAGATAAGGTCGTATGAAGATTCATCTGTGATTCCAACCAAACGAATGCCTCAGCATACTGAGTTCATCAATGGCACTTACAATTATCCCGCAAAACCAAGGAACCAATGGGAAATTGGAATTAAAGGCGGTCTTTCAACAGTTTCCGGCGATATCCGGTCAAGACTCCCGAGCGGTGGTTTCGGTATTCATGTAAGGAAGGCTTTAGGGTATGTTTTTTCTATCAGAATGGAATATGACTGGCTTAACGCACGAGGACTGAATTTCGCCTCATCCGTTGGTTGGCATCGCAATCCCGTTTTGGAACAAACATATCGGTTAGCTACGGGACCCGGTTATTGGGCACAAGAGATTTATTATAATTACAAAACCAACATACAGGATCTTGGATTGCATGGAGTTGTTACTTTAAACAATATTCGTTTTCACAAGGCAAAGACGGGTGTTAATTTCTATGCTTTTGGTGGCATAGCAGGAGTAACCTATGCGACAAAATACAATACGTTAAACGCTCAAGGTCTGCCTTACACCTATTCAGGTATCACGTCGGCTACTTATTCAGATAAAAAGAATACGTTGAAAGCATTAAAGGATCTGTTGGATGACACCTACGAGAGCCAGGCGGAAAGAGATCCTTTGCAACCTAAACTCGGCGACCGACCCTTTAAGGTAGCATTTGAATTTGGTGGTGGGGTGCAATTTAAGCTCAACAATAGGTTTAATATCGCTATTGAAGATAAAGTGACCCTCCCTAAGACTGACCTTCTCGATGGACAGCAATGGCAGGAAAACTACAGCGGGACTGCAGGGAGTGCTTCAGCAATCGCTCAGAGTCGTGACTATGACACTTATAATTTCTTGAGCGTTGGGTTAAACTATAATCTCGGTCAAAAATCAGTTGAACCGCTATGGTGGCTGAATCCTTTGGATTACGCTTATAGCGAGATCCGCAAGCCGAAGTTGATGATCATGCCAAAGCCAATTTTGCCGGATGCCGATGGCGATGGTGTTACCGACCAATTTGACCAGGAACAAACTCCACAAGGTTGCCCTGTTGATACGCATGGTGTCAGCCGCGATACCGATGGCGATGGTGTTCCCGATTGTAAGGATAAAGAACTCGTGACGCCAACAATTTGTCAGCCGGTTGATGCAGACGGAGTTGGTAAGTGTCCATGCCCTGATACAAGTTGCTATGCTGGATTGATCAAGGCAACAGAAACAGGTTGCGATACTAAGTTAGGAGCTTTGCCAAGCGTAACGTTCAGTGGAAAAGCAGTTAGCCTGAGCAAGGACAATCAAAGCTTGCTTGCAAGTGTTGGAGCTCGTATGCGCAACAATCCAGAATGTAAAGTTGTAGTTGTTGGATACTGCAATTCTACAAAGCAAGAACAACAATTGAGCTGGGATAGAGTAAATGCTGTTATCAATTATCTTGT
>Ga0163162_10006847_pt1 | contig 11061 bp, 9 predicted proteins | sample S55metaG_FD_115310 | JGI IMG/M metagenome (GOLD analysis project Ga0163162, IMG submission 115310) | Switchgrass rhizosphere microbial communities from Kellogg Biological Station, Michigan, USA - S5-5 metaG | ecosystem: Host-associated > Plants > Roots > Rhizosphere > Soil | place: USA: Michigan...
ATTGATTGTGTGGGTCGGACACTCCTGTCCGACCCACACCTACTTAAGTGGACCAGCGGCGGGTAACAGCGACCGGGCTTATACTCCCCCTATGTTTTTGCCTTCTGGCATGCCTGATAGATCATCGCTCAGACCCCTCCTTGTCACCTTTCTGGCCGCGATGATTGTCCTGCACGGGTGGATGTTTTTCAGCCTGCGGCGAGAAATCGCAGCCGGCTACCCCGACTTTACAATTTTTTATACGGCCGGCAAATGCATTCTCCAGGGTCATGGCCGTCAACTTTACGACCTGGAAACGCAGTTCGCAATCCAGCGTGAGTTTGCGGTCGAGGTGAAGCACCGCGAAAATCCTCTTCCCTTTAATCATCCGCCGTTCGAGGCCTTACTGTTCGCGCCTCTGGCCCGCCTGCCCTACGTTGCGGCGTACCTGGTTTGGACGACACTTAACCTCGCCCTGATTCTGGGTTTCTGGATTCTGCTTCGCCCGCTCCTGCCTAGCCTGCAGGGTTTCTTACTGGCCCTGCCGCTGCTGGCAATGTTCGCTTTCTTTCCTCTCGTCATGGCGTTGCTGCAGGGCCAGGACTCCATCCTGCTTCTCTTTCTCTATGGCCTCGCCTTCTCGGCCCTGGCGACGGAACGCAATTTTGCTGCTGGAGTATGTCTTGGCCTAGCGCTTTTTAAGTTTCAGCTGGTTCTGCCTTTTGTGCTGGTGCTGATGGTCAGACGTCAATGGAGAACCGTTGCAGGGTTTCTCGTTACCGCTTTCGGGTTGCTCCTGGTCTCAGCAGCGGTGGTGGGTTGGAACGGTGCGATGGCATATCCGGGATTTGTTCTTCGTTTGAGTCGTAGCGGTGCCCAGGCGGGCATTTATCCGCGGGATATGCCGAACCTGCGCGGTCTGGTGGCTGGAGCCTTACACCTGGCAGGTCCGCCGGCTACGCTCCTAATCGTCGCGCTTTCCATTGCGCTCGTGGCGCTGGCCGCGTATGGGTGGCGTGTACAAACAGAGCGCGCACAACCTGGGCGCCAGTTCGTGCTCGGGTTTTCGCTGTGTCTGACGGTCGCGATCATTACCAGCTACCACATGCTCACGCACGATCTTAGTCTGCTGATCCTTCCTATCCTGCTGCTCGCGGAGCGGCTTGTCTCGGGTGAAATCGTGGGGCCGGCGCGCCTCATCCTGGTCGCGTCTCTCGCAGTTCTGTTCTTGACGCCTTTATACGCGGTCCTTCAGTTTTGGTTGGGGGAGATGAATCTGATGGTGCTTTCCGTGGCCATGTTTGCCGCCGGTACCGCAATCGCCCTGACCTCAAAGACAGGCTCGGCTCGTGGTGAGCAGCCTGCTGCACAACACGCCACGTAGGTGTTGTCCAACTTGAGAGTGGACGGGGCGCCCACCTGCGCCGGCCGACGGCCGAGACGATAGAGATGCTGTTTGGAATTGCGACAGCTACAGGCGAGTCATTCTGGGCGCAGGAGCTGCTTTGCGAAGCGAAGCAGCCGCGGAGTCGAAGGACCCCTACCCTTCCGAATGCATTGGCCGGCCTTGAGCGAGCTACGAATCCCCGAGCGATGGTTCCTGGCAGATGGGGCACGGGCAGGGTCCTTCGACTCCCTCGTCTCTTCGCTAGCGAAGAGACGGGCTCGCTCAGGATGAGTCCTCGGAGGGAGACAAGATGAAACTGCACCAGGGCCGACAAAACCGAACGCTGCCGGCTTGCTCGGACGAGCGGTATAATGCGCCGGTTCGCAAATCGCAAGACTTGAATATTCAAGACTGACGATCACATTGCCACTGATAGCGTCCGTGCTCTTCCGTTGCCGGCAAAACCTGAAACTCCTGGCGCGAAAACGCGGACTCACAGTGTTCCTGGTGGGCGCGCTTACGCTTGCGATTCGCGCATGTCTCTTACCTCTTCTGCCCATACCCAAGCCGCATTTTCAGGATGAGTTCAGCTATCTGCTGGCAGCGGATACGTTTGCCTCCGGCCGCTTGACCAATCCTCCCCACCCCATGTGGGTGCATTTTGAAAGTGAGCACATCCTGCAGCAGCCGACTTACATGTCCATGTACCCGCCCGCGCAGGGTTTCGTCCTGGCCGCCGGTCAGGTCATCGCGGGCATTCCCTGGCTCGGAGTCTGGTTCAGCGTGGGTGCGATGTGCGCGGCTGTCACCTGGATGCTGCAGGCATGGTTCCCTCCGGGGTGGGCATTGTTCGGAGGGCTGCTATGCCTGATGGGACAAGGCATTTCCAGCTATTGGATGAATTCATATTGGGGCGGCGCAGTGGCGGCCACCGCTGGAGCCCTGGTGCTGGGCGCTTTTGCTCGCATCCTGCGATGGCAACGAACGCGCGACGCTGTGATCATGGGATTCGGCCTGGCCATACTCGCGAATTGCCGGCCTTTTGAAGGTCTTCTCTTCAGTCTTCCCGTGGGATTTTCGCTGGCATTCTGGTTGTGGAGACGCCCAACGCGACGCTGTTTGACGCGGATTGCACTGCCCCTGGTTCTGGTTCTTGGCTTCGCTGCAGTTGTGACTGGCTACTACAACTGGCGCGTTACCGGCAGCGCGTTCGAGCCGCCGGAAGCGCTGAATCGAAGAGCCTACGCCATTGCGCCGCTCTTTCTTGGCCTGGAATTGCGTCCGGCGCCGCAGTACCGCAACGCCGAGATACAGAAGTTTTATGCGGACTGGGAAGTTTCAAGGTATCTGAAAACTCGTACGCTTCGAGGACTAGCACGGGAAGAATGGGCGAAGCTGGCAATTCTGTGGTGGTTTTTTCTGGACCCTGTACTGCCGCTTGCGCTGCTCGCTTTACCTCGTATTGTTCGCGATCGTCGCATGAAGCTTCTGCTGATCACCGCGATTTTTACAATCGCGGGGCTGGCCGTAGAGGCCTGGCACCAGCCTCATTATTTTGCTCCCATGACTTGTGTCATTTACGCCATCGTCATTCAAGGGCTGCGCCACCTTCGGCAGTGGCGGCGAGCTGGTACTGACCTGGGACGAGCACTCGTCCCCATCATTGGCATCGCGAGTTTTGCCGTGTGTCTCTTTAGCATTCGCGCCGAGTATCTCGGAGTGCCGCGGAGTCCCGATACTTACCCCTGGCACTGGCAACGTGCCGAAGTCCTGGAACGCTTCCGCCATATGGGTGGCCGGCATCTCGTCATTGTTCGTTACAGTTCCAGTCACGATCCGATTCACGAATGGGTTTACAACCGGGCTGACATTGATGCTACCAACGTCATTTGGGCGCAGGATATGGGAAATCAAAATCAGGAATTGATAAAGTATTTTGACTTGCGGCAAGTGTGGTTGCTCGAGCCGAATGAACCGGGAATGGCGAGATTGTCGCCTTATCACTCCAACAACCAGCAGTAAGGCCCAGGGGCAACAACAACCCCGGCGATGAGTGAGCTCCTCTATACCGCTGCGTTTGCAATCGCGAGAGGGCCACGACGCAGTTGCCGGAATACCTCCCATGCAAGCCCGGCCACAAGAAACAATGGGAGTACCGGCATGACCGCCAGGGGCGCGATCCAGAGACGGGAAGCAAGTGCAGGCAGCACGGGCGATATCGCCGCCAAAAAGATGGTCGCAACATAAGGCCACATCACCAGGCCAATAGCAGCCACCAATGTGTGTCTTGCCCAGCGTCCCAGACCCCAAATTTCCTTTCTCTGCTTCAATAACAACAGAACGGCAGGGAGCAATTGCAGATCTGAGTACGGCACCAGGCTCGGGGTCACCAGCAGGGTAGCTGCCAAAACTGAGACGACTACAAGGGAGAACTCGGCGGAAGAGGCAGGTGCCCGCCGGAGCCTCCACGCCAGATACGCCGTAGCGGCCATCACCGGCAGCGCCAGGAGTAACCCGAGCGGGCGCGTGAATACCAATTGCAGCGGCATGACCCCGTAGGATTTTGCAGGATAGACGAAGATGCCGCGGACGCACTGCGTTACCCAGCCCGGCAATATCAATTCCCCGGCCGCGATCAATACGGCCATGCTGAGCAGAAAGCTCCATACCAGCTTCCGGCGCTCGTTCCAGGCTCCGGTGCTCCAGATGCAAAGGCAGCCGGCCAGCGGCAACACCAAGTGTGGCTTGATGGTGGCCAATGCCAGCAGAGGTCCGGCCAGGATCAGCCGACCGCGACGCACGGCAAGACATCCTCCTGCGATCAGCGCGGACACCAGCAGGCCGAGGTTCTGCAGGTAAATTCCCTGCAGGGCTGGCATGCTGGCCAAGGTCAGCACTACCACCAGGAATTGTTGCGTCGGCGTCAAACGCCATTGCACGAAGTCCAGCCACACTGGGACGCTGACTGTGGTAAGAACCAACAGAAGGACGGCAAACAACTTCTTCACCCACGGGAAGGGGAGGCGCACCGTGGGTGCCATCAGAAAGACCACATAGACGGGATAATAGAAGCGTTGCTCAGCCGTATCCCGCCGCGAGTCATACTTGTGCCCGCTTAGGCCGATCTGAATTTCTTCCGTGACCTCCTTGCCATAGGGATTGCGCCCGTTCAACAGGAGTTCGCGGCTTCCCAACCAGCGGTGATAAATATCCCCGGGATGCCCTTTCCAAACCTGACTTCCGTAGCGCCAGGCGGCAAAGCCCACCAAAAAAATAATTGGGAGGAGATGAGAAGGTTTGCGGAACCAGTCCACCTTGCCGGGAGTTTACCATCAAGCCAGTGCTTCGGGCGATGCGCTTTCTGATCACCCGGTGGGGAGACGTTTCGGCGCCGAACACGCTTCCCCGGTGACCCAATCGCAGCCAGCAGTAGACAAGCGAAGGTGCGACTGAATACTTGTGTTCTGATTCATCCTCGAAAACAGTACACTCGGCTGCGGCACCTGTAGCCGTTGGTGGTTTTCGCCGACATGACCAGGCTTCTACAAACTCGCCGTGTGTGCGTAGCCATCCTCGCACTCGGCCTGTTCACCATGGCCGTGCGCCCGTTGACTGACCCAGACGTCTGGTGGCACCTTCGCACCGGGCAACTGACCCTGCAAAACCACAGCGTATTCCATACCGATCCTTATTCTTTCACGCGCTTCGGCCAGCCCTGGATAAACCACGAATGGCTTTCGGACGTCCTGCTGTTCGGCATCTATCGGCTGGCGGGATTCGGCGGACTCATCGTGGCCTTTGCCGCCGTTGTCGCTGCGGCTCTCTTCCTGGTTTTCCTGCGCTCGCCGGGCCGGCCCTACATCGCCGCGATCATGACGCTTTGGGGTGCGCTGGCCTCCGCCTCTACCTGGGGAGTTCGTCCCCAGATGTTTTCTCTGTTGCTCGCCAGTGTTTTCCTGCTGCTGCTCGATGCCTCCGAACGACGTCCCAGGCTGCTGTGGTGGACCGCTCCCCTGATGCTGCTCTGGGTGAATCTGCACGCGGGATTTCCCATCGGGCTGGCGTTCATCGCACTCTTTTTAATCGGCGAAGGGTTGGAGGCGGCGACTTCTCCGGAACCACGGCAGAAACTTTTGTCCCGGTTCAGGCAGCTGGCGGCCGCATTCGTACTCTGCGGCGTGCTGGTGGCCGTGAACCCCAATGGCGTCAGACTTTACTGGTACCCGTTTCAGACGCTGGGATCCGAGTCCATGCACCGTTTCATCCAGGAGTGGTTTTCTCCGGACTTCCACGATCTCACTTACCTGCCGCTTCTACTCATGCTGCTGGCTCTTGTAGCTGGACTGGCCGCCTCTCGCCGATGTCCCCGGCTCCGCAACCTTCTGCTGGTAGTGGCGATGATCCCGGCGGCGCTACGCTCGATGCGCCACATCCCGTTTCTGGTGTTGGTCATCGTTCCGGTGCTCTCCGAGATGACCCAGACCTGGCTGCGGGAGCGGGGAGCCTTGCGAGGGTCGAGCCCGGCCGCATTCGGGTTGGCTCCGCGAACTCTGGCCTTTAATTTGATTGTGTTCCTGGCCTTCGCCGGCTTCACCGTGGCCCGGATAAAACAGGTAGTGGGCCGCCAGGGAGAAACGGAAGCGCATCATTTTCCCGCCGCCGCGGCCGCTTTCCTCCAGCAGCATCATCCTCCCGGCCCGATGATGAACCACTACAACTGGGGCGGATATTTCATCTGGAAGTTGTATCCCCAGTATCGTGTTTTCATGGACGGCCGGGCCGACGTCTATGGCGACACTCTCATGAACGAATTCGGTTCCTGCTATTACCTGAAGGACGACTGGACCAAGACCTTGGAGGCATGGGGGATTCGCACTGTGGTCCTTACCCCGGACGCTCCCTTGATCACCGCCCTCCGATCCAGTCCGCAATGGAGGCAGATTTATGGCGATACCGAAGCCGTCATTCTGACCCGGGGCCAATAGCCCTACCCGGGGAACCAAGTTAGATAATCCCCTGGATCAATTTTGAGCTGCAAAACCTTGCACACTGAACATTATCATTCCGTCTGCATTTCGCAGTCTGCCCGCTCTATGTCAATCTCCGAGTTACGGGCACAAAAGCGAGGGTCAACCATGTTCAGCGTTTTCGCCCGGCTGTGGGAGGAAGATGGTCAGGATGTGGCGGAGTACGCGGTGATGCTGGCTGTCATCCTGGCCGTGGTGGTAGGCACCATTCGGATGATCGGATCGAACGCCAACAACGTCTTTTCCTCGGTCTCCAGCGCGATTCAATAGGTACGGACGCGTTTTTGTCTCCCAGACGCGCCCTGGAGTCCCGGGGCTGCGCAGGAGCCCAGCCGCCGTGCCTGGAAACCCTGCAATGCCCCTCTTCGCCCGGAATTCTTGCCCGTAGGTGTCAAATGGCCAGCATTTCGACCTGGCCTCCGGCCAGCAGGCCGGCAACATTACCACTGGTGCAAGAAATTGTCGCTAAGCCGATGGCAGCGGGTTATTATGAGCATGGATATCAGGATCATCGCTCTGGTCGCGTGTAAGCTATTGATTCGGAAACAACAACGAAAAAATTGCATTGCAGGGCGCGCAGGGCTGTCGGAAGTTGCATCGCGAGGGGCGTCACGCCGTTCGTTTGATTTCAAGCAGGGAGGACAACACAATGAAAGCGAAGGCTATTAGCTTGTGGCGCGAAGATTCAGGCCAGGACATCGCGGAGTATGCGGTGATGCTGGCAGTCATTCTGGTGATTGTGGTGGGAACCATTCGACTGATCGGTTCCAATGCCAACAACGTGTTTTCTTCGGTCGCCAGCGCGGTCCAGTAAAGTAACGAGGATTTCAGCGCAACCGTCCGCGTAGGCAGCGGCCGGAATCCGTTGCCGAACCCGTGATTGTGGGCGCCCGGATGATGGCCGGGTTGGCGCGTGCGCTATGTACGTGGCTTGTCAGGCCGGGTGGCGCGGCACCGGTCAATAGCATCGGCATTAATTAGGAGAATGGATGTTCGGCGGTCGCAGCCAGGCGACGCCGTGTCAACTCTGAGGAGAGGTCATGAATCGCACCCGGCTTTTGTTAATCGGCTTTGTGGCCCTTGCTCTGGGCACGATCGTCAGCTACAGCGTCTATCGCACCCTGCAGAGCAAAACCGGGGGCGACGCCGCGCCCGGCGTAGAGGTGGTGGTAGCGGCCAATGACATCGCCGTGGGAGCCAAGGTGGGAGAGAGCGATGTAAAGACGGTGCGCTATACCGCAGCCGATTTGCCGGCCAACGCCTTTCACTTAAAAACCTCGGTCGTGGGCCGGGGCGCAATCCTCCCCATCGCCAAGGGCGAATTCTTCCTTCCCAACAAACTGGCGGGAGAAAATGCCGGGTCTGGAATGCCATCGCTGATTCCGCCGGGAATGCGGGCGATTTCGGTGCGGGTGAATGAAGTCATCGGAGTTGCCGGGTTTGTGGTGCCGGGAACGCGCGTGGATGTGCTGCTCACCGGCAACCCCTCGGGCGCGCCCGAGCAGCAGACCACCACAGTGCTGGAGAATGTGGCCGTGATTGCCACTGGTCAGAAGTTGGAGCGCAACACCGTTGGGGAGCCACTGGTGACGCCCGTCATAACCCTGCTGGTGTCTCCCGACGATGCCCAAAAACTCACCCTGGCCACCACGCAGGGCAAGATTCAACTGGCGCTGCGCAACCCGCTGGACACCAAGCAGCAGGAACTGGCCTCGGTGAACACGGGGTCGCTGTACAAAGGCGTCCCCACTCCCGTGCACGTTGCCGCCCCGGCGCGGCCGAAGTCGATTAAGCGCACCACCCCGGTTCCGGTGACCGCAATGCCATCGGGCTATTCGGTCGAAGTAATCAAAGGAACCAAAAAAGACGTCACCAAGTTCCAGGAACAGTAAGCACTCCGAGGAAGAAGACATGTCGATCTGCTCCCGCAGGTGGGAGGAACACAGCGTGAAACCGAGCCCGAGGGTGCGATGGGTGCTGTCCGTGTTGGTCCTGCTCACGGCGTCCTTCGCGGTCTCTCAGCAACCGCCGGCTGAATCAGCGGCGCCCGATTCCACCCAGGCACCCGCCACCCAGGCCCCGGGTCCCGAGGCCAATTCCCAGGCTCCGCAAGCCGCGGCGCAAGGTGCCGCGCCCTTGCGGGTCATGGTGGGCAAGTCGCTGTTGATCAACACCACGGAGCGGCTCAAGAGAGTCTCGGTCACCGACGACTCCGTCGCCGATGCCATTGTCGTAACTCCTACACAGATCCTGGTGCATGGCCGGTCCGCGGGCGAAGTGTCGCTGCTGATCTGGGACGAACTGGAGCGCTCGCGGAGTTTCGACTTGCGCGTCGATGTGGACGTCACCGCCGCCGCCGAGGAAGAAAGGCGAGTGTTCCCCGACGAGCAGATCAACGTCTCGCCCTCGCGCTCGGCCATCGTGCTTTCCGGCCACGTCTCCACCGAAGATGTTTCCAAGCGGGCCGGAATGATCGCCGAGGCCTACTCAAAAAATGTAGTTAACGTGCTGACTTTCGGCCCGGTGGGAGCCCAGGAAGTACTGCTGGAAGTGAAGTTCGCCGAGGTAGACCGTTCAGTCATCACCCAGCTGGGAATCAATATATTCATGCCGGGGCTGGGCAATACCATCGCGGCCAGCCAGACCGGACAATTTGGCTCCGTCAGTATCGCCCGGCCGCCGGTCTCGACCAACACTGCCAACGGCGTGACCACCACCACCACGACCGCGCCCACCACCACCATTAGCGACTTTCTCAACCTTTTCGTGGCTCGCACCGACATCAATATCGGCGCCGTGATCAAGGCCCTGCAACAGAAAAATCTGCTGCAGATTCTGGCCGAGCCTAATCTGATCGCGGTCAACGGCAAGGAAGCCAGCTTTCTGGCCGGAGGAGAATTTCCCTTCCCCATCGTTCAGCCGGGCCAGGGCTTCACCGCGGTCACCATTTCGTTTAAGCAATTCGGCGTAGAGTTAAAATTTACCCCGGTGATCATGCCCAATGGGAATATCCATTTGAAAGTGGCGCCGTCGGTCAGCGCGCTGGATTTCGCCAATGCGCTGACGATCTCCGGATTCACCGTGCCCGCGCTGAGCACGCGGAAGGCGGAAACCGAGTTCGAACTGCAGGACGGGCAAAGCTTTGTCATTGCGGGATTGATCGATAACCGGGTGACCGATCTGTACAACAAGATACCCGGGCTGGGCGACATCCCGATTCTGGGGAATTTCTTCAAGAGCAAAAGTGCGCAAAGGACCAATTCTGAACTGATGGTGTTGTGCACGGCGCACCGGATTTCTCCCAGCATGCAGGCGCCGCCCCTGCCGGTCAATCCGAAGCCTTTTATGGAGAAGGACAAGTTCGATGGCAAGCCGTCCGATGACAAGAAGTAAGACGAATGACCTGCGTAATCTGCAGGCCGTGGTTCGGGGCACGTAGAATGTTGAAGGAGAACGAGCAGTAGGGGGCCAGAAATACGATGCCCGAACTTTCTGTTGTAGTCATCGCCCAGGATAGCGAGCAGCGCGCCGTGCTGCAGGTGCTGGTGGATGGCACCAGCGTGGCGCGCGTGGTGCACAGTTGCACCAGTTATCCGGTTGTGGTCACAGACCCAGTCCTGCGCCGAGTGCAGAGCGCGAGCCCCCAAGTGGTCCTGGTGGATGTGCCTACGGACAATTACACACTGGCCCTGCGGGCCATCGAGTTGATCCACCAGGAAGTCAGCGGCGCCGCCATTTTTGCGGTGGGCAGCATGTCCCAGCCTCAGGTGATCGTGAGCGCCATGCGCTCTGGCGCGCGCGAATTCATCGAGCGTCCCACCACCACCACCGACCTGCTCGAAGCCTTCGTCCGGCTGACCGCGGCTCAACGGAAAGTTGACCGTGAAGGGCCGCGGGGAAAAGTCTTTACCGTAGTCAACGCCAAAGGCGGCAGCGGGGCCACCACCACCGCCGTGAACCTGGCCCTGGCGCTGCACTCGGCCCATGGCAATGTCGCGCTGGTGGACATTGCGTCGTTGGGACACGCCGCCCTGCACATGAATCTGAAGCCCCAGTTCACGGTGGCGGACGCGATTCGCAATCTGCACCGGCTTGACAGCTCACTGCTCGAAAGCTTCATGACTCGCCATGGCGGCGGCCTGCAGTTACTGGCAGGCGCCAATATGCCCCTGGTGGTCGAACCGGCCACGGCGGAATTCGCGCGCCTCTTTGATTTGCTGGTCAGTCACTTCCGCTACGTCGTGGTCGATGCCTCTTCGCGGATAGATGCGACTACGCGCCTGGTGTGCAATCTTTCGGAGACCGTGCTGCTGGTGGCCCATGCCGATGTCGCGTCCCTGTGGAGCGCCAACCGGATCCAGCAATATCTGGGCGAAACCGGAGGACGGGAGCGCGTCCGCCTGGTGCTCAACCGCTTCCGCAAGATCGCCGGCTTCAGCGAATCCGACGCCGAAGCGGCGGCGGGAGCCAAGCTGCTGTGGAAGATTCCCAATCAGTATTTCGCAGTATCGGGCGCCATCGATCGCGGCGTCCCGCTCATGCAACAGGCCTTTAGCGAAATGGGCCGGTCCTTTGCCGGACTGGCTGCGGCTTTGACGGAAAACGACATCGATGTGAAGCGCAAAGCGTGGTCCTTGTTTAAGACCGTGTAGGTTCAAAAAGGGTCAG
>Ga0163162_10006848_pt1 | contig 11061 bp, 11 predicted proteins | sample S55metaG_FD_115310 | JGI IMG/M metagenome (GOLD analysis project Ga0163162, IMG submission 115310) | Switchgrass rhizosphere microbial communities from Kellogg Biological Station, Michigan, USA - S5-5 metaG | ecosystem: Host-associated > Plants > Roots > Rhizosphere > Soil | place: USA...
AGCGTCGGCAGGAAGACCAGCGTCAGAACGGTGGCGACCAGGAGTCCGCCCATGATCGCGAATGCCATCGGTCCCCAGAATACTGTTGGCGCGATTGGAATCATCCCGAGAACAGTCGATACGGCCGTCAACATGATCGGCCGAAAACGGGAACTGCTGGCATCCACCGCAGCGTCCCAGGCCGTCTTGCCCAAAGCGCGTTCGGCGTCGATCTGACCGATCAGAATGACCGCGTTCTTGCTGATCATGCCCAGCAGCGCGAGCACGCCGAGAATGGCGACAAAACCCAGGGGCCTGCCGGACAGCATCAACGCTGCAACCACGCCGATAAGGCCGAGCGGCGCCACGCTGAGCACCATGAACAGTCTCGGAAAGCTCTGGAGCTGCACCATGAGGACGGTAAACATGACGAACAGCATCACCGGCACCACTGCCAGCACAGACGCCTGCGACTTCTGACTTTCCTCCACGGTGCCACCCACGACGACGCTGTACCCCGAAGGAAGGCTCTTTCTGAAGTTCTCGATCGCCATCGAGAGCGACGTAACCACGCTCTCCGGCAGCTTGTCACCGGCAATGGCAGCCTGAACCGTCAGGGTCGGAATGCGGTCGCGCCGCCAGACGAGCGGAAACTCCTGGTCATATTCGAAGGAGGCGAACTGGCTGAGAGGAACAGTCTGCCCACCCGGCAGCGCCACCTGCAAGTTGCGCAGACAGTCCAGCGAGCCCCTCTGCTCGTTGGTCGCGCGCGCCACCACATTGACCAGATAGATATCGTCGCGAACCTGGGTAATGGGTGTGCCGGATATGACCGTATTCAGGACTGTCGCGATCGCTTGCGAACTGAGGCCGAGAAGGCGAGCCTCGTTCTGGTCCACGCGAATACGCACTTGGCGATTGGGTTCCATCCAATCGAAATTCACCTGCTTGGTGTCCGGACTGGAGGCTACGATCTGTCCGACTTTGAGCGCGATTTCGCGCACCCGTTCCACGTCGGGCCCACTGACCCGATACTGCACCGGCCATCCAACCGGCGGTCCGAGCTCAAGCGGAGAAACGAACGCAATCGCGTTAGGAAACTCCTGCGCGAGCAGCTTTTCGAGCTTGGAATGCAGGCGCTCGCGTGCAGCGACATCCTTGGCGATCACCACGGCCTGCGTGAAGAAATCGTTCGGGAGCTGAACATTAAGGGGCAAATAGAAGCGGATGGCGCCGCGCCCGACATAGGTGCTCCACCGCGCCACATCGGCATCGGTCGAAAGGGCAGCATCCAGGCGCTTTGCCGCAGCCTCGCTCGCGTGGATTGACGAGTTCTGCGGCAAGCTCAGGTCCACGAGCAATTCGGGACGGTCCGACGATGGAAAGAATTGTCGCGGGATGAGCGGCAGCGCAAGCACCGAACAGACGAAGAGCGCCAAGGAGATCGCGATCGTCAGCCATTTCGCGCGCATCGCGAAAGTCAGGAAACTCCGATACATGCGGAAGATCCTGCCCGGATCCGCCGTACTTGTCTGCTTCGGTGGAACAAGGATCGCTGCTCCGAGTAGTGGCGTGAAAATGACCGCAACGAACCAGGAAACCAGCAGTGCGATCGTGACCACGGCGAAGAGCGAGAACGTGTATTCACCGGCGGAACTCGCGGCAAAGCCGACCGGTATAAAGCCCGCTATCGTCACCAGCGTGCCCGCGAGCATCGCCATTGCATGGGTCCGATATGCGAAAGTTGCCGCCTCGATCTTACTGGCGCCCTCTGCGAGCCGACTGAGCGTCGCATCGGTCGTGGTCATCGCATCGTCGACCAGCAATGCGAGCGCAATGATGAGCGCGCCAAGCGATATTCGCTGCATATCGATGCTGAGAAGTCCCATGATCGGAAACACGATCGCCAGCGTGAACGGTATGGCCAGCGCGATGATCAGGCCGGGTCGTACGCCCAGGCTGATGAAACTCACCACCATGATGATGCCGATCGCCTGCATCAGCGAGACCGTAAACTCGCGGATCGCCTGGTCGACGACAACGGGCTGGTCCGCGACCAGGCTGGGCTCGATTCCAATGGGGAGATCCGCGGTGATTTGCGCCATTGCCTTTCTGATATTGGCGCCGAGCGCGAGAATGTCGCCGCCATCCCGCATGGCGATTGCAAGGCCTATTGCCGGTTTGCCATTGATCCGAAACATCGGCTGGGGCGGATCCGTGTAGCCGCGTCGCACCTGCGCAATATCGCTCAGGCGAAGCATGCGGCCGCCGGCGGAAAAATTGATGTTGGCGATGTCCTGCTCCGACTGGAAGCTGCCTGATACCCGAATCGAGATGCTTTCCAAGCCGGTCTGAATCGTTCCTGCCGGACGCACGATGTTCTGCGACTGGAGCGCCGCAATAAGAGCGGACCGATCAATTCCGAGGGCCGCGAGCTCCTTCGTGGAGAACTCGACGAAGATCACTTCATCCTGTTCGCCCAGAAGCTCAATCTTTGACACGTCAGGTACGAGAAGCAGCCTTGAGCGGATGTCCTCGACCCGATCGCGCAACTCACGCTGAGTGAAGCCGTCACTGGTAAAGCCATAGATGATGCCGAACGTATCACCGAATTCGTCATTAAATCCCGGCCCGATCACGCCTGCGGGTAGTGTATGACGCATGTCTCCGATCGTCTTTCGTACGTGGTACCAGGTGTCGGCCACCTGTTTCGCATTCGCGCTCCCCTTCAGATTTACAAAGACGGTCGCGACACCGGCCCTTGTGAAGCTCCGCAGGAAGTCCAGATGCGGCGTTTCCTGCAAGTGACGTTCGAGGCGCTCAGTCACCTGCTTCATCGTCTCTTCCACAGTTGCGCCGGGCCACGCGGCCTGGACGACCATGGTCTTGATGATGAAGGCGGGATCTTCGTTGCGCCCCAACCGGAAATAGGACAGCGCCCCCCCGACCACCGCAATCATCATCATATAGACGACCAGCGAACGGTGTTTCAGAGCCCAGTCGGAAAGATTAATTCCGCTCATGGCTCGGATCCAAGAATCCGGACCTTCTGACCCGGATGCAACGCCTGAACGCCGGCGGTGACAACTATTTCGCCGATGTCGAGCCCCTGGGAAATGATGGCCTGCGCTTCATCGAATCGCAGCACGTCCACATTGCGCACCGCGACCGTGGCGGTGGCCGGGTCGACGACCCATACGGCGGGCTGCTCGTTCATCCTGGTCAGCGCGGAAGATGGAATATCGATCATCGGCCCTGCAGTGGTACTCACTCGCCCTATCACTGACGCACCCAACCGCATCGCGGCTGGCGGATCCGTCAGGCCGACCTTGACCTCGAAGGTTCGGGTCACAGCACTGGCCTGTGCAGCGACTTCGCGAATGCGCCCTTGCGCCGTTATCGACGGATCGTCGGCCAAGCTGACAGTAATCTCTGGATCGATGGAGGCCGACCTGATCAATTGAGCGGGGACATCGAAGATCGCATCGCGACCGTCCTGCCGTGCGATCCTGGCGATCATCTGCCCGACCTGGACGACCTCGCCGGCGACCGGACCTGTGGCTGTTATCACACCGGGTGCATCAGCCTTGAGTTCGGTGAAACCAACGAGGTCATGCGCAGAACTCAGTTGCGCTTCGGCCGCATCGACTTGCGATTGCGCGGTTTGCCGCGCCTGGGTTGCGGCATCATAGTTGACGCGCGTGGTCCACCCCTGCGCCAACAGCGTCTCCTGACGATCGAAGTGATTGCGCGCCTGGGTCAATTGCCCCTGAGCGGCGGCAAGGGAGGCCTGCGCCTGCCGCAGCGTGCTCAGTTCATTCTGCGACTCCAATCGTGCCAGCACCTGGCCGGCCTTGACCCGGTCGCCTATCTTGGTGTCATTACTCAACAATCGTCCCGAGATCCGGAATGCGACATTCACCTCGTCTTCTGCCTCGACCCGTCCGGAGAATGTCAGCGGCGTTGTGACCTTGCGTTTTTCTACGGTCGCTGTGCGTACGATCCGCGGCGGAGATGCGTCCTTGGTTTCGGTTTCCCGTCCACATCCTGCCAGCATCAGCGAGAACGCCGTCACCAGCGTCGATGTGAGGATGTTTCGGGGCGCGGATCGGCTGCCGTGCATGAACATGACCTGTTCCGTTCCGGGAGTGAGATCTTGCCGGGAGGATTGCTCAGTCCGCAGTCGCATTTTCCCCGGTACCGCCATCCGCATTTTTGCCGAAGGAGTCCGCCGTCAACATCGGTAAATCTACTCGGTGGCGCCGGATGGAATCCGTGCTCGGCCATCAGCAGATTCCTGAGACATGATCAGGCAATCACCCGATGTCGCCGGTTCCGTCCACGACGCATGATGCAATCGTCAGGTGAAGCAGTCGCGACCCCTGCCGCGGCTCCGCCGTTTGAATTCTCGTCTGGGGCGCGCAAACGCGCTTCCTCAAAGCACGGCAGACCCGGACGACACAATCCGGGAGCAACCGAGGAAACCGGGATGACAGGGTCCTCAGGTGATCGATATGGGCGTGCCGTCGTCGCGGTTGGAGGATCGTGGCGAACTGCGACTTTCAGAGCCGCATTTTTCCTTTGCCTCTGGCTCGTGCTTGCCGGCGCCAATCCGACAGATATTCCTGCCGCGGCGGCAGCAATCGCGGCAGCAACCTGGACAAGCCTGCACCTGCTGGAGCCGAGCAGATCCCGGCGGTCAATTCCTGCCATGGTCCGCCTGGCGCTGCTTTTCCTATACCAATCGGTGGTCGCCGGCGTAGACGTCGCACGCCGCGCGCTCGATCCCCGGCTGCCGCTGCGGCCGGGATTTGTGTTCTATCCGACCGGCCTCTCACGCGGGATGCAACGGAACGTGTTCACGACACTCACCAGCCTTTTGCCTGGCACTGTGCCAACCGGGGAGGAGAGCGGGCAGCTCGTCTATCACTGTCTCGACGTCGAGCAACCGGTCGTTGCCGAACTTGCCGCGGAGGAAGCGGCGTTGGTTCGGGCCCTCTACAATGACTGAATTCCTCACTGCCGCAGTCGGCTTGATCCTGGCGATGCTGGGGCTCGGGCTGGTCTCCATCTTGCGTGGCCCGACAGATGCCGACCGGATGATGGCGGCGCAACTGATCGGGACTGCCGGCATTGCCGTCTTGCTGCTGCTCGGCACCGTGACAGGCGTGCCGGCGGCCGTCGACGTGGCATTGATACTGGCACTGCTCGCCACTTTCGCATCCATCGCATTCGTCAAGAAGGGGCTCTCCCGCCTCGAAACCGATGGGGCCGATCCGGGGGAGGACAGATGAGCGTCGCACGCGACATCATCACGGTTGCGGGAGTGTCGGCAGGCGTATTCTTTTTTTTCGCCGGCACCGTCGGCCTTCTTCGCTTTCCCGACACCCTGACTCGTCTGCACGCGCTCAGCAAGGCCGATAACCTCGGCCTGGGTTTCGTCGTGCTCGGGCTGCTCCCCCAAACAGGAGGCCTGCGCGACGGGCTGAAGCTGATCAGCATCTGGATGTTCGTGCTGCTCGCGGGCGCCACCGTCTCCCAATTGATCGCGCGCACGGCACGTCAGAGCGGGTCAGGCAAATGAACATCGCAACAGTGTTCGAGATCGCGCTCGCCGCCGTGGTGCTGGGCCTCGCCATCTGGACGATCGCCGTCCCCGACACCTATTCGGCCACGGTCGGTTTCATCGCCTACGGACTGCTGGTTGCGCTGATCTGGGTCCGTCTTGACGCCGTCGATGTCGCGCTGACCGAGGCTGCAATTGGCGGAGGCCTGGGCGGCGTCGTGCTGTTGGGTGCGGCGGCCCGGCTGCGCGATACCGAGGCGATGACAACGGAAGGGCCCAGCCTGATCGTGCGCTTGAGCGCGGCCATATTGTCCGCGTCGATCGCGGCAGCGCTGGCCGTCACGATCCTGCTGCTGCCCGATCCGGCGCCAACGCTCGCGCCCTCCGTCGTCGCGAATGCCGGGGCGACCGGAATGACCAACCCCGTCACCAACGTGCTCATGGCATTCCGCGGAATGGACACCATGCTCGAGAAGGTCGTGCTCCTGCTCGCGATCGTCGGTGTCTGGTCGCTTGCGTCGGACCAGGCCTGGGGCGGTCGTCCCGGACCACGCCACCAGGCTGATCCAAATGGTGTTCTCGCCTTTCTTGCGCGCCTGTTGCCCCCCGCCGGCATCGTCGTCGGCATCTACATCCTGTGGACGGGCGCTGATCACCCCGGCGGAGCATTTCAGGGCGGCGCGGTTCTCGCATCGATGTGGCTGCTGGTGATCATGGCCGGGTTGGTGGATACCCCGCCCGTGCGCAGTCGATGGCTACGTCTCATCCTGGTGGGCGGCCCCGGCCTGTTCCTTGCCGTCGGCCTTGGCGGGCTCTGTTTTGGGGCGGCGTTCCTTGCCTATCCCGTTGCGTTCGCCAAGCCGCTAATTCTGAGCATTGAGGTCGCGATGCTCCTGACGATCGCGACGACGCTCGGCCTGCTGCTCGCCGGTGCACCTGAAAGGAGCGCTGAGCGATGAGCGCCGTGACGGTTTTCGGACTATGCGCCGCCGCGGCGGTCGGGCTCGGGCTCTACGGCCTGATTGCCAATCCGCAACCGCTTCGCAAGATCATCGCATTCAATCTGCTCGGCAGCGGCGTGTTTCTTCTGTTCGGCATCGTCGGGCGACGAGGCGCCGCAGCGGGCTTTGGCAACGACCCGGTGCCGCAGGCCCTGGTGATCACAGGAGTCGTGGTCGCGTTTTCCGCAACGGCTCTGGCGATAGCCTTGTTGCTGCGGCTTTTTCAGATCGCCGGCTCCACGACGCTCAACAGTCGGGCGGCGGCGAGCCCGCGCTCCGATCCGTCCGGTCACTGATGCTACCCCCCGCCCCCGCGCTGGTGACCACCGCCGGCGGCTTCCTGCTGGTGCTGTCGATCGTCGTGCCGGTCGCGGGCGTCTTGCTGGCGTTTGCTCTCGGCGAGCGCTACGTCCGGCAGGTTGCCTCCACGGTCGTACCGGTCGGGTTGGCGATTGCTGTCGCCGTTCTCGTGCTCTTGCCGCGGAGCGACGGCCACCTCGTCTACCTGCTCGGCGCCTGGCCACCGCCGCTCGGCGTAGCCCTCCGCGCGGACGGATTGTCGGCGGTCATGCTCGCGACGACGGCGGTCGTGATCTGCGCGGTCGCCATTTTTGCCGCAACCGATTTTCGTCCCCAATCTGTCGAAGCGCGCGCACCTTTCGCATTCTGGATCCTGCTTCTGGCAATCTGGGGCGCGCTGAACACGATCTTCGTCGCGGGAGACCTCTTCACGCTTTACGTTGCGCTGGAATTGCTGACGTTCGCCGCAGTGCCTCTGGTCTCTCTCGACGGTCGCGCGGAGACGCTTCGGGCCGCGCTGCGGTATCTGCTCTTCGCACTGCTCGGCTCGGTCCTCTACCTGATGGGCACCGCGCTGCTCTATGGTATCTACGGCACCCTTGATATCGAGTTGTTGTCGCATCGCGTGAGCGCGGACTCCGGCGTGCTCATCGCGGCAGCCTTGATGACGACCGGTCTCCTCGCAAAAACTGCACTCTTTCCGTTGCACCTCTGGCTGCCGCCCGCTCACGCCGGCGCACCGGCCGCAGCTAGCGCGATCCTGTCCGCCTTGGTCGTGAAGGGATCGTTCTTCATCCTTGTGCGGCTCTGGTTCGACGTCATGCCGGGTTTGCCCGGCTTGGCTGCCGCACAATTGCTCGCGGCGCTTGGAACCGGAGCGATCGTGTTCGGAAGCGTGGTCGCTCTCCGGCAAGAGCGCCTCAAGCTCCTGATTGCATATTCGACGCTGGCTCAGATTGGATATCTCTTCCTGATGTTTCCTCTTGCGTTCGGCGCGTCCGGGAAGCTCGAAAGTGACCAGGCCCTGGCGGGCGGCCTGTTGCAGGCGGTTTCCCATGCGACTGCCAAGGCGGCGATGTTCATGGCCGTCGGATCAATCTACACCGGGCTCGGCCACGATCGCATCACCGGGCTGCGAGGTGTCGCACGGGCCCTGCCCTTGAGCGTCCTGGCGTTCGCGGTTGGCGGTATCGCCTTGATGGGTGTTCAACCGAGCGGAGCGTCACTCGCGAAGGAGTTATTGCTCCAGGACACGGCGAGGACGGGGCAGTGGTGGTGGGCCGTCGTGCTCCAGGCCGGCGGAATGTTCACGACCGCCTATGTCGTACTAGTCCTGTCCCATGCGTTCGCGCCATCAGACCAGCCGATTACCCTCATCGGCCCAGCACCGCTCAGCCGGGACCTTGCTGCACTTGCCTTGGCCCTCTGTTCTCTGTTCCTTGGCTTGCTGCCCTGGGATTCGTATTTGCCGGTCCCGTATGATGCCACATCGAAGCTGTTCGGCATCGACGCGCTATCCAAATTGCTCCTGCCTGTGCTGGGAGGGGCGGCGCTCGCGATCCTGCTCAGCCCGTGGCCACACCCGCTAGGCTCATCCGCGGCCTGGAAAGCGCTCATGAGAGTGGTCGGTCCGCTCCGGCGCGGCTGTCTTGGATTCGGCAGCCTTATCGAAAGAGGCGACGAAGTTCTCCGTCAATGGTCCGCCGCGGGCATCTCCCTGCTCCTGGTGTCGCTGCTGCTCGCCGCGTCGATGTTCGCAGCAAATTGAAGACTCAGAACAGCCGGATCGCGCAGATCGGGCCGAGGGATTCCCCTGCTCTAATGATCCGGAACATTCTCTCCCGCGCCCAAGGGTTTTCTCGGATGTCGAGCTTGCAATTCGCCGTTTAGTCTCCGCGCCATGCAGTTGGCATCAGTCTTCCCGCGGTCCCTGCGGGAATGCCCAGGAGGTCTCCATGTCTGATCTGGTTGCGATCGTATACCCGACCGAAGCAAAGGCCGAAGAAGTCCGAACTCGGCTGCTCAAACTGCAAAAGGAATATTTGATCACCATCAGTGACGCCGTGATCGCCGTCAAGGCCGAGAACGGCAACATCAAGCTCAACCAGCTCGTCAACACCACAGCGACGGGCGCGATTACCGGCAGCTTCTGGGGACTCCTGGTCGGCGTGCTCTTCCTCAATCCGATCATCGGTGTCGCGGTCGGCGCTGCGTCCGGCGCGCTTGGAGGCGCCTTGTCCGATTTCGGCATCAACGATTCCTTCATGAAGGAGCTGTCCGCTTCGCTCCACACCGGCAACGCCGCGCTCTTCGTCCTGATCAAGAACATGACGGCAGACAAGGTATTGAAGGAAATCAAGGATGCCGGCGGAGTCGTGTTGAAAACGTCCCTGGACGAGACCAAGGAAAAGATCCTGCGCGATGCGCTCGCCAGCGCGGCGGAGCGGCCGGCAGCCTGAAGCCGCCTACCGCCTACCGCCGAGCAGGCGCAGCAGCATCATGAACAGATTGAGGAAGTTGAGGTAGAGCGACAGTGCCGCGATCACCGACTTGCGGCCTGCCGTCGTCGCATCGTCCCTGCTCTCGTACATCGCCTTGATCCGCTGCGTATCATAGGCCGTAAGTCCCGCAAAGACTCCAACGCCGACGATCGAGATCAACCAATCGAGCCCCGTCGACCTCAGGAAAATATTGACCAGGCTTGCGACGATGATGCCGATCAGGCCCATGAACAGGAAGCTGCCGACCGCGGACAGGTCGCGCCTCGTGGTGTAGCCGAAGACGCTGAGTGCCCCGAACATCGCGGCCGCGATGAAGAACACGCGCGTGATCGAGGCGCTGGTGTAGATGTGCAGCAGCGTCGAGAGCGAGACGCCGACCAGCGCGGCATAGACGAAGAACAGAATGCGCGCCGTTTCCACCGACAGCGTATTGATGCGCGCCCCGATGAAGAACACCAGCCCGAGTGGCGCCAGGATGAAAACCCACATCAACGGGCTCTCGAGCAATGCGGGACCCATGAGCTGATACGTCAGCCACGCCACAATTGCAGTCAGGCCCACGCCCGCGGCCATATAATTGTAGATGCGCAGCATGTAGGCGCGCAATCCGGGATCGATCGCAAGCGCGCCGCCACCAGTGCCTGAGGCAGTCAGATTCGGATCATAATTCGACATCGCTTGCCTCCTCGGATTGGTTCACATGAACAAACCAAGCTAGCGGTCCGGCCCCTGCGGGGACATCGGATGATCACCCGAGCGCCGGAAGATATATCACCCTATCTCGGGATACCCGTATCCGCCAGAGCGACTTACCGAAACGTAACCTTGGGTTGCCCCTGGCTTCTCATCCTTTTTGCCTGGACTCTTACACCTTTGTCACTGGAAGCTGGTCACGCACCGGCCTAATCCGTTCGCATGCGCTACTTCTTTCACATCGTCGACAAAAACGGCCTTTGTCCGGACGGAATTGGATGCGAGTGCGCCGACCATGACGCCGCCGTTCTGCACGCCAGGCATATCGCGACTGAACTCGCCAAGGCAGGCGAGTTGTTCCGCGCGAGCTTCGTGCTGGTCGCCCCGGCCGCCGCGCCCGGATCGGAAAGTCCTCATTAGAGGCGGTCGACCGATTTCCTGCCTCGCCCTCTACATAGAATCCCTGATGCGCCGACCGAGAAGCTGCCTCTAGTCTCGTAACCGAGGGTGGCCGGCCTACCCCGTTCAAATTCGCCCCTTCCGCCCACCTCATCTCCGGGGTTGAGGCTCGCCGCACGCGTCCGCGTCTATGCGTTGGCCGTCGGCGCTATCTCGATCTGAAGTGTTGTTGTGGGTCAGTTGGAGACAAACATGAATGTCCGGACCATTTGCGGTGCCTTGATCCTTGCCGGATCGATTGCGACCGCGCAGTCGACCAGTTCCCAGGCGCAGACGACCGATCCGGCCGCATCCGTGCCAAAGCAGGTCACGACACCTGCCCCAAGCACCGCCGCGCCAAATACGAATACGAACCCCACCAAGCATCGCTACTGGCGTCATCGCGGCGGCTCGCATCCCCATTATGGCAGCCGCCGTGTTCGCACCTGAGCCCCGGCGCGACAGTTCGTCATTGCAATCCGCCGCCGAGACACCCGATCGATGAGCGACGTGAGGACAGGACAAGAGCAACCGCGCGAGGTCGTGGTCCGTGAGCCTCCAGACCAGGGCATGACCGACAGGC